>Ga0210380_10000206_pt1 | contig 30668 bp, 38 predicted proteins | sample PLM4_5_coexredo_FD_155476 | JGI IMG/M metagenome (GOLD analysis project Ga0210380, IMG submission 155476) | Groundwater sediment microbial communities from an aquifer in East River, Colorado, USA - PLM4_5_coex redo | ecosystem: Environmental > Terrestrial > Soil > Riparian zone | place: USA... | reverse complement strand
CGGGCAGTCCTCGACCACATCGTGCAGGTAACCGGCGGCAACCACCTCATCCGGGAAGCCGTGCGCAGCAAGCGCCAGCGCAACCCGTTCGACGTGGTTGAAATAGGGCTCACCGGAACCCTTCCGTAACACCCCCGCATGCGCCTCCATGGCGAACGCGCGGGCCTTCTTGACCAGTCCCACTGGGACCACCTCCTTTCACACTCTATATAGGGCATAGCGCCCTATGTGTCAATAGTCTTATCCGGCGTCTTGTCTGGGATTAGATGCCTAAGACCGGACAGCCGCAGGCAGCGGTCGAGCCACTTGCCCATGGCGGCGTATTGGTTGACGGCTCGCGCTTCGGCGGGGAGCTGCCGCGCCTTCTCGATGTCGTTGAACATGAAGATCGCATCGCTGATCGCATCGACCAGCGGCTGCAGCTCGCGCGCGGCCTCGCGCCTGCCAGCGTCGTATCCGTCGTCGTAGCTCATGGCTTGAACGCTCCCAGCGCGGTGGCGGCCTCGATCAGCTTCTTGCTCTGCGCGGTGCCCAGCTCGATTGCGCCGTGATCGACCAGATGGTTGAGGACTTCGCGCAACGCGGCTCTGGCTTGCTCTTGGCTCACTTCGCGCCCTCCATCAAACGCTGCGCCGCATGTAACTCGGTCACAGCCCTGCGAAGGTGGTTGACGGTTTCGTCGGTGAGGGTGAGGGACTGGGATGGTGATCGTGCGTTAACGACCACGGCTCTCAGACGCTCTGCGGTGTCGAGTAGTATCGTGTATGCGACCTTCTGATCTTTATTCACGTTGCGCCCTCCTTCAGCTTGGCGACGATGTCGGCGTGGACACCAGCGACCAGATACTTCTTCTTGTTCTTCAGCGTGATCATCGAACCGGGCTCGATCTTGCCGCAGTAGTCTTCGATGTCTGACACTTCCGTCGCGTTGACGGTGACCGGCGTGGAGCCACCCAGCTCGTTGCGCCATGTCATGAACGTGACCAATCTTGCTTCCTTCACTTCAGCCTCCCTCAGTTTGCGCTCATGCGCTTGACGGTGTCGGCGACCAGCGCGTCGTGCTCGACTTTGCTCATGCCGGGTTTCTCGGCGGCCTCGACCGCGAGATATATCCGCACCACTTCGCTGATGTTGATCCACTTGCCAGAGAGCAGGCGGAAGTACTCTTCGCCGCCGACCCACTTGGTTTTTCTGCTACGGCTCATCAGTAAGCCTCCAGCGTTCTGACGAATTGTTTTGCTTCGGCGAATGTCGGCACCTTGGTGAGCGTTCGCCCATCTGCTGGCCACGGCGTGACGTAGTAGAGGTTCTGGCCGAACTTCATGCTCCACTCTTTCGAGATGTGGACGGACTGCTCAGCGTTGATGCGGTAGACGCGCGTGGTCTTCCGTCTCGTTTTCATGCCGTCACCCGCATGCTGGCGATGTAGGCCTCGGTGGCCTCCTCGTCGGTTTCGTAAATCTTCATGTCGTCGGGCAGCTCGAAAACCTCGTAGCGCTTGTGGCGGGTTTCGAACGAGACAACGTACTTGCCATTCCACTCGTAGACCGCACGGCATGGCGAGTAGGCGTAGGGCGAGGGGATGTGTGCGACTTGCGAGCGCGCGATATAGCCGACCGGCTCGTCCATGCACTCGGCCATCCAGCGACCGTAGCCAGCGTGGCTGGTGATGGTCTTGACCTTTTTCATATCGCGCTCTCCTTCACGCCGGGGAATCCGGCAACCACTGCCCGCAGCTCCTCCTGCGTCTTGCCTGCCGCGACCGCCGCTTCCATCGCGCGGTACAGCGGTGGGATCGACATCATCGGGATTTGATACCCGTAGATCGCACTCTGAATCCGAGCCGTCGCGATCTTGTCCGCTTTGGTCTTGCGCTTCTTCATCCGTGCCTCCGTTCTATCATCCTCAATATAGGGCGCGGTGCCCTATATGTCAATCATCCTCGATGGGCTCGTCCGCCTCGTAGTTCGCATTCGTTAGAACCTCCGGGCGATAGCGCGCCATGCGCTCGCGGTGGCACTTGCTGCAGGTACGGCACAGCTCGATCCCGCGCGCGTCGAATTGCCAACGGCTGTCGCGGCCCGATCCGCACGGGCATGGGCGCACGTCGTTTCGCAGGCTCATGATCCAATCCTTTCGAGGTAGGCTCCCCATCGCGCGAGCAGATACTCGCGGGTCTGCTTGACGTAGTTGGCGATGTCGGCATCGCTGGCGTCACGGTCGATCAGATCGAACATCGTTCGCAGCGTGATGGCGCATTGCGTCACCTGAGACACTGTCATCGTTTCCGGGTTGAATGGGATGGGGTTTGTCATTTCACCGCCTCCAGCTTGCCGTTGACGTAGCTGTAGTTGACGGGGTCCGTGGACTCCGCAGCGCGGGAGTCAGTCGGGACAGTCCAGCGCATCAAGAGGTCGCGCGCGTTGTCCGCCGCTTCCTTCTCGGTGGCGAAGACAAGTCCGTTTGCGAGCCACTTGTTTTCGCCGGGGATGTACATTTCTGGTTTCCAGCTCATGCTGCCATCTCCTTTTTTCGCATCGCCGCAATTTTGATCTCGATTACTTCGGCGTCGAGCAACTCAACTCTGGTCTTCGTCTGGGCATCGATCAGCATTCGACCCCAGACAACGATGCTGTTGGCGTTGTCGTTCTTGTCGGTGGCCTCGCAGTAGGCCTGATAGGCGACCGCGAGTTTCTTGGCGTTCTTTTTGGAAATGCTCATGCTGCCTCCTTTTTTGCTTTCACTTTCCGAACCGTGCCCGTCTTCGTCAGCGTCTCCTGAAACGCCAGCGCTTCCTTCGCCAACTCGACGTTCCGGGCTTTGCCCAGCGACATCCGCATCTCCATCGATGCGCCGACGAAACCGTGCCGCTCGCCCTTCTTGTCCAGTCCGCTGATCTTGCGCTCGTTGCCTTCGCCTTCGACCGTGTCGATCTTGACCCACAACGAAGCCGAGAAGCCGGGGACGCCTTCGCTCAGAACCCATTCGCCAACCACGACCTCGCCCAAGGGCTTGCGTTTCTTGGCGTTGAGCCAGACCTGAGCAGCACGACCGCGCTTGGTCAGGACGACACCGTCGCCATTGCAGCCGAAGCACATATCGCCGTGCATCTGGCACCACGAGAACTTGCCCGAGCCGCCGCAGCGACCGCACGTCTTGCTTTCGAGCAGCAGCTTCCGGGCCATGGTGTCCTCCTTCCTTCAACCTCCATGTAGGGCGTTATGCCCTATATGTCAAGACCTGTCTCTTCAAAATCAGTGGCGGCTTCTCACCCGCCTCGCCCCTCTGTCACGATTGAACGTAGTGGGGATCAGGTCACCCGATTGTCCGATCAGGCTGGGGAGCCGGTTATCGGCGGCGTCTTGTCAGGCGCTTTAGTTCCTGTCCGCCGCCGAACCTTCTCCCCGGTCATCCGGGTCCGCCGGAAACTGCCGTGGGTCAGGAGGCATTCTTGCGCCCCTCATCCATCCAGTGCCTCCCGCCTTATCCGTTGGTGAGGCCGCAGTCCTTGCCGTCTCGTTGAGGCCCCTAGTCTCGCTGCCACTCCCGAGGGCGGGGGAGGCGCTCCTTCCAAACAATAGATAGGGCAGGGTGCCCTATATGTCAAGGGTCATATCAACTTTTTCTGCTGTGGTAAAGTCAATGAAAACACGGAGCTTTTAGACATGAAACGCAAACACTCGCCCGACGACTTCGATGACCGTGCAGAATTTATCGCCGCCTGCGTCTCTGACGGCGGCGACGAAGATGATTGCGCGCTGGAGTGGGAGGAGCGGTCCCTCAAGCGGGTCGTGCGCAAGACGCATGTGTCGGAGGGCGAGGGCCTGACGTTCATCCTGTCGGACGCGAGCCCGGACCGGATGGGCGACGTGATCGAGGCCGGTGGCTGGGACTTGGTCAACTTCAAGCGCAACCCGGTCGCGCTGTTCAATCACGATCCGAACTTCCCGATTGGCAAGTGGCATAGCCTGCGCGTCGAAGGCGACGAGCTGCGCGGCGAGCTGCGGCTCGCGCCACTGGGCACGTCCGCGCGCATCGATGAAATCCACAAGCTGGTCGCGGCGGACATTCTCAAAGCAGTCAGCGTTGGCTTCCTGCCACGGCAGTCCGAGCCGCTGACCAAGAACGGCGACGGCGGGGTGCGCTTCAAACGCGCCGAGCTGGTCGAAACTTCGCTGGTGGCAATCCCGGCGAATCCAAATGCGTTGGCGGTTGCAAAATCGCTCAACATTTCCCGCGAAACTCTCGCAACGGTCTTTGCCGAGCAAGGCAACAAAAAAGATCAGAGCGTCGAGCGTCGCGGTTCACCCGGCGGGCAAGCCGACAAGACACCGAAACGAAGGAACCCCACCATGAGTGGACCTCTCGCGAAACGAATCGAAGCTGCCCAACAGCGCATCATTGCGCTGGGGGATCAACTGACTGCGCATCTCGACAAGGTCGATGACGAAAACGTCACCGAGGCCGACCTCGCGACCACGCAGGAGTTCAACAAGCGGATCGCCGATCAGAAGGCGATGCTCAAGAGCTTCGAAGACTCCGAGGCGCTTGCGGCCAAGAGCAGCGACGACACGACGGCTGCGCGCAAGGTCGAGGTCACCACCAAGGTTGAGACCGGCGGTCGTCGTCCGTTCTCTGTCGGGGTGAAGAAGCTCGACCCGATTGAGTTCTTGGTTCGTGCAGGCACCATCACAGTCCTGCAGAAGAGCCCGAACTTCGTCGGCATGTCGCTCGACGCCATTCGCCAGAAAATCTATGGCGACGACGAAGCCACCAAGGTCATCTCCGACCTGACGACCAAGGCCGGTGTCAACCCGGCGATGACGACGGTTGCCGGTTGGGCCGCCGAACTCGTGCAACAGATGGTGGTCGATCTGATGCCGACCTTGCTGCCCGCGTCGGTCTATCCGTCGCTGAGCGGCATGGGCCTCAAGCTGTCCTTCGGGCGCAACGGACGGATCGTCATTCCGACCCGCAACGTGACGCCGAGTATCGCCGGATCGTTCGTCGGCGAAGGCGCGCCGATCCCCGTGCGTATCGCTGGCTTCACCAGCCAGACACTGACGCCGAAAAAGATGGCCGTGATCACGACGTGGACCCGCGAGATGGACGAGCATTCTGTGCCCGCCATCGAAGGTCTGCTGCGTGAGTCGATCCAGCAGGACACGGCGATCTCCATCGACGCGGTGCTGCTCGACAGCGGCGCGGCGACGGCGATCCGTCCCGCCGGTCTGCTCAACGGACTCTCCACCCTCGGTGCCACGGCGGGCGGCGGCTTCGCGGCGCTCGTCGGCGACTTGCAGAAGTTGCAGGCCGCGATCCTGACGGCAACCAACGGCAACATCAGGAACATGGTGTTCCTCATGAACCCGAGCCAAGCGCTGTCGATCTCGTTCATCCAGCCTACAGTCCCCGGCGGCTTGTTCCCGTTCGCTGCCGAGATCAACTCTGGGAAGCTGAACGGCCATCCGGTGATCCAGTCGGGCACGGTCCCCGACAAGACCATCATCTGCATGGACGCTGCCGACTTCGTTTCGGTCACGGGCGATACCCCGCGCTTCGAAGTCAGCGATCAGGCAACCCTCCACATGGAGGACACAACTCCGTTGCACATCGGCACGGCTGGCACCCCCGGCACCGTTGCGGCACCGGCCCGGTCGATGTTCCAGACCGACAGCCTCGCGCTTCGCTTGATCCTGCCGATGAACTGGATCATGCGCCGCAGTGGCGTCGTCTCGTTCATCTCCAATGTGACTTGGTGAGTCACGTTTGATGCAAATGATGGGCGGTGCCGAGTTCGCGGATCAGTACCTAGATCGCGGCATCGCCCATTTCCAACAGAACCGTTTCCGCGAGGCGCTGATGTTTTTCGACGCCTCGCTGCAATTCAATCCGCGCGACCCGCATGCATTGTGGAATCGCGCGACCGCCTTGCTCTCGATGGGCGACTACGAGCGCGGCTTTGCCGAGTACGATGCGGCGTGGGAAGCGTTCCCGGTGGTTGGGCAAATCCAAGACGCGCGGCTGACCCGCTTGCCGATCTGGCGCGGTGAGACCGGCGCTCGCGTTCTGGTCTATCACGAGCACGGCTTCGGCGACGCCATCATGGCGTTCCGGTTTTTGCCAGAGATGAAGCGCCGCGCCGAGTTGACGTTGCTGGCGGAATGGCCACTGGCCCGTTTGGCGGGAAGGCTAGGCGTCAAGGCCATCGACAAGATCATGCCGAATGAAATTGCCGGGTTCGATTTTCGGGTCCAGTTGTTCTGCGTGATGTCGGTGCTCAAGACCATCCCGAGCGCGCCTTACATCGCAACGGATTGGCGGCGGACCGGCGGCAAGGTTGGCATCGCGTGGTCAGGCAAGACGCAGGATATGTTCACGCAAGCAGACTTCCTGCAGCTCCTGCAGCTCGACGGCTTTGAGTTGTACAGCCTGCAAGCAGCGGGACCGACCGACACCAGCGTCGTGCCGATGAAGCCGGGTTGCGACTTCGCCGACGTAGCCGACCGCATCGCCGAGATGGATCACGTCGTCACGGTGGACACCGCGTCGATCCACCTCGCGGGCGCGATGGGGCACCCGAGCGCGCATCTGGTGCTGCCGTTTTCTGGCGACTGGCGCTGGTGGCACACCGAGCGTTGGTATCCGAATGTCAAAACGTACCGGCAGGAAAATGCTAAGGACTGGGCCGGTCCGTTTGCTCGACTCAACAAGGCCTTAACCCAAGGAGTGAACCATGGCTGACGTAGAGAAAGAGACCAAAGAGACCGAGATCGACATGACCCCGGTTCCGACGCAGGAACAGCTTGACGAAATTAAGGGTGGCAAGGACCACAAGAAGGCCGAGAAGCGCGAGACCAAGGCGGTGGAAGAGCTGCCGCCGACGCCGACGCAGGACGAGGCCAACAAGCAGAAGGCTGCGCTCTTCGGGGTCAAGCCCGACAAGGATGCGAAAGCAGAAGTGAGAGCTGAGCCGCCGGAAGAGCTGCCGCCGACGCCGACGCAATTCGAAAACGATCTGTTCAAGACTGCCGCGATGAATCTCGGCAAGGTGCCAGAGGGCGGCGGCGATCCGCAGAGGGCGTCCGCCGAGAAGAAGAAGACCGTCGAGCCTGCAAGGCCGAGCGGTCAGTACCAGACCCGCCAAGCCACGCCCGCGAGGAGTTAAAGCTGGTGGCTTCCGTGCCAAATAAATTCGGCTTCCTCTCAAGGATAGCTTCGGCCTTCGTCAGCAAAGCCGCTGGCGAAGGCGAGGTTCGTCAGGGCCCGTACTATCTTCCGGTGACCGGCGGCTGGTTGCCGGATGGTGCGCCGTGGAATTTTTGGCAAAGCGGCATCGACCCGGCGGGCGGTGCTTCATCGGCAATGGTGGAAGCATGTTTATCCGCATACAGCCAGACCATCGCAATGTGCGCTGGCGACCACTGGAAGGCAAACGACAAGAACGGCAGGGACCGCGTCACCACTTCGGCGCTGTCGCGCATTCTGCGCACTCCGAACAGCTATCAATCGCCCAGCGACTTCATGTTGAACCTGACCCGCTCGCTCTACGCGGACGGCAACGCCTACGCGCTGGCGTTAAGGAATGACCGCTACGAGATTGAAGAGCTGCACTTGATGGACCCGCGCCAGAGCGCGCCGCAGATCGCGGTGACCGGCGACATCTTCTACCGGCTGGCTGGCAACGACATCATCGACCAACAGATCGAGGGCTCGCTGCTCGTGCCCGCGCGCGACGTGCTGCACGTCAGGCTCAACGCAACACGGCGTCGGCATCCGTTCCCGCTCGTCGGTGACAGTCCAATCGCGGCGGCACTGCAGGACATCGCCACATCGAATGCGATGACGGCGCAGCAAATCCAGTTCTACCAGAACCAAGCGCGCCCGAGCACGGTGCTGGTCACCGATCTATTGCTCGACAAGGACCAAGTGCAGTTCGTGCGCGACAGATGGAATGAGCAATCGAAGGGACTGAACGCTGGCGGCACACCGATCTTGACGGCTGGCTTGAAGCCATACGTCTTGTCCACGCCGTCGAAAGATGCCGAGCTGGCCGAGATGATGAAGCTCACCGACCAGAAGATCGCGCTGGCCTTCAGGGTGCCGCTTGCAATTCTCGGCATCGGCGGCACCGCCTACTCCTCGACCGAGCTGTTGATGCAAAGCTGGATCGCGAGCGGTCTTGGCTTTGCGATCAACCACATCGAAGACGCATTCGGTGTGCTGTTTCAGCTCAAGGGCCAACCGCAGGAGTACGTCGAGTTCGACACCAAGGCGTTGCTGCGGTCCGCGTTCAACGTCCGCATCGCGGCGCTGGCTCAGGCGGTGCAAGGCGGCATCTTCTCGCCGAACGAAGCACGCGCCGAGGAGAGCTTGGAGGAAGTTGAGTTTGGTGAGGAGCCGCGCGTCCAGCAACAGGTCGTGCCGCTCAGCGCCGCCGCAGCGATCCCACCCGCTCCCGGTCCGGGCGCACCTCCGGGGGCACCTCCTCCCGGTGGTCTTCCCGGCGCAGCCGCCGCGCCACCGAAGGCGGAAGACAAGCCCGAGCCCGACGAACCGCCAGTGAAAAAATTCATCACGGCAAAGGACTTTGACGATGCCATCGCCACAGAGATCAGAGCCCTCAACAGTTACGCCGATGCACATGCCAGAAGCGACGTTGGAAGCCCTCCGTAGCGCTCTCGGTCACGTCATCGCTGAGCACCGCAAGCAGTGGACGCGCGAGCGCGAACTGATCGAGGCGCAGGCGCGTGCGACCGTTGCGGAACTGACGGCCAAGGTGATTGAGCTGGAGACGAAGGTGAACCTTGCCATCAGCGAGAAGCTGGCAGCGATCAAGAGTGGCGACCCCGGCATTCAGGGACCGGCTGGCGAACTGGGTCCGCATGGGCCCGCTGGCCCCGCAGGCGAGCGCGGTGAACCGGGCAAGGACGGCATCAACGGCGAGCCCGGACCGCAGGGCGAGCAGGGGCTGCAAGGCGCGAGCGGTCTGCAAGGCAAGGCGGGTGACCGTGGCGAAAAAGGTGACAGGGGCGAGCCGGGGCTGTCGATCAAGGGCGAGCGCGGCGACCGTGGCGAGGCTGGGCCTGCAGGTATCATGGGCAAGGCGGGGCCATCCGGTCTGAGGGGCGAGCGCGGTGAGCGCGGCGAACCCGGTCTAGCGATCAAGGGTGATCCCGGAATCCAAGGGCCTGCCGGTGCCGCAGGCAAGGCTGGAGAGCGTGGCGAGAAGGGCGAGCAGGGTCTGCCCGGAATGTCCGTCAAAGGCGATACCGGACTGCAGGGCGCAGCGGGCGAGCGCGGCGAGAAGGGCGACCGGGGCGAGCAGGGTCTGCCCGGTCTTTCGATCAAGGGCGAGCGGGGCGAGCAAGGTCCGCCCGGACTATCCGTCAAAGGCGATCCCGGATTGCGGGGCGAGAAAGGTGACCGGGGCGAGCAGGGTCTCTCGATCAAGGGCGAACGCGGTGAGCGCGGACCCAGCGGCGAGATTGGTAAGATTGGCTTGCGTGGCGAATCGGGGTTACCCGGCGCACGCGGGGAGCCCGGACTTCCCGGTGAGCGCGGCGAGAAGGGCCCCGAGGGCATGCTGCCGCGCGTCAAGGTCTGGGAGCCGGGTGTCCATTACGCTGGCGTCGTCGTCACCAAGGATGGTGCGACTTATCAGGCGGTCAAGGACACGGCTGAGCTGCCCGAGGGCGGCAAGGACTGGGTCTGTCTCGCGCGCGGTGGCGTCGATGGACGTTCTCTGACCGTTCGCGGGCTGTTCTCTGATTCGGAAAATTACCAAAAGCTCGACATCGCCACAGTCAATGGGTCGAGCTTCGTTGCTAAACAAGATAATCCGGGACCGTGTCCGGGTCCGGGATGGAAGCTCCTCGTCAGCCAAGGCAAGCAGGGCGACAAGGGCAAGCCCGGTGACAAGGGCGAGCGCGGCGAGCGCGGGCCCGCAGCGATGATCCAGAAGTGGCAGCTCGACCGCGTCAACTACGTCGCGGTGCCGATCATGTCGGACGGCAAGGAAGGGCCGCCGCTGATGCTGCGCGACTTCTTCGAACAGTTCCAGATCGAGGCACACTGATGGCCGATGTCACCCAGAAAATTTTGATCGAGGCGGAAAGCCACGCACTGATCTCGCTTGAGGAACTGAAGGTCGCGACCGGCATTCCCCCGGCGGACGTTTCCGCCGATCCGCAACTGCAGTGGTTGATCGACGCGCAGTCGGCGGTGGTCGCGCGGCTGTGCAACCGCATCTTCGCCAAGGAGACGCTGGTCGAGTCGTGGCGCGACCTTGGCGACCGGCGGCTGTACCTGACACACTGGCCGGTCAAGCAGGACGACATCGTCAGCGTCATGACCGACAGCAACGTGCGGCTCGACTGGGAGCTGGACGAGCGTGAGGGCAAGCTCTCGATCTTCACCGCGCGTAACGAGCCCATCGTGATCGAGTACACGGGCGGCTACGATCTGCCGGATGAGGCCCCGCTGCCGCTGAAGCATGCGGTGTCGTTGCTGGTCAACACGGCGAAGTCGGAGCAGGCGGCGGCGCAACTGACCGGCGTGCGGATGATCAGTCACAAGGAAAGCCGCGTCATGTTCCACAACCCGAACAGCGGCAGCAGCTCTAGCGGCTCCAGCGGCGGCAGCAGTTCGCAGACCATCGCGACGGTGACCGCGTTGTTGGGGCACTACGTCAAGCATTGGATTTGAGCCATGGCGTTCGAAGTCAAGGTCGAGTCGGCGAAGCTCATGCAGCAATTCGGCGACATGCAACAGCGTATCAACGATCTGGATCAGAAACTGCCGTCCGTGTTTCTCGACTGGCAGCGCGAGGACATGAACCGGCAGTTTCCCAAGATCGATGAGCATAGGCAGCTCTCGGTTACGACGCTGGTCTATCCGCGTTCGCGCAGGAAGCGTACCGAGCGGCCCCGCACGAGCGGCTCTGGCACTAATCGCAAGGCTGCGCGCCGCGTCACTGGTGTGAAGCGGCCAATCCTGCGGCCCATGCTGGTACAGCAACTGTTCACGCGAATGACGGCGATGTGCCGGGAGGCGCTCGAATGGCGATAAACTTTTCGACGCTGGTGTACCTGCCGAACTACGACACGTTCGCGCGGGCGGTGACGATCACGCCGCTGGCCTCGCAGCCGGGTTCGCCAGCGTACACCGCGCGCGGCATCTATGACACACGCCCCATCGATGTGGCGGCGATGGACGGCAATATCATTTCCGACCAGCAAACCATCCTCGACGTGCGCGAGGCCGAGTTCACCGTCGTCCCGGCGCAGCTCGACCGCGTCTATATCGGGCCCGACGCCGACGCCGGTCCAGCGCTTGGCGACTTCGAAGTCGTTGATGCCGACAGCAACGGCGGCGGCGAGACGACGCTGGTCCTGCGCAAGATCATGGCGTCACTGCCGTCATGAATGCAACCGATACGACGGTCTTCAGCTACAGCATCGTCATCCGCGATATGCTGCTCGCCAAGCTGCAGGCCGCGCCGTTCTTTGCGGGCTTCACCTTTCGCAAGAGCCGACAGCTTCCGTCGCAGCCGCAGGACTATCCGTTTCTCGGCGTCTACATCATCAGCGAAGAGATGGAATCGGACGGCGACCCGAACCACGGCGACATCGAGTTCGTGAACCACCTCAAGATTGGCTTCTCGGTGGCGGTCGTGAACAACGACCCCGAGGCCTGCGAGGAAAAAATCGATCAGGCGTACTGGACGATCTGCAACACGCTGTGGCGCGACCAGTACCTGATGAACCTGATCGACACGAGGGCCTATCCGGGCGGCGTCGGCAATCCCGACAACACGCGGATCGAAGGCATCGAGCGGGGTTCACGTCGTCATGTCTTCGGCCACGCTGGCATGAACAACGAGACCCCGGTTGGCGAGCTGCGGTACGAGGCGACGCTGAAATACCGCACCGACTTCACGCCGATCATCACCGACGACCTACTCCTGATCCATGAGGAGGTGGTGATGCTGGATGAGGACGGCACAATCCCATCAGCGAGCGAAGTGCAGCGCGTCAATGTTGTCTACGAATTTGATCCATCAGCAACCACACAGGAGCTAGGCCATGGCCGACGCCAAGGAGACCAAGAGCGAGACCAAGAAGGAAAATCCACGGACCGCAATCAGGGAAGCCCGGTTGGCGAAACTGAAGGTGATCGACGGCCCGCCGAAGACGATCAAGGTGTTCGCCGCGAATGAGACGTTGCGCGGTGCGCTGCGTCACGCCAACGGCACCCGCTTCCGTTCAAAGCTCGATCAGGGCGTCGATTGGCCGAACGACAGCTTCACCACGCGCCGCCTCGCCGAAGGCTCAGTCCTCACCGAAGCGTCGTCCGGTGGGGCCGAAGCCAAGCCCGACCCGACCAAGAACGTGCGCGAGCAGTCGGCAGCAAGCAAGCCGAAGAAGAAGGACGACAAGCAGAACAAGGACGACAAGCCGACCAACACCACAGGGGCAACACGTCCTGCGGCTTGATCTGAAAATCTGAACCCGGTCTTTTCAAAGGAGACACGCTCATGCCCGTTAGTTTTGCTAACATTCCCCAGAATTGGCGCTTGCCATTATACTGGGTTGAGGTGGACCCATCGAAGGCGGGTCTCTGGACTATCCGCCAGCCCGCGCTGCTCGTCGGCATCATGACCGACGAAGGCGAGGCGCTCCCCGACGTTGCGATCCCGATTGGAACGCAGGCTCAGGCCGACAAGCAATTCGGTCAGGGCTCGCACCTCGCGAATATGTTCGCGGCATTCTTCGCCAACAACTTCGCGCACGAAGTCTGGGGTCTTCCGGTCGCCGAGCCTGTCGCTGGCACCGCAGCCTCCGGGACCATCACCGTCACCGCCGATGCCGGTGGCCATGAGGCTGGCACCATCCACTTATATGTTGCCGGTCAGCATGTTCCGGTGAACATCGCGGCAGACGACACCGTCAACGCGATCCACGTCGCGATCTCGGCGGCGATCAACGAGAACTTCGATCTGCCGGTCACTGCGGTTGGCGGCCCGACCGTTTGCACGCTGACGTGCAACTGGACCGGCACCAGCGGCAACGACATCGATGTCCGCGACAGCCACTACGGTCGCATCGGTAGCGAAGAGCTGCCGAAGGGCGTCACTCTCACCTACAGCACGCTGGGCATGTTGTCCGGTGGCGCAGGCGTCCCCGACTTCGATACGGCGATCTCCAATCTCGGCGAGCGCAACTTCGAATACGTCGCGATGCCGTTCACCGACAGCACCTCGCTGATGGCGTGGGAGCTGGAGTACGGCTTCACCGACACCGGGCGCTGGGGCTGGATGCGGCAACTCTACGGCCACATCTTCTCGGCCCACCGCGCCAGCTACGCCAACATGATCGCATTCGGCGAAACCAGAAACTCTGGCGTCTCATCGATCATGGGCGTCGAGCTGCAGAGCCCGTCGCCGGTCTATGAGTGGGCCGCCGCCTACACCGCAAAAGCCGCGCGCGGCCTGACCAACGATCCGGCCCGTCCGCTGCAGACGCTGGTGCTCACCGGCATTCTGGCGGCTCCGCTGCACGAGCGCTTCAACCGGGGTGAGCTGAACACGCTCGCCGGTTACGGCATCGCGACGCAGGAAGTCGGCGGCGAAGGCACCATGATCCTTCGCGAGACCACGACCTACCAGCTCAATCTCTACGGCCAAAGCGACGACGCTTACGAGCTGGTCACCACGCTCGCGACCCTCGCCCGCTTGCTGCGCAATCAGCGGCAGGCAATCACGTCGAAATATCCGAGGCACAAGCTGGCCAACGACGGCACCCGCTTCGGCCCCGGTCAAGCCATCGTCACACCCGGCATCATCAAGGCCGAGCTGGTCGCGGAATATCGGATGGACGAGTACAACGGGCTGGTCGAAGACACCCGTGCGTTCAAGAACAACCTGTTGGTCGAGCGCGACCCGAACAACCCCAACCGCGTCAACGTCCTCTATCCCCCGGACCTGATCAATCAACTCCGGGTGTTCGCGGTGCTGGCACAATTCCGCCTCCAGTACGACCGTGGAGTCGACCGTGATATTGGTGAGGCCGGTGTTCGCCTCGCTGCCGGTGGTGCTGGTTAGAACGAATGGAATGGGGATGCGCCGCGCTTTGGCGCATCCCGCTACTTGTCGGCGGCTTGACACTTCACCCCCAAATCAAGGAGTTTTGAATCATGGCGCAGAGATTCGCCGGAATCGCCTACCTCTATGTTGGCTCGCAGATGATGGCTCTGCGCGGCAACTTCACCGTCTCCCCGTCCCCGGTCGAGCGGACGATGATCGCGGGGCAAGACGGCGTTCACGGCTATCAAGAGCTGCCGCGCGTGCCCTTCATCGAGGGCGACATCTCGACCACGCGCGGGCTCGCACTGGAAGACCTCGACGGCGCGGTCGATGTCAACGTGGTGGCACAGCTCGCCAACGGCTGGCAGTACAGCCTGATTGGCGCGACGTGCAAAGCCGCGCTGGAAGCCAACGCCCGCGACGGTCAGGTGCGCGTGCGCTGGGAAGGTTTGTGGTGCGAGGAAATGCCAATCGACAACCCGGTGGCACCGATCCGGGCGGCGGCTCGCTAACATTCGAAAGCTGAAAGGTGAAGCGTATGACCAAGCCAACCAACCGGGAGGGGTTCGTCAAGAACACCGAGCCTCTCCCCGAAACGCCAGTCGCGGCAACGCCGCTGCCGCCGATCATCGATGACGAGCCCGAGGTTATCGAGCCGGTCAAGGAGGTGTGGCCGATCAAGGTGCGGCTGCTGCATCGCGGTGTGCGGCAAGGTGCCGAGACCGTGCATGAGCTGACGTTCCGGGAGCCGACCGGCGGCGACATCAATCGCTGCGGCAACCCGTGTCACGTCAATCAAGACGGCGACGTGGTGATCCTTGAGCGTAAGATGACGACGATGATGTCACAACTTTCCGGCATCCTGCCGCCGTTCATCGAGGCCATGGACCCGCGCGACTGGAATAGCTGCGCCTACAGGTTACGCGGTTTTTTTATCCCGGACCCGACAGCTTGGTAGGTGACGGTGTCATCGACTGCTATCGGCTCGCAGACTTCTACCACATAGCACCCACCGTCTTTCTTGAGATGCCAATGTCCGAGGTGCGCCTCCATCTGGAGCGCACCATCGAACTAGCGCATCGGAAGAGGCGCGAGCGCATGTCGCAGGACGATGGCTGAGTTCGAAGAACTTAGGCTAACCGTCACCCTCGTAGACAATGCGTCTTCGGGGCTTCAGAGATTGCGCGTCGAGCTTGGGCAGTTGGTCACGCACACCGATGCGATGACGCTGAGCATCAATGGCGGCGTCGCGGCGCTCAATTCGTTCAACGCGCAAGTCACGCAAGTTACTCCGGGTGTTCGCACGCTGAACCAGCACATGGCGTCGGCGCAACAGTCGGCGCACCGGCTCACTTCCAGCATGATGGAGTTGGGAGCTTCGACGCGGGGCCTGCAATCGTTGCCATCTCTGGCGAACAGCGTTCGCGGCGCGGCGATGGGCATCTACGGTCTCAGTACAGCGCTTACGGGTGTCGGTGCGGTCGCCAGTAGCGTGGTGGTGACGGGGCTCGCCACTGTCACTCTCGCGGTTGTTGCGGTTAGCGCAGCCGTCGTGGCCTACGGTGTTTCAGTTTTCCGATTTGCCAAGGATATGAGCGATCTTAGTAAGACCGCTCGAATGATGGGGATGAGCTTCGCCGAACTGAAGTATGCGCAGGATCAGGCGAAGCGATATGGCCAGTCGGCTGACAGCGTGGTGCGCAGTTATCAGGGTATTCAAGCTGCGCAGTTCGATCTTTGGAAAAACAATTCGCAGCTACGGCAGAAGTTGCTGGCGGACGGCGTCGATGCTGGATGGATTGCGCAGCTTCAGACGCTCGATCCGAACCAGACGCACAATGCGATTCTTCGCTACGGCAAGGCGCTTGAGGCACATGCCCTCGCGACGGGTGCGATCCCAGCCGTTGCGGCCAATCTCAAGAATAGGTGGGGCGCGCAGTTTGGTATGAGCGCGGCGGCGATGGCGGGGGCTGAGCTGCCGCCGATCTCAAAGAAGAAGCGCGAAGAACTGGATAAGATTGAAAAGCACAGTCAGGAGATCACCACGGTTTGGCGCGAGATCACGTTCCAGTGGAACAAGTTCTCGTCAGAAGTCCTCGCGGCTGGGTTGCCATCGTTGCTCAAAAGCATGCAGTTGCTGAAGGGTCAACTGCCAAAAATCCTACCTGAGCTGAAGATATGGATTGAGTCGGCGGTCAAGTACCTGCCGAAGATCGTCGGGCAGATACCGGCGATGGTGAAGCGCATTGGCATCGAGCTGAATGGCGTCATAAGTTTTTTCGACAACGTCTCCGATGTTCTCACGCTTCTTTCGTTTTGGTACGGCAAGAAAAATCGGGAAAAAGCGGGCGCGGTAATCAAGAAGTGGTGGGAGACCCCCGGCTGGGGATTTCTCAGTCGTGAGCAGCGGGAAAAAACCGGCAACTGGAACGCAACTGACAAGGAGTTTTGGTGGGTAGAAGAGCGGCGTAAAAGCGAAGAGCTGCGTAAAAAATCTGGCGGTGGCCCACAACCAGCGCGACCGTGGTTCCCGTCTCCAGAGTTCCGTCTCCAGAGTTACAAGGGCGGTGCATCCAACGACAACAATCCGTTGCTGGTCCGCGCCTCCTTCGCGCAACGCGAGCTGCGCGACTCGACTGTCGATAGCACCAGCGAGATCGTCAAGCTCACCCTGCATTTCGAACGGCTCAACGAATTTATTGAGCGCGCCGAAATGGGTGTCGGTGGTGGCGGCGGCGGTGGTTTCCAGAACGCAACCTTTGGTGGATCAGCGGGCGCGGCGCGTGGTGGTGGGTATACCGGCGGGCAAGGTGGCGGCGGCAGATACGGTGGAGCCAGTGGTAATTATGGTGCCGGTGGGCCAGCGGGGCTGTCCGACATGGATGGCAAGGGCATCGACCCGGAGACGATGAAACAGGTCGAGGTGCTGGGCCGCGCTGGCGATACTGCAGGGTTGGAAAGACTATTCGCCGCGAAGGGCTACAAAATGAGTGGCCCAGCCTGCGGTATCGTTGCCAGCAAGTATGTGATGTCGGCTGGCTACAAGCCGCCACCGGGCGGCGCGGTTGCTTCCAACTGGAATGACTGGGGCGAAAAGCAAGACAAGTCGGACATCAACAACCCGAACCGCCCATTCGGCAGCATGATCGCCAGCTACAACGTGCGCCGTTACGGCGGCGGTCTCGGCTCACCGTTGGGCAAGGGACAGACCGGCGGTCATGTCATGACCATCGTCCCCGGCAGCTATAATGCGAAGACGAACATGGCGACGTTCGTGGATCAGTACGGCACGACGCGGCGATCAGTCTCTAACATGGATTTGCGCTATGCGGGCGATTCATCGGTCGCAGAGGTGCGCGCGAAGCGCGGCGGCGACAGCGCCAGAGTAGACGGTGCTGGCAACGATAACGCCAGAGTTGATGGCGTCTCCCCCGAATCCGCTGGCAGTGGGTCCGCCTTTCTGGCTGCGAAGCGCGCTGGGTTCAGGAAGGAGCTGCAAAATAGTCCTGAAACCAGAAAATTGCTTGGCGCTATTCTTAGCGCTGAAAATCCCGGAGCCGGTCCAGCCGTTGTCGAAAGCCTAATGAACCGCACTGAGCTGGTTAACGAGTCCCGCGCGAGGCGGGGCCTACCGCCGCTTTCGCTAAGAGACATGATTGTCGGCAAGGACGGCAAGAGCTTCTACGGACCGATCCGCAGCGGAGCTATCAACCAGCATCTCGCCAAGATGAACAACCCGGCCTACGCCGCGCAGATGAACAGACAGATCGACGCGGCGCTTGGTGGCAGCAACACCATCGCGAGCCACACCGATCAAGGGAGCAAGGGCGACCCGAACTATTACGCTGGTGGCGTTGGTGTCAACATCAACGGCGAGCGCTTCAACGACTGGGGTTATGCAGGTTCGCGTGCGTGGAGAGAGCGGCGGCAGCGAGAGATTGCCGCAGCCAACGCAGCTACAACAACCAAAACCGCAGCCGCCAAAACCAACAACGTCGTCCCGATTCGACCGGGTCCGACAGTCGAGCGCGCGGCTCTGGAGCGTGATCAACTGACTAAGGATAAGTCGAAGACCGATGTGGATGGCAAGCTCAAGGCGACCGTCGTCGCGCCATCCGGGACCAAGGTTGAGGTCGAGGGGAGCGGAGCGTTCAAGAAAACTGAAACAGAGCGAAGCAGTGATAGCGGCGGCATGTCGAAAGATACCGCTAGAAAATTGTTGGCGACCAACTGATGGCAGAATTTGAAGAACTACGACTGACAGTCAACCTCGTAGACAATGCGTCTCCGGGGTTGATGAAAATTAGGGCCGAGATTGGCCAGCTCACCGGGTCCGCAAAGAACCTGACACAAGCGGTCAACGTCGCATCGACTAGCGTCACCAATCTCGCCAACACGACCAACAAGACCTCGCCCGTCGTTCGAACGCTCAACCAGCACATGCGCGAGGGGGCGCGCGCTGGCGAGCAACTTAGAAACAGCTTTCAGAGCTTGGGCGTTGCCACGCGCGGGCTCAGCTCAATGCCGCAGATCGCAGCCGGTGTGCGCGACATGGGGCTCGCTGTCTGGGACTTAGGTACGGCGTTTGGCGCGGTCAACGTGGCGGCGAGGGTGGCAGCAATCGGTGTCGGCTCCGTCGCTCTCGGTGTCGCGGCGCTTGGTGCCGTTGTCGTCGCCTACGGCGTCTCGGTATTCCACTTTGCGCGCGAGATGGACGTGCTGGGCAAGACCGCGAAGCAGATGGGCATGAGCTTCGCCGAGCTGAAGTTTGCTCAGGACGAGGCCAAGCGGTTTGGCATGTCGTCTGAATCCATCGTCCGCAGTTTTCAGGGCATACAGGACGCGCAGTTCGATCTCTGGAAAAATAATTCACAACTACGGCAGCGGCTCATCGGCATGGGCGTCGATGCGAACTGGGTCAACCAGCTCGCGACGATGGACCCAAACAAGGCACGCAACGCAGTCGTCCGTTATGCCAAAGCGCTGGAGCGGCAGCTCTTGCAGTCCGGTGTTGCGAAGGGCATTGCGCGGTCGCTGGCCAATCAATTCGCTGGCGAGTTTGGTGTCTCAGCCGAGGATGTGGAAATCGGCGAGCTGGCTGACCCGAGCCCGGAGCGGGCGAAGGAGCTGGATCGAATAGCAATTCTGAGCAAAGAGATCGCCCTGCTCTGGGGCGATATTGGCCACGAGTGGAATATCTTCGAGACCGAGCTGCTCGCGATAGGCCTGCCGATCCTGCGCGACGCGCTGATCTCAATGAATACGAATTTGCCAGCGCTGTTGGCTGAAATGAAGACCGGGCTCATTGACTTGATCAATAAGTTGCCGGGGTTCATCGAGACGATCCCTGAGACGCTCACCTCGATCCGCACCAACATGACTGCGGTGGCTGAAATCTTCAAGGACGTTTACGGTCTCTACCAGAAGGTCTTCGGTCAGTCCGAGAACATCAAGAAGGACGCCGAGAAAAAAGACGCGGGTGCGACCGGGATACCGCAGGACGACGCCGCTAAGGAAAGCGCAGACAGAGCGGCCAAAGCCGCGCCACTGTCTGGGTCGCCAGCCCAAGCAGAGCCACCGCAAGGAAGCATTGGCGAGGCGCAAGACCTTCCGTCGCCAGCCGGTCCATCGACGGTCCCCGGTGCGGCGCGACCGCCTGTCCAGCTACAGAACTACCGGGGGGCTAACGACAACAACCCGCTTGTTCAGCAGATCAACTTCACAACGGCTGAACTGGCTGACGAGACCGACAAGAATGTAACTGAGGTTGGCAAGCTGACGGCGCAGCTTGAGAAGCTCAACCTCTTTTTCGAGCGCATGGAAGATGCGCGCGAGGGTCAGGGCAAGGGTGGAGTTCAGACTGCGGCCTACCATCCCGGTGGCGGCGGCGGCAAGCCCGGTGGTGGCGGCACGCCTCTCGACAGGGCCTTTGCTACGGCGAAAGAGACCGGGCAAACCGAGTTCGACCTCACAGGCAATACTCCTCCCGGCGGCGGCGCTCGTCCTCCCGGCGGCGGCGCTCGTCCTCCCGGCGGCGGTGCATCTCCGCAGTCGCAGGCTCCAGCGGCACCGGCTCAGGGGTCAGCACCGGCTGGCACTGCGCAAAATCCGTCGCAGGCTCCCGGCGGCCTTACTGTCAACGATGCTCAGGGCAACCCGACCCGAGCGCAGGGAATTGATTTAGCGACCGATAAAGTTATCCCGGAAGCAACAAAACCTGAGACAGCCTCTTCGTCAGCACCGGCTCCGGGTGGGGCGATGGGGCCGTCAAACGTCAAGGTTGATAACAGCATTGCGGGCAGGATCGCCGGAATAGCTGCCCTGCGCGCGGATACCGAAGCTGCCGGAATGACGACGACATCCGGCTACCGAGACCCCGGTCACCGCCTATCAAAAGCATTTTCTGGGTCCAAGCACATACAGGGGCTCGCTTTCGACACGCGCGCACAGACGCCAGAGCAAGTCGATGCCGCAATGGCCAAGCAGCGCGAGATGTTCGCCAAGCGCGGCATGGTCGAGGGGCGAGACTACACATTCAAAGATGAGGTGCGGAATCCGTCCGGTCACGCGACCGGGAAGCATCTGCACACCCAGCTCACGCCGGAAGGCATGCAGCGTTACCAGCAAAGCAAGGTCGCTGAGAAGAGCAATGTTCCGGGGGTGGCAGTAGCGGGGGCGACCACCAGACGTGGCGACAACCCACTGCAGAGCCTCTACAAGGGCGGCGAGCTAGGGGGTAATATTACACTTCCTGAAGCTCGCGACCTCCCATCTCCGTCTGAACTAAACCGCGCGACACTTACCGCGTCGCAGGACCAGTCGATCAGAGCTGACGGCACGGTGGCGGTGACGGTTGCCGACAAGAATGCCGCTCAGTCCGCTGGCCAGAATAAGGAAGAGCTGTTCAGAGCGACCAAGATGCGAGAGCAGAATGCCGGTCAGCTAACCGAGTACGGCCCCACCGTGGAAGAAACCGCGCACGAAAACAAGCCGCGACGAAGCGCGGGGATGCTCTGGTGATGGCGAGGTAAATCCAATGGTAGACATGACCGACACATTTATCTCTAACGCCCAGTTGCGAACCACGGGGCCGAACCCGCCGCAGAACCCGTTCCCGGTCGCCAGTGGCAAGGGGTTGAAGGAGTCCAAGGCTACTAAAATTCTTGAGCTGGAGTCAGGCAAGGCTTGGCGCGACAAGTGGATGCCAGCCAAGTTTCGCGGCGCTCGCTTTCACGTCGAGACGGCGGTGCGTGAATCCGGTCGCCGAGTGGTGAACCACGAATTTCCGAAGCGCGACGTGCCCTATGCCGAGGACATGGGCAGGCGCGCGCGCGAGTTCACCGTGCGCGGCTACATCATTGTCTACCCGAAAGACATCGGCGGCGAAGGCAACGAGCTGAAGAAGAAGAACTACATTCAAGCACGCGACAAGCTGATCGAGGCTCTGGAGGAAGACGGTCCCGCCGCCCTGCAGTTGCCATTGCTTGGCTATATGAAAGTGGCTTGCACGAAATATCGCGTCACCGAGGAGAGCAGGACCGGCGGCTATTGCGTCTTCGATATGAGCTTCACCGAGTTTGGTCAGGCCCCGGCAACCGGCACGCGCGATAGCAAGGGCGGGGTTGAATACAATGCCGAGCAGCTCAATCAGACAACCATCAACGCTCTCACCAACGGTCTCACCAGCGAGATCGGGAAACTTGTGACAGCGTTTGGGGCCGTCCCATGATCCCGGCAAACGAACTTCGTGAGGCTGCTAAGGTCGCCATTCTCGCGGCTGACCTGTTGCTCGCAACATCGACCGAGCAGAAGGGGCCGACCGGCTCCGAGCTGCGCCGCGCCTGCGGTGACATGAAGAGCTTCGCCGAGAACTACATCGTCGCAAACATAATTGGCCCGAAGTTGAGCAACTGCTTCTCGCTCGCTCGATTGACCGGAGCGACGATGAGTGAGTTCAACCGAATGTGCCATACATTCGCTGTCTATCCAGAAGGTGGCGTGATCTGGGACAACGGCGTCGTTTGCGTGCTTGGTGAGCTGTTCCGGGACGCGGATAATGGGCGGGCCTACAAGTGTTTAGTCGATCACACGTCGTCCGCCACCGGATCATTCAGTGATGACCGAATAGAGTTTCCAGAAAACTGGGGCGACCCGCTGTTTCTGCCATCGATGCTGATCAAGAACGCCTGCGTCGCATTCAGTCTGCAACAACTGTCGCTGGTGATTATCAACTACAACTTCACCAGTCGCGAGGATGTCTTGATGGTTCGCAGCGAGGCCAACGCCGCGTTCCGTCAGGCCGAGGAGGTCGCCGCCGACGATATGGCGCTGACAAGCTATAAGGCGCTGGTCGCGCTGCACGCTGCGCTCGTGTTTCACCTGTACGAGACCGCGCGACCGCTGCCGCAGATGCTGGCATATCGGTTTGCGACGCCGCGTCCGACGCTGGTGATGTCGCATCGGCTCTACGATACGGCGGCGCGGGCAGACCAGTTAAGGGAAGAGAATAAAATGGTTCATCCAGCCTTCGCGCCGCGCGAGGGGCGAGCGCTGGCATTCTGAGATGCCCAATCCGCACGAGGTTGCCGTTCTTAAAGTTGGCAGCATGGTCTTCCATGACTGGGAAACGGTTTACGTCCAGCACCGATGGCAGGGCGGCTGGCCGACATTCCGGTTCAGCGCCGCCGAAGGCGCGGAGCAGCCATTCGATTACGCCAAGCTGCAATTCAAACCGACCGACCGCTGCACGATCCTTCTCGGTGGCGCGCTTGCGGTAACCGGCATCATCACGCAGCGGCAGGTCGCGTATTCGGCGATGGAGCACGGCGTTCAACTGTCTGGCGTCGGCATGCAGTGGTTGGGGGCAACGTCGAGTGTCCCGAGCGAGAACAACCAAAACAAATTCGACAATATGACTGTTGCTCAGATTTTCAACAAGGTGATCGCATCCGTTGGCGCAAGCGGCGAGATCATCGGCGTGACAGACCCGGTGCCGTTCCCGGTGATGCAGTCGAAACCGGGCGAGCTGGTGTGGGATTTTCTTGACATGGTCGCGCGCGAGAAAAACGCGACGCTTGGCTCAGATCATTACGGTAATTTGCTGCTGATCGGCCAGCACGCCTTCGGCGTCAATCAGGAGCTGATCGAGGGCAAAAACATCCTGAAGATGCAGGCAGTCTTCTCCATCGAGCAGATGTACGGCATCTACAAACTGACCGGGCAATTCAGGGTGGAAGAGAACAGGTCGATGAATGCGGTCGCCGATATTCGGGTCAGGGCCTACGGCGCTAAGAACATCCCCCGCATGCTTGAATACGTCACCGAGCATCCGAACGAGACACCAGCGGAGGCGCAGAAGCGGATCAACTACGAGGCGCTGCAGCGGGACGGCACACAGCTCACTTGCCATGTCACAGTGCAGGGTTGGCTGCGAGACGGTAAAAATCTGTGGCGCTGCGGCGACAACGTCGCGATCCATTCGCCGATGGTCCCGGTTAATCTTGGCATGAAGATCAAGACCGCGACGTTCACGCAGGACAGCAAGGGCGGCACAATAACCCTGCTGGAATGCGTCCTGCCGTGGATGATTGGCGACCAGCTCTACAGGCTTCATCCGCCAGCGGCGGGGACCGTGACGCCAGACCCAACCTCACAGGACGAGCAGAAGAGGTTGCAGGAAGAAGCAAAGGATCAAGCGCGACAGAACGCCGAAAACCAAGCCATTCACAGCGGCATCACTTACTGAGGAAACCATGCATCGACAAAATCCACTGCAACAAGCCTTCGTCGGCTACGTCGCGTCAGGCGCTCGCGCGCTGGTTGGCGAGGTCACCGATACAAAAATGATGCAGGAAATGAAGGGCGCGTTCTTGGGCGGCGAGAACCGCGAGAAGATCGAGAGCCCGCAGAACTACGGCTTCAGCTCCGTCGTGCTAAAGGCGAAGAAGAACGAGGAGGGCAAGATCGATGAGTGCGCCGAGGCCTACATCAACTTCTTGGGAGGCAGTCGTGGCTTCCCGGTCGCAGCCGTGATGGACGACCGGCGCTTCAGGCCGATGGGTTTGAAGGGCGGCGAGAACGCGCAGTACGACGACATCGGCCAGATGACGCTGATGCGGCGCGGATTCTTGGCCATGTTGTCGCACGACGGCGAGGACGGCGAGGGCAAGAAAGCTGACCGCTACGTCTCGGTCCGCCACGTCGAGAAGAAGAAGCAGAAGCGCCCGACGCAAAAGGATTTTAAGGAGCGGGAGACGTGGACCGTCGAGCAACTGGCGGCGCAGGAGGACCAAGACCGGCAGGAAAGAGAGAACCACAAGCACGAAGGCGAGTCGATCAACACCGAGATGCGGACCACCAAGAAGCGCATCGAGTTTCGCAGCGGCGATAATGTCGTGGGTTACTACGACAAGGATGCGAGCCGGTGGGTTTTTATCGGCGAGGTCAAGTTGGGCAGCGAGGACGCCGATCATCCGGTCTACGGCGTCAACGGCGGTCTCGGCAAGACCACCAAACAATCAGGCAGCGGCGCAGTGCTGGTCAAAGCACCGTTGCCGGGGCCACCGACATCGCTGGACATGGCACCGCTTGCGGCGCGCGACGCACAGATCGCGGCGCTTGAGGCCCGCATCGCCGCGCTTGAGGCGAGGCTGTAAATGCCTGACATCAGACTGCTCCAGAGCCCGGAGACCTTTCCCAGATATTCGATCCCCATCGACTGGCTGTTGCTGGATGACGGCACGCTGGACGATTCGCAGGCACTAGCGACGGCGGTGATCGTTGCTCTCGGCACCGACCGGCTCGCGTCGCCAAACGACGTTCTGCCTGACCCGGACTCGACCGACCGGGCCGGGTGGTGGGGCGACATGGACGCCGAGGAGCTGTTCAACGGCTGGCCCATCGGCACCAAGCTCTGGCTGCTCAAGCGCGCCAAAATCTCCGGGCCGGAAGACCCCGAAGGCGCAACCATCACCCGCGTCGAGCAGTACATCAGCGAGGCGATCCAGCCGTTTGTGGATAACCTGATCGCGACCAGCTTCGACGTGGAGGCGTGGCGCGATGGCGTCGAGCAAGTCGGGGCCGTGGTGATACTCTATCGCGGGCCGAAGCGTCCGGTTGAGCTGCGCTTCCAAGTTCTCTGGGACGACATCGAAAGGGCCTGATCCAGTGCCGTGGACAACCCCCACCCTTAAAGAAGTTCGCGGTCTCGTCCGCGATAACATCCGGGCCAGTTTACCGGGCGCGGACGCGAGCGTGCCCAACTCTGTCTTGCGCGTTCTGTCCGATGCGCAGGGCGGGCTGTGCCATCTGACGCTGCAGTACGTTGACTGGTTGTCACTGCAACTTCTCCCGGACACCGCCGAAACCGAGTGGCTCGACCGGCATGGGGCGATCTGGCTAAAAAATTCGGACGGCAGCATTGGCCGCAAGCAGGCAACCTTTGCCGCTGGCACGGTGCTGTTTACCGGGGAGACCGGCACCGTCATCGCGCTGGGAGCGCGGCTGACCGGCGGGACTGCTGATTACGAGACAACCGCAGAGGTCACTATCGGCACCGTGCCGACTGAGGGGCCGGTGCGATCCATCACTGTCGGGCAAGCCGGGAATATGGAGCCCGGTGAGTTTATGACGATGGCTACCGTCTCCCCCGGCGTTGACTCCGTCGAGGTCGTCAACCTCACGGGTGGCGTCGAGGTCGAGAACGACGACGATCTGCGCACCCGCATTCTGCAGCGTATCCAAAATCCGCCGATGGGTGGCGCGCAGGCCGACTACGTCACATGGGCGCTCGCAGTCCCCGGCGTCACGCGCGCGTGGGCCAAGCCAGAGCAGGGCCCCGGCACCATCACGGTCCGATTTTTGATGGATGAGATGCGCGCTGCGGACGACGGCTGGCCTGAGCCGCAGGACATCATTGCGGTCAAGGATTACATCGACATCATGAGGCCGGTGACGGTCAAGGACAGCTACGTCCTCGCGCCGATCAAACAGTTCATCGACATCACCATCCTCGACCTCATGCCCGCAACCGCGATGGGAGCGGTCGAGGCGAGCATCCGCTCCATGCTGCACGCAAACGCAGCTCCGGGCGCGACGATCTACGCGGCGTGGGTGTCGTTTGCGATCATGTCCGCGCCCAACGTGAAAACATTCCATCTGGTGACAACGGACGACTACGTCATGCCGAGCCTTGGCCACATGGCCGTGCTTGGCACGCTGTTGTTTGAAGAGACACCGGACCCAGTGCCATGAGCGACCGCCACCTCCGTCGTCTCGGTCAAGACTACGGCACTGCGTTTTTGAGCTTGCTCCCGCAGGGGCAGGCGTGGCCGAAGTATCCCGGCTCGACGCTCGATCTAGCTTGCAGGGGTCTCGCTGAATATTGGGGCTTCGTTGACAGCCGCGCCGCCGACCTGTTGGAGCGCGAGAGCGACCCGCGCTACACCGTCGAGCTGTTGCCGGATTGGGAGCGCAACTGGGGCCTGCCCGATCCTTGCTACACCGAGCCGCAGAACTACGGCGAGCGCATCGCAGAATTGATGCGGCGGATGACGATGATTGGCGGCCAGTCGCGCCAGTTTTATATCGATGTCGCGGCGCTGCTTGGCTACACGATCACCATCACCGAGTACCGGGTTTGGGTTGTCGGCATGGACCGCGTCGGCGACTCGCGCGTCTACGGTGCCGCTGGTGCGCCCAACCCGCCCATGCGTAATGAGTGGGGCAACCCGATTATGGACGCAAACGGCGACGCCTACGTCAAGGAAGGCGAGCTGTCGGAGTGGCCGCAGTACGGGCTTGGTCCTGAAAGCAATCGCTTCTATTGGACCGTGCATGTTCAAGACGCCAAGCTGATTTGGTTTCGTGTCACGTCGGGGCAAACCGGCATCGATCCGCATCTGCGCATCGGCACCGCCGACGACCTTGAGTGCTTGCTGAACCGCTGGAAGCCAGCGCACACCGAGATCATCTTCGACTACTCCGGGATGCAAAATCCTCCGGTCACCGTTCTGTCCACAAGCTCAGTCTCGGAAGGTGCCCCGGTTGGAGCCGTCGTCGGCACGCTTGAAATCCAGAATTATTATACCGGCGCTCCGACGTTCAGTTTGGTCAACGATGCGGGCGGCAGGTTCAAGATCGTCGGCAACCAGATTCAGATCGCCAAATTACTGGACTACGAAACCGCGACCTCTCACGTCATCGAGGTGATGGCTTATGATGTGATGCCGGTGGCGGGAAGCACCCTCATCACCATCACGGTGACCAATGTCGTCAGCGAGGCTGGTGTTATCCAGCTCTCGGCATCGACTGTCCCGGAAAATTCTGCGGCTGGCACGACAGTCGGCGTGCTCTCCATGGTCAACACAACTGGAACGCCGGTCTTTTCTCTGGCCAGCAACCCCGGCGGCAAGTTCGCGATCTCTGGCAGCAACCTCACTGTTGCCGGGGCCCTCGATTTCGAAACGCAGCCATCGATCACGGTTGCCGTTGCGGTAACCGGCGTAACCCCGGCGACAGCAAACACAAATTTCACGATCACGGTCACGGATGTCTTGGAGCCGGTGACGTGGAGTTCGCCGACCAACGTCACGCTTTCCGGCGGCAACCTTATCGCCACCAACAACAGCGCGACGGCAACGAACCAAGGTGCGCGCGTCGCCACCGCGTCGGGCAAGAACACCGGCAAATATTATTTCGAAGTGACGTGGACCGCCATCACGGGCGGCGCAAATGTCGGCGTCGGTATCTGCACGACGGCTTCGACCTACAGCAATATGGGCAACAGCGCGACCACTGGCGACGAGCTGTACGCATCCAGCACTGTGTGGGGTGGTGGCGGCATGTTTGTGCCAGTAATGGGCGGGCCGCTCGTTGCTGGCGAACGTGTCGGCGTTGCTGTTGATCTTGACAACCGCAAAATCTGGTTCAAGCGCGGCGCTGGATTCTGGAATAATGAGGGGTATCAAAACCCAGCGACAGGTGATGGAGGATTTGTCATCCCGGCTGGGACGATGGTGCCGGTCGTCACCTTCGGCGGATCAGGCGGACTAGCGAATAATAAGTTCACTGCCAACTTTGGCGGATCGAGTTTCGGCGGCGCTGTACCGTCCGGGTTTACGCCCGGTTGGCCAATATAAATGGGAGACAAACTGTGAAGTACAATCAACCATTCGGCATCTCTGATCCAAACGCGCCGTACATCAACGGCAATCCCAGTACCGGAACGATGGGCTCGATCCCGCCAGCGTGGAGCATCGAGCACGATCAGCGCGAGATTGTTGCGGTCATCCAGTACGCGGCAGATCGTGGGTTGATCGACTTCAACAACCAAACTTGCCTGCCACCAGCCTCGACCGATCTGACACAGTTGCTGAAGGCGATCTTCGGTCTCAGCAATCGTCAGCGCGTGACAGTACCGTTCACGTTCTATGTCAACGGTACGACCGGCAACGACCTCAACTTGGGGACCACGCCTGCCACAGCGTTCAAGACAATTCAGGGTGCGGTGAATGCCGCCGGTCAGTACTCGCCGGGACCAATTCCCATCACCATCAAGATCGCCATTGGCAACTACAACGGCTTCACGTTGCCGTTCTATTCGATCCCGCCGATCTATATGGAGGGCGACACAGGCACGCCAACAGGTGTCGTGATCAACGGCAACGTCTCTCCGAATAGTGAGTGGGCGGCGGCCTGCGGTTCGTACAACACGCTGTACCTTAGTTATATGAAGCTGCAGGCGACCGGCAACCGTCTGATCGGGCCCGGATCAAGCGGCGTCGTCGCCTTCAATTACGCCACTGTCAACCTCATGGCTGGCCTCACCTTCGGGCAGTGTGACCTTGCGCTGATCTCCTCCGCTGGGCGCGTCGGCGTCGCCAGCCCGTTCCATATGAATGGTACCAGTTGCCAAACGGTCTTGGCAGCTCAGGGCGGCACCATCATCATCGGCTATCTCAATCAGGGCCTTGAAATCTTCATTGATGCGCCGATGGCATGCGGTGCGTTCGCGGCGGCGGTTGGCACCGGCAGTCAGATTGGCTCGTGGGGTACGACTTGGTACGGCAGGGCTGGCGTGACCGGGTATAACTACAACGTCAACTGGGGTGGCTTTATCGACAGCAACTTGGCTGGTGATTACTACTTCCCCGGCACTCTCGGTGGATTCAGTGCAAACGGAGGTTCTTACCGATGAACCAAATCACCCCGATGATGACGGCTGGCGCGTTTAGCGCTGGCTCGGCGAACCCACGATCCTTCTACTGGCTTGCGGAAGATGGCCGGGTTTTTTCTGGGCCACTGGAGCAGATCGTCACGACTGACGATCCCGGTTATCTGCAATTTTTCGGCAGCGGCAACATCCCGACACGCTGGCCGATGGATGTGGACGGTAACCAGACCGAGGCCGCCCTGCAGCAAGCGATTGGGCCGGTTGGAATGTTCGCGAACCTTGCGTACTACGCAGCCGACGTGCGGCGGCGCAAAGTTGCCAGTAGCATCACCGTCAACGGCTTGCTGTGGTCAACCGATCCACTGACCTTTGGTTCGCTCAACTCGGCTTACATCTACACCCAATCCAACGCCGGGGCGACGTTTGCGTGGAAGCTCTTGGATGGCAGCTTCATCACGCTCAACAAGGCTGACGTGGACGCGCTGCACGAGGCGAGCAACGCTTTCGCGCAAAACTGCTATAAATGCGAGGACACCACACTGGATGGCATCGAGGCTGGCACGATCACCACGCGCGAGCAGGTCGATGCGGCGTTCGCCGCCATCCAGTCCTCGTTCACTGGTCTGACCGCTGATGCAACGAAGGTCCGACATCAGAAGCGGCGTTGAAGAGGGCTGGCAATGTCCATCGTCAACATCACAGTGGAAAACGACGCCGACTTCTATCGGTCGTTCCGCTATCAGACACTCGGTGGTGTTCCCATCGACATCACCGGAGCGGAGATGGTGATGATGCTGCGCCGACAGGCGTCCGACGCAGTGGCGGTGATGCGGCTGGGCACCGACACCGGAGAGATATTCCTGACCGATCCGATGAACGGCACGTTCTCGGTCAGGATACTGCAACAGGAGCTTGAACGATTGGGGACGGGGGAGTTCGAACACTCCAACGTCATGACAATGGGTGGCACCAAAAAAAGCATCTGGACCGGCGTCTTCACCAACAATCCGGGAGCGTCCCGATGATCCCGCTCAAGCCGATGCAGATGGAAAACACGCAAGAGATTGTTCTTGTCGTTGATGAGCCGGATGTCATCGTCATCCCGGAAGAGGACGAGATCGTCGCCGTAGTATCGACCGATGAGATTACAAGCATCTACACCGGAGATCAGGGGCCGCCGGGGATACCGGGGCCGCCGGGGCTGACGGGGCCAACTGGCAACACGGGTGAGATTGGCCCTGTGGGTCTGCCGGGTGCCGTAGGTCCGCAGGGACCAAGCGGCGGAATTTTTATCAGCGAAACGCCGCCACCCAGTCCAGCCCTTGGGACGCTCTGGTGGAAGAGTTCGACCGGCCAGACCTTCATTTGGTACAACGACGGCAACACGACGCAGTGGGTCCAGCAAAGCACG
>Ga0210380_10000205_pt1 | contig 31017 bp, 44 predicted proteins | sample PLM4_5_coexredo_FD_155476 | JGI IMG/M metagenome (GOLD analysis project Ga0210380, IMG submission 155476) | Groundwater sediment microbial communities from an aquifer in East River, Colorado, USA - PLM4_5_coex redo | ecosystem: Environmental > Terrestrial > Soil > Riparian zone | place: USA... | reverse complement strand
TCGAGCATGACCGTCGACCGGTGCCCGGCCTTGAACTCCTTGTAGCCCTTCTGCTCGGCGATGTACTCGCGCAGGCGCTTGGGCTCGAGCCGGCGCCGGTCGTAGGTGCTGCCGTTGCCGTTTGGACCTGGCATCGGCAGGCCGGCGACGGGTGCGTTGAGCGAGTCGCTGCGGATCTTGGTCAACTCGGCGATGGTGGCGATGTTCTGCAACTGGTCCAACTGCTGGCCGAGCTCGGACAACTCGGTGTGGCGGCGCTTGATCTCGGCGGCCTTGTACTCGTTGTCGCCAGAGACGCTGCTGATCTTCGCCAGGTCCAGGTCAGGACCGGCTTCGCGCATGATGTCGTTGAGCTGGCGGCTCTTCTCGGCCAGTTCCTCACGAACGTCGACCAGGGATGAACGCTGTGCCATGATGGTTGCTCCTAGCGGATGAGGCCGTGCTCGTCCACGCCATAGCGGGCCATGCGCCGTGCATGCGCCTCGCGGATGGCGACGAGCTCGGCATTCGGTGCCGGTGCCTGTTTGGCCTCAGGCGACCCGCCATCTGGCACATAGGTCTTGGGTGGCTCAGGGTCAGCCGTTTCCAGCAGCATCGCGTCCACTTCCTCGGCATGGCCGCGCAGTCCGTCCCGGACGGCCGCCATCCGCACCCGTCGCGCCTCGCTGATGGGCCTGCCCCGCTTCACCCGTAGGTCGGACCCCGACCGCGTGCGCTCGACGAACTCTTCCACGGCGCCGAGCGTCTGCGCCGCGTGGGTGTCATAGTCCAGCCCCTCGCCCTTCAGGCTCAGCGTGCGGGTGCGCCCGCGACCAGCGGCGCCCACCAGCACGGGGCTGGCCTCAAAGACCTCGGCTTTGGTGATGCGCCGGGCCTCCTGGCCCCGCATCACCACCGGTTCGGCATCGAGGATGCGGAAGCCCCAGGAATACTCCTGGAGCTCAGCCATGCCCTTGATCGTGTTGTAGGCGTTCAGGCCATCGGCGGTGTCGAGGAAGAGCTGACCGTCGAACACGGCGCGCTTGGCCTCGACCCGGATGCTGCCCTTGCCGATCGGGCGTGACCAGTCGTGCGCCCAGACGAGCGGCACCGCCTGGCCATCGGTGAAGGCGGTCGCCTCGACGATATCGCCATCCATGTCCACCACGTCGAAGGTGCTGATGACGGCACGCAGGCTGCCGGTCGGGCCGTCGGCCTTGAACTCGGCGGTGGTCGTAATGTGCTTGGTCTCGAGCATGGCTACTCTCCCACGACCGGGCTGAATGCCCTGACGCAATTCGGATGGCCGAGCGGCTCAGCCTGCGCCTGCTCCAGCGTCCACGTCGACCCATTCGCACTGCGACAGGGCTCGTCATCTTCGCCATCATGAACCAGCACGCCGGTGACGATGCCGCTCTCGCGGTAACTGGCAATCGTGCCCGCGTTGTAGGCCGTGCCGCTCTCGGTGCGAGCAATCGTGCGTGAGCGGTTGCGGTAGGTTTCGGTGAACAGCCCGCGCAGGTCATCACGCAGATCGTCGATGGTCGCGCCCCGGTCCAGTGCGTGCCGGACGATGCGCCGCACGTCGTCACGGGTTCCGTCAGCGATGTCGCGAATGCGGGTCGCCAGGCCATCCAGCACGTCATCCGTCACCTCGAACGGCAACTGGAATGAGATGCCGAGGCCGTCTGCCACGCTATCAGCCGCCTTCGCTATGGCCGCTTCGTGCGTGTCGCGCAGCGTGCGCGTCAGGTCGCGCTCGTGACTGCCGGGCACCAGGTTGGCGAGATCGGGCGGCACGGGTTCGTCGGCCTTGCGCCCGTTGCTGTGGCCTGCCAGGACCAGCGCCTTGACGGGCAGACTGGCGGGCAGGCCGGCCAGGACGGCGCGACCGGTGCGAGCGAACAGGCGCTCAAGCGGCGGTGTCGCGTCATCGGTCAGGCTCGCCACGTCATCGGCCGCCCGCGTGAACCACTGGTCCGGCTGGCTGAACGCCTTGCGGCCTGTGAGGCGCCGGCGCTTGGTTGGTGGCACTTCCTCCTCAGCATCGCCCTCGTCGGCCTCTGGTGGCACGACAGGCACCAGAGGCGCGATTGTGGGAGGTGGCGCCGGCGGGAGCAACAAGTCCTCAATCGGCATGGGCTTGATGCTACTCGGCAGCAGCAGCACGTCGCCGGGGTCAGGCTCGGCTGAGCCACGCTCAGCCAGCACGTCGGCCAGGGGCGGCATGGCCCAGCGTTGCCGCGCCTCGGCCAGCGTCACCTGGCCACTCCGCAACATGACTTCCAGCCGCGTCGCCAGCGCGTTCTGATCTTCTTGCAAGACCCGGATGGTGCTGGTGTCGAAGTCCAGCTCCACCTTCGTCACGTCCTCAAAGTCGGGAACGAGCTGGAGCATCAGTTCTTCGGCCAGGTCTTGCCCGAGCGGGATGAGGTGCTCCTCGAATGCCGCTTCCCTGGCCTCGCTGTAGTTGTTGTAAATCATCTTGTCCATGCCAGCGCCGAGGCCGACCAGCACGGCTGGGGTGCCCAGGACCGCCGCCACCCGCTCCTCGGGCAGGCGCCGCAGTTGGGTCAGTTGCATCTGCTCGGGCGTGAAGGTGACGGTGTTGACCTTGACGTTGCCGCCCAGCACCATCGCCCGCCCACGGTTGTCACCCGAGAACTTGTGCTCGAACTCGGCCTTCATCTGGGTGGCCTGGTCCTGGGTAATCTCGGTGTCGCTGTCGCCGGCGCTGATGATGGTGCCGGGCACGCCCAGGTTGGTGAGCAGGGCCGCCGTGAACGTGCTCGCCTCGTCGTCGGTGAAGATCTCGCGCATGAGCGTGGCCAGTGGGCTGATGCCCTTGCGCGGATTGTGCGGATCCAGCAGATCGCGGAAGTGGACGACTTCGCTGGGGTCCAGCCGGATGGGGTCACCGCGGCTGACGTTGTACTCGTAATGGCTGATGTAGGTGCGCCCGTCCTCGTCCCACTTCGGCTCCATCGTCCACGACGGCGCCCACCAGAGCTCGACGACACGGCCCGCCTGCGACCGGACCTTGATCCAGTAGGCGTTGCCGGTGACCAGGCGGTCGGCCAGGGTGGCCTTCCACAGGGCGCGGCCGGCGTAGTAGGGGTTGGGGCGGCGCACCAGGGCCAACAGCGGGTGGCGAGGCTCGGGCACCAGATCGTCGCCGTCGTAGCGGCGCACGCGCAGTGGCGCCTCGAGGAAGGCACGGGTGAGCCAGCGGATGCAGGCGACGACGATCGCGCTGCCGCGCCCATCGCCGACCGCGCTCTGGTAGTCCAGGCGGGAGCGGCCGTAGCCGCCCGACCACCACTGGTAGGTGGCCTGCGGGAAGGCCATGCTGGACAGCTTCTTGAGGCTGGCCAGCGCGCTGTGCCAGGCCCGTTGGATGGGGTTCACAGGACGGGCACGCTCTTCTTCGTCGTCAGCATCAGATCAGTCAGCGCCCAGACCAGCGCGTCCACGCGGTCGGGTGAGCCGTCGTAGTGGTCGGGCACAAAGGCCGTCATCTGGTCCTCCAACTGCGACAGCGCGCCAACGTGATGGACGCGGCCTTGCTCGTAGAGTGCGGCGATGGGTTCGGCGCGGGTGCGCTTGCCGCGGCTGGCATGAACCTTCTTGTAGCTGACACGCGGCGCGACGGTGCGGAGGACGGTTTCGACCAGGTCGCCGCCATTGTTGACCTCAGCCACGATGCGGTCAGCGGTGTGCGCCTCGTAGGCGTTGACCGCGCGCCTGGCCCACCCATCGGGTGACAGGCGACAGGTCAGGTCGGCCAGGATGTAGCCGTCACCGTCCACGCCTTTGCCAGCGACGATGATGCCGGTCTCGTCGGCGTCCTCGCCAGAGGTGACGGCCGGGTCGATCGCCACCACGACGCGGGCCAGCTCGGGGGCGGCGGTGACGCGACGCGCATCCAGCATGGTATGGGTCCAGAGCGCGCCGTCGACATCGGTCAGCAGTTCGGCCAGCAGTTCCTGCCTGCCCAGCCGTGTGCCCTCATAGCGACGGATGATCGTCTGGAGGAAGGCGGGCGCCAGGTTGGCGGCGTTGTCGTAGGTGCTGCCGCGGGTCACGGCAGTGGACGGGTCGGCGAGGAGATCGCGGATGAGCGGGGTGGGACGGGGAGTGGTGGTGGCGACGACGCGCGGGTCACGGCCCAGGCGCAGGCCCAGCATGGCCTGCGTCCACGCCTCGGCGTAGCGCCAGGCGGCGACCTCATCGGCCCACAGGCGCTCGTGCTGCTTGCCGCGCAGGCGCTCGGGCTCGTCGGCGGTAAAGATCAGGGTGGTGGCGCCGTTGGGCCAGTCGAGGCGCCGTTTGCTGGGCAGGTAGGTCGGGCGCTCGTGGTCAGGACAGATGGCGAGCAGGCCGCTCTCGCCTTCGACCATGATGTCGCGTGCATCGTCGGCAGTGGCGCCGATGATGTTGACGTAGCGGAAGGCGCTGGCGCTGGCGCGGGTCCACTCGGCGCCGGTGCGCGTCTTGCCGTAGCCGCGGCCGGCCATGACAAGCCAGGTTCGCCAGGGGGCGGTGGGGGGCAGTTGCTCGGGCCGTGCCCAGAAGGGCCAGGTAGCTTCCAGGTCGGCCAGGTCGGCGTCAGAGAACTCAGCCAGCAGCGCGCTGCGCGTCGCGGCGGGCAGCGAGCTCATCGAGGCGGCGAGCGATTCGGTCGCGGACATCACTGGTGACGACATCGGTGCGAGCAGTGGCCTCCCCATCTTCCAGGCGGCGCTTGTCGATCAGGACGGCCAGGGCCACGCTCCAGGTCTGCAAGTGGTTCGGCGTGGTGATGGCGGCCAGCAGTTCGCCGGCCTTGTCAAAGCCAGCGTTCAGGAGGGCGAGGCGGGCGGTCTGGTCGTAATCGCACCTGACGGCCACGGCAATTCTTGACTGTGACCGGTCAAACGATACGCCTTCGTCCTGGGCGATCTTCGTCACGATACCGGCACTACACCCGACCTGGCGGGCGATCTCATTGCGTGGTGTGCCCTCGTGCAGCAAGGCCACGATGCGGTCACGGACGGCCGGCGCCAATGCCTTCGGCATCGTTCTCGCCCTCCAGTGACAGCACACCAGCCTAGAATACGCCTAGGCTATCATGTCTTGGACTGTCGTGTCCTGCGCTGGACTGTCGTGGACTGCTCGACTCTGTCATGGACTGTCGTGGACTGCTTCGTTCGTCGCGCGTGATACAGGTCATGACAGGAGCGGCACAGCGCCACCACGTCACTGGGCAGTTCACGGCCGCGGCGGGCGTAGGTGTTGTGGTGGACATCCAGCTTGCCACGGGCGCCGCAGACCTGGCAGTGGCGGGCAGCACGCCGCAGGGCCAGTGCGCGCACCTTCTGCCAGTGCGGGGTGTCGAGGTAGGCGCTATAGGGCATCGTGGCCAGGGCGGGCATCCAGTCCTCCTCTCAGTCGCGCTGCAACGCGCGTTCGATCTCACCGCTGTGCCAGGAGGTCCAGGTCCAGCGGCGCCAGTCCTGGCCGGCGGCGATGAGGCGATCGGCCCACTGCTGCTGCTCGCGGCGCAGATGGTCGCGCTCGTCGCGCTTCAGCTCGACCCAGAGTATAGAGCGGTCCCGCAAGAGCACCAGATCGGGGAAGCCGGCTGGGGAGTGCTCGCTGCGATGGGTCCAGTAGACGAGCCAGCCGAAGAGGCGGGCCGTGTCGACGACGCATTGGCGCAGCTCGCGCTCGGGGGGCAGGCGGCGGGTGAGGGTGTCGGGGTCTACCACGGCAGTGCCGTCCAGGCTGTCGTCCACATGACCTCCACGCACGCATTCACCGGGCCGTGTGATACCCAGGTCACGCAGTGCTCGAAGAGCGTCATGAGCGTCATGCATCCTCCAGCGTCGCGGCGAGTATCCCAACCGGACAGCCCGGCCGGTGGCCGTCGCGGTCGATCGTGTTCTCGCACCAGCGGCAGGCATCGCCCAGGTAGTCGCCACGGGGCACACGACAGTCGGCGACGATGGCACGGGCCGCAGCGTCCCGCACGTCGATCTGTTGACTCAGTCGTTGGGTGACGGCCCGTTCGCGATCCAGCAATTCCGCGTTCTGGTGTTCGCGGTCCTTGGCCCGTGCCACCCGCGCCTCGGCGTCGTCAATGATCGCCAGATAGGCGTCGTGGGTCTGCGCGTTCATCGGTCCTCCAGGGCGGCGAGGGCCACGTCCAGCACTGGCATCGGCGCCTCCGCCAGCACCAGCCCGTCCTTCCCGTCAGTGAGCCAGAGGCGCCTGCCATCGTCGGACACATGCAGCCACGGGTCGGTCAGGTCGGGGAAGCGCCGTTGGCAGCACTCGACGAAAGCGCGCTCTGCCGCAAGCCATGCGTTCATCATCGCCCCTCCTCCAGCGCCATCCTGGCCACGTCCAGCCCCAATTTGGCGGCCTTACCGACCTCGACCGGCAGGCGCCCCTCGGGCACGCCGAGCACGACGGCCGCGGTGGCCGCGTCGATCACGAGCAGGCGATAGGCCATGAGCACGGCCAGGCGACGAGCATCGGCGGTTGGCGCGTGGGCGGCGTCCAGGGCGCCATGCTTCAGGTGGTCGTTCTCGGCCCGGAGCTGGGCGATCTCCTGCTGGTGGCGGTCCTGGCGTTGAGACACGGCGCCTTCTCGCGTCAGGCCCAGCGTGACCAGGCGGTTGCCAACCGAATGGGGCGTCCGCCCGAGGCGGGCGGAGAGCTCCGCCCGAGACAGGGTGCCGTAGAGCTCGCGCACCAGACGGTCCTCGTCGGCCGTCCACGGAATATTCCTGCCCGACTGCACCAACTGGAGCGTGCGCGCCCGCGCCCACACGGCCTCGATGGTTGTGCCCAGCCGCGCCGCCAGGTCGGCCGTTGGCGAACGCAGGTAGCCCGCGCGGAGCACGTCGTCCGCCTCGGCCGTCCAGGTGATGCGCGCCGCGACCGGTTTCGCCAGACCGATGACGCGCGCCCGCTGCCGGGTGGCGTCGATGCCGCGGCCGACGCGGGCGGCCAGGTCGGCCGTCGGCACACGGCCATAGCCCGCGCGGAGCACGTCGTCGTCGCCGGCGCTCCAGGATGTGCCGTAGATCTCCTCGTGACGCAGTGCCGTCATGGCGACGCCTCGCCCACGTCGTCGAAGGCGCCATCGTCGTCATATGGCCGGTTGAAGAAGCGCGCGTACTGGCCGGTCAGGTACTTGTCGGGGTCGAGCTGGCCGTGGACGGGCATACGACCATCGACGGGCGTGCGTGACGGCGTCACCGGTGCGTGCAGACTGCGATACCAGTGCGTGATCAGCGCCTTACGCGTCATGGCGATCGGGCGGCCGTTGTCGTGGCCGAAGGAGGCCGCATAGCCGGCGGCGGCGCGTGGCACATCTTCAGGCCGGGCGCCGTGCTCATCCAGTGCGGCCAGGTCGTCACGCCAGTCGTCCTGATCGCGCGCCGTGACTGGACCGAAGAGCGAACTCAGGGGCGGGTAGAGCGGGTGGGCTTCGAGCTCGGCGCGCTCGACCTCGTGCGGTTTCGGGATGGCACGCAAGGCCCGAGGCGTGTTCTCGCGCGCCTCCGGGTCGGGTGGTGGTGGGGCGGGGGGTAGGGGGGCGGGGTTAACTCTTAATTCTACTTCTACTTCTTCTTCTGTTCGCGTTACTGCGCCGTTAGTAACGCCGTTACTGTTGCCGTCACGTGACGCGTGACGGCGACGGTACTCAGCCTGCCGGCGTCGGCCAGCCGCGCGCCCCGCCTTCATGCGGGCGGCTGATGGTTGATAGTCGAGGAAGTCATGAATCTGATAGCCGCCTTTGCACCGATGCCAGAGGCCGACGGCGACCAGGCGCTTGATGGCGGCCTGCGGGTCGTCGAGCGGCGTGAGGTGCGGCGCGTCGGCCTCGGGGATCAGGCCGTCGGTGCCGTAGGTGCTGGCGAAGGTGAGCCCGCACACGTAGTACCAGGCGGCCACCGGGCCAGCGGCAGTCAGTTTGGGATGGTGGGCGATGGTGCCGTCGATCTTTGACCACATGTCAGGCGTGCTCCTTCCGCTCCTGGCAACAAAAAAGGCGGGCCAGGTCGGCCCGCCCAACCCCAGCCCTACTCGGACGCGCTCTCCTCCTCCGCGCCGTCGCCGACCTGCTGGATGCGCCAAGCGACCCGGCCCGTCTCACCGTCCGGCCCATAGGTCAGCAGCGTCTGCTTGGCGGCCATGACGATTGCCTGCAAGACGCGGGCAGGGATGCGCTCCAGCTCGTCCTGGCCGATGTCAACGGCGATGTCACGCCGGTCCTCACCGTTGAAGCCCAGCGCCGACATCGCCTTCATGTACCAGTCGTACTGGGCCTGGGTGGCGGGCTGATCGGTGGCGGGCGCGATCTGCCTGGCCGCCTGCTGCCCCTCGACGATGCGGACGCTCTCGACTTCGGTTTCGTCGAGCATGCCCAGGCCGCAGATCGACAGCGTGACCCGACGCTTGGCTTTGGTCTCGGTCTTCATGATCGCGTTGGCCAGCGCCTCGCCCTGCAAGCCTTTGATGCTGACGACACCGAGACTGGAGTCGGTGCGGCCGGTCTTGTCGGTCGCCTCGGACTGGACCAGATACAGATCGTCGATGCGCTCGCGGGACACGATGCGGACGGATACGCCATGCAACTTGCGGAGCTGGTCGGTGGCGTCCCTGGTGGCGTACAGCGTCAGCTTGTTGCTCAGGACGATGTACTGGAGCGGGCGGGTCAAGGGATTGAGTTGCAGGCTCTCACACACCCGCAAGAGATAGCGGGTGCGGTCCTCGGTGCTGAGTTTGCTCAGGTCGCCCTGGGCCAGCGCCGCCTCGATGGCGCCGATGGCGTAGTCGGTGGATGGCTTGATCTGGGTCACGCTCATGGGATCTCCTTCAGCAAACAGGACGGCGACGCGGTGGCGGCACATCCGCCCGTAGGTCGCTGCCTCACAGGTGCAGGTCAGCGTGCCGTCTGGGAGCCGCATCACCAGATGGGTCAGCTCGGGCCGCGAGCTGCTGGGGATGGTCCAGACGGCGGCGCTCATCGGAGCAGGCCAATCAGGCCGCTGCCCAGGCCGTAGCCAAACAGGGCGCCCAACGCGAACGCCGCGGCCATGCCGGCGACGGTGCAGGTCAGCGCCCAGGCGGCGACGGCGCGCAACCGGCGGCAGCGGCCGGCCAACTGGTCGGCCCGGCGCCGCTGGCCCTCGGCCTCCTGGCGAGCCTGGTTGGCGGCGTTCTGGAACGAATAAATCGGCCACCCTTGTGGCTGAATTGGCTTGCCGGTCTGGTTCGGTCCCGCTATCATCTTGGTACTCCTTTGCCTGCCCAGGGCGAATGTGGACGGACGGCCCGGCCGGTGCTGCCCAAAGCACCGGCTCGGCCGCCGTTGCGTGTCGATCGCACATCTGTTGTGGTAGGATGCGGGGGAACCGGAGTTCGTCGGGTCACGTTGGGCCGTGACCCTGGCGCCGCGACGTGACGGGTCACGTCAGATGTCGCACGAACGCGTGCAGGTCCGTGAGCCGGATTCGGTAGCGTCCTTTGACGAGGACGCTCTTCAGCGTGCCGGCATGGATGAGGTCGTAGACGCTGTGGCGCGACAGGCGCAGCAGCTCGCCGGCCTCGGGGATGGTCAGCAGCGTGCAGCTCTCGACGCTGGCGCGTTGCTGGGGAGTGGGCAGGGGAATGGGGCGCGCGGCCATCTAGGCCACCTCGGCAGGGGCGCTGTCGGCGGCAACGACGAACAACACATGCGGCGGCAAGTTGAGCACGGCGCAGACGCGGTCGACGTAGGCGGCCGTGATCGGGCGCTGACCGCGATTGATGCGCCAGACATAGGACAGGTCGTAGCCGGTCTTCCGAGCCAGCCACGCTTCGTCGCGCTCCAAGCGCTCCAGGACATCGAGAATATTCGTGGCTGAGTACCGTAGCACGCTCCCTCCCGCCTATTCGTATTCGCATTCTGATATTAGCAGTATGCGGATACGATGTCAAGCGTCACTTGCGTATGCGTATAGTGATGGCATGGACACGACCTTTCGGGACTGGCTCAAGGCGCAACTGAAGCGGCGCGGCTTGAAGCAGACCGTGTTCGCCGACCTGATGGGGGTGGCGCAGGGCACCGTGTCGCGCTGGTCGAATGGCGGCGACCTGAAGGTCAGCCATCTGCACCGGATGGCGGAGGTGTTGGGCGTGACGGTTGAGGAGATCGCGGCCGCGGCGGCGGGCACGCCACCCGTGCTGGAGCGCGTGACGCGCGTGCCCGTGCACGGCGTGGCGGCAGCCTACCCGCCGCGTGGCGCGGACCTCGACGAATACGCCGGCGGTCGTCTCTACTTCCTCTTCGTCGAGGGCGATTGCCTGACGCCGGAAATCAAGACGGGGAATTGGGTGCTGATGGATCGCGAGGGGCAGGCGGCGGTGGGCAAGGTGGTAGAGATTCAGGTTGGCAATGAGCGGCACATCAAGAAGCTGGTGCAGCAGAATGGCAACTGGGAGTTCACCAGCAAGCTCGGGACGTTGACACTGCCACCGGACGGCTTCGAGGTCGTGGGCGTGATGATCGATGTGCTCGCGTCGACGCACCCACGCCCACCGCTGGGCCGGTGACCCGTCGCGCCAAGGGCACCGGCAGCCTCGTCACGCGCGGCGACGGGCGCCTGGGCTGTTACGTGACGGTGGCCGGCCAGCGCGTCTATGCCTGGTGCCCGGCCGACGACAACACCGGGCGGCGACAAGAGGCGGAGCTGCGGCGGCTGCTGAATGCCCGCGACGCCCACCGGCTCTCGCCCGACGCCCGCCAACCGCTGGACGCCTACCTGACCGACTGGCTGGCCGGCCGCACCGACCTGGCGCCCAACACCGTCAGAAGCTATCAGCAGGCGCTCGCACACGTCATCCCTGCCCTGGGTCACACGCGCCTCTCCGACCTCTCTCCAGCCATCGTGGAGCGATTCACGCGGCGGCTGGCAGCGACGAAGCCGGCCGCCGCGGCCAAGGCCAGGATGGTCCTCGGTGGCGCCCTGGCTGATGCCCAACGCCTGGGCCTGCTGGCCACCAACCCGGCCCGCCTGGCGCGGCCGGTGCCGAGCGCGTCGACGACGTTCACCATGTATACAGCCGACGAGGTGCGGCGCCTGCTGGCCGCGGCGGACGGTGAGCGACTGGGCGCCTTCATTATCTGCTCGGCCTACCTGGGCACCCGCCGCGGCGAGATGCTCGGCCTACGCTGGCGCGACGTCGACCTGGACGGGGCCACGCTCGCCATCACGGTCCAACGCCAGTACGAGGTGGGGCGCGGCATGGTCGAGCGGCCACCGAAAGCGGACAGCGCCCGGTCGCTGGTGCTGCCGGCCGCGGTGGTGACCGCGCTGCGCGACCACCGCGCACGCCAGGACAATGAGCGTGCGCGTGCCCGTCGCCCGTGGCCGGTCACCGACCTCGTCTTCACCACCACGAAGGGCACACCGATGTGGGAGGCGACGATCAACGTGCTCCTCGACCGCTGCCAGGACCGGGCCGGGTTGCCGCGGGCGCCACTGCATTCGTTGCGTCGAGGCGCCATCTCGCTGCTCCTCGCCGCGGGCGCCCCCCTGCCCGCCGTCCAGCAACTGGCTGGCCACAAGAGCATCGCCACCACGGCGCGCTACGTCTACGCCATTCCCGGCGGGTCGCACCTTCCAGCCGACCTGATGGCCGAATCACTGGCGCCACCGGACGATAGGGTACACAACGCGGTGAACGCCGCGGCGGCGACGGGCTGAATCACCCGCCCCGCCGAGCAGAACGGCCATCTCATGCTGGTGCTGGTCACAAACGGCAAGCGGCAAACAGAATGCCCGCTCCCGTGGGCGATTTCCCCAGTAGAAGCGGGCATTCCTGGCTGTTACACTGTCGCTGGATGTGCCGTCGTGACCCTCGATGTCAGCGGATAGGGTAAATATTTACCGTACCTCAGGCGTTCCGCCCGGCCTGGCTCTCGGCCCGCCGCTGCTCGACGAACGCCGCCAGGTCGTCGGGCGTGACGCGCCAGCCGGCCCGCGCGCCGCCCAGGCGGAAGCCACCCAGTTCACCCTTCCGCAGCCACTCGCGCACGATCTCCGGCGAGACCTTCAGCCGCGCGGCCACCTCATCCACCGTCAGATAATCGTCGCGGTCCATCGTGTTCCCTTCGTCAGTGCTCGCTCAGTCCCACGAGAATGTACGCCAGAACCGACGACAACGATGTATGTACCGACGATAAAACTATCTGAACGGGTAGGGCGTAGTTCAGTGCGTGCCGGCGATGTGCCGGTGCGAATGACCACGACGAACGGAGCCCTGTTCATGAGCGCGACCCAGACCCCGCCCCCAGCCCGCCCCAAGAACGGCCGTACCTTGAAGATCGTCGGCGGTTCGCTGGCAGTCCTGTTCGCCATCGGCCTGATGGGCCAGATGGGCAAGCCGGCCACCGACCAGGCCGCGACGCCAGCGGCCACCGTCGTGGCGGCCACTGCCGTGCCGACCGTCCGACCAACCGAGGCGCCGAAGCCGACTGCCGCCCCGAAGCCGGAGCCAACCGCACCCGCAGGCATGACGGACGCGGACTATCGGACGTTCATCTCCAAGCACACGACCGAAATGGGCACGAGTTTGACGAAGTTTGGCACGCTCCTCGAAACCCCGAAATTTGACAATGCTGTCTGGCGTTCGTCGGTGCGGCTCGAGCTGTTGCGATGGCAACGCAGCTACGTCTCGGCGCAAGCGGCCACGCCGCCAGAACGCTTCCGCGAGGCGCATCTCAGCTATCTGGCTGGCCTCGCGAAATTCAACGCGGCGTCGTACGACGTGCTCGTCGGCATCGATAGCCCGACGAGCACGGACGCCGTGCCCAAGATGAACAAAGCAAACGTCGAGATGGCCGAAGGTCGGGCGATGATCGAGCAGGCCGTCTCGCAGTTGCCAAAGGACTAGCCATCGCAAAGAACGCCCCCAGTCCGGTGAAGAGGACTGGGGGCGTTCGTGTGTCTAGCGCGCGAAGCCGCCGCTGCTGCCCGGCCAGAGCTCGTTGATGAACCGCACCGCGAGCTGGCCCCACTGCTCGATGACCTGGCGTTCGGTCATGCACAGCCGCCCCGCAATCTCGGCGTTGGTCAGGCGCTGGATGCCGCGCTCGATCGCGTGCGCCTCGGCAGACTTCCAGCGCAGCATCAGCACCAGCAGCGGGTCATCCCGCCCGAGCGCGTTCACCAGCCGGTCGAGCGAGGTCAGCCAGCCGTCGGTATCCTCATACGGGTCAACCGCCATCGGCGAGCGACTGCCCGGCGCTGAGCTCCGCACCCGCGGCAGATCGAACCGGGTGGCCCGCGCCACGCCCGACCGCAGCCAGGGCGGGTCGCCGCGGCCACCGTCGCGCCAGGCGAAGTACAGGCGCAGATAGCGCACGAACTTCTGCCGCTCGCTGACCGTGATGAAGACACGCCGTGTCGGCGGCTCAGGCATCGGCATCAGCATGGCCACGCAGAACCCTTCTGCTGATCAGTCGCGCCTGTGCTAGTCTAGCATACCGCTCAGGTCGTCGTCACATCCGGTCGCACGGTGAGGCTGCCCGACTCGGTCGTGTAGGTGTTGGCGCCGTCGGTCAGTTGCACGTCGTACACCAGCGCCACGGGATAGGCCGGCACCGCCGCCGTATTGGCCGGGTCGATCGTCACGTCGGCCAGCCCTTTGGTGGCGCCGACCTGGGCCTGATGCGTGATACCGGCGCCGGTGCTCTTGGCGATGACCGCCTCGGCCTGGGCGTCGGCCGGGCTGGCCTTGGCCGTGAACCGTAGCGTCTTACCGGTCAGGTCCACCGGCTCGCCGTCGCCACCGACGACGGTGACGGTGATCGTCGCCGAGTCGCCGCGCGTCATCGTGAGTGCTGCCATCGTGCCCCCTAGACGAGCGTGGCCGTCGATGACGGCGCACGCTGTGTTGCGCTACTCGTCGGCGACGCGGCTGCCGCGGCGTCACTTGCGGGTGATGTCATGGCCACGCCGGCGCGCGCCACCACCACCAGCCCACTCAGGCTGGCCGCCCGCGTGATCAGCACGCTGGTCGAGCGCACCGGCCGCACCACGGCGAACGCCGACACCACCGTCGGGTCCAGCGCACTGGACACCGCCAGTGCCGGCCGGGCCGCCAGGTTGACCGTGACGCTGCTCTGGCGCACCGTTGGGGTGATGGCACTCGCAACGGCCACCGCGGCCGCTGGCGTGGCGGTGACGCTGCCCAGGCGCACGCTCGGCGTGACCGCCGTGCCGCTGGCGGTGGCCGGCACGGCACTCACATTCACCAGCACGCCGCCACCACTCAGGGTGACCGTTGGCGTGACCGCCGAGCTCGTCGCCGACGCCGGTGACGCCGTCACATTGATGGTCAGGCTGGCCTGGCGGACGGTCGGGCTGATGGCGCTCGAGGTGGCCGTCGCCGGCGATGCCGAGACATTGACCGTCAGGCCACCGCCGGTGATGCTGACGGTGGGCGTGACGGCCGTGCCAGCTGCCGTCGCCACCACCGCGCTGACGTTGACGGTGACGCTGGCCTGGACGACGGTAGGCGTGACCGCCGAGCTGGTGGCCGTGGCCGGCAGGCTCGCCAGGTTGACCGTGAGCCCGCCACCACTGATCGTGACGGTCGGGTCGATGGCCGTGCCGGCTGCCGTCGCTGGCGAGGCCGTGGCGTTGATCGTCAGGCTGCCCTGGAGGACAGTAGGATTGACCGCCGAGCTCACCGCCGCGGCGACGACCGCCGTCAGGTTCAGCGTCAGGCTGGCCTGCACCACCGTCGGGTTGACGGCCGAGCTCGCGGCCGTTGCCGGCACACTGGTCAGGTCGACGGTGACGCCGCCGCCGCCACCGGCCGGGCCGCGGATGATGCGCCAGACGCCGCCCGGCGGCGTGCCGGTGACGATGATCGACTTCGCGTAGCTGTAGCTGGGCGAGCCGGTCAGCGTGCCGTTGCGCCGCGTCGCCGCCCGGCTCAGGTCAATCGCCGAGCCGGTCTGGAAGGACCAGAAGCCGAGCATCCGGTCGGCCATCGCCCACGGTCCCTGGAAGATCAGCGCCGCCATCTGCGGCAGGGCCGCCAGCGTCGTGCCGCCGCCCAGGCCCAGGTCGTGGGAGAACACCGCCGCCCAGAGGATGGTGCCGGGGAACCAGTCCTCGGTCGCCGCGCCCGTCCAGCCGGCGCCGATCAGGAACGGGTCGGCGACGTTGCTGGTGCCGATGTTGGCGTCGGTCGCCAGGCTCGGCACGCTCGCCGCCTCGCCCTGGAAGGTCGCGTTCGAGTAGCGATAGTGAAAGTACCGGAAGCGCGTGTTGCTGCCGTTGTCGTAGATCACGCCGGCCGCCAGGTGGATGCCGGTATTCGGCGTGGTCGTGAAGGTGCTGTGCGACGAGCCGTTGCCGGCGCCCGTGTAGTTGAGGCCCAGCTCTAACCGGGGCGCCGCCGCCGCCTCGACCAGCAGCGACCAGCCGCCCGAGCCGCTGCCGTACCAGACGCGGCCCTGGCTCAGCAGCGTGCCGTAGGCGCCGGCCGTCCGCAGGTTCGTCGAGTCGTACAGGACGGCGAACGAGATCGGCCGCGTGTTGGCGATGTTGACGCCAGTGCCCAGCGTCACCCACTGCGTCGAGCCGTTGAGCAGCAGACCCATTTAGGTGGTTGTGTAGCTAAGCTCGGCCATCAGCAGGCCAGCATCAGTCGTCGAGGTGTCGCCGGCGGCGGCCGGGTCGCGGCCCACGATCAGATCGACCAGGTCGCCGGCCGCCACGCTGTCGGCGTTGGTCAGCGCCCACGTCGTCGTGTTGAGCCGGTTGGCCTCGGTCGTGTTGTTGTTGGTCGCCGTGGCTGAGTTGACCGTGCCGGCCGCGTGCTCCTGCGGCGTGTCGGCATCGGCCGCGGTGATGGCGCCGACGCGGGCCGTCCAGACGACGGCGTTGGTGACGGCGCTGCTCTGCCACAGCACGGTCAGCGACGGCGCCGAGGCGTAGTCGCCGGGCATGCGGAACTGGTAGTGGATGAACTCGGCGGTCGTGCCGTCGAACAGCCAGACCATCCACTCGGGGTTCGGTTCGCCGGCCGTGCTCTCGTAGGCCGAGAGCTGCGGCGGCGCGTCGATGTCGGGCTTGGCCGCCAGCGGCGGCAGGGTGAGATAGGCGGTTGCCATCAGTCTCCCTCACCCAGTCGAGCTTTGAGCAAGGCGACCTCCGCTCGTAATGCCGCGTTCTCGCGGCGTAGTGCGTTCACGTCTTTGCGCTCAGCGTTGGTGATGCCGTGGTGGGCGTGCGCGCTATGCACTTCCAGGTTCTCGACTCGATTGTCGTCCTTGATGCCGTTCTTGTGATGCACGACTTCCCAGTCTTCCAGCGGTCGTCCAAGATGCTGGGCCATGACGAGCCGGTGTTCGAAGAGGCTGTTGTTTTGCACGGACAGCATGCACTTCAGTTCGTCCGGCACGAGCGACGCCGCCACCATGATGTAGCCACCTTTGAATTTCCAGCGACCGCCATTCCAGTTGTGGTGGTTCTGGCCTGTCCGCCAGAGGGCAACGCATGCAGTGGAGCAAAGATGATTGCCACCGTTGTATTTGGCTCGACCAGGCGTGCGATCAAATACCTTGCCGCACTGGATACAGGTGACCGTGTTCTCGATCTTCTTCGCCGCGCCAGTGAACTTGCCGGAACAGGCGCGAGAGCAGAAATGGTGAGGGAACCTCTCCAATCGGAATGGATGACAGTAGAACTCCGTTCCACATTGATCGCATGGGACCATGCGTCCGGTCTTCACGCGCGGCGCCTTCGGCTTGCCCTTCAGCGCCGCTGATGTCTGCGGACGCGGACCCGATTGCCGCTCCTTCAACCTGGCGAGCTGTTCGGGCGTCGCCCGTTCCCACCATGCTCGTCTCGCCTCGGATAGCTTCAGCCTCGTCTCGTCTGATACAGGCATGACTGCCCCCTTTCAGGGACAGTATACCAGATAGGATATTCGAACGCACTGTACCGTCAGGTAAGGTATATGAGCATATTACTCAGAGTCAAAACTTGTGTGTCTGACACCGTGCGGTCAGAGGTCAAGTCCCACCAGTACCACACCTCCCGCGACCCTTGCGTGGCGTTGTCGTCGGTCAGGATCGCCCAGCGTGCCTGGCCGCCTGAGGCCGGGATGGACCCGCCGCTGGCCGTCCACGCTTGGTCAGGGATGTCGATCGAGCCGCGGGTGTTGCCGTCGTCCTCGACGGTTGGGAAGTTGGTCGCGTTGCGGGTGAGGATGATCCCACCCGTGGTGTAGCCGTTGCCCGACGCCAATTCGGTGAGCTCGCTCTTGGTGTTGATGGCGGCCGTCGGCGCCGTCGCGCTGGTGACGAGCGCCACATACATGGCGGTCGGCTCGCTGCCGTTGGCCAGCGCGATCTCCAATACCCTGGCTTTTCCTTTGTTTGTCCATCCTGACGCGATGACTTTAGCCCTCCACTAGAGTTTCGTGATCCCCGCCGCGTTGTAGGTTTCCCAGTCATCCACCATATAGCCGGCGATGGCCTCGCCCTCGGGCGTCACCACGCCATAGGCGCAGACCAGCGCCGGCCCGGTGTAGTAATGCAGGCTGAGCTGCGCGGCGTACTTCTTCGGTCCCAGCCTCGCGGCGTTGGCCTGATAATAGGCTTCCATCTTTTGGTCGTCGGTCAGCACGGCCGCCTGCCGCATCCGCGCCCATTGCGCCGGCGTCAGCGATGGGCAGCGCGCCCGGTTCACCGAGTCGATATCCTTGTGGCCGATGATCGTCGTCGCGTCCACCGGGATATTCCACCTGGCCGCGATGTCGCGGTTGAGCGCATCGACGACGGCCAGTTGCTTGGTCGTCCACCCCTGCGCCGGTTTGCCCACGGCTTCGATCGAGATCGTCTCGCTGTTCGGGTTCGTGCCGTCGTGCACCCAGCCAGCCACGATCGGGTTGGCCATGTTCGGCTGGTTCAGCACGCCATTGGCCCAGGCGGTGTCGGCCTCGGCCACCACCTGATAGATGGCGCCATCTCTGTCCACCACGTAATGGGCGCTGACCTGGCTGGCCGGGCTGTGGAACCAGCCGATGGCGCCGGCCGCCGTCTCGCCGTCGGTGATGTGCTCGACGATGGCGCGCACGGTATGGCCGTTGCGCCCGTGGGTGTAGTTGACCGGCGTCAGCCGCGTGTGAATGGTCAGTGCCAGAGGTGTCCTCCCGCTGATCGGCTCATCGGCCTGGTCGGCATACTGGTTCATCAGGCGCAGCATCGAATTGAGATAGCCCGCCGGGCTGTTCAGGTCTCCGGCCGGTGCCCAGACCGCGCCTGATGGGTGTGAGAACACCTCGGCGATGCTATCTCGCTCACCATACGGAGCGACCGTCGGCCAGACGGTGGAGGCCAGCCGGGCGACGGTGCTGGTGCAGCCGTCCAAATACGACGCGAAGACCGGGAAGGTGCCGGTGCGTCCCGGCGTTTCACCCACCGGCGTCGCGCCGAAGCTCGGGTTGCGCGTGTTACCGAACGACTTCGTCGTGACGGCCACGCCGGCCGTCAGCAACTGGCTCTCGTGGATGGCCATCGCCAGTGTGAACAGCGGGTCGATGCTCCAGGCGCGGCTCTCGTCCCAGTAGGCGCCGAGGTCGCGCTCCTGCTCCAGTCCCGTGTTGTGTGGGCGCGACGCGATGGCGACAGCGAATCCCTCACGGCTGACCCGGCAGACATTCCTGAACGGGTCAACTCCGGCGATCACGGGGTGGCCGGTTCAGGGTCGGGTGTGGCCACCGGCTCTTCCGCCGCCTCATCCTCAGCAGCATCCTCTTTGGCGTCCCGCTCAGCCAGCTTCTCCTGCGCCCCTTCCTCGGCGGCGCCACCGTCATCAGGTGGCACGACCAGTGGTCGTTCTTCAGCGGGTTCGGCGTCGGCCGTGGTCACGTCACGCTCGTCCATCTCATACTCCATTCGTCGTTAGACTAATCGACTGATGGCCAGCAATAGCAGCACCAGGCCCAGCCACAGGAACGGCAATTGCCCCGTCACCAGCAGCACGACGATGATGATCAGCGCAACCACGGCGAGGATGAATCCAATGCTCACGGGCTGAATGCCAACCTGCATGTCAGTCTCCTTCCATCGGGCCGGGTGGCGGCGTGGTTGGGCCACGCTGTCCCTGCTGCATCAGGCTCAAGCGGCGCCACTGGTCGCGCTCCTCGCGCATCTGGTTCATCTCGGCCATGTGGGCCACCCGCTCATCCGTCAGTTGCGACTCCAGCCGTTCCAGCGTCCACGACCATACCCACTTGCGTCGTGCCCCGAGCCACAGGATCAGCAGCACGAGCAGGATCAGGGCGCCGTCGTTGGCGATCGCCTGGGCGAACGCCTGGAGGAACGCCGCTGGAGTCACGCCGCCCGCGAGGAGGAGGCCGGCGGCTCCGCGTCTGCCGGCTCAGCCGGCGCCTGGTCGAACCCGCTCAGGATGGCGCGCAGCTCAGCGATACGCCCCTCGGTCTGGCCGATGGCCATGCCGGCGCGGAAGAGCGCCAACTGATCAGCGTGCTGCCGTTCCAGGGTGGCCAGGCGGGCGGTCAGGTCAGCCTGCATCGTGCTGTCGTCCATGCCGCCTCCTACCCGATCGCCATGATGGTGAACTCCGGGCTGTAGTTGCCGCTCGCCAGCGTGGTGAGCGCCCCGCCGCTGGTCTGGTAGGCGAACAACTCCACGTAGTCGCCGACGGCCAGGTCGTAGATGGTCGCGATGGTCAGGATGGTCGTGTCGCCACTGATGGCTGGTGTGTTGACCGCCGCCAGGAGGGTGCCACCGACGTTGTGCCGGATGCTGAGCGCCCGCACGCCGGTCGCGTTGTTGGCGAACTCGACGCAGCCGGTGATGAGATACTTGCCGGCCATGCCGCTCGGGATGGTGAACCGGCTGGTGTTGCTGGCGGTGTCGTGGAAGGCCGTCGTGTCGTAGCGTTCGGCGTCGAAGGCGATGGCGGCGGCGACGGCGGTGGTGAGCGACTGCGTGGTGGTACGCCGCACGCGGGCGCCTGCGCTGCGGACCGGCTGCCCACCAACCGTCAACGTGCCGGTCAGGGCCGTATTGCCGACCACGTTCAGCCCACCGGCCTGGGTGTACAGATTGCCGCTGGTGTCGATGCCGGAGGACGACCCACCGCCAGCCGGCGGCGTCACGGTCAGGACGCCCGTGCTGGCAATGTTGTCGTGGACCGTCAGCGCCTTCCACAGGTCGACGCCGGTGGCGTAGAAGTCGGCGACTGCCACCCCGCCGGTCACGAGGCCGATTCTGTTCGCGGACGCGTGCTCGATATAGGTATCGAGATCACCGACCCAGACAATCGACGGCGTCGGGTTGCCGAGCAGCAGTTGGCCGCTGAGCGTCGTATTCCCGCTCACCGCCAGGTCGCTGAGGATCGTGGCGTCGTCGGAGACGGTCAGATCGACGAAGCTGCCGCCGATGTTGCCCTGCACGCTGCCGCTGGCCGTGATGTTCCCGGTCACGATCAGGTTGCCCGCGACCGTGCCATCCAGGATGCCCTTCAGGTAGGCCAGGTTGTCGCGGACGTGGACATTCATCACGCTCGCCGTGACGATCTCCGCAGCCACCCACGTTCGCGGCGTGGTCCACGCCATGCGCTAGCCTCCTACACCCACAGCCGGGTAGTGCTGTCTAACACGCCATAGGTGGCGTCCTGGAGCTGCCAGTAGGTCTGCGTATCGGCCGGGCTGACCGTCCAGGTGATGCTCTCCCACACCCCGCCGAACGCCCGCCAGGTGAACGCCACGCCCTCGATCCAACTGACCTGGGTCAGTGCCGTGCCGCCACCCGGTGGCCGCTTGGTGATGCTGATGCGGTCACCGATGTCGCGCCCCAGCAGATGCGGCCAGAGCGTCGCCGGCTCGGCCTCGGCGTTGAGCTGGATGGCCCGTGCCCGGTACTGGGGGTCTTTGTACTTGCCCAGCGTCACCTGGGCCGCGATCAGCGCGTCGCCGTCCTCGGCGTTCTCGGTGTCGCTGACGGCGTAGCTGCGCTTGTAGTAGGCCGTGATGCTGGTGCTGTCGCTCGCCACCTGCTCGATGCCGCCGTGCCGGGTGAACCGCACGTCGTTGTACAGGTGGGCGCTGTCGTAGTCCCAGGCCGCGTCCTGGTAGTACTCCTCGGACCCGCCGGCATCGCCCAGCGTCAGATGCGTCGTGATCGGCGCCCGGATGCGGCTGTCGCGCGAACGGAAGACGACGCTGCCACTGGGGTTGATCCACAGATACCCCTGCTCGGCCAGGGCGACGGCCTGGAGGTGGGCCAGCGCGCTGACATTGACCAGCGTGCGCGCCTGGACCTGGAGCAGTCCGGTGCTGATGGCCCGGTCGCCCGCCGGCCAACTGATCGTATCCAGCACGGCGCCGATGCGGGCGCCACTGAACTGCTGGACGACGTCGGTATTCAACGCCGCGTTCGACAGGACGTAGAAGCCGTCGACGCAGGCCACCTCGCACTCGCTGTCCAGTGGCCCTGGATAGGACGGTTGCCAGCGCTCGATGTAGCCGTGGAAGAGGTCGTAGGTGATGCTGTTCCAGGTGGCGCGGATGCGCAGGCGCCGGAGCGGCACGACGTTGGGATAGTAGGCGCCGGATGCGTACAGCGGCTCGAAGCGGCGGTCGTGGTTCTGCAACCGGACCGTCGCCGTGCCGGCCTGGAACTGGTCGAGCTCGTGGGCGCGGCCGCGGTTGATGGTGAAGCCGAGCAGGTAGTTGGTGACGGCCGTCCAGGACGGCACGGCGCCCGGCGCCGTCGTGAACGCGATCTCGCAGACCACCGCTGGCTGCGCCATCTAGGCGCCAACCAACCCGGTGCCGCTATTGCGCCGTGACAGGCGGGCGAGCTCGTCGCGCACCAACCGGCCGACCGCTTCGCCGTTGAGCGTCACCGTGATCGGTTGCTGGGCGAGGGCCACGGCCAGCCGGTCGTAGTCGATGGCGCCGTTGGGAATGACGCGACCGCTCCGCCCGCCCATGACCAGCGTCTCTGGCCCACGCTCGCCCACGGTGTAGGCCATGCCCGCCCAGACCGGGCCGCCGCGTGCACGGGTGCCCCCATAGCCGACTGGTGCGCGTCGCTTGACCTCATCCCACAGCGCCGGGTCGTTGTTGCCTGCCGCGACGAGCGCGGAGATCTGCTCATCCGTCATGCTGGAATAGCCCGCGCCTGCGCCGGCGCCAATGGTCCAGCCCAGCCCCGCCCGACCAGCGGGCGTCGTGCCGTCGATGACCCACTGCACGGCGGCGCGGAGCGCGTCCTTGACGTTACTGAAGTGACCAGCCGACAGCAGCGAGTTGACGCGATACCAGACGCTGTAATAGGCGCTCTTGCCCGCGTGCGGCTTGCCGGTGCGCGTCGTGTCCATCTCGGCGTTGTAGCTAATGCCGTTGCCGAAGTCCATCGACAGCCGGCCGGGCACGTTGCCGCTCCAGTTCTTGTTCTGGCTAATCTGCTGGTAGAGCGGGTCGTTCTGGAACTGACCGGGGGCGCTCTGGCCGTCGGTGTTGGGCGGCTCAGGGCCACCACCACCACCGCCCCCGCCGCCCCCTCCTCCACCGGCGCCGTTGCCGAGCCCGCCGCCGTTCACCAGCGCATCGTTCATTTGCGCGATGGCGCGTCTGATGCGGTCGAAGTCCGCGTTGTTCTGAAGTACCTCATCCATCGCGTCGATCGCGGCATGGATGCCCTCGATGCTGGTCTGCTTCAGATCGTCCATGATACCGTTCATGGTGTCGAGCATGGCGGGCGCCCTGGCCTCGATGCCGAGGATGATGCCATCCACAATCGGCTCGCCGACCTCATCGGCAAACACGGTTGACGGACTGCTGATGCCCAGCGTCTGCTTGGCAGCGTTGAGCGCGCCGGTGGCCATATTCTGCATCGCCGCATTGAGTGACCCCGCGGCGTTGGCGATGCCGGCCTTGACGCCATCAATGATGGCCGTGCCGATGCGTCCCATCTCGGTCTTGATGCCCTCGATGGCGCCCCCGATCCAACTCGTGATGCTGTCGCGGATGGCGGCCAGGGCGCCGGGCAGTTTGGGGATGACGTTGTCGGCCACCCAGTCGATGAAGGCGGCGCCCCACTCCACCAGTTTCTTGAGGATGGCGGGCAAGGCAGTCGTGATCATCCAGCCCGTCAGTTCGCCCAGCAGCTTGCCCAGTTCGCCCAGCATCGGCAGGATACGCGGGGCGATCCACTCGATGAAGGCCAGCCCCCACTCACCTAACTTGCCGATGATGGCCGGCAGGGCGTCACCGATCAGCCAGCCCAGCATCTTCGCCGAGAAGGCGCCCAGCTCGCGCAACAGGTCGGGGATCTTGGGGCCGATCCAGTCCACGAACGCCGCGCCCCAGGTCGCCAACTGCTCCACGTACTCGGCCGCGAACTGGGCGATCTTGCCGGCGATCTCCTGGCTGAACTTGGCCAGGTTGTCCAGCAGCGCCGGCACCTGGGGCAGGATCCACTCGATGAAGGCTTGCCCCCAGCCGGCGAGCAGCTCGACCAGGCGCCCGCGCGTATCGGTCACCACGTCCAGTAGCCCGCCGATGGCGCCGGTCACATCACCCGACAGCGCCTGCTGCACCACCTCGGCAAAGTCGCCCATGATGTCCTGGGCGTGCTCCCAGAGGAAGAAGAACCCCGACAGGTCGATCTTCTTCAGGAAGTCGATGCCCTGACCGACCATCTCCACGAGCTTCGGCCCGGCCACCTCGAGGAACGGGATCATCTTGTTGACAACGTTCGTGGCGCCATCGGCCAGTTGCTTCAGCACCGGCAGGAAGGCCATGCCCAGCGTGATGCCGGCCGTCTCGACCGACCCCTGCAACTGCTGGATGCTGCCCTTGAAGTTGTTGAGCTTCTCGGCGCCGACCGTCGCGGCCGTGACCTTGCCCATCGCGCCGGCCATGTCGCCGAAGCCCTCGGCGCCCTCCTTCGCCAGCACGGCCGCGGCCCGGATGGCATCACTGCCGAACAGGGTCTGGAGCGTCGAGAGCTTCTGCTCTTGCGTCAGGTTGGCCGTGGACTTCTGCAAGATCTCCGCGACCTCGGCCATGCTCTTGACTTTGCCGTTGGCGTCGAAGAAGGCGTTGGAGGTCAGCCCGACCTCCTGGCTCATCTTGGAGAATTCCTTGTAGTTCTTGGCCGTCATCTCGGCGTTCTGGCTCAGTCCCAGCGTCAGCTTGGCCGACTGGATGTACAGTGCGTCACTGCCCGCCGCCGCCGGCTTGATGCCGGCCTCGGTCAGGCGCTTCATCGCCTCGTTCGAGTTGAACGACATGATGCCCAGCTCTTGCATCGCCGCCGCGGCCTTGTCGGTGCTCGGTGACAGGTTCAACATCATGGTCTTGAGCGAGGTGCCCGCATCGCTACCGGTGATGCCGGCCTTGCCCATGATGGCGATGCCCTGGGCCAGGTCGTCAAAGCTGAACCCGACTGTCGCCGCTACCGCGCCTGACGCCTGCAACGACTGGGCGAACTGGCCCACGTCCAGCGCGCTGGCATTGGCGGCGCCGGCGATCAGGTCGGCGACATGGCCCATGTCGGTGCCCTTGAGATTGAACTGGGCCAGGGCATTGGCCGAGATGGTGGCCGCGTCGGCCAGGTCGACGCCACCCGCCGCGGCCAGGTTCAGTGTCGCCTCGGCGGCGCCGTTCATGATGTCGCCAACGCTGAGCCCGCCCTTAACGAGCTCCTCGATGCCGGCAGCGGCTTCACTGGCGCTGAAGGACGTGTCCTTGCCCAGCTTGAGCGCCAGCCCCGACAGGTCTTTCATCTCGCTCTGGGTGGCGCCTGACACGGCCTTGATGCCGCTGAGCTGCTCTTCGAAGCCGGCCGCCGCGCTGACCGCCGCCGCAATGCCGCCCGCCGCCGCGGCGCCCGCCGCCAGCCCCACACCAGCGACGGCCAGGCCGGCCGTCTTGGCGACGCCGCCCAGCCCGCCCAGGCCGCCATCGACCTTCTTGATGAGTGCGGTGGCACCATCGTCCTGGCCGCTGATGCGAACGGCCAGGTTCATGTCAGCCACGGTTACTCACCACGCTGCAACTCGGGCGCCACATCGGCCCAGCCGATGACGGCGCGCAGGCGCAACTCGGTATCCACCTCATCCCACGGCGCCGCGTCCACCTCCCACGGTGGCACATGCCAGACGCGCGCCAGCAGCGAGCGGTAGTAGGCCCACGGCAGGCGCAGGCCACGCTTGTCACGCGCGCGGAGAAACGTCTTCAACTGCGTTTCGCCGCGCTGATCGAGTTTGGGAGTTGGGTCAGCGCCTCGTTGATGGCGCCGACGATGCGGATGCCCAGCTCGGTCGGAATGGCATCCCAGAAGGCCGGCTCGCTGGCCGGTGGGAACGCCTCGCCGTCCTCATCGGCCCAGCCGTTGTGCTCGAGCACGATCAGCTTGATGAAGGCGGTGACGCGGTCGCCTTCGGCCACATCCATCAGCCGCCGTTGCGCGTGCGAGGGGTTCAGCCAGACCTTGATCTCGAAGCCGGGATAGGTCTCGTCGTCGTTGAGCGACAGCCAGCGCACGCGGCGCGCCACCTGGCGGATGACCAGCGGCGGCACGTCGCCGGCGTCCAGGTGTCCGTTCTGGGGCGGCTCATCCAGCAACAGCGGGTGGCTCATGTCGAGCGTCATGGACATCCTTCCTACCAGGCGGTGAGGCGGTTATTCCACAGCAAGATTTGCAGCATGTAGGCCAGGGTGGCGTCATACGTTGCGCCGAGACCGAACTGGTAGGTGCGCGTGCCGGCGTCGTCGCCGCCGACATCGACTGCCGTCCAGTGGCCGGGGATGTCGATCATGACGGCGCGCTTGCTGCCGGTGCCGGGCGTGGAGGTGGCGTGGGCGAAGGTGCCGGTGAGGCTCGTCTGGACGCTGGTCAGTTGCGGCACGTTCGTGCCTGACAGGGCGCCGATGAAGGTGACGGTGACGGCCAGGACATCGACCGGGCCGCCCGTCACGGTGACGTTGCCGGGGCCGATGGCGGGCAGCGCCTCCAGGGCCGACTGGATGGCGGCGGCGGTGGCGTTGTAGGCGATGGCACTGGTCGACTGGCCGCGGAAGCCGAGGGTGTAGGTGCCGGCCGTGATCGGCGTGCCCTCGGTCAGCGTCTGCACTTCGTTGACGCCAACGTCGAGCGTCTCGTTCATGCCGAACTGCAAGCGCACCAGGCGGGCCGTCTCAGCATCCCAGTTGGCCATCTCGGTGTCGACCGTCGCCTGGTCCGCTTCAAAGGTCAGGTTGGCCGTGACGGTCAGCTCACCCAGGGTGATCTTCGACGCGGCCAGCGTATTGTCAGCCGTGTACTTGCGGCCCAGGCCGTTGCTGATCGTGACTTCCCAGTTGATCAGCAGGCCGCCGTACTGGGTGGTGCCGGCGGTGCCGCCCGCCGCGTCCACGAACAGCGCGGTCTCCCAGCCTTCCATGAAGGTCGGCGTGCGCTCGGTCAGGGCGCCCGTCAACGTGGTGGCGGTGCGCTCCTTGCCGAACAGGGTGGCGCTGACGATGTTCTCTGCACCCACGCTGCCGCTGATGCTGAGCTCGTCGATGTAGCAGCCGGTCTCCTGCCAGACGTTGGCGCCATCGTCCAGCTCGATGGTGGCGCTGTCAGGCGCGGTGTTACCCGGTCGGAACTGCCATTGGCGCCCGGTGGTGAAGCCGGCCGGGGTCGTCGGCGTGACGTTGCCCTGGATGGCGAGCAGGCACAGCTCGACCATTTCGTCGGCCGACATGGGCAGTTCGAACGAACCGCCCGCTGCCACCGCGCCCAGCGTCCTGGCCCGCACGTTGTCGCGGCTGGCGGTGGCGAACCGATGCTCGCGCGGCTCACGCTCGCGGGTCAGGACCGGGTCGCGCACATAGGCGATGCGCGTGGCGGGAGCGTCCACGCCGTAGGTTGTCTCTTTGCCGTACTGGAGCCGGCGACGCCACAGTTCACCACCTGGCATGGCTTATCCCTCCGCAGGCGCCGGCTCAGCCGGCGTATCAGTTGCTTCCGGCTCAGCCGGCTCGGTCGGCTCACCGTTCTTGGCCTTGCTGCGCGAGCGGGTGGCCTTGACCGCCGCCGGCTCGTACAGCGTGCCCGCCTCGATCAGTTCCCGCTGCTCGTCGGTCAGCGCGGCCACGTCCTCCTCGGTCAGGTCGCGGGCAGGAATGCCGGTGTAGTACTCGTTCTCCTGGCCCTGGTAGGTGTAGACGACCGTGGGTGTGCTCATGCATGCCTGCCCTTCTAATAGCCCTGGCTCTGGCCAGCGGTGACGAGAAGACCGAAGACGCGAAACTCCTGGCCGGCGACAATCTGATACTCTGGCCGGCTGGCCGTCAGCGATGTCAGCGCGGCGTTGGTGACGACCGCGCCCAGCGTCCGATTGGCCGGCAGCCGCATCACTTCCAGGAAGTCCTCGACGGCGCTGATGAGGGCGGTCTCCGCGAGCGAGACGGCGCCGGCCGAGTTGGCATCGACGCGGTAGCCGAAGTTGACCGCGAACACGGCCGACACATCCTGCCGCTGCGTCACCTTCTCGCGGATCAGCATGTCGGCCAGCGCCACGTACACGCTCAGCCGCGTCGGCAGGCTGGCTGGTACGCCCTTGTGGACGTGCGTCACGCCGCCCGCCTCGTCGGCCAGGCCGGGCAGGCTCTCAAGCAGCACGATGATCTGGTCGATCGCGGCGTTGAAGTCGAGCGGCACGATCTACCGTGGTCCCGCGACCGTGTGCAGACTTCTGCGGAGGTTGCCGGTGCGGACGGGGGTCGCGGCCTTGGCGATGGCTTCCACCCGATAGCCGAGACCCATCATTGCCTTGACGGTGGCGTCCTCGCCCTTGGGTAGCGCGGCGGCGATCGTCGGTTCAATATCTGCCCTGACCGACTGGAGCGCGCCCGTCAGCATCCTGGCGCCACCCGCCGACCGGCGAGGCCGGCCCGAGCGCGACTGCCCGAACTCAATACCCCAGGCGTACACGACGGCGGTGCCGACCCGGACGATGGTCTTGTCGGCGCCTTTGACGCCCGATTCCAGGCTCCGCAGGTACGCCTCGGCCTCGTCAACGCCGAGCACCTCGGCCGTCATCAGGGGCTTAGCCATCGATTGCCCGCGTCACATCGCATTGCCGATACACGATCGCGCCTGATGGACCGCGAAAGGCCTTGAAGGTGCCGCCAACCACGTTCCAGCGAATGCCGTCCATCTCAATCTGGCAGTGCTCGGGCATCAGGTAGTCCGGTCCCCAGATGAAGTCTCTGATGGCGGCCAGGTCGGCACGCTCGGCGCCACTGGTGGCGGGTTGCGAATTGACGTGCGCCCGCCGGCAGCGCAGCCCGTCGGTCGCGACGACGGTAAACACGCCGTTGGCGTCCTCGGTGTAAATGGTCGCCGTGTCGATCAGGCCGATCACGCGAACGCGATCCGCGCCACCGGCGCCAGCAACCGCGTCACCTCGGCCGGCACGCCGTGGGCAGTGGCCAGGTCCGAGTACGTGACGCTCAACTCCTGACCGACGCTGTAGCTCTGCACACCCGGCACGACGCCTTCGGTCTGGCGCCTGAGCCAGTGGCAGACCAGCATCGTCGCCGCCAGCTCGACGGCCGGGCTGACGCTGGCATCGGGCGTGTAGACGACGGTGGCCCGGTCATAGCCGTAGTTGCGCGGCCAGCCCCAGCGGTAGCCGGGCAGCGAGATGGCGCCCAGCGCCAGATCGGCAATCTCGTAGTCGGTGCCGGCGACCAGGGCCACGGGCGTGGCCGTGATGCCCGAGCGCAGGCTGACGCTGGTGACGCTCGCGATCGGGCGCCGGTTCAGGAAGATGACCGGCGCCAGGTCGTAGTGCTGCTCCGTCACCGGGCCAGCCGTATCCGAAATGCCGTAGGTGGCCAGGATCCAGGCGTCGGCCGCCAGGCACAGCGCATCGGCCTCCATGAGCTGCGCGGCCGAGAGTTCCGTGCCAAGATGCCGCTCGACGTTGCCGGGGTCGGTCAACATCAGCTACTTCGTCTCGCTGGCACTGCGGGCTTTGTTGGCGGGCGGCGCGCTTACCGCCTTGGCCTCGGCCTCTGACTCATCGTCGTCATCGTCAGCCGCCTTCGGCTTGGGTGCGGCGAGGCCGTACTGCTTGGCGTCCTCGTCCGACAGCTCACCGCCCGCGCTCATCAGCAGCACGGCCTCGGTGCGCTCGGTCATGTCCGATTCTTTGTAGACCTTGCCCTCTTTATCGACATAGAGGCGCTCGGTGACCTGATAGGCCATGCTGGTCTTCCTCCTACGCCTGGGCGGTCCAGGTGGGCGCGCCAGCCGTCGTGCTGGTGTTGACGTGCAGGATGCCGGTGTCGGTGCGGGTCAGCATCGAGCCGGTGGCGGCGCCACGGTAGGTGGCATCGACGCCGGGGGTGGTTTCGGCGATGGCGAGCGTTGGCGCCGTGCCGGTCAGGCTGCTGCTAGCCGTCATCGTGCTGACCGCACGTCGCGCGTAGGCCGCGCCGAAGGTGAGCAGGATCGTGCCGATGCCGGCCGTCAGCGTGCCCGCTGTGGCTACCACGCTGGCCGTGCCGAAGGCCGCGTCGCACGCGGTGTTGATGGCCGCCAGCAGCGTGGCGTTGACGTTGCTCCAGGTGATGGATCCGGTGGGGCGCCCCTCCAGGCTGAGCGTGAAGGTGCCGGCCGTGGGTGTGCCGCCGATGGTCAGGGTCTGGACTTCGTTGGTGCCGGCGACCGGGGCGCCGCTGGTGGTGATGGCGCGGCCGAGCGCGCCTTCAATGACCATTCCGCCGCTGATAACGGGCATGGGTGTTCCTCCTGGTATAGGTGGCCACGGCTCGCCGAATAAGGTGAGCCGCCTGCTGTTCGGGCGTGCGGTCGTCCGCCTCTGCCATGCGGAGCAGATGGCCCCACTCCACAAGCGGCAGATGAATGACAACGCGGCGAGTGTCCATTCGCGCGACCTCCTACTGCGGTCCAGCGTAGGGGGTCGCGCCATCGTTGTCGTGCGCTAATTGTGCGCTAAATACCCGTGCAGGTGGCGAAGGCGGATGGCCGGAAGACAGCAAGCGCCAGCCGTGACTCAGCCAAGATCGCCACTTTGTTCTCGATGAAGTACGAGGCGTGTTCCGTACTCAGTGTCACGGTGACACCCTCGCGACGCACGACCTGGGCGTGGGCGCGGAAGGCGCCGACCAGGCCGGTGCCCTCGGTCATGCCGGTCGTCTGGCGTACTTGCTTGCCCCAGATGCGGTCTGGGCCCTCGTCGCTGGGGTTGCCCCAGATGTAGATGCCGTCAGCCGTCCTCAACAACTTGATGTCGGTCCAGTCGTTGGGGTGCAGCACCACCGCATCCGGCTCAGCGAAGCCGCTGCCGGTGGCGCCACGCACCTTCTGCATCGCCCGATAGATGGTGTCGGGCGTCGGGTCGGCGCCCTTGGCCTGGGTCTGGATGCCGACACGGTTGACCAGGCCGCGCAGGTTGGTGCCGCTGCCATCGCCGGTCAGCAGTTGCGCCTCTTCGGTGCGCTGCACGCCGAAGGCGAGCCGGGTGCGGATAGTCGATTCGAGGAACGACACGTCATCGAGCGACTCTTTGGTGGCCGGGATCCAGTGGGCGATCTTGCGGACGTTCTCGGTGCGGAGCGTCCAGGCGATCGCACTCTCAGCCTTGGCCACACCTTCTGCCACCGTCGCCGCGGCGTTGGTGAAGGTCGTCTCCTCGTAGTACTCGATGGTGTTGTTGTCGGTCGTGCCCTGGCCCATCAGGTCAGCGACCGTTCGCTCTTCCAGCGCCATGTCGACGGGCGCCAGACGACTGGCCTGGGCGTTGACGGTGGTCAGCGTGATGAGCGTCTTGAAGTCCACCTCGGGCAGTTCGAGCATGACCGTCGACCGGTGCCCGGCCTTGAACTCCTTGTAGCCCTTCTGCTCGGCGATGTACTCGCGCAGGCGCTTGGGCTCGAGCCGGCGCCGGTCGTAGGTGCTGCCGTTGCCGTTTGGAC
>Ga0210380_10000204_pt1 | contig 31088 bp, 31 predicted proteins | sample PLM4_5_coexredo_FD_155476 | JGI IMG/M metagenome (GOLD analysis project Ga0210380, IMG submission 155476) | Groundwater sediment microbial communities from an aquifer in East River, Colorado, USA - PLM4_5_coex redo | ecosystem: Environmental > Terrestrial > Soil > Riparian zone | place: USA... | reverse complement strand
CTAGGATAGTTGTGGTTTTCGTGTCTCTTCTGATTGTTAAAAAAAAAAATCAATAAAGAACAACAAGACCTATCAACCCTATACTATCCTTACCTAATGTTCAACGGGAGGTGGGGAGGGGGGGGGATCCTGGTCTATAAGGGGATAGGTTTTGATTCTGATCTGGGCATTATTTGCGAAAATGCTAATGATCTTGCGGATCTAGGTCTATGTGAAACGATCAGGGTATGAATCAGAGAACGAAAAGAGATAGATCAGTAGAAGATAGGTAGGCGATATGTAATCGAATAGTAAATGTCGAGGAGACTTGGACCAGGAATTGCGTCATTGGGGTTTTAGCCTATTGTTCATCGCGCGAACATTAGGAAATCTGGCATGGATCGTGTCTAGAATAATGTTCAGCGAGTTTTCCACAGGTTTTTTTCGATAGTAGTTCATAGACTACAGACCCAGACAGGACAAATAGAGCTCTTTCCAGTCAACCAAGGCTAGAATGTCCTATAAATGTTCAGCGCGTTTAAAAATGATCTACGGGGCGATCGTTTGGCCTATACTAGCTTGCAAGTGGTAGGGTATCGAATTGATCTATGGGCCTTACAATTTGTTCTAGGGCCTATGTCGCACACTATACTATACGCACGGTGATCGATAAAATACTAGGATATATGACCACACCCAGACATTTCCATACCCAGACGTTCAAGTTCCTGGTCCTGGCGCTGGCCACAGTCGGTATCGAGGCCGACGGCATCAAGCTCAGCAGTATCGGGAGTGGGTAAATTTTACACTGAAAAATATTTTGGGCGATCCTGCACTTGGGCCTTGACAACGGTATTGAATGGGCGTATCATTCCCCTTGTAAGTAGCAATTGAGCTACTTGATTCTGACGATACGGAGATACACAATGGCAGACGAACAGAAGGAACAAGCGGCAAGCATCGTCACCGGCAAGGCCCCCGAGAAAACCGTGAAGGCCCTTCCGGAAGCGGTCATCGCTGCAATCGTGGACAAGCACCTCGGTCATCGGATCGAGTCGATCAAGATCAGCGCCAAAGTGTCCCCTACGAAGAAGGACGAAACACGCGAGTTCGACGCGCTCTACGCTCTGGACGCGCTCGGCATGGGCCTTTTGATGGGCGGCAAGATCGAGGCGGCATCGGAAGCGGAGAAGGACGACACGGTCGAGGTCGCAAAGGCGAAGGCGAAACTGGGTGCCTGCGATCACTTCAACTACGGTCGTATCTTGAACGTGCGCCAGAACGTGCGGACGGCGCTGGAATCGGATCTGGAAGGCCCGGAGAAGGCAATCGCCAAACAGGTGAAGGCCCTTGTCGATGGCGGCACGTTCGATACCAATCAAGAGGCACTCGAATTCGTGGTTGGTCGCATGAAGGCCCAGAACAAGCTGGCCGCCGATTACGTGTTCAATGGCGAATTGAAGTAGATCGCCACGCGGGTAATACGAAGGCCCTGATTGCCAAGTGGTGATCAGGGCCTTTTCCTTTCCATGATGCCAGCGTAGCCAGGCCGCATGATAGGTCACATGCCCCACAATTAGCTTGGCAGATCCACAGGCCCAACCGACAGCCAATTGTTTGACGGTCCAGCCCACCGACAGCAGACTCCCCCCGTCCCCTCCGCACGGGTCCCATATCCTGGGTAGGGGATTACTATCGAACGAGTATGTGTGCCCAGAAATAGGGTCCCATATCATAAGGTTGTGGTCTATGGGTCCCTCGACTAGAGTATTGATGAGGAAGGGATTTAATGTTCATCACGCGAACAATTCAAAATCGCAAAATCCCTAATCAATTCGGCACTTGCAATTGATCAGCCTTGAGAGTATACTGTTCTAGATCGCCCTCAGGCTAGTCCATCGATAAGTAGCAAGACGAGACGAAGTGTATCTCCGTATCTAGTAATAGGTGTAATCATGTCCTTTATGACACCGGAAGAATCGGAGCGGCGGCTGCAAGATCCAAGGAACGTTCTCTCGAGAGTTGATCGGGAAGTTCCTCTTGAACCTGTAGCAGTTCCCGCTCCTGTTGTTCCGGTCTTTGAGGCACCAAATGAATCTCTTTCCGGATTGGACGACGTATCGAGTGGGAATGGACCTGGGGTTCGGAGAGAGCAAGACAGTCCTTTATCTCCCACCGACCTCCTTCAACTGGACAAGATCATCGAGTCGGGTGGATTCTCGCGGGCCGGGAGAAAGAAGAATATCCCAAACCGCTCGCTTGAGGAGAATGCTTCCCTGGGTCTTTCCCGGCTCCTTCTGGGCGGGACTGCAACCGAGCAGATGTTCGGAGTCAGCCAGCCAGTCCTCTCTCATCTCACTCAAGGTTACACAGGCCCCATCGAGAAAAAGAAGGGCAATCGCAAAGACGACCTCCTGGATGAGATTTACTCGCAAGGGCAGGAGGTTTCGAAGCGAGCGTTCTCGAAACTGATTCGCTCTCTCGACCTTGTAACTGAGGATAAGCTGGGCGAGATCAAGGACGTGGGCAAGCTGGTCTCAGTCGCCAAGAGTCTTTCAGGAATCATCAAAGATGTCACGCCAAAGGATGGGAACCTTAACGACGGCGGGGTTCATTTCCATATCTATCGGCCTGAGCAGAACGACGAATCCACATACGACGTCATAGAAGTAGGGGCAAATGGATCCACTATTAGCTGACCATCCGGTTCTCGTTGGGATCAAAGGTTCCATGCTCGATACCCTTTCCCGTCTTCGTGGTCGAGTTCGTAAGGTGCGAGCTGACAAGGGATTTGGTTTCGTCGCGGGGGATGACGGAGTTGATTACTTCTTCCATCACTCAACCTTCAAGAAGTCGACGACGAAACAATTGAAGGACCTATCGATTGGGGATAGGATCGAGTTCAGTCCAATCATTCCGCCGCCGCAAGACGACCGGAAAGTCGGGCCGAGAGCGATCGAGATTGTTTACCTGGACGAATAGGACCCAATGCCTGTAGAGGTCGTAGGACGATATGAGAAAATCTGGAAGCCACACGACATCCAGGCGGAGTTCGTTAAGCTCCCGTTCTCAATCTTCGAAGCCCTTTACGGTGGTGCTGCGGGGGGAGGTAAGAGTGAACTTCTCCTTATGCTCCCAATCCTTTACGGTTGGCATGACGTCCCGGGATTCCAGGGCATTATCTTCAGGAAGACTTTCCCGCAACTCGAAGAGTCTCTTATCCCACGCTCTCACGGTTTCTATAAGCACCTTGCTGGACGCTATAACGACACCAAGCATGTGTGGACTTTCCCGTCTGGCGCAACCATTAGATTCTCCTATCTCGAAACTGACCAGGATGCCAGAGATCACGATACAGCTGAATATCAATACGCTGGATTTGATGAGCTCACGTCGTTACCGCATTCCCCTCACTTCAACAGATATATCTATATCACATCGCGGTGCCGCTCGAGTATCCCAGGCGTTCCTGCAATTGTTCGAGGAGCAACTAATCCCGGCAATATCGGACACATCTGGGTCAGGGACCGATTCGTTGGGCCAAATCCAAACGGACGGGTAATCATCTACGATAAGGCGTCAGAGACAAAGCGGATGTTCATTCCCGCTAAGTTGACTGACAATCCTTATCTGATGAAGTCGGACCCTGGTTACATCAAGAGATTGAATCTCCTCCCAGAGGCTGAGCGCAGAGCCAAGGTTCTCGGAGATTGGTGGGTTTTCGCGGGTCAGGTATTCTCGGAGTGGCGAGACCTTTTCACTGGGGTCAACTTTCAGGACGAGCCATCAAATGCATCACACGTCATCCCGGACTTCGAGCCTCCCCTCTGGTGGCCACGCGTCATCGCTGCAGACTGGGGATATGCCGCTCAGACTTGGGTTGGATGGGGTGCAGTCTCTCCCGACTCCAGATGTTTCCTGTATCGAGAATACGTCGCCGAGCGAGCTGACATTGCAGATTGGGGAGCTGATGTTCAGCGAATCTCTGAGCATGAGATCGATTCCATTCGTGTCAAGGTTCTAGACCCATCGGCGTGGGCCAAGAGAGGGGAACAGCGTTCAATCGCAGAACAGATCATGGATGCAACGGGCATGATCTGGGAGAAGGCAGATAACGACAGACTCGGCGGCAAGATGTTGATGCATGAGATGTTGAGGTGGAAGCAGAAGCCTCCCTCATACATTCCACAGGAGGGGTTCAATGTCGAGACTTTTCAAGAGGTCCTCCGCCGAAGTGGTCCAAATGCCGCGACTGAATATTACGAGCTCTTCCAACCGGAGCCCTCGGAAACAAACATCCCGAAACTCCAGGTATGTCGACGATGTGTCAACTTCCGAAAGACCATCCCTGCTTGTGTTTACGAGGACAAGGACGGGCAGGTTATCGAGGATGTTGCAGAGTTTAACGGAGACGATCCGTATGACGGGGGACGCTATCTAATCAAAGCGTTCCACAGACTTATCAATGAATCCAAGAGAAAAGGAAAGGCACATGACAAACTTGCCGAGATCATCGAGAACTTGGAGCGCACACAAGATTGGACTCGTTATTATCGACAGATGCACGCGTTTGAAGGAGCGTCTCACGGGCCTCGTCCGGTCTATCGTGGAAGATCCAGAGGCGTTGGTTACGTGGCCCACTGAGGGAGTTGCGTCGAAGATAAAGCTGATTCCCAGTCATAAGAGACTCAGGTATGCAATACAGTCTCTCAATGATTTCGAGAAGATGTATAACAGGGCAGAGGAAGAAGCTTCAGGTCATGCGAAGGTAATATCAGGATATCAAGCAATCCAGTTACAGAAGCAGGCGCAGATTGATCTCCTCGCTGATACAATCGCCCGACAGAACAAAGAGATTCAGGGATATCAGAGCACACAACATGAACACAAACAGACAATCGCAGACCAGTCTCATGTTATTGAGACAGGGACAATCGAGCGGAATGCGCTCAAAAAAGTCATCCGAGATTATGGAGCTACAAATGAGCTCCTGCTCACACAACGAGATCAAGCCATTGACGCTAAGCAAGCTGCGGAAGCTAGGCTTAGCGATCTCCAGGCAGCTCTCGAACTTGAACGGCAAAGATTCGATTCGTCGATTGTTCACGAGAGGGAAGTCACTGCGGGATTGAGGGACCGATTGGGTCTTTCTCCTCGTGACACTTCTCAGACACCGGTGAATCACAAACCAGTAAGTTCTCGGCCACCGACCTGGAATCAGCAGGCAGTCAATTTGGAGAGAGCAGCACAGAAGATAACGAACGACGCCAAGGAAGCCATCTGGAAGAAGAAGATCGAAGAAGCAGAGGCGAAAGATGCTGGAAACTCCGGAACTGCAGAGGAAAGCGCCCGCCCAACAGAGTAGCGAAAAGCTCCTGAAGGATGAGGATTGGGCGCAGGACCTCTGGACAATCGTAAAGAATCTCGAGCTAGCGGACAAATCTGCGAGGGATCGCCTCATTCGCAAATACCGCAAGCAGATGTTCTATTGGGATCATCTCCAGTATCTCTGGTGGAACGATACCGTCTACGATTGGAGAACTCCAGACCAGGCCCGAACTGACCTGACGGGCGATGACCGAGTTTCCATCGACCCCGCTCTCTACGCCAAGGTCATCAATATCTATCGCGCGCACGGTGAGATCATCATTGCCGCGATGAGTAGTTCCACTCCTAAGATTCAGTTTCCGCCAGACGACGCCGACAATCCAGACGATATCCTCTGTGCTAAGAGTAAGACGAAGCTTGCTGAGTTGATCCAGCGACACAATTACGCTGACCTACTCATGACGAAAGCGTTGTTCCTACTCTATAACCAAGGTCTCGTCTGTGCGTATAACGAGACAATGGAGTCAGAGGAATATGGAACCATCGATCGAGAAATCACCGAGGAAGTTCCAAAGACAAGACGTGACTACTTCTGTCCAGATTGTGGAATGGCGCTTGGATCTGAGCAGTTGGACTCTAATCTTCCACCGGACCCTGAGACTGGGATGGTTGGGGATAATCAGGAAGAAGATCCTGAAGAGACGATTGTGCCTGAAGGTGGAGAGGAACTCGAATCCTCCCCACAAATTGTTCAGCCAGCGAACATTCCCATACAAGAAGGAATTTGTCCTAACTGTTCCGGCAAATCAGGAACTGAAGTTAGAGTCCCTCTGGAGTTTGAGGACTACGACGAGCTAGCATCCGAGACCACAGGCTGGGAGAAGGAAAATAAGTGTCGTCAAATCCTCACCTTCTGGGGTCCGCTCAATGTCAAACTCCCTGCGTGGATTCGTCGTCTCAATGATTCGCCTTATCTCATCTTGGAGACTGAAGAGCACTACGCCAAGATGCAGAGTATCTATGAGGAGATTCAGGAACACATCGAACCTTCAGGCAATCCAGAGTATTCCGATCGAACCCATCGTGCGACGCCGGCGTATTCTGGGGACTTCCCGCGAGATCTGGTCACAGTTCGTCGCTGCTGGCTCAGACCCTGGGCGTTCAATACGCTTGGAGTAAAGACAGAAGATAACAAAGCTCGGGTTCAGGTTCTCAAAGACAAGTTCCCGAAAGGTTGTTACGTCGTCATCATCAACGATGGCATTATTGCAGAGGCCGTTGACGACAAGCTGGACGACCATTGGACTTGCACAGTTCATCCTCTCTCAGACGTTCTCCACGCTGAGCCAATCGGTGCGCCGGTTATGCCAGTGCAGGACATGACGAATGAGTTGGGCAACCTGACTCTGGAGAATATCGAGCACGCAATTCCTGAGGTCTACATCAATTCCGATACCATCGATTGGGACAACTACGAAAAGTCAGAAGCCCGTCCTGGCATGAACTATCCGGCGACCAAAATGCCGGGTGAGCCGATGGGCAATAATTTCCATGAGGTTAAAGGTGGCACCCTCTCGAAGGAAGTCGAGTCATTCGCAGACCGCTTGGAGAAGTTTGCGCAGTTTGTTGTTGGCTCCCTCCCCTCGGTGTTTGGTGGACAAATTGACGGCGGATCTAACACCGCCAAAGAATACGAGATGTCCCGGACACAAGCTCTCCAGCGGCTATCGACGACCTGGAAGATGGTCACGACTTTCTGGGTGCAAGTTATCGGAAAAGCTGTCAATGCCCACTCGGACTATTTGATGGAGTCAGGGCAGGATGAGCGGTGGACGACCCAGTCTGGCAACACGTTCGTCAATGTATGGGTGGAGCATGCGAAGCTCACTGGCAAGATTGGTGACGCCTACGCGGAAGGATCTGAGTCGCTCCCAGTCTCGTGGAATGAAAAGCGTTCTGCGATTCTCGGTCTCATACAGATGCAGAACCCGATGATCGAGTCGGTGATGTCAGACCCACAGAACTCCTCTCTGGTTGCTCGACTTGTTGGGCTTCCCGAGATGCACATCCCCGGCGATCAGGATAGAGTCAAGCAGCTCTGGGAAATCTCGAAGCTTATCGCCGAGGAGCCAATCGAGATCCCGAATGGGGTTCCGACAGCAATGGGCGAGGAGGGGTCAGATGTTATGCCCTCCATCCAAATCGATCCACTTCTCGATGACCATAAGATCGAAGGCGATACCTGCGCATACTGGCTCAAGTCAGATATCGGGCTGGACTACAAGATAAACAAGCCCGGTGCGTGGTTGAACGTCTATTCTCATTTCAAGATGCACAGAGAAGCCGAAGCAATGCTCGCTCCTGCTCCAGAAGAATCAGGTGAAGAAACATCTGACGAAAGTGAAGTTGAGGAGATAGGGGCATGATGAAAAGGCTTCTGCTTGTTCTCGTTTGTTTTGTAGCTCTCACTAGCAGAGCCTATGCCCAGGACTGGAAGGGTCAAACCTACAGCTTGAGCACATCGCAGCTCTGTCAGACTCTCGAACTTCCGAACATGGGAACTGGCGTCTGGCAGGTGACGGCGATCGCTGGCGCTACCATGACGTTCTCGGTTTCCACGCTCGATACAACTGCTCTCTACCAGACGATTGCGGGAACGAGCACGGCTGGTGTTCCGGCCTCTACTACGACAACGACTGGTGCGTGGGCTGCGGGAGTTGCCGGATATCGGTTCATGCGGTCCTGCATCGACGCTGGCACTGCTACTGTCAGGATGCACGCTACGGCAACGGGTGGAGGTAGTGGCTCTGGTGGTGGTGGCGGTGGTGGGGTCGTTACTGGAACTGTCAATGTTACCTTCGATGGTAATACGTTGAAGCTACATGCGACAGGAGATTCCACTATTCCTTATCTGATGCCCACAATCGCTTACAACGAAGATGGGACTGTGGCACAATTCGGGACACTCAATTATCATAACAATGCCGCACTGGTTAGTCAGGATGGTGTTGTTACGTTATGCAAGTCAGACCCTGGGGTTCCGACGGCCCTGAGCTTTGATACCAATTTGAGTTGGCTCCATTGTAACGATAAGGGAGACCAATTTGTCGTTCCTGCAGTAAATGGGACAGCACTGTTTGGGGCTGCGGCTGCTCTGGCTGACAATACGGCCAACCCTACACTGACAAAGATTGCTACCTATCCTCACTACCTTGATCCAGCGGGAACGTGGGATCGGTGGCCAGGATATGCTCCTTGTTCCCAGACCATCATTCGTTCGGACAATACGAACAACGATGATGAGACTGAGATCAAGTCAACGGCTGGAGTCATCTGTGGGATAACTGGTTGGAATGCTCATGCCTCAACCAATGCGTATGTGAGATGCACGAATGCTGTGGCGGCGAGCACGACACCGGGATCGACAGCAGTTATCTACGACGAGATTATTCCCTTCAGTTCAGGGATGATCGATACAAAAGTTGACGTTCCTTTCGCTACTGCTCTAACCTGCTACCTCGCAACCGGCAAAGCAGTGACAGATGCAACTGATCCTGGGTTGGATGATGTCGTTGTCATGGTGAGGTATCGGTAATGAGAAAGTTTCTAGTCATTCTACTCATTTGTCTTGTAGCTTCTCCTGCTGAGGCTACTTGGTCTTTGATTGAGAATGGTGCATTTGGGACTGCCACAGCAGCAGGAGCAACAGTAGGAGTAACAGGACTAGGCGCAGATGCACCGATAGGTAGAGTTGCTATTGTCCATTGTTCTGCTCATTATACAGGAGCAGGGTCATCTGGTGCTACGACAGTAATGTCAGTATCAGATAATGATGGAATCAATGTATATACTCGGTTAGTTGAGCGCACAGTCAATAATGCTACGACCGACCAAATAGCTGGTCTTTTTTATAGTCAGCTTACAAATATCCTTGAGACCACTGATACAGTTACTTGCAATACAGGTAATGGTTCATCAGAAGGAAAAGTAGTCAATCTTTGGATATTCTCTGTTTCAGCTGGTTCGACTGTAGCACCAGCAGGAACTACTGCACAAGGTTCAGGAACAAGCACAAGTTATTCTACAGGTGGTATTGCGAGTTTATCTAATATAGAGAGATTATGGCTTGGCGCAATTAGCATGAGCCATTCATCAGGCAGTATTACTTGTGATGCAACATTCACTTGTGGTTCGTCCCGATTAGCTAATACAGGGACAGCTTTGACTTCTCAAATTTTAAATACTGGTTATCTTGTTCAGACAGCTACAGGTGACGATTTCGCAGGATCCATCAGTGTTTCTCGTGTTTGGAATGATCTGGTAGCCGCATTAGAGGAAACTCTAGCTGGTGGAGCAACTCGTAATGTCGGTGGCATGATGGGATTTCCTGGAGTTAGACGATGAAAAAACTTGGACTCGCACTGCTTTCTCTCACGCTTCTGGGTATCCCTGTCAAGGTCGAGGCCCAGGCGCTCACTTCGGCCTCAAGTGCGACGGCACAAGCCTGCACGTCCATTGCACTTGGAACCATCACTTGGGTTTTTACGACGACCTATACGTGCGGTCGATACGCCACAGGAGATTTCTGGGTCACGAATTCCGGTGGCTCGACTGTCTCCATTAAGAGTATTAGTCCGGCATACACTATCGCTGCGGACGGTTCGGCGCGTAATGGTTCGATGTTGAATCCTGGCTCCTCGATGGCGGGGTATGGGTCGAACGGATTCGACTCTCGGACTATTGGACATTCCACAGGAGGCTTAGGTTATACCGCAGGAAATAACGTCGGGATTACGATGCCACTTGTGATTACTGAGGGGTCGTCGCTACTCTCCTCGGAATCCTATGGGGATACTCGTCCCGGTGGATCTCATCAATCTTACATCAAGCAGATCCAGGTCTTGACGGTCGTAACTGCCAATGCCAACGTAGGAGACTTCAGACCTTCATATATCGCTACGGTGAGCAAAGCATCGCCGGCGAATGTGAGCTCTATCGACTACGGTAAGTTACATTCAGTTGTTCCTCCTACAACCTTTACTAATACCTATAGTGTCGCTTTTCTTGATACTATCATGGTCGAGCCGCAGATTGAATTGGAGATGTCGACGAAAGGTCGTTACCTCCATGCAGGGGATAATTACAGTCCAAAGGTAGGTTTTTCTACTGACTATGGGTATGGACAGAATATTGGCATGGCTATCGGTGTTTTATCGATGGCAGTCAACAGTAACTATACTAATGGTCAGAAAGCGCCTTGGGTTATCAGACTTATCCAACACGGTATCGATCTGAGGTATGCGTTGGACAAGGCTACTGGCACTCCTCAGCAGGGAATCAGAATGCTTGCGGGGGGTTCTCATACTCCTGCTAAGATATTCGTGATGGCATTCGCAGGATGGATGTTAGGTAATGCGGACCTTGCTGCATGGGGAGATCATGCCCAACATCCGGTAACCAATGAATCGAATCAGTATTTCTACGTAGCTCAATCTGACATCTGTGCAAGCTGTAAGACTGGAGCAAGCTCAGCAACGAATTGCACTCCGGCCGAGCAATATCCTCAGTCCTCATTGAACGAGCCTGAGTGGGGGAGTGACCACAAGACTTCTCCTCAACAGGATAATCACAGTTTTACTTATCATGCTTGCTATCGAGATCAGGTAGGTCAGGCTACTAACTCTGAAGTCCTCGCAATGAAGATGATGGGGATGAAGTTAGCAGTAAATCTACCTCAGTTATTCGAATATTATGAGCAGCGGTATATGCCAGCCTCTTACTCCGAGGCAAATTTCGATACGAATACAATCAGAGACTGGCAGAGAGATTTCTGGCAGACTTACAAGGATATTACGCCGCCAAGTGGTGGGACACCTCCAACCAATGTCAATCCTACCTTAAACATTATCTCGGCTGTATCTCAGGAGACTACATCTACAACTGGAACCGTTACTCTATCCTATGCAGATAGCGATGGAACTGTATCTAGTGTGGCTTGGACGAGGACTGCACCTACCTCGGCGTCAGGTTCTTGCTCACTAGTTGCTGGAACCGCAACCTGCTCTGGCTTGACTTTGACGGGCGCGGCTAATAATGCCTTCTCTTTTATAGCTACAGATAACTCGGGGGGAACCTCTACAGCTGTCCTAGCGAATATCCTTCGTAGGACTTGTCCTGCTACTCCAGCAGATACTTTCGACGTGAATGGTGGATGGTCAAGTTCACTGGGTCCGTGTTGGCTGCCGATGACTACCAATACCATGAATATTGGTGTTCAAGGATATGCCCAGATATCTAGTGCATTGGCCAGACATCTTGCTTACATGCCTTGGTCTGGTGGAGCGCCGGACGATTACAAGGTTCAAGTTACATCTACATCAAACGTAACCGAGGTATCTTTCCTTCTGTTTGGATGTTTCAGCTCTTATACCTCTGCCGGCATTTACAACGGCTACGTAATGTCGATGCAGGGACTTGGGACTAACCTTGCTAGATACGATGCTGGCCAACGAGTTAGTCTTGCGCCGAATACTCAGGTCGCAGACGGAAATTGGATAGCTGGAGAAACAGGGACATTAGAATGCGAAGATACAGGAAGTAGTGTTATCCTTAGAGCTTACGATCAGAATAACGTTCTTATCGTGAGTGCTACGGATTCTACTGCTGGTAGATATACCTCAGGAGAGGCTTTTGCTGGTGGATGGGGTGGGGCTACTTTCGATGGTTTCGTAGCTACATCTATTGTTGGTGGTCCTGGTGCAGATACAACTCCCCCAACGCTAGGTGTTACTGTTCCTGTCAATAACCCAGCCGATACTAACGACTCAACATACAATCTCTTAGCTGGAACAGCAGTCGATAATGTAGGAGTAACATCGATTACTTGTTTGAATGTTACTACCTCAACATCCTGCACGGTTACTGGATTAGGTCCCTGGAGTGTGGCAAGTGTTACATTGACAGGAACCAACATCATCAGATTCCAAGCTTGTGATGCAGCAACGAATTGCTCTGTTCCATACGATGTTACATTGAATTACTCCGCTGCATCTTCAGGGACGATTTTGGTTAGTGATCCTGGACCGGCGAGAACTGAACCTTACTTCTTCAGAGGCGACCAGACGAATTTCCGTGGGGCCTGTTCTATGGGAACGGACCATGTAGAGATTCTTGTCGCAGGGGTTTTGATTGACCCAAGTGGAACTCCAGCTAGTTCTGCATTTGTTAGTGGGACCACAGCCTGGGTGACCATTCAACCTATTCCGATTCCAAAGAACGTTGGTGATATTGTTCCTGTCGAATTCCGTTGTGTCCAAGGCGATAGCAGTTACGCTTCGTCTATACTCAACATGAGTTCGCTGAGAGTTCCGAATAGAGGGAGATAGAATGACCAAGTTTATCAGTTCCGTTATCATTGCGCTCCTCCTGAGTGCGACTGTTAATGCTCAGGAGGCTTCGAAGCAGGAGGTCGATGCTCTGGCCTCACAGATAGCTCAAGTCGTAGCGCAGAACAAGCAGCTTCAGGATCAGATTGCTCAGCTGCGACAGGTCATGGCTCTGGAGCAGAATAAGAAGACAGGCAAAGAGCTTGTCCAACAGATGAGGGATGCGTGCAAAAAAGAGGGTGCATCCTATAAGGGATTCATCAATCAACCACAACCAATTCCGATCTGCAAGTAACAGGAGAACATAATGAGATTTCTCGATTTTCTTCAAAAGCATCCTCTCTTTTTTGAGGGAGAGGGTGGTGGTGCGGCTGGCGATGGGAATCTTGAAGGGGTCGATGATCTCAATCAGGATCTTGCAGCTCTTGAATCAGGTGAAGAAGAATCAGGCGAGGAAGATGAGGAGCTCGAAGAAGATGACGAGACCCCTACTCGGAAGCCCAAGGAACGGGCGAAGGATGATGGAGAGGAAGACGAAGAGGGGGACGAGGAAGATCCTGATGCTGACGAAGACGACGAGGAAACGTCAGACGACGAGGACGAGGAAGAGGAAGAAGATCCAGAGAAAAAGGGAGAGAAGCCTGGTGATGAGGATGCAAAGCCTGTCGTTGTAGGCCGCCCCACCGCCAAGCAACTCAAGGACGCTGGAGTCTTCAAACAGTTCCCTGCTCTCCGGGAGATGTATTTCAACTACCCGAAATTCCAGGAGCAGTTTGCGACTCCTGAAGACGCTCAAGTTGTGGTGACGAAAGCGGCTCACTATGACGAAATTGAAGAGCAAGTCCTCGGCGGAAACGTCAAGGGTTTCCTCGAGACTGTCAAGGAGGGGAGCGCTGAAGGATACAAGAAGTTTGTGTCCGGGCTGCTTCCTACGATTCGTGAGATGGATGGCGACGCATATTTCCAGAATGCTGTCGAGCCTATCATCCGCGAGATGGTCTTTCACGCGACGGCACATGGCAAGAAGATTGGTGGCAAAGAGGGTGAAAATCTTATCCGCTCTGCCAAGTGGATCTCCAACTATGTATTTGCCGATGGTGGGGAGATCCAGGACATTACAAAGGTCGGTGGGAAACATCCTGCGGAGGTGGCACTCGAGGAAGAACGAGAGAAAGCTGCCAAGCGGGAACTCGCAAGGGCCTCCGGCGATGTGAATGGTCGTATTGACCGGACACTGAAGATTGCGATTGGGCAGGGCATGAGTAATCGGTTGTCGGCGATTGAGCGTGAGTTCATTGTGAACAAGACGCTCGACGAGACGATGACCCAGATTAACAAAGACCCCCAATTCGGCACAAGATTTCGGCAATTGTGGCGTAAAGCCCGAACGTCCGAATACTCCGAGCAGAGTAAAGTGGCGATATACCAAGCGCTCGTCGCCCGCGCCAACCCGCTCGTGAGAGAGATCAGAGACAGGCTTACTCGTGAGGCGTTGAAGGGAAAGAAGAAGCCCATCGATGCAACAGGAGAGGAACAGACGAATCAAAAGAAGGTCAAGAAGCGGACATTTGATTCATCGGGTCGCGGTGGCGGTTCAGGACGTCGCTCTACGGTTCTCGATTCCCGTAAAATCGATTGGAGAAAGACGTCTGACTTGGACATCCTCAGCGACGAAGGTGGAGATAAGGTCAAGCTGAAGGGCCGTAACTAAACAAGGAACGCGACAATGGCTCAAACAGAGGCCCAGGTCGTCGGTGCTGAGCTCGAGAAGACCAAGACAAAGGTCCCCGTGCTCTTCGACCGCGACGCGTATTTCTACGGGAACATCGAGAAGCGTCCCGTGGATAAGGTCTCGGCTCGCGATATGCGGGTGCCCTTGGAACTTCGTCCTGGCGGTCGGTTCGGCTATTTCGACCCCGCTGGCGGAGACCTCGGACGTGGCGATGGTCCAACCTTCGACAAGGCGACTGTCTCCACGGTGCATCTGAAGTTCGCAGTCGAGTGGCAGAAGAAGGCTCAGTGGGCAACCGACGACACGCGCAAGTCGGTGGTCAACTCCTTCCGTCACCTTCTTGCAAAGTCGATGGGTGAGTTCCGTCGACAGCTCGATTCACAGCTGATGACTGCCGGTGATGGCGTCGTCGCTACCGTGACCTCTGTCGCTACGTCTGGCGGCAAGGACACGATCACCTGCACGACGGACGGCTATCGGATCCGCCTTCTCCGCTTCGGGCAGTATGTGTCGGTGTATGATTCGACGATCGCCGCCGCTCGCGCCATCACTCCCGTGTCGCCTGGTGACTCGGAAGGGACGGCTCTCCGTATCGACCTCATCGACATGTCGAACCACAAGTTCCGCGTCTCGGGGACTTACACCTCGATCACGGCAGGCGACAAGGTGGTGGTTGCTGGACTGTCCGGCGCCAACCCTGTGGGTCTTCTCGGGGTCAAATACCATCACAGCGATGCATCGACGGGAACGTGGCTCGGGTTCGCAAGGGATGTGACTCCCGAGATTCGCGCCAATCGCGTCAACGCCAATTCTGGCCCGCTCAAGCTGACGTATGCTCGCCTCTTGGTCAACAAGATTCGCGATCGCGTCGGCCTCGAGAACGGCGTCAAGATGCAGGCGTGGACGCATCCGGCGCAGGTGCAGGGGTTAGAGGAACTCGGACAGTCCGTTCAGGTCATCAACCGGACGACCGAGAAGAGCCCGAACCTCGATCTGTATTTCTCAGTCAATTCCATCGCCGGCACGCCCATCAAGGAATCGAACTCCTGGGATCGGACCCGTATCGACTGGGTCGTGAACGAAACCTGGGGTCGAGCCGAGATGAACGCACCTGGATACTACGAGGAGGACGGCGTGAAGCTGTTCCCCGTCCGTGGTGCATCCGGTGGCGTCGCTGCCGCTTCTCTCTTTTACATCGTTGTATCATTCAACACCTTCGTCGACAATCCAGCGATTTGCGGTTACATCGATTCGCTGGAAGTGCCGTCGGGCTACTGAGGAGACTGCGAACATGGCATCACCTGCTCTCTGGCCCAACTTCCAGCACCTCGGGACAAAGGAACTCGGCATTCACGGAGGCACTGTTGCTTCCGTCGCCGGTCTCCAGCCTGCGGTGACTGGATGGTTGACGGTCGTCTCCGGCACGAACGCGATCACAACCTTCGGCCTCCCTTACGAGGGATTCGAGGGAACTATCGCGCTTCGTCCAACTGGCGCTTTCACCGGTGCGACTGGTGGAACTGGCACGGCGACGGCGAAAGCAATTGGTCTGGCGTTCACGGCGGTTGTGGGGAAAATCCTCTTCATGACCTACGACAAGAACTCCGGCCTCTGGTATCCAAGTTACGTGTCCTAGTCGAAAACTGGGATGCGTGATAGGTGGTGGGAGGGGAGTGGTTGCCCCTCCTGCCATCTTTTAGAGGGATTATGAACGAATCACGGACCGGACACAATATCACAGACCTCATAGTAATCGAGGGCATCAACAAGAAGTTAGCTGAGTTTGGCTCTACTCTTGATGGGCGTCCACTCTTTCGAATCGCATGGACTAGCGATCAGCACGAAAAGAGAATTGGATGGCATGAGGAGTATAGCCCGTCAGGTAACATCTTTATCAGGAAGTGGTTTGGGATGAAAGACTGTCTCAAATATTCCTACTGTATGCATCGGTGGGCACTGGAGCGTTTGACGTTTCTCGGCGATAACAAGATCATGGAGATGGAGATTGAAGGCGCCAGAAATGGAACCTACGAGCTCATTTATCTTTTCCAAGATCCGCAGGGGAATGCACTTCCTGTTGTCTGGTGGGCAGTTGATCTCATCATGGTCTGTTTGCAGCAGGGGCCAGGATACACCCGTGGGAATGAACGGGAAGACCTCAGAAAGAAATTCGAGGAGAACGAGGATAAGGAAGTAGAAGCTTATCTAGGAGAGATTGGAAGATCTCCTCTTACGTCATTTGAGAACTTTGCCTTCCAAGAGTCTCACAAACAGCAGATGTGGAGTAGATAATGTCAACAGCATCACGGCCCAGAGTGAGAGACGTTTCAACAGTTGTATCCATCCTTCCCTTTTCTATCAACGAGAGCAAGCCCGGTCTCATTCCGGGAGAGTTCAAGATGGACAAGGTCAAGGCTGGTGACTTTCAGCTTCTCGTTATCGAGAGGTGCCAGCACGCCGTATACCTGGATGAGTCAAGGCCACGGCTGATCGTGCCTGACCCGTCGGATACGGTGGCGGCATCCATCGTCAACGACTTCAAGTATTCCAATCATGGATTCGTTTCCGGGGTCGCCGAGCCGGGCCTCTCATGGGTTTACGGAGAGTTCCCGAATACTCCCGAGGGCAAAGCACTCTTCAAGGCACAGCACGCAGCGGTCCTCCTGGAGATGGAACGCCTCCAGATGAAGTGGTTCGAGACCCTCGTGTTCGCCGCCGACGATGACTGGGCAAAGTATCGACGCCATTCTCTGATCACCCCGACTCAACGCTACGCTGCGATGTCGATGGGATTGACCAGCAAGGAATGGCTCATCGAGCAGGAGATCAAGGAAGCCCAGAGTCGGTGCAAGTTCTGTTTCACGATGGTTGATCCTCGGGCAGTTGTGTGTGCTGGCTGCCACGGTGATCTGACCAAAGAGAAATACTCGAACGTGACCTCTCCGGCGGCTCAGACAGTAACGAAATAAGTTCGCCGGATGAACATTAGGAAGGCGCATAATGGCGACAACAGCGGCAGCAGCGATAACACTCGCCCAGTCATTACTTCACGACTCTGCGGGTATCAGCTACACAACAGCGAAACTCCTCCCACTGCTTGCGAAGGCGTATCGGGAGCTCCAGGTTAAGCTGACGAAAGCTGGGATATCGACTGCCCGTGAAGCGTCGACTTCCCAGACTGTGTTAGCCAATGTCGTCGCTTTGACTGACGGTGCTGGCCTTCCAAATAATTTCCTTTATCCTGTCGAGTTGAAGGAGAGGGGAAACACGTCGGAGCAATGGTCGACGATGACAGAGTATAACTGGGAGCCGGACTTCGAGCGAGCTACGACTCTCCGTTATTACTCTTTTAGGGAGGAACAGATTCATTTCGTCGGGGCTACCACAGATCGACTCCTCTACATGAAGTATTGGAAGTCACTGACGCCAATTACTGCGGACACAACTCCACTTGAAATTGCTGATAGTGACATCTATCTTGCTTCTAGAACTGCTGCCATTGCCGCTCTGGTTCTTGGTGAGAATCCTACAAGGGCTACGGCGCTCAATCAGGACGCACAGCTTCTCTGGGAGGATCTCAAAGGGATCAGAGTAAAGGGCAGACAATCTATGCCGGTCCGAAGGAGAGTTAATCGTTACCGTCAGTGACCTTTCTGTTTGACTGGGCGATTGCCCTGGAAGGAACCAAATGTCTGTTCTCACGAAACTCACTGCTGCAAGCTATCAGGCCGACCTTACTGCTCGCATTCGCAATGCACTGAGGTCAATCACCGGGAGTGGCGCTCCTGTCGATGGAACGGATGGAGCTGGGTATGCTGGTCCTGGCTCCGAATACATCGACATCGTTACTGGGTTCTCCTACTACAACGTCGGAACAAAAGCTGCTCCAATCTGGCTTCAGAGGGAGGCAGGTCAGACCAGAGTCGTATCTGGGACGATCAGTTCTGCCTTCATCACCGGCACGTCGGCAGGACAGCTCGGCCACGCAAACGGTTACGAGATGGTCGCCGCTGCGGGTGCTCACATCGTCAATGACTGGATCTCAACCATCCTGATCAACGACTTCGGCGTCGCGGCATACACGGGCGGTGGCAACACGACCATCAACATCGGCGGCGGTGGCGCGGCTCTATCTGGTCTGGTCAGCAATGCCAACTTCATCCAGGCAGCTGCGGACAAGATCATCAAGTTCGTGCCTCTCGCAGCGACCTTCCTTACAATCACCGAGAACACTGGGATCAATCTGGTGACGGCATCAGCTCCGACCAATCCTGGCACGGCGGTTGGAGTCTTCCGATTCATCACGCTCTATCGTCAGGTTGCTACCGGACTGTAAACCATGAGAGATCATGAGGTCAAGCGGATAACTCGGTTTCGTGGTCTCCATCTCAATGGGGAGGAAGAGGTCTGTCCGTTAGACTTCTCCCTCTCCTGTTCTAATCTGGAGTTTACTAAAAGAGGATTCAGGACAAGGATAGGTAGCACCCTCGACTATTCGATTGCCAGTGTTCGTAGAGCTGCAATCTTCCGTATCCCAGGACAGGCACAGAGACTTCTTATCCTCAATAGCGTAGGAGAACTATTCGACTCGACAAACCTTGGCGTGCCTATCCTGACCATCGGCGCAATGACCGACTTCTCAGTGGTAGTGATGTATGGTCGTGCTTATATCACCCCCCATGATGGTAAAGTCGGATTGCCTGGAGAGATAGTCTATGTTTACACTGGGGCAGGAACCGCCAGACCCGCAGCAGGAACTTCTCCGACAGGCTTTACTCTTACAGCTGCGAACTCTCCTAACTCTGGAAAGGTTGAGGCTGGAATTCATCTCATTGGGGTATCCTATATTACCAATACGGGATTTATTACAAAGCCCTCAGGATTTGTTTCTATTACAAATATTGGGGCCAGGAAGCTTGACATTAGTAACATCGGAACCGGACCGGCTTATGTCGTTGCTAGAGTGCTTGTATCTACTAAAATCGTTGCAAGCTTTAATGGAGACTTCATTAACCAGACTTACTATCTCATCCCTGGCGGACAAATAGACAATAACGTCTCAACTACCCTCACTGTCGATTACTACGATGCGGACCTAGTTCAGGATGCCTCCTTCCTCCTTGAGCAATTGGAAGAGATCCCTGCTGGAGTTTGTATCACGAACTATAATAGTCGGCTTTGCGTGGGCGGATCAGACGCTGAGCAATCAACTGTTTGGATTTCTAAGAAGGGTGATCCTGAGTCTGTAGATGCAGCAGAAGGATTCCTTGAAGTCAATCCTGGTGATGCGGGAGCTGGCGTCAGGAATATGTATACCTACAGAACTCAGCTAATTATCAACAAGAGTCAGCGAACTTACTACACTGTTGACAATGACCAGAATGCAGTGTTTTGGAAGCCAGATAATCTTGATGCTTCCCACGGTTCTGAGTGTCATGGTGTAGGAAAGATTCTGGACTTTGGTGAGACCATTGAGGACAAGACCATTGTAGCGACTCGCTCTGGTCTTCGTCTATTCAATGGCACATACGCAACGATTCCCCTCACAGTCAACATTGACGATCTGTGGAGCAGAATCAATAAGAAATACTTCCACACTGTAGAGGTAGCTGTCGATTCTGAGCATTCTATGATCTATGTGAATGCTCCAATTGATGGGCAGACCTCTCCTAGTGTCGTCTTAGTTGGCGATTTTAAGGAAGGCCTAGACAGTGAGAACATAAAGTGGTGTCCTTGGTCATTTCCAATCTCGGCTCAGACTATCGTAGTCGATGAGACCTTCGCCACAGAAGAACCAGTATTGAAGATTGGAGCCTATACTGGGAATATCTACAAGATGGATCCGACTGCTACTTCAGACTTTGGGTATGCAATTGATAACTTCTATCAGTTTGCTTTAATCCCGAGTGACCTAGCAGAAGATACAGAGGAAGGAATATATCATTTCGCTGGTGTCATACTAAACATCAATGGAGCAGGGGATCTTCTCATTAGTGGTAGGAATCAGAATGCAGCCTCCTTATTTACTGCCACTCCGATTACATTATCAATCGTCAAAGGAATAGACGAGGCAAGATTATTCGATTTTACAGGACAGAAATGTTCTATACTCATCCGCATGGCTTCAATCAATGAATACATGATAGTTAGTAAGTTCGGACTCCTGACCACTTGGCTCTGGGCGGACCATGCCTGATATTAGTGCCAAAGTATTAGGCGAAATTGCTCCTATTAGGCGTGAAGATCCGCGTCTCTATAATGCTTTGGAGTTGCTCAATAAGCAGGTCCTTAGCCTTACAATTGACGTAGAAGGTTTGGATGCTTCGACTAGCCTGGACCCGACAGGTGGAGAGGAACCACCGGATACTCCTACAGGTTTCACTGCTTTCTCTACTGGGAGGGCAGTTCGTTTCAATTGGGTGGCTACAGTCGGGGCTACATTTTACGAGGTAAGACAAGGGTCATCTTGGGATTCTGCATCATTCAAATTCAAGACGGTTAACACTCAAGCTGACATAGACCCTCTCCTATACGGGACTTATATCTTCCTTCTCAAATCGATAGACTTAGACAATAACTATTCTGAATCTGCGATCGCTGTAGGATTCACAGTTCCTCTTATCTCTGGCGTCCCCATTTCGCCACAGGTAATTGACAACAACGTCCTTCTCTATTGGACTGAGCCGCCATCTACATTCATCATCGACCATTATGACATCTATAAGAACGGGACAAAGATTGGAAATTCTCGAGGGACATTCGCATCAGTCTTTGAGTCAACCGCAGGAGTCTACACCTACAAGATCATCGCAGTTGATATCGCAGGGAATGAGAGCGCTAACTCAGAAGTATCAGTAACAGTTAACCAGCCGCCAGACTTCATCCTTGAAGCTACCCATCTTAGTATTTTTGACGGGACCCTCAACAATGTAATCTTGGAGACAGGAACAGGTATCCCCGATAAATTGGTAGGTCCGGTCGATACATCCAAGACCTGGTCTGACCACTTTACGGACAATAGCTGGACCACTATTCAAGATCAGATTGATGCGGGCTATCCCTATTATGGGCAACCCTCGAAAACAACAGGAACTCCTCCAGGTTACTATGAGGAGAAGATTGATTTTGGAACCATCTTCTCGGCTACGATTGCGACGGCGACCTTCAATTTCAATCAGGTCCATGTCGGCCATGACGTTACAATCGTTGTCAAGATGGCCTGGTCGGATGATGACATAACTTATACCTCCTTCACATCTGGCGCGGTTCAGTTTGTGACGAACATGCGCTATTTGAAGGTGAGGCTAGAGTTCAATCCGGCAGATGATCATGCGTTGATTGAAGTCTTCAACTTTGTCGTTACCATCCAAACCAAACGTGAGAATGATGGCGGCGAAGTAGATGCACTCTCAACGGATGTAGGTGGAACATCAGTAGCTTTCACTAAGGACTTCAAGGATATCGAAACGGTTACTGCTACAGTGAAAGATATCGTGCAGTATATCGTAGTCGTAGATTTCGTCGATGTGCCAGACCCAACAGGTTTCTCAGTCTACGTTTTCAATACGGCAGGAACTAGAGTCTCCAAAACTGTTGAGTGGCACGCAAGGGGAGTCGTATGAAGATTAGCCTAGACATTCCAGACGAGTTCGTTCCAGGCCTCACGATAAAGCTGGATAAGCATAATCAGGACAAAGGTGCTAGCCTTACTCTTGATGAGTTCATATCTTATCTACTTGGTCAGTGGGCACGGCACGCGGTCACTAAGGACCGAATGTCCAGGTCCAATGAGGTCACGAAACTTGTCAGTGGCCTCTCAACTGATCAGCTAAATGAGATAAAGGCAGCATATGGACCTGGCAACAAGCCCTGACGAACTGTTCATGCTTATCGGTAGTCGTGAGTTTACGATTTATCGACAACAGAAACGTATTGAGGAGCTAGAGGAAAATGCCCGGAGACTGGAACAAGCCCACAACGAGCTCCTTATACAATACCGAGGTCTTACAGAATCTCCACCTGAAGGACCTGGACGCGATATCCCTCTGTCTAGCCGACCCGACGAATATGGTGGACGGGATGATCAAGCTCGTCCGTTCGCCAAACGTAAAATTCCAAGAGAGAGCTAGTGGAGCGTGGAGCGATCGAATTCTTTCTGTTGCTGGCGGTGGGACAGGTTCTACTACTTCCTCTGATGCTCGCACGGCTCTGGGCCTTGGCACGATGGCCATCCAGAATAGCTCTGCTGTCAGTATTAGTGGTGGAACTCTCGCTGGTGATGGTGCTGGCCTTACTAATCTAGCTGCACCCAATGTAGCTACAGGAAATTTCAATCCTCAGAGGATGCCAGTCGGTGGATCATGGGCTACCCTCACAAGTAATCTAGTCGTTCCGGGGCATAGATTCTCAGTTGCAGGATTTGGAGCCAGTATCGTTGGAAGTGTGGGAAGTCCTGCATCTCTAGTCGATACTGACTTCGTGATGGTTGCATTTCACACTCCAGCTACTCTCCCTAGTCCATCAGGTAGAGCGGGCGCAATCTACGTAGTTAAGAGGTGGTCCGCAAGTGATATAGTCGTGAACTGTTCAGGCGGTGCGACTATTGATGGGGTCAGCACTTATACACTACGTAGAGATTTCGAAACTATTATGGTGCAGACCAATGGCACCGATTGGTTTATCATTGGTAAATCAGGAGGAGGCTCTGTGCGAGACATATTCCATGGCGATGTCTCATTCGGCACTGGTGACTTGACTCATGATTCAACAGTCACCTGGGAGGGTGGAACGCCCGCGTCAATCGATGAAATCTCTGTTAACTTCGGGGGACCTGCGGCGTCGGATGGAAACGGAAACGCAAGCTGGTTTGTCGGTTACGAATGGATCAGCACTACTGTCATTCGATTCTACAAGACAAAGGGTGGTGGAACTGGAACTGCCCCTCTCGCATCCGCTCATTATTTCACGGCGTTCTGGCATGACGGTGTGTCGTAATGGGGCAAGACATACTCCTACTCCTGATTGGAGCGTCCGTTAGCATCCTTATCACGGTCGGTTATCACAAAGCGGTCATTCAAAGAGCAGTAAAAGACATAGAAGATTTAGGTAAGAAGGTTGATATGCTCGAAGCAGATCTCGAGCGGACATATGCTAGGAAAGATACCATCCAGGTTGAGTTGGATAGTATTAGAGAAATGCAGGAGAATCTGGCTGAGAGTCAGAAAGAGATAGTTGTTGACGTGAAAGCCTGCACAGTCTTAGTTAATCAGGTCCTAATCAATCTAGCAGGAATTTCGTCAAGTAGAGGTAGAAGCCGTGAGACTTAGGGAGTTTCAAGATTCAGACATCCCTCGTATCAGTGCTATCTGGGAGAAGCATCATTCGACGGACCATTCTCTACCAGATCGTCAAAACTCCATAGTTGATGCTGTGGTAGAGGATGACGCTGGAAACATCGTAGCCTATGGACAGGTCAAACTGTTTGCAGAGGCCATGCTATTCCTCGATTTTGATTCGTCGAAATTAGCACAAGGCGAGGCCATCAAGCTACTCATGCAAGAGGCGTTCAGGGGCACGAGAGAGTTTAGATTGAAAGATATCTATGCTTTCATCAAAGACCCTGCATTCGCTGATTTGATAGAGCGGCATTTCGGTTTTCAGAGGACTGCGTATCCTGGTGAGCTTCTTCTCAGGAGACTTGACTAATGGGTGGGGGCAAAGAGCAAAAGAAGACCAATCAGATGTTGGATACGAGTGCTGCGACCCAGAACAGGGAACATACTGAGGATCGTGGCGCAATTCAACAGAAACAGACTGAGGCCGATACTACATCCGCTGAATCTCGGAAAGGCTTCGAGGATAATCTGGCGGACTTCAAGACTCGCGACTACTCTCTTGGTGGAAGTTATCACAGCGATTACAATCCAAACTTCACCAGGAAGTATATGGAGAACTTCGCCGAGACAGGTGGGGTAGATCCAGCAACCTTCGATCGATGGCGTGGTGGGGGAGTCTACGATGAATTCTCCAAGACCGGAGGAGTTTCAGAGGGAGACAAAACCAACATCCGATCACGAGGCGCATCAGTTATTCCTGCCTATTATGATGCAGTCAACCGAGACGTCGACAGGGCTGCACTGGTCGGTGGAAGGATGGGTCCGGGTGGTCTCGCGCTCAAGGCCAAGCTCGCCAGAGAAGGAGCAGCTGCCTCTGCCGATGCCGTTCGGGACACAGAGCTAGGACTTTCCGATACGATCAATAAGGGTAGGATGTGGGGAACGGAAGGGATGAGTCGTTCCGAGTCTGATCTTCAGGGTGCCCTCCAGCGTGGTAAGATGTTTGGCGCTGAGGGTATCAAGGGGATTGAAAGTGACACAAATAACATCCTCTCCAATCAGTCCATGTTCAATGCTGGTCAGGACTTCGGGCAAGCGAGATTCAATAGCGGCGTCACAAGCGACAGGGACAAGACTGCTCTTGCCGCTGAAGGTGCCCTCTACGATTCAGACCGAGATTACAGCATGGGTCTGGAAGGTCTGGGCTTGGACGAGCGTAATAGCTACAATGCAGGACAGGCTGCGCTTATCCAGAATCGAATGGGTAACAACCCGAAACGCGATTGGTTCGGCACTATCATGGGTGGTGCTGGTCCGATCATCGGTGGGATTGCAGGTATCTAAATGATCACATCCCCAATCGCCCAAACCCGACTCAGAAGCATCTTCGGTCGTCGTCCCCCTATGAGTGAAGGTCAGATGGGGAGAGAGCAACCGATGGATGAAGTTCCACGGCCAAACGCTGATCCTGGAATGACTCCTCCTGTTACTCGGCAGACTCAGCAGGGCCAACAGCCTGGAGCTGAATTCTACGATGCTGTTCTCCGTGCTCGTGGAAATATGCCTATCACATCACAATACAAAACAGAGCTAGGACAGACACCAGTCAGAGAAGACTACAAACCCTCAGGCTGGAGGAAGCTCGCATCGGCAGCCGCAGGTGGGGCGATGGGAATGTCTGGAGATGCAAGAGGTGGGGTCGAACTCGCTTCAAACATCAACAACTCTCCCTATCGTAATGCCATGACAGACTATTCAACTAAGCTCGCCACTCTTGAACGTGGGGCTGGCTTGGAACAAAGAGACGTGGACAATGAGACAGACGCAATCAATAACGCGTATCGGCTTGGTCTCACATATCAACAGTTCTTGCACAAGAAGGACATTGACGAGCAGAATGCTGACACCGCTGGTCGTCGCGTCGATGTGGATGCTCAGAGGGCTGATGCCTATGATCGCTACGTCGATAAATCAGTATATGATCAGGTCCAGAAGCCTACGGGAGTTCTGTTCGTCAATAAGAACAACCCGACCGATACTCGATTCATCCCCGGCGAAACCATCGCTTCCGTCAACGCCCAAACACAAAAGGGATTCCTTGGAGTAGGTCAGAGGAATGCCGGGACAGCAGCCCGAAATGCAGACACTAATGCGCTCCGTGCTACGAATGACGTTCAGATGGATCGCGAGAACTTGGCTCTTCGTCAAAGACAGGTCCGCGTAGCCGAGCAGAGAGTTGCGAAAATCACAGGCGCCAATGCTACTCAGGTCGCGTCGGCAAGGCAGACCGCACTGAGGAATATGGCTGCCGATCCAGCTTACAGAGATACTATCCAAACCGGCGACTTCCCTGACCTCAAGGGGGATCTCGAGCCAGCAGAATTCGATGATGCCATCAAGGAACTCGAGGATCGAATGGCAGAGATCCTCAAACCGGGGTCAGGCCAATCTGATGACGACAATGACATGGAGGAATTCTAGATGCCCTCCGAAACAAGAGAACAGCGTCGGCAAAGGAGACTGGCAGCTGCCTCCCAAGATACTGGGAGCAATCAGAGTCTTCGAGATTATTCTGCTATGGGGCTTAGGGGCGCTAGTGGGTTTGTGCCTGGAGGTCCGTGGGGTGCTGTGGCTGGTGGACTTGCTGAGACTGGTGCTCAATATCTAGAAGGCAAGGGATACAGCCCTGCTAGGATTGGAACAGCTACCGCTCTAGGATTCATCCCATTCGGCAAGACTGCATCCTTTGGGCGTGGGATGCTCAAGGGTGGAGTGATGGGTGTCGGTTCTCAGCAAGCATTCTCACAGACGGACCGAGGTCTCCACATTCCTGATGCAATGGAACTCTCCAACGAAACCCTCCCGGCAGCGATGGGTGGAGCAGCAGGTGGTGGAGTCGGTGGAGCAATTGGTGCTCGTGCAATGTCGAGGGCCAAGACCATTCCTCCGCCAGCTGACATTCCATTAGAACCAGTCGAGCCATTCACCAGGAAGCCAACTGCTATGAGGTCTTCACCGGAGGATCTCGACAATGTAAGGAGGGCAGTTGGTCCTGAGCTTCGAGAGTGGCGTCGTAATCCACAGTCTTTCGATGCTCAACGTGCTCAGGCTCTTGCAGATAATCTCCATCAGTCGGGTGCTCCGAATGCTATGGAGCTTGCCGAGGAAATCTACAGGAAATTTTCAGACGCAAAGGTTAGCCAATTTCGACCAGATGAACCGGGTCGTGGTGTTGTAGGAGATCGTCTCAAGTCCTCCCCAAGAGAAGAGACTATTCCAGAACGAGATCCGGGAGTAACCGGTCACGTTGGAACTAGGGCTCGCCTTGAGGGAGTGGATGAGTTTGGTGGGGGCACATACTTCAGTCCAAGTAATGCTCCTGTCAAGCCGATGCGATCCTCAGCAACTAGACCAGTAAAGATGAAGGGAGCAAAGAGAAGTGGGAAAAGTAGTGCGCCTCAACGACCTTTCGCCCCTCCAGTATCAGAGACTCCAGCGGCATCTGCTCCTCCAAAGGCTCAAAGAACTTCTGGAGTATCGCCGATTCCAGATGTTGACGATCCAGCAAGGCCATATGCATCCGCTCCTGCAAAAGATCTCGAATTTCTCGCTTCTCAAGGAGATACCCGAGCGATCTCTGAAATTGATCTCCGGAAGGTTGGACGCTCGTCAGGAGTAATGGATGAAACAGGAGAAGCCGGAGTCAACGTCGGACGCACTAAGGCTTATAATTCTTACCTCAAGGAGTGGGGTAAGGACGGTGAACTTGGAGAGGCTGGGGAAAAGCCACCTCTACTCGATGATCTCGTCTCTTGGCGCGACCGAATGTATGACATGGGTGCATCAGGAGCTGAGATTGATTCCGCTACAAGGAAAGCATTCCGCTCTGGGGTTTCACCTGCAAGATTCGATAATCTGTATGAATTGAACGACCATATCAGTAGGTCAGGTCAGGCTCCAACTGGAAGAGCAGGCCGATCATCTCTCATGCATCTGGCAGTGGATGAAATGGGTGCGGCAGGAGATGTAGCTGGAGCTAGGACAAATCTACCAGCCTCAAACAATGTTCAGCGCACGAACAAATCACGCCCTTTCAGCGACCGCTTCAGTAAGCCCATGTCCCGGAGCCTGAAGCGAGCAGATGCGCACACTCCGGGATTCGCTGGGAAGTTTGGCGATTGGGTCAATGGAAGAAGAGCGACGAGAGCGGAGGGGATGCTCAAGGCTAAGGAATTCAAAGACCTGGATGCACAGGGAATCGAGGGAATCAAGCAGTTCCAGGCAGGTATCAGGACAGGGAAGTATGCAGATGTTCAGAAGTATTTCGATGAGAAGCATGTTCAGGTTGAGCAGTCTGGTATCCGCTTAGGCTTCAAGGAGAATTACCTTCCACAACTCTGGGAGAACTCTGCCGATGAAGTCTTTGCCGCCGCCAGAAAGCTGGGACTCAAACCCCGATTCACTCTTCAGTCTGTTCTTGAGAATTATCAGGCAGGTATCAATGTCGGACTCAAACCGAAGTTCAAGAGCATCTCAGATCTCGTTGGTTGGTATGAGAAAACAGCTAACAAGGCTATGGTCGATCGTCAGTTCTTCGACTATCTCAAGCAAAACAATCTCATACAACCCAAGAGTAAGGCTCCTGCAAATGGAACTTGGGAAGCTCTCGATCCAGATCATTTCCCTATCCAGAAATTTCAGGCTAAGGGGAAGGAATTTCAGGGAGTCCTTATGGCTCCTAAGGAAATTGCAGGGAATATCAATAACTACCTTCGTGAGCCCCAGAATAGAGTTCTCGATTGGACGTCGGACGCAGCATCGCTTTCTAAGAACTACGCCATGTCCGCCGGAGTCCCAGGGACGGGTATCAACGCTCACGGTTTCAACATTCTTGCCCGTAACATTATGGGTAAGGGTCTGCTCAAGGGGGGAACCGAAATGGCCGGTTACATGGTCAACCCCAAATCAGCAGCCCGAGACCTTGAGGGGTTGATGCAGACTGCTCCGGCTGCCATGAAAAATGGCTTAACTCTCACAACGGAAGGGTTCGAGCTGGGGCAGAACAATCTCAAGGAATTGGTATCGAGTCTGGGAGGGAAAGGCAAAATCACTGACAATCGAATCCTCGACTTCCATACCAAGTATTTCGAGAAGCCTCTGTTTCATGAGATCATCCCGGCTCTCAAGTTGAAGTATTACAATCAGTTTAGTAAGGAGCTCCTAGCCAAAGGGATGAGTCCAACCGAGGCTGGTAGAGCAGCAGCAGAAGCGACCAATACCCTCTACGGAGGAATCAATTGGGAGGCAATGGGACGCAACAGAGACGTGCAGAACCTCTGGCGCACCATCTTCCTCGCCCCCGATTGGTTCGAGACTAATGCGAGGATGGGTCAGGGAATGGCGCAAGCTATGATCGACCCGAATACACCACAGGGGAAACAGTTTGGACGAGTTGCCAAGAATATCCTCATCGCCTATGTCGCGGCCAACGTGGCAAATGTCGCTTCCTCTGGTCATCCCATGTGGGAGAACCCTCCAGGACACACGCTTGACGTGCAGCTCGGAATGTCAGGGGATAGAAACCGCTACCTCCGTCCATTCGGAACGGCAGCTGATTTTCTCAGGTTGCCACTGGATACGATGGTCGCGGCGATAAAGGACAAAGACATTGGGCAGGGAGCTAGGATCGCAAAGAACAGACTGTCCATGCCCATTAGCTCAGCAGCAAATCTCCTGCTCAACGTAGATGATTTCGGCAAGCCAATTACTGGTCGAGATGTCTACGGTAGGAAGATCCCAATGCAGCAACAGGTCGCAGGCGTAGCGAACGAGGTAGTGGGACCATTCACTCCTCAGTATGTCAGGAATCCTGCTTTGTATGCAACTGGTCGTCAGAATGCGGAGCAGGCAATTGCGGGAACCGCTGAAAGCCCACTCCGCTATGCAAAACCACCGAAGAAAGAGGGTAGGACTAGAAGCAGGGTAAGGTCACGTCAACGTTAAAGGAGTTGAAATGAGTGCAATGCTTTGGAGAATTATCATCGCTGTCATTTGCGTGATCATCGTTTACACCCTGATCCCACCGTTCTCTCGGATCATTGGGTTTGGCGTATCAAGCGACGTGATGACGATTCTGAAGGTTTGTATTGCAGGATTGGCGGTCCTCTATGTCATTAAAGGACCACCTCCCCTTAGCATCCCCTAGTCGTTCCCCAAATCATGACGAGGACAAGGAGTAAAATCCAAAGCCTCGTCATTGTCACTCTAGTGGCGGCAGGTCAGCCACATTACTGACCACCTCAATCTCGACGGAAGGACCAGACGCTAGATGACAGGCAGTGACGCCTTCACAATCTAGAAGTGCTAGGACCAATCTGTTAGCACGGTCCTTTGCTACTTCCGATTCCCTATCATCGACCTCCATCGCAATCGTGAATTTGAATCCCATTAGTTCTCCTTCTCCAGTTTGTTGGCTTCCTCTCGCTTCTCGCAAGCCATCTGATGGTAGTGAGCGCGGCGTTCAGGTGACACCCAGTTCTCTGATGAAGGACCATCTGTAGCACTTACACTCTCCTCCATCCGATCAGCAGCAGCTCGAAGTGCTTTGATTTTCTCTTCTTTAGTCATGATTCTTTTTTCTCCGCGATAGTTTTTTCATACCGCTGAATGACGATTGGTTCCAGATACCACCAGACCTCCATCTTACCCTCGACTCGTTTCGCTTCCTCTCTGATTGCCTTCTGTGCTTTTAAACTCTCCGCAATCTTGTCGAGCTCAAACATATCAAAATACTGCCAGTGCTTCTGACCCATCGCGATCCGGGTCATGCCGTAGTCACTTTCCTTCCGACTAAGCAACTCCCTAATAAACACCGCAGTTCCAGGTGCCGCTGCCGACTTACCACCGGAAGTCATCGCAACCTTACGAGCGCCAGGAACGAAATCCTGACAGGCGATGATCGCTTCTTTTATGTCTCCAATTTCGAGTCGAAGGTCAAGCCCCCTTGCCAGTGAGAGGAGCATGGCTGTCTTAAGGATATGATCATGAAGTCGCTCGATAGTCCCTGTGGTGTCACTATACTCACCCGCCGAGAACTGTGTATACCAACGGTCGTAGAGTTCCTTTCCGTCATGACTCCAAACGAACTGACCTTTAACTTTTGAAATCTTGAAAAGGTGCTCAGACAATAGATTAACGTCTGGTATGTGGTCGGGACGTGATGTGAGAGAATTAACACCCGCTTTCTTGTCCGCGTGGATAATGAATGTTCTAGCGACAAATCCTCCGCCCATTGCATTATCAGGGACAGCATCCTTGAAATGACCTCGT
>Ga0210380_10000203_pt1 | contig 31159 bp, 27 predicted proteins | sample PLM4_5_coexredo_FD_155476 | JGI IMG/M metagenome (GOLD analysis project Ga0210380, IMG submission 155476) | Groundwater sediment microbial communities from an aquifer in East River, Colorado, USA - PLM4_5_coex redo | ecosystem: Environmental > Terrestrial > Soil > Riparian zone | place: USA... | reverse complement strand
AGATCGACTCGCGCGCGCCGCCCGCGACCAGCGTTTCGTTCGCCAGCGATCCCGCGTCGGTGATGTCGGCGATCCACAACTCGGTGCCGTCCCACGGCATCTGGGGATGGCGCCATGCGAGCCACGACAGCATCGAGCCGTCGGGGCTCACGCGCGGCGTCGAGTAGAAGTCGTGGCCGGACGCAATGACAGTCGGCAGCGGGCGGCTGGCGATGGGCAGTTCATCGTCGAGAGAAATCGCGACGAGCTGGGTGACCGCTTCGCGGCCGGCGACGGTGTGATCCTCACGTACGCAGATGAGCCGGTGGCGTCGTCGGTCGATCGTGGCGTCCGCGTACGCCCACGCGCCGGGCGGCGTGATCGGCTCGGCAGGCCCAACGCCGATCCGGTACATGCGCTGGTCGGTGAAGTTCGAGTAGCAGACCACCGAGTCGGACACCACGAAGGCGCCGCCGCCGTACTCATGCACACGCGTGCGGACGTTGTGATCGGGCGGCGTGACATCGATAGCGACGCCGTCGGGACCACGCCGCACCAGGACGTTGCGGCCGCCCTGCGCCGGCCGTCCTTCGAGCCAGTACGTATCGTCGCCGTCGAGGGCGACGAAGCCGAGGCGCAGGCCCTGTTCGGCAACGGTGCGGGCGGAAATCGGTGACGCCCAGGTGCCGTATTTTCTCTGGCGTCGGTCTGCCGGCCGTGGCACGCTACCTTCCATGAGGATCCTCTTGACGGCAATGCTCGTGGTCGCGGGCGCCGCGTCCTCGGCCTCCGCTCAGGGAAAGTTCGTCGGCATCGACGACGACCCTCAGTTGGGCGACGCCAAGGCCAAGGTCACGATCATCGAGTTCGGCGACTATCAGTGTCCCTCCTGCCGGATGTTCTGGAAGGATGTCGAGCCCCGGATCAGGAAGGAATACATCGACACCGGCAAGGTCCGGCTCGTGTTCCGTGACTTTCCGATCGTCGAGATCCATCCCGAGGCCATGCTGGCATCGATGGCTGCGCAATGCGCCAACGATCAGGGCAAGTACTGGGAGATGCACGACAAGATTTTCCGCGAGCAGTTCAACAAGGGAGACGACATCATCCGGTTCAAGGTCGCGGATCTGAAGAAGTGGGCCAAGGATCTCAAGCTCGACACCGCAGCATTCGACTCGTGCGTCGATTCAGACCGCTACAGGGCCGAAATCGCGAAGGACAAGGCTGACGGCGACGCGGTGGGCATCCAGGGCACGCCGAGCTTCTTTATCAACGGGCGCTTCCTGGGCGGCGTGCACCCGTACCCGGATTTCAAGAAGATGATCGACGAAGAGCTGGCCAAGTAAATCGATTTACGGCATGCGCGACGCCGTGTAGGCCACGATCGCGATCATGTCGTCCATCGTCAGGTTCTTCACCGCGGGCTGCATCATCGCCGACCACGCGCCCTTGCGCGTCCCCGACTTGAAGTCGTAGAGCTGCCGGAACGTGTAGATTGCCGAGCGGCCGGCGATGGGCGGCACCGGACCGATACCGCGCAGGTCGGCGCCGTGGCACACGGTGCACTGCACGGTCTTCCCGTTCCCGCCCGTCGTCACGAGCGCCTCGCCCTTCTTGATGCTGCCGGGCGGAACGTAGGTGGTGAAGTTGGATCGCCAGTCGCGCAACGTCGTTTGATCTGGATGGTCTGGCACCTCGACGACGCGCTGGCCGATGGGCTCCTTGCCCGCCCCTGCGCCCTCGATCGGCGCGAGCACCCAACTGCCCTGCACCTTCGTCTTGGGCACCGTGTCGGTCTCGGTCACCTTATAGCGCTGGGACGTCAGCTTGTTCTTCGAGAAGTACGCGTAGGCCTCACGGACCTCGGCATCCGTCGTCGGGACAATGGACGCCACCATGCCGCTGTGCGGCAGGATGTCAGGGATCGAACTGCGCCGCGCGCCGCTCTTGTAGTCGGCCACTTGCTGCATGAAGTACGCCTCGGGCAGGCTGGCGACGTTGGCGTTCTCGGGCTTGCCCCAGCCGACCGGCAGGTGACAGTAGCCGCAGGCCCAGACCGCCGGCTTCCGCCCCTGGCCAATGATCGTCGGCATCGCCGGGTGATCTTCGGGATGCCAGTCGGGCGGCGAAAATAGATCGCGAATCTGGGTCAGCGTCAGCGCGACGGTGCTGTTGGGCACGCGCTGCGGTGCGCCAGTCTCAGCGGCCGCGACGTAGTCGGGCAGGTTCGCCGGATAGGCCCAGTAGGGCGGCGGAAATCCCGCCGCTGTGACGTCGGCTTTCGGATTGACCTTCGTGGGACCCGATATTCCAGGGGCTGAACCACCCTGGCCGGTGACGATCACGCTGGCCGCGAACAGAACTGCCATCACTGTCGCAGCGAGAATGAAGTTCTTCATGTTTTTTCGAGTCTAGAACCGCGGTCTCGGGTTGTCAATTAACGCCGGGACGAACGTGCTACGGCACGCGTCCCCCGACGATGCTGCGGATGACGCCGTCAGTCTTCGTCAGAACATAGAGCTCGCCGGCGGCATCTGTAGCCAGCTGGGCGTCGGCGCGCCCTTCCCCTGAGACGAGCGCACGCCCGGGCAGGTGTGCAGCCTTCCCACCACGCACGTGATACGCCGCTTCGACGATGGGGAACATCGTCTCGTACGAGCGTTGCCCGGCATCGGGAGAGTCAGCCGGATCATTCCACGCGATCTGCACGGAATGCATCGTCGCCTGCGTCGTGGGATCACCGTCGTCGGCGGCGAGCATCTCGCGATAGTCGGCGTACCACACGCGTCCGGTGGAAATGTCGGTGAAGATGTACTTGCCGCGAAGCGCCGGGATACGCGCGCCCCGATACAGGAATCCCGCACCGATGGCGTCGCCTCCGCTGGGCACGTGGCCGTACTGAATCACCGCGTAGGTCGGCGCGACCTGGCCCCTGGTCACGGTGTCGCTCACCTGGACGGGAATGCGATCGACCTCGGGCCGGGCCATCGTCGTGTTATCCGGCTTCAGCGCCTCGTTACCCTCGCGCTGCGAGTATCCGTAGTTCGCGCCTTTGTGGACGATGTTGACCGTCTCCCAGGTGTGCAGGCCCACCGAGTTGGCGACGAGCTGGGCACCGCCCGGCACCGCGCTGTCGATCACCCAGTGCAGGCGATGGGGGTTGCGAAAACCGTACGCCCAGATCTCCTTGCGGGCGCCTGGCGTTTCGACGAACGGATTATCGTTCGGGATGCGGTACCGGCCGTTCTCGCTGACGACGCTCGTGGCCTGATGGTCGGAGAGGTCGGGAACGATTCGAAGGATCTTCCCCACCAGCGTGTCGAGACGCTGCGGATTCAGGCGCATCACCCCTCGCCCTTCTCCCGAGCCGCCGTCGCCGCTGCCAAGGTAGAGCACCCGCCACTCGGGGTCGCCGGGCTTCGCCGCCGGGTTGAAGCTCAGCTCGCCAAGCGGATGAATGCGCGAGTTCAGCTGCACGCGCAGGATCTCGCGGGCCGTGCCCTCGAACGTCGTGTCCGACGTCTTCGAGTCGGTCCACTCGACCAGTACCCCTTCGCGCAGGATTTCGCCGGGGGTTGCGATGGCGGCCGTCGTGCTGTACCCATCGAGACGAAGACCGGGCGCGCTCGTTCCGTCGGGCATGTTCGAACCAGGCAACGTGGGATCCTCGATGTGGATCGTGTAGAAGCGTCCGTTCCGTCTGTAGTCGGGGTCGAACTGGAAACCGATCAGGCCGCTGCCGTACCCGGCTAGGTAAGTGAACTTCGGGAAGAAGCCCGTGTGCCCCTTGCTGCCGTTGAAATCGAGGTAGACCGTGGGCTTCTTCGTGCGCTTATCGAGAATGTAGACAGGGCCGTTCAGATCGTGGACGAAAAACCGGTTCGCGCCGCCGGGCTCTTCACGCAGACCGTTGATGCGAGCCAGCATGCCGTCGTTGCCGCCCTTGCCGTCCACCAGTCCCGTGACGGGCATCGTCGCGTAGTCGGAGATCTCGAGCGTGAGGTCGGCTGACTCGGTTGCTGCCACCACCGGCAGGCCCGCCGCGATGGAGGCAACGATCAACAAACGCGTGTACTTGGCCATGGTTGTCATCACTTGAAGCCTGCGGTCTCCTGAAACTTGTTGTTCTCGTTGCAGATGCTCTCGAGGAGCTCTTCGCCCGGGACAAGCTGCCATGTCACGTGCCGCTCGACAGGCTTGATGAACGCTCCAGGATCTTCCATCCTCACGTCGATCTGAAGATGGGCCAGGTCAGGACGTCGATACCGCGAGACGATGTGCAGCATCTCGGTGTGCGGCAGCCACGTGGCCTGCAGCAGCCAGCTCTTGTCGTTGAGCCCCACCGTATCGATGACGAGCGTGTCCTTCTCCCATGTGCCGATGGAATGGCCCATCCAGGTCGGGTCGAGGTCTTTCGGGTGGCCACGTCCGTCGAGAAACACCTGACGGTAATGTGGATCCTGCTCGAACAGATGCACGAGCAGCGCACGCGTCTGCACGATCTTGTAGTACACGGGGAGCGTCAGCGTCGGATCGGTCGGCAGGCAGACCGCCGTCGGCATGCCTGCGAAATTCGCCTCGCGCCGACGGTTCAACTCCTCAACGGCCCACGGCAGCATCGACGCGGGCTCCGGATTGGGATCCACGTTGGCCAGCCAGATGCCCGAGAAATCAGGATGTCCGTCGGGCGTGCGCGGCGCCGGCCCCTTGACGTCCGCGTACTTGTTCAACATCTGCAGGAATCCACCGTCGTCGCCAGGGACGCCGAAGTTGTTCGGCGCGAGCATGATGTCGAGCGACAGCGTCTTCGCCGCTTCGACGACGACGCCCGGCTTCGCGTAGCGCTGCGTTCGCAATCCGAGCTGGGGGACGGAGATCTCGTAGACGCCTGCGGGGAGGTCAGCCAGCGTGTAACGCCCCGCCTTCGACGCGACCGCTGTGAAGACCTTGCCGGTGGACTGCTCCTTCGCCTGAATCGTGGCACTGCCCGCGGCGTCGCCGCTGTTGGTGACGATCGTCCCCGTAATCGCGCCGCGACCCGTCTGGGCAAACGCGGCGAAACCGAACACGAGCAGGGCGACGACGATGGTAAGCCGCCTCACGGGACCTCCTGTTCGTGACCTACTTGAGCGGCTTCAGCTCGGGCTGCGTGCCGTCCGCGACCGGATAGCGATCGACGTTCAACAGCATCGAGACGGTGTTGTACCAGCCGATCACCGCGATCAGATCGACCACGCCTCGTTCACCAAACGCGCTCTTGGCGGCGGCAAACGTCGCGTCGCTCACCTGCTTGGTGTTGAGCAGCTCGGACGCGAAGTTGTAGACGGCTTCTTCGTCCTTCTGTAGCGCTGCAGGACGCATGCCTTGCGCGATGGCGTCGGCAATGGCCGGGCTCAGGCCCGCCTGCAGCGCCGAGCGATGGTGCGCCTGCCATTCGTACTGCGACGTCCAGTGGCGGGCCGTGACGAGAATCGCCAGCTCGTACAGCTTCTGCGGCAGCGACGACTGAAAGCGCGTTGAGGCACCGAACTGCTGCCCGAGATCGCCGATCTCTGGACTACGTAGCAGAACGTTGAAGGGACCATTGGCGCCGCCACCCCGCGGGCCCGCCAGCAGATGGTCGAACATCGTCTTCTGCGCGGGTGTCATCTCGTCGTAGGTGAGCGGTTTGAAGCGGTCGCCCCGCATGCGGATGCTTCGGGGATCGGGTCGCTGGGCGGTGGGCGCCTGAGCGACGGCGGTTCCGACGACGGCGAAGATGACGGCGCAGGCAACCAGGATTCGCATCTGACGTTCCTTTCCTTGAGCCGTGGGCCGTGAGCCTACGATGGCCCCGCCCCCTGTGTGTTGACGTAGACGGCGTAGACCGACTGGCTCGCGCACATGAACAGGCGATTGCGCTTCGGCCCGCCAAAGGTGATGTTCGCGCAGACCTCCGGCAGCCGGATGCGGCCGATCAGCTTGCCCTGCGGGTTCCACACGGTCACGCCATTGTGGCCGACCTCGCGTCCCGCGTTGCTGCCGCACCAGAGGTTGCCTTCGACATCGCACCGGATGCCGTCGGGCGCGCACTTCACACCGTCGATCATGAAGTCGCTGAACAGCGTGGGCCGGCCCAGCCGGTTGTTGGCGTCGATGTCGAACGCGTAGACGCTGCGATCGCCGCCGCGCCCGGTGTCGCCTGGAAACTTCGCGAAACTCACCACGTAGAGCTTCCGGCGATCGGGTGAGAACGCGAGACCGTTCGGATCGGGCAGCACGCCTTCGTCGGCGAGGAGATCGACTCGGCCGCTCGGATCCACGCGGTAGACGCCGGTCGGCAGCTCGCGATGGAACGTGCCCATTCCTGGAGGCAGGCCAATGCGCGGGTTGATACGACCCGACGCGTTCAGGCCGGTGCCGGCGGCGTCGGGCTGTCCTTCGAACATCTGCCCGCCGTAGGCCGGATCAGTGAACCAGTAGCTGCCGTCGGGATGCGCGACCACGTCATTGGGCGAGTTCAACTGCTTCCCGTTGTACTTATCGGCGACGATGGTGGTCGTGCCGTCGAGCTCGTAGCGCACGATGCGGCGCGTCAGGTGCTCGCACGAAATCTGGCGTCCCTGGAAGTCGAACGTATTGCCGTTGCTGTTGTTCGACGGGTTGCGGAACACGGTGACGCCGTTGTTGTCCTCGAGCCAGCGCATCTGCACGTCTTTGCCGATGTCGCTGAACACGAGATAGCGGCCGACACTGCTCCACGCGGGGCCCTCGAGCCACAGGCCGCCGGTCCATAGGCGCTTGATCGCGTTGTTCGGCAGCACGACCCCGTCGAACGACGGGTCCACGGTGAGGATGTCCGGATCCGAAAAGTACGTCGTCGGCTGGCTGAAATCGCGCGGCGGATTCGAGATCACCGTCGGCGGCGTCGCGCGCTGCGCGAACAGCGTGTCGCCGGCGAACGCGGCGCCGGCCACGGCGCCAAGCGCCTTGACGGCCCCGCGGCGAGACATCAACGTGTGTTCCCGTTCGTGCGAGCGCGGCATCAACGTTCCTCCCTCGAAAATCAACCGCTATCTTAGCTCTTCACCAACCGCGAACCGCCAACCACCAACCACCAACCGACCGCCAACCACCAACGAGCTTCAGTTATGATGACTCGCAAATCCGTCATGTTGTAGCGTGGAGGTAGGTACGAGATGAGGGACATGCATTCGTTCATCGGCAAGGTGGCGCTCGGCGTCGGCGTGCTTGCGATCGTGGCGCTCGTCAATACCCGAGCCCAGCAGGGCACCGCAGCCGTGGCGATCGATCCCGACGACATCGGAGGAACCGTGACCGGGGCGGGTGGCCCTGAAGCTGGCGTCTGGGTGATCGCGGAGTCCACTGAACTCCCCACGAAGTTCGCGAAGATCGTCGTCACCGACGATCGCGGGCGCTACGTGATCCCCGATCTGCCCAAGGCCAACTACAACGTCTGGGTGCGCGGCTACGGCCTCGTCGATTCCCAGAAGGTCAAGGCCGCGCCTGGCAAGAGCCTGAACCTGACGTCGGTGAAGGCGCCAAACCCGCGCGTCGCCGCGCAGATTTACCCTGCGGGCTACTGGGCGTCGCTCATCAACGTGCCCGACAAGAGCGAGTTCCCCGGCAAAGGCGGCGCCGGCATCGGCACCGCCATCAAGAGCCAGGAACACTTTCTCGGGTTGATGAAGACCGGCGACATCTTCGGCAGCTGCTTCACGTGCCACCAGTTCGGCGACAAGGCGACGCGCGAGATTCCGGCGGCGCTCGGCACGTTCGCCACCTCGAAGGACGCGTGGCTCCGCCGCATCCAGTCTGGCCAGTCTGGCGCCGACATGGTGAAGATGTTCAGCACGCTCGGGACGCAGCGGACCGTCGCGATGTTCGCCGACTGGACCGACCGCATCGCCAGGGGCGAGGTGCCGCCCGCGCCGCCGCGTCCCCAGGGCGTCGAGCGCAACGTCGTCGTCACCGAGTGGAATTGGGGCGACGAGAAGACCTACCTGCACGATGCCGTTTCGACCGACCGGCGCAATCCGACGGTCAACGCCAACGGCCCGGTGTACGGCACGCCCGAAATGAGCACCGAGCGCATGCCGGTGCTGGATCCCGTCCGTTCGACGGCATCAGTGCTCGACGTCCCGCCGCAGGATCCAAAGGCGCCGCGCGCGGCCGGGCCGGCGCTGAAGACGTCGCCCTTCTGGGGTGACGAAGCGATCTGGACGAGCCGCAGCGACGTGCACAACGCGATGTTCGACGGACAGGGACGTCTGTGGATGACAGCGCGGATCCGTCCGCCGGCCACGCCCGCGTTCTGCAGGGCGGGATCGACGCATCCCTCAGCCAAGCGGTTCCCGATTAACGAAGCGGTGCGGCAGGCGGCCGTGTACGACCCGAAAACCAAGAAGATCACGTATGTGGACCTGTGCTTCCACGCGCATCACCTGATGTTTGCCGAGGATGCCAACAACACGCTCTGGTTCAACGATCTCGGCATGGGCCATTCGATCATGGGATGGCTCAACACGAAGATGTGGGACGAGACGCACGACGCGGTGAAGTCGCAGGGGTGGACCGGCCTGATTCTCGACACGAACGGCAACGGCAAGCGCGACGCATACGTCGGCCCGAAAGATCGCATCGATCCAACGAAGGACAAGCAGATTGACGATGAGCTCTACAGCATCAACCCGGCTCCAGACGGATCGATCTGGGCGTCGGTGAATGGATTCCCGGGCGCGATCATCCGGGTGACCCCGGGGCCGAACCCGACCGAGACGTCGCTGGCGGAGCGATTCGAAGTGCCGGTCGCCAGGGGTTACGCCGCGCGCGGGATGGACGTCGATCGCAACGGGGTGGCGTGGGTGGCGCTCGGCAGCGGCCATCTCGCCAGCTTCGATCGACGCAAGTGCAAGGGGCCGCTGAACGGGCCGACGGCGACTGGCCATCAGTGCGACGAGGGCTGGACGTTCTATCCGCAGCCGGTGCCGCAGTTCAAGAACGTGACCGCGTCAGGGAGCGCCGAAGGCAGCTACTTCGCGTGGGTCGATCAGCGCAACACGCTGGGCCTTGGCGACAACACGCCGATCGCAACCGGCAACGAGTCGGACGGCTACCTCGCGCTGAAGGACGGCAAGTGGGTGGTCCTCCGCGTGCCGTATCCGCTGGGTACCTACGCGAAGTGGCTTGACGGCCGCATCGACAATCCCACCGGCGGATGGAAAGGGCGCGGTCTCTGGGCGGCCACCGGCACGCGCACCCCGTTCCACATGGAAACCGGCAAGGGCCAGCCGCCGATGATCATGCACTTCCAGCTGAGGCCGGATCCGCTGGCCAAATAGGTTGGTGGTTCGTGGTTGGTGGTTCGTGGTTGGTGGTTCGTGGTTGGCGGTTTGCGGTTGGATGGAACCATCTAACCACAAACCACCAACCACCAACCGCTAGTTGGTGCCCTTATAGTCCAGCGCGACCAGGCGCGACTCGGCGCAGGTCTTCATGATGTCGGTGAACTTCGCGAACTGATCCACCGAAAGCACGAACGGGTTGGGCTGGCTCGGGGTCTCGCGAATCTGCTCCATCCAACCGATCTCGTTACCGAACAGGCCCGGGTGCCCGTTGATGAGCGCCTGCGCCTTCGACACCTTGGCGGCGTCGAGCGCCGCGTTGAACGCCATGAGTGACGCGCGATCGGGCGTGATATTGGCGCCCGACAGCATCAGGATGTTGATGGCGCGGCCGTGATCCTTCACCGGGATGTAGTAGGCGAGCGAGCCCGGGGTGTGGCCGGGGGTGACTTTCAGGGTAATCGTTTCGTCACCGAGCGTGATCTTCTGGCCGTCGACGATCTCGACGTCTCGCTTCGGCAGGGGCCGCGCCGCCTGTGCCGCATTCGCATTCGGATTCGGGCGCTCGATCAGGTCCCAGTCCACCTTGCTCATCGCGATGTGCGTCCCGTATTTCTGCTGGAAGTACGGCGCGCCGCCGAAGTGGTCGAAGTGGCCGTGGCCGACGATGATCGTCTTCACGTTGGCCGGGTTGAGGCCGACCTTCCTGAGCGAGGGCTCGATGATCTCGACGGCGTCCTTCTCGTTGTTGAGCGCGTCGATCATGAGGATGCCCTGGCTCGTCGTGATGGCCCACGCACCGATGTCTGTGTAGCCGATGAAGTACATGTTGTCGAAGATCTTCACCGGCTCCATCACGCGCCTCGGCTCACCTGGCAGGCCCGCGTTCTGCCGCAGCAGTGCCGGACGCTGCGGGCCGAGCGCGCCGCACGACTTCTCGAACCGCTCCTGCAGCCGCCAGTCGGTGCCGGCGACATCAAACGCCTTCTTGACGAGCGCCTGGGCCTCTTTCGAATTCCGGTACTGGTCGTCGGTCGGATAGGCGTCGTTGCCCGCCGTGGTGCCGCCGACGGCACGCCGCTGCGGCGCGCCTTGCTGCTGCGCGCCGACTTGGACCTGAACCGCCATGGCGGCGCAGGCCGCGAGAGCGATTCCGACCGCCATTTGTTTCAGCATGTCTTCTCCTACTTTGATGATGCCGCGGGGGGAATCCGGCCGAACAGTTCGCCGCGATCGAGCACGTCGGCGCGCGTCGGTCCGTATCCGGAAATGAGCACCCATACTTCCTCGTCGTGCGCCCCGTCGTAGTGCAGTCCGCCAGACGGATGGCGCATGTACTCGCCGGGCTTGAGCCCGAGTTCCTTTGCCCGCTCCCACGTCTTGGTTCCCTCGCCGGTGTACCAGGTGCCCTTGATCACGACGCAGTGCCGCTCGTCCGGGTGGGTGTGCGGCCGGCTCATCACTCCCGGCGGGAATCGATTGATCGTGAGATAGAAGCCAGGCTTCGACGGGTCACCTTCGAGGACCGCGGTCTGCACGCCAAGCTTGTTGTTCTCGGTCGCGTTCCACTTGAACTTGTCGATGTTCATGCGGAGGAACTCTCGACTCGGGAACTGGCCGAACTCGGCCTGCCGATTCGCGCCAGGGGCGGCGGACTGAGCCGCCGCGGCGGCGCCCTGCGGCGCAGCCTGCGAGGGCTGGGTGGTCCACGCGATCACGCCCCCGATCAGGGCGACACCGGCCCATGCCGCCGCTCTCGAAACTTTCATAAGACGCTCCCTCCCAAGTACATAGTGGCGCGGCAATGTACCTCGAAAGACTGCCGCAGTTCAAGGAAGCGGCACGCCCGACTGGGGTCTGATGACCACCTTGATGGCGCCGTCGATCTTCTCTCTGAAGTACCGCACGCCCGTCGGCAGCTCGTCCATCGCGAACGTATGGGTATGCAGCGGCGACGGGTCCAGCTTTCCTTGCGCGATGAGCGACGCGGCCCGCCGGACGGCGCTCTGTCCCTCGCCGCGGATGCCGTAGAGATAGATGTTGTTCGAGACGATGGAGCCGACGTCCACGAGGGCGGGCTTCTGCGAGAACGCGCCAAGGCAGACGCGGCCGCCACGCTTGAGCATCTGAATCGCCTCGTTGACCGCATTCGGCGCACCCGAGCATTCGAAGACGAAATCGACGCCTCGTTCGTGCGTCAGCCGGCGTACGGCGTCGACGGCCGGCTCTCGCGAGGCGTTGACGACCTGATCGGCGCCGACACGGCTGGCAACCGCGAGCCGGCTGTCGACGATGTCGGTGACGACCACCGGACTGGCGCCCAGCGCTTTGCCCACCGCGGTCGCCATCAACCCGATCGGCCCCGCACCGGTCACGACCAGACTCTGACCGGCCACCAGCCCGCCAAGCACGTCGAGGCCGTACATCGCGGTGCCGGCCGTGACAATCAGCGTAGCCACTTCGTCGCTCAGCCCCTCGGGCACCCGCACCAGCGTGTTGACGTGGTTCACGGCGTACTGCGCGAAACCGCCGTCGGTCGTAAAGCCGTTCGCGCGGTGGCCCTTGTTGAATTCGCCGTAGTTCCGTCCGTAGTTGAGGCAGGACGTGTACATCCCCTGGCGGCAGCGCTCGCAGCGGCCGCACCCCGCATGGATTTCGACCGCCACCCGTTCGCCGACGGCAAACTCGTCGGACGTGGGTCCGAGGGCAACGATCGTCCCCATGTATTCATGCCCCGGCGTGAAGTTCTTGTTGAACGGCGGGCCGCCGCCGATGAGGGCCGGGGGGCCATGGGAGATCACCTCGAGATCGGTGGCGCAGATGGCCGCGGCGTCGATGCGCACGAGCACCTCGGCCAGGCCTGGCGCGGGCACCGGCTTGTCGATCAACGCCAGTTCGCCTGGGTGTCCCAGAACCCAGGCCTTCATGCGCTCCGGAATACGAAATCCCGCCTCCGGCATGACCTCAACCCCCGCGCGGTACTCCAAGAACTCGAAAGGAGTTCCTGGCTTTTGGATCGCCGGCAATCCTATCAGTCGCAGAAAATGCGAAAAACCGCTACAATCCCCCCGCTTTGCCGAAGCGGGGCTGGGCAACCCCCAGTCACAATTCTTGCAGGCTTGTACGAGTTCTCTCGCGAATACATCTGGGGGGTACCCCCAATGCCGCTCTCGAAACCTGTGGTTGACGACAAGGAGGATCCGATGAAATTCGGGCGAGTGGTCTGGTTGACCGTCGCGTTGCTCGCGCTGCCGTTACTGGCGCACGCGCAGGAGGCGACGTTGCTGGGCGCCGTGAAAGACAATACCGGCGGCGTGCTGCCGGGTGTCACGGTCACGGCGGTGAACGAGGCATCGGGGATCTCGTTTGTCAGCGTGACCGACGAGCGCGGCCTGTATCGCATCCCCATCCGGATCGGGGTGTACCGGGTTACTGCGGAGCTGGCGGGGTTCACGACGGCGACCCGTGCCGCCGTCCAGATCCTCGTCGGGCAGCAGCTGACTCTGAACCTCGATTTGTCCGTCTCCTCGATCCAGGAAACGGTCACGGTGACGGGTGAGACGCCTCTGCTCGACACGGCGTCATCGACCATCGGCACCAACATCGATCCGCGGCAGGTCGAAGAGCTGCCGATCAACGGCCGCAACTGGATGGACCTGACGATGTCGTCGGCCGGCTCGCGCTCGAACGCGTCGAGCGAGGTGCCGCAGGACCGCCAGGGCTACTTCCAGACGAACGTGGACGGCCAGTCGGTCACGCTGACGGTCTGCTGCGCGCAGAACCAGCCGCGCTACAGCAAGGACTCGATCGCCGAGTTCCAGCTGACGACCAACCGCTTCGACGCCACGCAGGGCCGCACGATGGGCATGATGGTGAACGCCGTCACGAAGTCGGGCACCAACATCTACACCGGGTCGTTCGGCACCTATTTCCGCAACGACGCCTGGAACGCAGCCGACTTCATCCAGAAGCAGGTCCTGCCCTACAAGGACCAACAGTACAGCGGCACCTTTGGCGGGCCGATCGTCAGGGACAAGATTCACTTCTTCGGGAACTGGGAATACGAGAATAACCCGCAGACGTTCACGTACGGCGGCCCGGGCGGCCCCTTCCCGTCCGCTGGTCCGACGATCAACCTGAACATGGACGCCAAGTACAGGATCAACCAGGGCGGCGCGAAGGTTGATGTGCAGTTCAACCCGCAGAACCGGCTGACGGGGCGGTGGAGCCGGTACGAGAACCTGCAGCCGGTCACCGGCGGAGGCGCCACGACTCACCCGTCGAATGCGAGCGCGAACAACCGGCACACCACCCAGTACTTCGGGATCTATACCCAGGTCCTGAGCAACAACACCGTCAACGAGATCAAGGGCGGCCTCGCCTCGAACTACTACACGCTCGAACCGCTCGCCGGCTGGGGAACGGTTTCTCCCCGTCGTCCGCCAGACACGGCGCAGATTCTCGAAGGCGTGACCAGCGGACGCGAGATCGAGGGCGGAGCGCCCTCCATCCTGTTCTCGGGCTACACGATTGGTTCGCCGACCAACAACCCGCAGCGCACGGGTGAGCAGAACTACCAGATCCGCGACGACTTCACGACCGCCTTCGAGGCGGGCGGACGGCACGACATCAAGATGGGCATGGACTTCATCAAGTACTCGATGGCTCAGGGATGGTGCAACTTCTGCGACGGCCAGTTCACGTCAACGCAGCGGCCGCCGGCCAACCTCGAGCAGTTGCTGCCCGTCTGGGAAGACGCGTCGACCTGGGCGTGGAACACGATGTCGCCGCTCTTCCGCGACTACCGGGTGGCCATCGGCAACATGTCCTACGACGTGCACCGCGAGATTTATGCGGGGTGGGTGCAGGACGATTGGAAGGTCGGCAGCAAGCTGACGTTGAACCTGGGGCTTCGGTACGACCTCGACCACGGCGCGCAGGGCGAGTTCGTGACGTTCCTGCCGTGGCTCTCGGGCAAGCGGCCGACCGACAAGAACAACATCGCGCCCCGGCTCGGCTTTGCGTATGCCATGGACGAGAGGACGGTCATCCGCGGCGGCTACGGGCTGTTCTTCACGCAGCTCGAAGACGACGCGCTGCACCAGTCGTACGTGCTCACGCAGAACACCACGATCACGCTCCCGAACAACGGCCGCGCAGACTTCGGCCTGAATCCGTTTGGCGGCGCCAAGCCGACCTACGAGCAGGTGCTCGCCAAGGCGTGCGACGTGGTGGGCCTGCCGTTCAACTCGCCGAACTGCTACCCGCGTTCGATTGGGAACGGCTCGGAAGTTCCCTTCGGCGCGCATGACACCTCGTACAGCCACATGGCATCGATCGGCGTGCAGCGCCAGTTCGGCCCGAGCATCGGTATCGACTCGAACTTCGTGTTCACCGGCGGCCGTGCGGAAGAACGGCGTCAGAACGCGAACAGCTCGATCAACCCGGTGACGGGGGCGAACTACCCGGCCACCGGCCCCACCACCGATCTCGCGCATCTGCCCTTCCCGACGTGGGGACCGATTGCCGCCGAGATCATGACGGGCCGCTCCAACTACACCGGGTGGGAAAACACCTTCACCAAGCGGTTCAGCAACCGGTGGCAGATGAACGCCACGTACACGCTGGCGTGGTTCAAGGATGACGGCACCGTTGGCGGGCTGACGGGACCGTACGTCGTGCAGCTGGATCCGGCCGCGGACATCACGACGACCCTGATTCCCTACACGGGAACCATCGCGCCAGACATGGGCCCGCTCTACCAGCTCGGGTCGACCGACCAGCGCCATCGCTCCACGGTGAACGCCATCTGGGACATGGGCAAGGGCTTCCAGCTGAGCGGCCTCTACTTCTTCGGCTCGGGCGAACGTCGCGGCACGAACTGGGGCGCTGACCTGCGCAACACGGGTGGCGCGAACTACGGCATCCTCACGCCGGCAGGCACCACGGCGGCTTCGCTCGGAACGGTGTGTGGCTGCAACGTGAAGGGCCAGACGCTCGCGGACGGGTCGTTCCTGGTCGATCGAGCGCAGTTCGTGGGCAGCCCGATCCATCGCGTGGACCTGAGTCTCCGCAAGAAGTTCGGCCTTGGCGGCCGTCGCCAGCTCGAGGGCATCGCCGAGGTGTTCAACGTCTTCAATCACGAGAACTACGGGTCGTACACGACGACGTTCAGCAGCGGCGCCAACTTCGGCAAGCCGTCGTTCAATTCGTCGACGGCGTACCAAGCCCGCTCGCTGCAGCTGGGCGTGCACTTCACGTTCTAGAAGGCCAAGAGCTCAGGGCTTTAGGCTTAGGGCTCAAGACGAGGGGACCGGGGGAGCAATCCTCCGGTCCCTTTTTTATTTCGGAGCCACGAGCACGACGACGAGATCGTTGACGTTGGTGCGGCTCTCGAACTGCAGCGAGTCGCCGAGCGCGTCGAAGAACACCTCGGACTTGTGAATCTTGAGCTGGCGCCGGGCGTCCATCGTGCTACGGCCGATGGTCCGGCAGTCGGCAATCGCTCCCGACTTGCCCTGGCCATCCTCGCCGTCTGTGTCGGCCCCGGCCACGACGATGCCCTGACGGTTGGCGATCTCGAGCGCCGAGCTGAGCACGAACTCGCGGTTCGGTCCGAAGCCGTCGCGTTCGTCCCAGTTGAAAGTGACGGTCATCTCGCCGCCCAGAATGAGCGCGGCGGGCGGCTGGATGGGATGTCCGGAGTCTTGCACCTCCTTGGCGATCCCCATGATCGTCTTGGCCACCTCGCGCGCCTCTCCGATGTTCTGTGTCGTCAGGATCATCGTGCGCAGCCCGGCGCGCGTGGCGACGGCCTCGGCCGCCTTGAGCGCCACGGCGTTATTGCCAATCAGGTAGTTGTGCGCGTTCGGCGGCAGCACCCGCAACGACTCCATCTCGGGGTTCTGCAGACCGGCTTCGAGGTGCGCCCGCACTGCCGGCGGACATTCGTCCCAGACGCCAAACTGTTTCAGCAGGCCGACGGCGTCGGCAAAGGTCGATTCGTCCTGGTAGGTCGGTCCAGAAGCCACGACGCTGAGATCATCGCCGACCACGTCCGACAGGATGAGGGAGACGATCGTCGCGCCCTTGTTGGCGCACACCCGCGCAAAGCGGCCGCCCTTCACCTGATCGATGTGCTTGCGAACGGTGTTGATCTGATGGATGTTGCCGCCCCACTTCATCAGCAACTGATTCAGGGCAAAGAGATCGTCCACGCTGACGCCCGGCGGCGGCGCCGTGAAGAGGGCGGATCCCCCTCCGGAAATCAGAAAGACGACCAGCACCTTCTCGTCGTGACGGATGCCGCTCACGAGATCGAGAATCCGCTGACTGGCTTCGACGTTGATCGCGCGCGGCTCGGGGTGGTACGCCCGTACGAGGGGAATGCTCTGTAGCCCCGCGACGTCGATTTCTGAGCCGATCTTGGTGATGGCCAGCCCTCCGTCTGGCACGAGCACGCTCTCGAACGCGCGCGCCATGGGCACCGAGGCCTTGCCCACGCTGAACAGGAGGATGCGGTCGAACTGCGATCGCGAGAAGCGGAGATCGCAGATGGACAGCGCATCGCCGGTCAGCGTCACGTTCCGCGTGACCGCTTCCGTCGGATCGGCGGCTCTCACGCCCGCCAGGATCATCTCGACGGCGGTCTTGCGGTACTCGTCATACACCACGATGCAGGCTCCTCGCTCGACGACCTCGATACGGCGTCCGGTGGCTGAGGATACCGTACGCGAGTTTCAACGCTCGATCGGTCGGGATTGATAAGATCGCGCCGCGGCATGTCGATCGACTCACGCCAGCTCACGATCGAGCAGTTCGGCCAACGCCTCCGCGCGAGGTCGCTGTCGGCGCTCGAGGTCACCAACGCCTGCCTCGCGCGCATCGAGGCCGACGACTCCACGCTCAACGCGTTCATCCGCGTCATGACCGACGAGGCGCGACGCCAGGCCGCCGAGGCCGACGCCGAGATCGCCGCGGGGCGCGACCGCGGTCCATTGCATGGTGTGCCGGTGTCGGTCAAAGATCTGTTCGATCTCGCGGGCACGCCGACGACGGCCGCATCGCGGCTGCGCGAGGGGCACGTCGCCGCGTCCGACGCGCCGGTCGTCGCGCGGCTCCGCCGGGGGGGCGCCGTGCTCATCGGCAAGACGAACATGGACGAATTCGCGTACGGCACGACGAGCGAGAGCTCGGCGCTCGGGGTGGTGCGGAATCCCCACGATCCGGCCCGATCGCCTGGCGGCTCGAGCGGCGGATCGGCCGTGAGCGTGGCCGCAGGCATGGCCCTGGCATCGCTCGGCTCCGATACGGGCGGCTCGATCCGGATACCGGCAGCGGCCTGCGGGATCGTGGGACTCAAGCCGACGCTGGACGAGATCCCGACCGATGGCGTCGTCCCGCTCTCGCGCACGCTCGACCACGTCGGGCCATTCGCGCGCACGGTTGGCGACACATGGCTGGTCTACCAGGCGCTGGTGAATTCGACCGACGTGGCGGTGCTGTCGCGCCGCGCGCTGACCGGCGTTCGGCTGGGGCTTCCCCGCCGCTACTTTTGCGAGCTCCTGGATCCGCACGTGCGGGCCTCGCTCGAACGCGCAGTCGCGACGCTCGAACGGCACGGTGTCCGCGTAGAAGAGGTGGATATTCCCCACGCGTCGAGTACGCCCGCGGTGTACGTGCACATCCACGCGCCGGAGGGCTCCGAGTACCACGCCCGCACGATCGACGCGGCCCCCGACCGATATACGCGCACGGTCCGCATGCGGCTGGAAATGGGCCGCTACGTGCTGGCCGAGGATCACGTCCGCGCCCTGCAGGCGCGCGAGGCTTTGCGCCGCGAGGTTGACGAGGCGCTCGCCGATTGTGACGCGCTCGTCCTGCCGACCCTTCCGATTCCAGCCCCACCGATCGGCGCAGAGTCGGTGATCGTCGACAACCGGTCGGAGCCGGTCCGGGCCCTCATGCTGAGGCTGACCCAGCTGTTCAATGTCACCGGGCATCCGGCGATAACGGTACCGAACGGCACCACGCCCCAGGGCCTTCCGTGTGGTTTGCAACTCGTCGGACGACGTTCCGAGACTGCGGCTCTCCTGCAGGTCGCTGGGGCGTGCGAGGTCGGGCTCGCCGACGCGCCTTGATCCCTGTTTGGCGAGACGGCTCGACTGGAGGAGGGAACAAACTCAGATATAATTCCGTCGAATTTCAACACAGATAACCTGGGTGATCCTGGGAGGATAGAACATGCGCTTTCTTCGATTCGGCTCCGCGCGGGTTCGCGGCGCGTTTGGCGTGGCCGTTGCGGCCTATGCGTTTGTCGGTGTGCTCTCGGTCACCGGGCACGCAGGGCAGGCACGCCCGGTTACAGCGGGTGTGTATTCGGCTGCGCAGGCCACTCGCGGCCAGGCCTTATACAAAGATCAATGTCTTCCCTGTCACGGCGAGAACCTCGAGGGCGTCGTCGGACCCGCGCTGTCGGGTAACGACTTCCTGACGAACTGGGGCGGAGCCTCGGTGGGCCAGCTTGTGCAGAAGATTCAGTCAACGATGCCGCAGCAGGCGCCGGGCACACTCACGCAGGCGCAGTCGATCGATCTGACGGCGTTCGTTCTGCAGTCCGGAAAGTTCCCGGCCGGTGCCGACCTGACGGCCGCCACGATGGACGCGGCGAACTTCCCCGGCGCGGCCGCCGCGCCAGCGGCCGCAGCTGCAGGCAGCGTGCAGTTTCCTGTGGTGCAGAACCTCGCGCAGTTGATGCGCGCGGTGACGTTCCCCAACGCGAACATCATCTTCAACACGCAGGTAAAAGATCCCGGTGAAGACAAGGGCAAGCCGCCCGTGCCGTTCGACTACGTGCAGTGGGGACAGGTGGCGTACCACGGATGGCAGCAGGTCGATCAGGCTGCAATGACGCTGCAGGAGACGTCACCGATGTTCCTGCTGCCGGGGCGCAAGTGCCAGAACGGCCGCCCGGTTCCTTCGAACAAGGCTGACTTCCAGAAGTACACACAGGAGCTGATTGACTTCGCGAAGGAAGTTCAGAAGGTGGCCCTGACGCGCAACGTCGAGGCCGTGAGCGGGCTCTCCGAGAAGCTCAACGAGGTCTGTGCCAACTGCCACAAGGTCTACCGCGACGTGCAGCCCGCGGGCGCCCCGCAGAGCAGCTCGGCCGAGGGTGGCATCCTCTCGGATCGCTGCAAGCAGTAGGTCGATTTCCCTCACCTGGGTACAGAGGAAGGGCGCCGGTTCACACCGGCGCCCTTCCTCTGTACGGCACGACGCCACCGGTTCGCCGTTAACGCGCGGCGCCCGGATCGATTCTGTCGGCGGGTTGTGCTCCCTGGCCGCGAAGCGGCGGGGTCGGCACGGCGTGATCCGGTTCGTTGTGATTGAGGTACTGGTAGCGAATGCCACGCTCGCCCTTTTCGTCAAGCCACCCGAACGACTGCTGGAGCACCGTCGGCGGCGGGTAGCCCTTCGGCACCGTCGACTCAGCGATGATCAGCTTGTTGGCGTGCATGTAGGCCGCCGCGAACGTCCTGGACTGGTCCTTGAGGTTGGTGAGCTGGATCTCCTGCCCCGCAACCATCTCCATGAAGTTGAACATCAGGTGCGTCACCTTCACGTCGCGCTCGGTGAGCATCTTGGCAATGGCGTAGGTGACGGCGCCACGAACGTCGTTCTTCCAGTACGCCAAGCCGGTGTCTGCCACACCTGAACAGGTCTCCGCGCCTGGCGGACACTGGTGAGCCTTTTCGGCCAGCACGCGCTCGACCGGCGTGTAGTCGACGACCGTCAGCGTGTGGTGTCCCCCCATCCCCGAACTCGTGTAGATCTTCGCGGGCAGCGTCACGCCGTATTCCGTCAGCCAAGTCCCCATGCTGAGGGTTGGTTTGCCCGGGAAGACTGTCGTGAAGCGGTCTTCCTTGCTCACGAACTCCGTCATCTCTCCCTGCGCAAACAGCGGACCGGCCACGGCCAGCACGAGCGCGGATGCAAAGAGCAATCTGAATCGCATGGTTACGTTCTCCTGCGGCTTGACGATCACTTGAATTCGACCGTGCTGGTCAACGTGTTGCTGTCGGCGCCCTTGGAATCGCTCGCGCGCACCTGAAAGTCACAGCGGTTGGTCAGCACATTGGCACCGGCCTTCGGCTGCGAACGCGGATTCGGGACCGACGCGCGGACCACGCCATTGGCTGCCTTGCCGGCGACCGCGCCCAGCTCGGGTTCACCTCCGCAATCGAGCGTGAACCAGACCATCGGTACGTCGCCGACATCACCCGCCGCATCCGCGATGGCGAACTGAAAGTCCATCACTGGTTGACTCACCTGGGCCGAGAGAACTCGCAAATCGGAGATTCTTGGCACGTGCACCGGAATGGTCACGTTTCGAGCCGTCGTTCGCCCGGCCGACCCGACGATCGTGAGCGCCCGGTTGCCTGGCGCGGCGTCCGCGGCCACGACAACCGTGACCTCCCACCAGGCCATACCCGTCTTGAAGTCACCTTCCTTGATGCCTGACACCGTCAGGCCGGCCGCGGGCGCGAACTCAACGCTCTTCACCACATTCGCCCGTGGAACTCCAAGGTACAGGACCGTCGTCTGCCCAACGGGCATCTGGGTTGGATAGAGGCCCTCGATCACGGGCGGAAAACCCTGAGCACGACTGTCACGCTGGACCGGACCCACCAGGGCAACGGTCGCGCACCCGACAACGATCAACGCCCGAACTGCTGAATGCATCGTGCACCTCACTGTGTTCGTCCCCCCGCCCCTTCCATTGCGATGACCCGCGCCTCGGCGCATTCGGTCATCATCTTCCAGTAGCGGCCGGCGCGCTCGCGCCCATAGAGCAGCGGATTGGCCCCGGCCGGATTCTTACGGATCGCCTCCATGTCGGCCAGCGTGTCCTGATAGATGCCGGGATGCGCGTTCAGGATGCCCTCGGCATTCATCCGGGTCACATAGGTACTGATGACGTCCTGAAAGCGGTTGAGCGACTCTCGGTTGGGATGCTGCAGCCCGCCGCCATGCAGCAGGACGACGTGCGACTCGCCGTGCCATTTCACGGGCATGAAGATTCCCAACGTGCCCGGCGTGTGTCCGACGAGGATCGTGAAGGTCAGCGTCGTGTCGCCGAGCGTCAACGTCTGGCCGTGGGTGATGTCCATGTCCCGATTCGCGAGCGGCCGTTCGGGACGCTGCGCCGGCAGCGTGGCATCCCAGTCTTCCTTGGCCATCATCACTCGCGGCTTGTAGGTGCGCTGGAGGTAGTTGGCGCCGCCGGTGTGATCGGTCTGCCCGGGGTGTCCGTGGCTGAGCACGATGTACTTGATCTGCGCCGGATCCAGCCCGACCTTCTGCATGCTCGGTACGAGGATGTCGCGCGCCTCCTCGGTGGTGTTGAGCGTGTCGATCAGGATGAGCCCCTGATTCGTCGTGATGACGAACGCGCCCTGCGACGCGAGGCCGAGGAACCAGACGTTGTCGAAGATCTTCGTCGGCTCCACCGTGTAGTCTTTCAGCGGGGGCAGGCCGGCCGCCTGGCGCGCCAGCGCGACGCGCTGAGGGCCGGTAGACGAACAGGTGTTCTCGAACTCCTTCGACAGATCGGTGCCGGCCAGCTTGCGTGCGGCATCGACGTGCATCTTGGCCGAAGCCGACGCCGCGAACTGTTCGGGCGTCGGGAAGATCGGCGGCCTCGGATCGCCGCCGCCGCGCTGCGCCGCAAGTGGCGCCTGCGTGATCAGCAGTCCGGCCAGGGCGAGGGTTGCGCCGCGCAGCATCTGTGTCGGCATGTCTCCTCCCACCCCTATCGCGCCGCCGTCGGAGTGCCGGCCTTCGCCTGCTCGTCCGCCAGGTACTTCTCGGCGACCATCTTCAAGCGAGGCATCCACGCCTGCCACGACGCGGGATCGACGAACGGATTCGGATCGCCCGGCTTGCGCGACTGGAGCCTGACCATCCGCTCGAACGTCCCCCCGTTGGGATACGTCGAATTCGCGAGCCAGCTGTGAATGAGCAGGCCGACCTGGACATCGGGCTCCATCTGCGTGACGCGGCTCACGCTCGCCATGAACTTCTTCGCGCCCTCGACCCCGTCGCGCGGCTCCGGTCCGCCGAACATGAACGCCTTGTACGGCTTGCCGTCGTCGTAGACGGTGAACTCGAACGAGGCGCTGCCCGCGGTGTGGCCCGGCGTCACGTAGACCTTCAGCGATGTCTTGCCGAGCGTCACGACGTCGCCGTCCTTCAGCGTGAGGTCCTTCGCATCCCGCTGCGGGGCACGGTTGATCGGCGCCAGCACCGGAGGCCGCTCGCGCTGCTGCGCGATGTAGTCGTCCACCATCTTCCAGTCCGCCTCGGTCAGGCCGACTCGGGCGCCGGAGAGCTCCTTGATACGGGCGGCGCCGCCGAAGTGATCGAGATGGCCGTGGACGATCAGGATGTACTTGACGTCCTTGGGGTCGAAGCCGAGATTGCGGATGTTGTCGAGCACGTGATCGACGTACGGCTCCTGCGAGCTATCGATCATGATCAGCCCGGCCGTCGTGGGGATCAGCCAGGTTGAGACCGTGCCGACACCAACGTGATACAGGTTGTCGAAGATCTTGAAGCCTGGGAGGCTCTTCTGATACTCGACGTCGCGCCCGTGGCTTTCACGGAACGACTGGCTGAGCGTCTCGTTGGCCGGGGCGGCCTGGCCGCCGCCCCGCTGCCCCGAGACTGGAACGTCGAAGGCGAGGGCTACGACGAGCCCCGCGCCGAGGATCAGCGTTGTGATTCGAGATGCGGTGCTCATCCGTTGTCCTTTACTGGCGCCCCTACGTGGGCAAAGGCTTCCCTCGCGTTTCGACGGCGAAGGGCAGCAGGAACAGACCGAAGAAGATGGCGATGGAGGTGAGTGCGATCGGGGTGCCGATGCTGCCGAAGAAGTTGACCCCCGCGGCCAGCAGGAACACTACACCCACGCCGACGAACCGGCCGATTGAACTGATGAAGCCCATGGCGCTCGCGCGGCAGCTCGTCGGGTACAGCTCGGGCAGCCACAGCGTATACATCGCGAAGTTCGCACCCGCCAGGCCCAGCAGGACGATGAACACGAAGAACGTCTCGAGAGCGTTGACTTCGCGGTAGAAGGCCCACCCGAACGCCGTCGCCGTGGCGACGCAGAGCAGCGACAGGAACATCGCCATCGTTGGACGCCGGCCGTAGCGTTCGGCCAGCACGGGCGCGAGAAGGCACCCAATGACCGTCGAAACGGCCAGCACCATCGACCCGTAGGAAGCAATCCTCACCGCGTCGGGTCCGACCACGCCCTGGCGCTGCAGGATTTGCGTCACCGCCGTCGGCACGTACACCGACCCCGCCCACTGACCGATGATCGACACCAGATAGATCAGCGACATGACCGTGGTACGGCGCGCGTAGACATCGGAGAACAGCGTGCCGAACGCCTCGCGCATGGTGGGCCGCTTTCGTGCTCCCGATCCGAACTGCTCGTGCCAGAGCCGCGACTCCTTCACACCCCAGCGGATGAATGTGATGAACAGTGCGGGCGTCGCGCCGAAAAAGAACATCCAGCGCCATCCGAAATTGGCACCGATGAAGTAGTTGGCCAGCGAGGCCAGGAAGAACCCCGCGTAGTACCCCGTGTGCAGGATCCCGGCCGCCATCTTGCGGCGATCCTCGGGCATTTCCTCGGCGACGAAGGCCGAGCCGATCGGCTGCTCTCCGCCGAGGCCTATGCCGCACAGCACGCGGAGCGCCATCAACTGCCAGATGTTCGTCACCGTGCCGCACAGGAACGTGAACAGCGAGTACGAGAAGATCGTCAGCATCAGCACGCGGACACGGCCGATACGGTCGCCGATCGGCCCCCAGACCATGGACAGGCCCCAGCCGAGCAGGAACATCGCAAACAGCACGCTGCCCCAGTAGCCGATGTTCACCGGCGTCGCCTCGATGCCGGACGCCGGCAATATCTCGCGCAACGCGGGCGCAAGAACCAGCGCGTAGATGAACGCATCCATCCCATCCAGCGTCCAGCCGCCGTAGGCTGCAATGAAGCCCCGCTTCTGTCCCGGCGTCAATTGGCTGCGAACGCGCGGGACGGCTGCGGCACGAGCGGCTGACGTGGATACGCTGGCTTCCATGTACTCCCTTTCGCTCAAGGCACGGGTGCATCGCTACCGATCCCGTGGAGAAGAGCCATTGTAGGAACGCGATCCCGACTGGGTCAAGGCGCAACGCGCCACAAAAGCGTGGTTTCTGCGGACGGACCTACGGCCTTGTGGCTATATCGCCGCCGTCCCGCCAAGGCGGGCTCGAACGGCCGGATGCAGCAGCACCTCTCGATTGACGACGAACGTCGGCGCGTGGCCGGTGGCCACGGCAACCACCGACCTGAACGCGCTCTCGGCGTTGTTACGAAAGAATTCGTCCGTCCAGCAGATCGAGTGTGGGGTCAGGATGACGTTGTCGAGCGAGACAAGGGGGTGGTCGGCGCCGATCGGCTCCTGCTCGAAGACATCGAGGGCCGCGCCGGCGATCCGCCGCTCAGACAGGGCCGCATACAGGGCCTTCTCGTCCACGATCGGTCCTCGGGCCGTGTTGATGAAATACGCTGTGGGCTTCATCAACGCGAACTCGCGCGCGCCAATCGACTGGCGCGTCTCGGGCGTGAGGGGGCAGTTCACGCAGACGATGTCGGACTCGTGGAACACGGTGTCCTTGTCGGTCAGGATCACCCGCTTCGCGCCGGCCTCCTCTGCGTTGGCGTACGGATCGAACGCCAGGTGCACCAGGTCGAGCGGCGCGAGCAGGCGAAAGAGCTCGCTGCCGATGTTGCCCACGCCGATCGACCCCACGATCTTGCCGGTGAGGCCGACACCCATGTGATTGATCGTGTCGGCCCAGCGGCCGGCACGCGTGATCGCATCCTTCGTCGCAAGCTTGTGGGTGAGCGCAAGGATGAGCAGCAGGATGCTCGTCGCCACTGGGCGTCGAACTCCGTCGGGGGTGTTCGTGAGAAACACGCCCGCGGCAGTGCACGCGGGCACGTCGATGCTGTCGTATCCGACGCCCATGCGCGCCACGATCTGCAGTCGCCGTTCGGCGCCCGCCAGCGTGGCCGCGGTCACCCGCGGATTCAGCACGCACAGCGCGTCATACGCCGCCGCGTGCGCGAAGGTCAGCTCCTTGACGGATTCCGGCAGGAATTCCCATTCGAAGCGAGGGTCCGAGAAGATCTCGAGCGCGCGCCGGTCGAAGATCGACGAGCCGTCTTCGCGCAGGGTGTCGCGCGTGATCCCGATGCGAAACGTGTGAGGGGCCATGGCGACCGGGTCAGGCCAACGGTCCGACGAACTTCTCGGGCGCCCTCGCGTACCAGTCATAGATCTCGCGGCCATTCCACACCAGCACGCCCGGGTGCTTCAGCACGTGGTCGTAGATGGCTTCGAGATGCCTGATCGCGTGCGGCTGACCGGCCGCATACGGATGCACGGCGATGGAGAAGAACTTGGTCCGCTTCGCGCTCTCCATGTAGAGACGGTCGAAGGCGTCGATGCACTTCCGCGTGAAGTACTCCGCTTCCTGCGTCTGCACCGCGAGCGTCGTGACGTCCTGGCACTCGATGGGGTACGGCAGCGTGACGAGCGGTCCATGCTTCGTCGACATCCGCGTCGGCTCGTCGTCGTAGGGCCACTCGCACGTGTACTTGAGGCCGGCGCCGGCGAGGTGATCGGGGGTCTGGAACGTTTCACCGAATCCGGGGCTCAGCCAGCCAATGGGGCGCTGACCGGTGAATTTCTCGAGCGTGTCGAGCGTCCTGACGATCATCTCCTCGGGATCCTGCTCGATGTGCATCGGCATCTGCTCGTAGCTGTGTCCGAGCATCTCCCAGTTCGCCTTCGTCACCGCTTCCATGATGCGCGGATAGTCCACGCACACGCGTCCGTTCACCGACAGCGTCGGGCGGATGCCGAGCCGCTCGTACAGCTCGTAGAACCGCCAGAAGCCGACGCGGTTTCCGTACTCGTGCCACGCCCAGTTGCCAACATCGGGGTGCCGGATCTGTCCCTGCGGGGGGACCAGTAGCACGCGGGGCATGGGGCGCGAGATGTCCCACACCTCGACGTTGACGATCGTCCAGAAGACGATGCGGTTTCCGCCCGGGAGCGGCGGCAGCGGGGGGCGATCGACAATGGCGGAATACGGCGTGCGGTCGCGAGGAATGGGCATGAGCGAAGATCACCGGGCGCGGGGAGCGCCCTCAGAAGACACGGGAAGCGACGCGAGGCTCGTCGCCGCGAACGGGCAATGACGTGACGTGGGGGGCGTCACACTGATGCCCCCCACGTCGTAGACCCTAGAAATCGGTGGGGTTCGTCGCGTTGCCGCCGTCCCAGTCCTTGACGGTGCCGTCCTTGGCTTTCAGGAAGCCGAGAAGGCAGCCGTTCGAACCGTCGCGCAGCACGTGGCAACGAGCCTTGATGGTGTCGCCGACCTTGACGTATTCCTTCGTCACGCCGATGCGCTCGAGACCGTTGCGACCGGTCGCTTCGAGCGCCCACAGTTCGGGCTCACCAGTCTTGCCCTTGACTTCCAGATACACCCACGAGTGCGGCAGCAGCAGATGGACTTCCTTCACAACACCCGAGATGTCTGTGAATGTGTCCACGTAGTTGCCGTGCGAGTGGTGTGCCCCTGCCGGCAAGGCGAAGAGAACCGACACAATCGCCGCAAGACCCAATCTCAACCGCATGTTCACCCTCCCAAGCAACTTACGACATCAAACTCAGACGTCCCGTTCGGACCCTGTAACTTCTAGACGGACCCGCGCCCTGTTCCGTTCCCTGCCGCGCCGAAGTACCCGACGCCGGGCCTGAAGGTCGTGATCTTATACGCGCCGCACTGGCGTTGCAAGGGCCCTGTTAAGACGAATTATCACGATTAAGCGCTAACTTCCGTCCCTGATGGCCCGGCTCGACTCGACGTCGAACGTCGCTTCGCCCATCGTCAACCGGGTCTGATTCCGCAGGCTGGCCGCAAACTCGACGAAGCGCTCCACATCGGCAAAGTTGCTGACCAGGCCCAGCGAGACCCGAATGGCGCCGGCGCTCTTCCCGCCCCTGTGGGTCATGAATTGGATGAACCGCTGCAGGTTCATGCCGGCATCGGCCTCCAGGGCGGCCAGGATGTCGGCCTCGGTCAGCCCCTCGGCCGCTTCGCCGACCCCCGGGTTGCAGAAGCAGCCCGTGCGTAACGAAATCCCCTGCAGGCCGGCAATCTCTTCGACCCTGCGGTAGTCGAGCAGGTGGCCGTCAGGGTCGTAGAAGTTCATCGCGACCGTGCCTCCCCGCCCTGCCGTGGTGACGGGACCGTAGAGCCGAACCATCGGCCGGCCGTTCTGATGGCGCAGTTCGACAAGGCTGCGAAGCAGCCACGCCGTCAGGCACCTCACGCGCGTGCCGATCGCCTCGATGCCGACCGACTGGAGATGTCGCAGGCCGATCTCGACGGCCGGGATGCCGAGGTAGTTCAACGTGCCGTCCTCGAACCCTGCCTCTCCCGGCGACAGGATGCAGGCACGCCCCTGCACCGTCGCGAAGCTCACGGTGCCTCCGGCAAACCACGGGCGCTTCAACGTCTTGAGGCGATCGTTCCGCACGAGCAGGCAGCCGACGCCGGTGGGGTACCCGAACATCTTGTAGAACGACACGCTGACGAAGTCAGGCGTGACCTGCGAAAGATCGAGGCGGCTGGTCGGCACGAGCGCTGCCGCGTCGAGCAGTACAGACCATCCCCGACCGCGCGCCAGATCGATCAGCTCGAGCGGGTGACGCACCCCGCTGAAATTCGACTGTGCCGGAAAAGCAAAGAGGCAAGGAGCGCCCGTTCCTGCGGCCAGCATGGCCTCGAGCCGCGGACGATCGAGGCGCAGCTCCGGCGTGGTCACGGGCGCGTAGTCCACGGTGGCGCCGCTGGCCACGGCGAACTCGCGAATCCCGTTCACCGAGTTGTGGTTGTCGAAGGTCAGTAGCAGACGTCCGCCCGGCTCGAACGGAAACGACTCGCCGACCAGCTTGAGCGCCCCGGTGGCGTTGGCCGTGAACACGGCCGTGTACTCGCCGGGCGGCGCGTTGAACCACTCGAGCACCGCCCGGCGCGCGTGCTCGACGAGCGTCGTCATCCCAAGCGATGACGGGCTGCCCGAATGCGGGTTGCCGAACACGTTCGTGTTGAGCAACGCGGCGTGTTGAAGAACCTGCGACTCGGCGTACAGGCTGCCACCCGTGTAGTCGAGGTAGACGTGCTGCTGTGCGTCGAGGCGGCTGTAGTCAGTTGCACGAAGACGGTCGACAGCGTCCGTGGAGGCGTACTCCGGCCACTGCGCGAGGAACGCGTCGTAGGCGGTGGACATAACGGTCAAGGATGTTCGACTTTCAAGGTGAACGCGACCGGCTCGGTGAGGGTTCCGAGATCGAAGACCTGGACGCAGTACTGTCCTTCGTCGGCCGGCACCGAAATCTGCGGTGTCGATCCGCCGTTCGCGCTCACCGCCACACCAAGCCGACAACCGCCGCCCGTCACCCTCGGCAACCCCACGCCCACCCCAATCGTGGCTCCCGCGTCGATGAGGGTGACGCTGATCGTCCCGGCCACGCGGGACGTAAACGACCGGCTGCTCGTCCCCCGCGGCGCCAAAACGCTGGAGAAGATTTCGTCCGGTATCGTGACCGGGGTCGATGGCACCGTACCAGAACCCGTGTCGCTGCCACAGGCGGCCGCCGCCAGCGCCAGGCACACCAGCCATAGACGTGTACGCGCCCCACGCACGGCGACGCTCATGGGTGCGACACCCGGATCGAGAAGTTGACGGATTCCTTCAAGTTGCCGATGTCGGCGATGGTCGCACAGTAGTTTGTCGCGGCTGTGAGGGTGTCCGACAGCTGTGCTGTAAGCCCAGGTCTGGTGTCGATCGTCTTGCGCAGCTCGCAGCCAATCACGTTCTGACTGTCGTCGAGAACCGTGGTGCCTATCCCGATCTGCATGTCCACATCGACGAGTCCTGCCCGATTGAGCGGCGCCAGGCTCGCCAGATTGACCGTCGTCGTCGCGCCGTTCCGGCTGACCGAGAAGTTATAGGAGTTGAGGCCCTTGACATCGACGATGGCGTCGAAGCGCTCGGTCACCGTGACCGGGGTGGTGTCCGTGGGTGAAGACGGCGAGGTCGGCGTATCGTCACCACAGCCCGCGCTGGCGGTGGCCACGGCCAGAATGATCAGCGAAAGAACCCTGAGTCGCATCGCAACAATCGATATTATCCGCAGACGCGTCCCACGGGCCATTGGCTGTTGCGACGAGGGAGCCGCGATCTTGGATTCGGGGTTCTCGGGCCGGGTGTCCGCCCCGAGTCCCGAACCCCGAATCCCGAACCTCGATCGGAGATCGATCTACTTCAGGTGTTTGCCGACAAGCTTGGTCATCTCGAACATGTTCACCGATGCCTTGCCGCCGAACACCGCCTTGAGCGCCGCGTCCGCGTTGATCATGCGTCGGTTCTTCTTGTCCTGCAGACCGTTCTTCTTGATATAGAGCCAGAGGCGCTTGGTCACTTCGGTACGCGGAATCGGCTTGGCGCCGACGACTGCGGCAACGACCGCGTCCGGCTGCACCGGCCGCATGAACGCAGCGTTCGCGGTACGCTTCTTCTTGGGGGCGGCCTTCTTCTTCGTGCCCGTCGATTTGCTCGCAGTCTTCTTGCTCTTTGCCATGTCGTCTCCTCGAAGTGGGCGGCGTGTGTGCAGCGCCGCGTCTGGCGCGTAACGGTTCCGCGGTCGCCACGCGCGCAGGCGGAACGTGTCGCACGCATTATGGCCCGAACCGATGTGAATTAAACGCTCGCGTCGGCTCCGCGTGTCATCGCGCGTTCCAGACTTCCCTGATCCACGGCACGGCCTGACGCAACGCGGCCGCGAATCGGTTGGTCTCGTAGTGGCTGACGCCGGTCAGGACGACCAGCCGCGCGTTGACGCCTGACTTCTTCAAGTCGGCCACACGCTGCTCGGTTGGTCCGATCGGGTTGACCTGGTCGTCTCGTGAATGCACGGCGAACACGGGCACGCGCCACGGCGAGGATGCCTCGGCGGGCCGGCCCGCCACCGGCACGGCGGCGCTGAAGCGCTCGGGATACTTTCCGGCCCAATACCAGGCGCCGGCGCCGCCCATGCTGTACCCCGTCACGATGACCCGCGTAACGTCGATGGCATAGCTCTTTTCGACCGACGCCAGCAGCGCGTTCACCGCTTTCTCGTTCGGCGCGCTGCCCCACCCCCCGCCACCAAGTGCGTCGGGAGCGACGATGAAGGCTCCGAGGTCGGCCATGGCCGGCAGGATCAGGATGTCGAGCATCGCCCGCCCCGCGCCGTTGGGATCACCTCCGAAGTGCAGCGCGAGGATGAGCGGCACCGGTTGGCCTCGATATCCCTGCGGAACCGACAGCGCGAAGTGGATGGGCGGCGCATTGGCTTGCGCGAAGGTGAGATCGTGGACGCCCGGCGAGACGACCGGTACCTGCCCTTGCGCACCGACAACCGCTGGCGCGAGCCACACGGCCAGCACGCAGATCATCACTCGGAACATCGTCATGCGGTCGCTTGCCCCGCGATCTGGGCGGCAATCTCGCGGACCTGTTCGGCGTGCCTTGCTTCGTGTGCGGCGAGAAACTGTCCCCACTGACTGACGCTCAGCGCGCCGAACCGGGGGTGCGTATGGACGACCCTTGTCGCCAGTTCGGGATCGACCTCTTCGAGCAGCCGGCGCAGCGA
>Ga0210380_10000202_pt1 | contig 31346 bp, 28 predicted proteins | sample PLM4_5_coexredo_FD_155476 | JGI IMG/M metagenome (GOLD analysis project Ga0210380, IMG submission 155476) | Groundwater sediment microbial communities from an aquifer in East River, Colorado, USA - PLM4_5_coex redo | ecosystem: Environmental > Terrestrial > Soil > Riparian zone | place: USA... | reverse complement strand
CGCGGAGCGCATCCGACCGCTGGTGGAAATGGGCGGCGTGGTAATCCCTTTCCAGAACGGCGTGGAGTCGATCGCGCGCATCGGCAAGGTTCTCGGTGCGGAACGCGTAATGGGCGGTGCCGCCTATATCGCCGCGCGCATCGGCGAGCCCGGCGTCATCGTGCACACCGGCCCCATCGCGCGCCTGCGCTTCGGCACCACGCAGCCGACGCAGCGAAAAACCGCAGAGGCGTTCCTTGGCGCCTGCAAGGACGCGAAGATCGACGCCGAGCTCGCCGGGGACATTGAGCGCGTGCTGTGGGAGAAGTTCGTGCTGCTGGTGGCGATCTCCGCCACCACCGCGGTGACGCGAAAAGCGATCGGCGTGGTGCGTACCGACCCCGACCTGCGCTGGCTGCTCGAGACCGTGATGCGCGAAACCTGGACGGTGGGCAGGAAGCGCGGCGTCGCGCTCGCCGACGACCTCGTGGCGAAGAGCCTCGCCCAGGCCGACAGCTTCACGCCGGACATGCGCGCCTCGATGGCCGCCGACCTCGAAGCGGGCGGCAAGCTGGAGGCCCGATGGCTTTCCGGCGCGGTGGCGCGCATGGCGCGCGAGGACGGCATCGAGGCGATCGCCAATCGCACGATCTACGCCGCGCTCAAGCCCTACGAGAATGGCCGATAACAGCTTCGAGTTCTTCCCGCCGCGGACACCGGAAGGCAAGGAGAAGCTGCGCGCCACCTGGCAGGCGTTGGCAAAGCTCAAGCCGCGCTTTTTTTCCTGCACCTACGGCGCGGGCGGCTCGACGCGCGAGGGCACGCTCGAGACGGTCCTGGAGATCCGCAAGGCGGGGCATGAAGCAGCGCCGCACATCTCCTGCGTCGCCTCGACCAGGAAGGACATCGCCGAGCAGCTCGAGCGCTACAAGGCGAACGGCATCCGGCACCTCGTCGCCCTGCGCGGCGACCTGCCCTCGGGCATCGCCGCCTCGGGCGAGTTCCGCTACGCGAGCGAACTGGTCGCCTTCATCCGCCAGAGCACCGGCGACCGGTTCCACATCGAAGTGGCCTGCTATCCCGAGTACCACCCGCAGACGCGCAACGCCGCCGACGAGGTGCGCAACTTCAGGAAGAAGGTGGACGCCGGTGCGAACTCGGCGATCACGCAGTACTTCTACAACGCCGACGCCTATTTCCGCTTCGTCGACGAGTGCCACGCCGCGGGCCTGACGCTCCCGATCGTCCCCGGCGTCATGCCGATCGGCAACTACTCGCAGCTCGCGAGATTCTCGGATGCCTGCGGCGCCGAGATCCCGCGCTGGATGCGCGTAAAGCTGGAAGGCTACCGCGACGACACGGCCTCGATCCGCGCATTCGGCCTGGACGTGGTGACCGGCCTGTGCGCCAAGCTGCTCGAAGAGGGCGCGCCGGGCCTGCACTTCTACACGCTCAACCAGTCGGCGCTGAGCAGCGAAATCTGGCGCCGCCTCAAGCTGTGAGGCGGCTGCTCGCCGCCTTTGCCGCCGCCGCGCTGCTCCTCGCGGTGCTCGAGATCTCCTTCGTGCAGGTGCTCCAGCCCCTGGAGAACCGGCTGCTGGACGCCTTCACGCGCTGGCACGCCGCGCAACTGGCGCCGGACCCGGACGTGCTGCTGGTGGAAATCGACGAGAAGAGCCTGGCCTCCATGCAAGCGGAGGCGGGGCGCTTTCCCTGGCCGCGAGAGGTGTATGCCGAGCTCCTGCGCGGGCTGATGCCGCAGAAGCCGCGCGCCGTGGTGTTCGACATCATGTTCTCCGAGCCGGACAAGTTCCGCCCGCAGAGCGACCAGGCCTTCGCCGAGGCTGCGCTGCCCTATCGCAACGCGCTTTACTTCCCCATGCTGATGCTGGATGAGCGAGACCACGCGAGCGGCGCGAGCGCCGCCGAGCTCGCGCCGCTCATCGGCCTGGTGCGCCGGCCCGGCGCCGATCCGCACGCGCGCATCGCCATGGTGCCACCCTTGGCGCTGCCCTCCGAGCTCTGGCGCGGGGGCACGATCAATTTCCTCGAGGACGACGACCACGTCGGCCGCCGCTACGCGCTGCGCAGCACCGTGCGCGGCTGGGATGTCCCGTCCCTTCCTGCGCGCGTCGCACTGGACTTGGGCTTTCCCGTGCCGGACGCGCCCGACCTGCGCCTCGCCTGGCGCGGCACGGCGCGCGGCATGCCGAGCGTCTCCTTCAGCGACCTGTACGAGGATTTTGGACGCTCGCAGAGGAAGCGCCCGGCGGAGGAGTTCAAGGGCAAGGTCGTGGTGATCGGCGCCGCTGCCGCGGGCCTCGGCGACCTGCGCGTGACGCCTCTTTCCAGCACGCAGCCCGGGATGGAGATCCTCGCCACCGCCATCGAGAACCTGAAGAACGGCCGCGCCGTGCGCGCCGCGCCCGCGTGGCTGCCGCTGGCCGCGGCACTGCTGTTGATCGGACTGCTTACCGCCGCGTTCGCGCGCAACGTGAATGCGAGCCGCATTGCGGCCGCACTGGGAGGCGCAAGCGCCGCGCTACTCGGCGCGAGCTGGTTCGCCGTCGGGAAACTGCTCCTCCTGCCGCTCCTCGCACCGTTGGCTGCGGCGTGGCTCCTCTATTTCGCATCGGCTACCGCTGCGTACCTCAAGGAGCGGCGCGCGCGCGAGAAAGCGATCGCCATGTTCTCCCGCTTCGTCAACCCGCACGTGGTGAAGCAGCTGATGGAGCGCGGCGGCCTGCAAGGTACGGGCGAGGCGCGCGAGGTGACGCTGCTGTTTTCCGACATCCGCGGCTTCACCACCTTGTCGGAGACGCGTCCGCCGCAAGAAGTGGTGGCCATCCTCAACCGCTATTTCACCTTGCAGGTGGACGTCATCTTTCGTCACGGCGGTTCCCTGGACAAGTTTATCGGCGATGCCATCATGGCCTTCTGGGGCGCGCCGCTCGACGACCCGGACCACGCGAAGAATGCGGTCGCCTGCGCCTTGGAGATGGTGGAGACGCTGCTTGCATTCAGGGACGAACTGGGCGAGCTGGGAAAGAGCTTCGACGTGGGCATCGGCGTGCATTCCGGCCCCGCGGTGGTGGGCCTCATCGGCTCGGAAAAGCGCCGCGAGTACACCTCGATCGGGGACACCGTGAACCTCGCCAGCCGCATCGAGGGACTGACCAAGGAGGCCGGGCGCAGGATCCTCGTGTCGCGCGACACGATGCAGCGGTGCGGGAACGCTTTCGATTTCGTATCATGCGGCAGCTTCCAGGCCAAGGGCCGCGCCCAGGCCGTGGAACTGTTCGAACCGCGAAAAAAGACATGAAACTCGCCGCCTTGGTGCTCCTTTTCCCCGCGCTAGCGCTCGCCGAGCCCGCCACCGTGATCCGGACGACCGAATTGAAGCAGTCCCCCGCCACCGACGCCGCTGGCGTCGCCACGCTCGCCGAGAACGCCAAGGTGGACGCGCTGGAGCGCAAGGGCGGCTGGACGCGTGTGAGGGCCGAAGGCGGCGCCGAGGGCTGGGTGAGGATGCTCGGCCTGCGCTACGCCGGCACAGGCGAGGCGAAACAGGGCGGCGCGGGCATCTCGCAGGTCCTGAACGTCGCGCGCACCGGAACGAGCGGTGCGCAGGTGACCACCGGGGTGCGCGGGCTGGACGCCGAGCAGCTGGCAAATGCCAGGCCCAACCCGGCCGAGCTGCGGAAGATGGAAAGCTACTCGGCCAGCAGAGACGGCGCCGATGGCTTCGCGGCCAAGGGCAAGCTGAGCGCGCAGCGGGTGGACTACCCGAGGGAGGCGGGAAGATGAACCGGCTGCGGGTGCTCGCTTTGTGCGCGCTGTGCGCGGCCCTGCCCGCGCAGGCCCAGTTCAATCTCAACCGGCTGCTCGACAGCGCCAAGAACGTCGGCAAGGCGACGCAGGAGATCGGCGAGAAGGACGAAATCGAGATCGGCCGGGACATGGCGGCGCGTCTGCTGGGCGCCGCGCCGCTGATAGCAAACGAAGGGGTGCAGCGCTACGTCAACAACGTGGGCCGCTGGCTTGCTTCGCAGACCGAGCGGCCGGACCTGCCGTGGCGCTTCGGCGTGCTGGAAGCGCCACAGTTGAATGCCTTTGCCACACCGGGCGGCCACATCTTCATCACCCGCGGACTGCTCGAGCGGATGAATAGCGAAGCCGAACTCGCCGGGGTGCTGGCGCACGAGATCGCGCACGTGCTGAAGAAGCACCACCTCAACGCGATCCAGAAGGACGCGCAGATGGAGCTCGCAGGCGCCGCCGTCTCGATGCTGGCGCGGCAGGACCGCGGCACTGCGAACCGCGAAAAGCTTCTCGCCGCGGGCACGGAGCTCTTCTCGCGCGGCCTGGACAAGTCCGACGAACTCGAGGCGGACCGCCTCGGCGTGGTGATCGCCGCGCGCGGCGGCTACGACGCCTACGGCCTGCCCTCGGTGCTGCAGACGCTGCAGGCCATGAACCCGCAGGACTCGGGCGTGGCGCTGATGTTCAAAACACACCCGGCGCCCGGCGAGCGGCTCGATGCCCTGGAACGGATGCAGCCGACCCTGGATGCCTATGGCGGCCAGCCGCAGCTCGCCGAGCGCTTCGCTGCCACCGCGCGTGCGAAGCGCTGATTCACGTCTCACTCCGATATCCAGGGGAGGAACAGGCTCTGTGCGGAAGGCCACATTGCCCGCAAGGGGTCTTTGGGTACAATTTGACCTGCATTAAGTATTGGTTGGATTGGGGGGTGCATCTTAATCGCTGAGTAACTCAGCAAAGGAGAGTCGAATGAATCGCATGAAAACAGCGTTTGCAATCGTTCTGCCGGCAGCGTGCATGGCTATCAGCGCCCCCGCCATCGCGCAGCAGTCGGACGTCGGCTGGTACGTCGGTGGCTCCTACGGCATGACCAATATCGATGTTGACACCGGTGGCCCTGGGTTCAGCGTCGACGGCGATGATTCAGGTTTCAAGATTTACGGCGGCTTCCAGTTCACCAAGCACTGGGGCGCGGAAGTCGGCTACCTCGACGCCGGCAAGGCGAGCATCACTGGTCCGGGGGGCAGCGCTAACCTCAGCGTCACGGCGTTAACGTTCGCCGGCACGGGCACCCTGCCGTTAAGCGAGAAATTCTCGTTGCTGGGCAAAGTAGGTCTGTGGATGTGGGACACGGGCTGCTCCGGGGCGATCTGCGTGAGTAGCGCGAGCGACAGCGACACCGATCTGTTCTACGGTATTGGCGCGCGCTACAACATCAACAAGAACTGGGGCGTGCAAGTGGAATATGAACAGTACGAAACCAGCGCTGACAGCGTGACCCTTACGTCGATCGGCGTGCGCTACAAGTTCTAGCGCGGCCAGTAGTTCCCGCGGAAGAAGTTGAAGTACCGCGGTTGTGAACCAAAAAAGCCGAACGCCAACGCGGCGTTCGGCTTTTTTTTGCCGTCAACGGTGTTGCCGACGGCATCGGGGTTGGCTACTCGTACCCATCGGCCCAGTTGCTGGGTGCAAGCGCTGCGGTGCAACCGAGCGCGGCGCTGATTCCGGCCTCCTCCCATGCCCGGGGGATGGCGAGCGCCGCGCGACTTGGTAGGGTGGACGCTTGGCACGGTGTTCCAGAACTCCCCGGTTGATCCAGATCAAGAGCAATCGGAAGGTGGGGAGCAGCATATTGCCGCCCTAACTCAGCAAAGGAGAGTCGCATGAACTGCATGAAAACAGCGTTTGCAATCGTTCTGCCGGCAGCCGTTATGGCAGTCAGCGCCCCCGCCGTCGCGCAGCAGTCGGACGCCGGCTGGTACATCGGTGGCTCGTACGGTATGTCGACGTTCGACCTCGACACCACCGGGATCACCAATCCCTCCGTGGACGACGGTGATTCGGGGTTCAAGATTTTCGGCGGCTTCCAGTTCACCAAGCACTGGGGCGCGGAAGTCGGCTATGTCGATTTCGGCAAGGCGGGCATCCGGGGTAGCGTGATCGGCATCCCGTTCACCGGTGACCTCGGCATCACGGCGTTTACGCTCGCCGGCACGGGCACCCTGCCGCTGGGCACGAACTTCGCGCTGCTGGGCAAGGTTGGCTTGGCCCAGTGGGAAGCGGATGCAAGCGTATCCGGCGCCGGCTCCGCCAGCGACAGCGGCTCCGATATGTTCTACGGCATCGGCGCTCGGTACAGCTTCAATAAGAACCTGAGCGTACAGGCGGAATACGAGGTGCTCGACATGGACGTTGACAGCGTCACCATGATGTCAATTGGCCTGCGCTACAAGTTCTAGCGCGGCTAGTAGTTCTCGCGAAAGAAGATGAAGTTCCGCGGCTGGCCGTAGATGCCGAAGGCGGCGCGCGCGCTCGGCTTGTCGTCGTAGGCGGCGCCGCTGTCCCAGCGACCGAGAAGGTAGGCCTTGCTGGCATTGGTTGCCGCGACGTAGCTCGCTGGATTGCAGAACAGGCCGGCCGCCGAGTTCAGGTTCGCTGTGAGGAGCACGGAGCCGTCGTTGGTGGTGCCAGGGGCGCTCAGGATGAGCGTGCCGACGCCTGACGTGAACGGCACGGTGCCGGCGTTCACCGCGGTCTCGCAGGCCGTGAGGTTCGACACCGGCGTGAAATCCATCGCGATTTGCGAGCGGTTGAGCGTGGTGCAGCTGTCATCGGCATTTACGACGAAATTACTGCCGCTCCAGTACTGCAGCTGGAGCGGCACCGGCAGTATGTTGCCTCCCGTGCCATAAGCGTTCTGCATGAACAATCGCCCGAAGCGGATATCGGTGGTGCCGACGCGCAAGTGGTCGTTGGCGGCGTTGTTGTCCACGTCCAGGTCGTAGATCGGCAGCCGGACGTTGTCCGGATCGAGCGGCGCGATGCCAAAGCCCGTCGCGGGAAACGGGCCGTCTGGCGTATTCGCGGGCAGCCGGTCAAGGCTCAGGACGACTTCGAGCGGATTGCCGCCGACTGTGAGGTGGCCCTGCGACCAGGCTGGTACCGAGATATGGGACGCGGCCACGCGCGTCGTGTAGTTGGTGGTGCCGCTGCGCGCCGCGACGTCGAACCCGGCCTTCGCTCCGCCCAGGCCCGGGTTCGGATCGTGGCGCGCATACGCGCCGTCGTAGTTCAGCGTGCGATTGCCCAGCGTGTTGATCGCCTCCATGGTGAAACCATCCAGCTTGATCCCCTCTCCCATGTAGGTAAACGTGGACGTTCCACAGCCCGCGACATAGCGCGGCGTGAACGCGGGCGTGCCGACGAGGCGGAAGCGCTTGGGCAAAAAGCGCCCGACGTAGCCGTTCGCCGCGCCGGTGCCGTCGAAGCCGCTGTTGCCCACAATGTCGGCGTCGGTCGCACCGAGGTAGTCGTTCACCGCGGCGCTGAGGAAAACGTTGCCCACCTCGCTGTAGCACCAGGTCGTGTCGGTGACCGTGCCGCCCGCGAGCGCCACATTGGGTGCGGTCACGCAGCCCGCGCCGCGCGTGATCGCGCCGGGGGCGACGCCGGGCAGGTTCGCGTTCACGCTGACTGCCGCGGTGGCGGCGAAATTCGGCGTCGTGTTGTTGTCTGTGATGTTCACTCCGGCGTCCGGAATCCCGTCGTTGTCCGCGTCCTCGCCGTTCGCCCAACGGTAGGCCGTGAGCGTCATGGTGAACGGATCGCCCGCCGCGGCGAGCACCGTGCTCGTCGACGTCGTGCCGTGCGTGACGCCGGGGAAAGCGAGGCCGAAGGGGCGTACGACGAATTCGTTGGAGGAACCCTGCATCTCGAAGCCGGCGACGGCCCCGTTCAGGTCATAGCGCGCGTGCAGTGAAACGCTGCCCGCGTCCGGATAGGCGATCACCGTGTCGGCCTCGGAATTGGCATTGAAGTTGAGCAGCACCCCGCTATAGGCGGTCGCGCCCGCGCCACCGTTGCTGCCGCTGGTGGCAATGTTGCCGCCATTGATGCTCACCTGCAGCGGGCCCGCGGAGCAGGTCGCCGGGTTGTTGCACTCGGCGCCCAGTTCGACGGTCTGCGCCTGGCTGGCGAACAGGTTGGTGCAAGAGCCGCTCACGGTATCGGTATTGATCGCCTGCAGGCGGATGGTCTTCGCGTTCCAGCCGGTGTTCGAGGGCTTGCCCGACATCTGGGTGGGAACGAAGTCGACCGCGTCGGTGATGTTGCGCAAGCGGAAGCCCGCGCCGTACATGGTGAACGACGGATCGTCCGTGCCGCTCGCCGTGCCCGTGGTCTCCGAATACCCGCCGCCCGAGACGTTGAAGCTGAAGGTCTCCGAGGTGCCGGCGACGTTGGCGTTGCGAAACAGCAGAATCACCGAGTTCGAGCCGACAGCGAAGGCATAGGTCGCCGCGCCGTCGCCCGCGGTGGGATCGTTCAGCGTGCCGCCGCCCGCGAAGATGCCGGTCCAGGTGCCCTTGCCGTTGCTGGTCGACAGGTTCACGGTGAGCGCGTTTGCGTCCACCGCCGTGTGCGCCGTGCTGTGCGCGGTGATGGTGATCTGCTGGTCCACGCAGCCCACGCCGCTGCCGGTGTGGCTGATGGCAAAGTGGTCGATCGCCCCCACGCAGGCGCGCGTGGTGTTCATGTACTGCGCAATGCGCGACGCCGACAGCGCGTTGCGGAACACGTACACCTCGTCGATCAGGCCGGCGAAATTGCGGCCGACGAAACCTTGGTCGGCGCCGATCTGGAACGGCAGGTTGTTGGTCGCGAGGGCGACGTTCGCGTTGGCGCCGCTCGCGTTCAGTACGCCGTTGAGGTAGATGCGCTGAAAACCGCCGCTGCGCGAATAGACGAGCGTCACGTGAGTCCAGGCATTGAGCGGCACCGTCCCGACCGAGAACAGCTCCTGCGCGCCCCCGCCCCACCACCAATCCACCGTTCCGGTGGAGGTGAGGTGCGCCTCGTAGTTGTTGTCCTTGGAGACGAAGGACTTGAGGTTGCCCGCGGTCGGGTACGCGGTCGGCCGCAGCCACATCATCACGGTGAGCTCGTCGGTGACGTCGAGCAGCGCGTTGTCGGCGACTTCGACGTAGTCGTTGTTGCCGTCGAAGCTGCCGTAGTAGCAGGTCCCGGGACTGCCCGCGATTGCCGGGGTGGTATTGGCCGTGTTGGCGCCATTGAACGAGCGGCCGTGCAGGCCGTTGCCGCTGAGGTCCACGACCTCGCCCGCGGTGCCGTTCCAGGAGAGCTGGTCCATGCTCCACATCAGCACCGGCTGCGGCACGAAAGGCCGGAGCGCGATGAAATGCGCGCTGCCGCGGTCGGCGTCGCCTGAGGCGGTGGCGGTCCTGTCGCCGGTGGCGCCGGCCACGGCCTGCGTCACATCGTAAATGGCGAGCGAGACGCCCGCGTTGCCGGCCCCCTGCGACGCGATGTCCACGCGCTCATTGACGCCGGCCGAGGTCCAGGTGGCGGCCGAGCCAAAGGCGTGTGTGCTCACCACCATCGCGTCCGCCACCGTGGTGGTGGTGGAAAGCGCGCGGTGCTGCAACTGCGTATCCGCGCCCTGCGGCGTGGTATTGCCCGAGAAGGCGTTGATGGGCGACGTATTGTCCACGCCGGAGTAACTCACGATCGCACCCGCGGCCCCCGCGTGTGCGACGTCGAAAAGCCAGGTGTAGCTCGCCGGCTCGGCGCCAGCGACGCGGTAAAAAACCTGCTGGCGGTTGCTGTCGCCGAGCGCCTGCACGGTGGCGGCCTGCGCCGCCCAGCCGGCGGGCGGGGTGATGAGCACGGCGGAACTCCGCACGACGATCGAGGCGAGCATGACGTCGCCCGCCACCGTGCCCGCCGGGACGTTGATGGTGAGAGTGGCATTCGCCGGCAGCAGCGCGATCGTGAGGAACGCGTTGATCGAGCTGGTCACCGTCGCGGTGGTGTTGCCCGTGGCGCCCGCCGTTGCCTTGACGCCGTCCCAGACCGCGAAGCCGCCGCCGTTGCCCGATGTCGTACCCGCATCGGACCGCTCGGCGATACCCGTGAGGGTCGCGTTCGCCTGCGCGCTGAACGCCGCCGCCGCCGAATCGTTGTCCCGCGCGACAGCCTGGACGACGAGCGTGTTGGGCACGTTGGTCGTCACGCCAGTGACCGAGACCGCAGTGCTGGCGGCGGCCTTGACGCCGCCCGCCGTGACATCCCAGGGATTGCCGGTGGCGATGACACGCCGGTAGGTGAGGATCTGGGCGTACACGTGGTCGCCGGGGTCAGCCACCGTCGGCGCGGCCATCGCTGCCGAAGTCGCGCGCGCCCAGAACACCGTGATTCGCGTCCCCGCCGCGACGGCGCCGGTTGCCTGCGGACTGTTCGCAACTGCGGCGAATCCTGCGGCCGTGGAGAGGGTCGCTGCCTGGCCGCCCGCGCTCTCGACGAAAAGCAGCGCCACATCGCCGGCAACGTGTGCCGGCCACGTCGGCGTGACGGCCCCCGTCCCGTTCACTGCTGTTCCCGCCGCCTGGAACGCCGGCGCGGGCGGGCCCGATGCCGAGATCGCCGTCGCCGCCGAGCGGAACGCGATCTGCGCGTGGGTCGCCGTCGCGGCAAGGAGCGCCGCGAGCGCGAAGAGGGCGTATCGCAATAGGCTCATGGACGCTCGGATAAGCAGCCTAGCGTAGCATCGGTCGACGCAGCTAAAGCGTGAAGAAATGCTTGCTCAGTCGAGCGCCCGACGGGCGGCGCCTTCGAGCCGCTCGAAGGCGCGCCAGGGTGCCGCAGGGCTGTCCCGGCAGGCACCGTACTGGAACGGCAGCCAGTCGCGGCCCGGGTTGGCGAAGCGCAGGTCGATGAACCAAGCGCAGGTCGAGCCTTTCCCAAGCCCGTCGAACGCCGGCTTCTCGGCGAACCAGCGCATGAAGCCTAACGCCGGCGACTCCCACGCCGAGCGCGCGACCTCCTGCTCCGCGGCGCTGCTGCCGTAGCGGGTCGCCGTTTCCCATCGCGCGAGCGCCAGGGGCTGGAACGCGGCGTCCATGCGCCCGATGAAATCGTGCGCGGGGGGCGCCGGCTCCTGGCGGCGCAAGTTAACGTGCGCGTAGCGATGCGCCAGCTCGTCGCTCACGTACACGGTCCAGTTGAACGGCGAAACAGCGCGCGGGGTGGCAGTGATTTCCACTTTCTGCAGGCCCTGCGCGCGCGCGTAGTCGCGGCCGAACTCGAGCGCACGCTCTTTCAGTACCGCCTGGAAACCGACGTAGGCAACAAGCACTACGCAAGCCACCACCGCTGGGGTGCGCGAGGCGCGCCAGGCGGCTGCAGCCAGCAGTCCCGCCAGGATGATGCCGCTGAACCAGAGATCGATGATGAAGGTGGTGCCCCAGTCGAACCGGGCGTCGGAGAACGGAGCGAGGATGATGGTGCCGAAACTGGTGATCAGGTCGCCGAGGATGTGCGCACCCAGGCCGAGCGCGGTGATGCCATAGAGGGCGCGCCAGCCGCGCTGCTCGCGCAGGATCTTCGCCAGCAGCCAGGAAAGCGGCAGCGCCCAGAGCGGCAGCAGCAGGATCGAGTGCGTGGCGCCGCGGTGCTGCTCGAGGTAAAGGAGCGGCGAGAAGAAGCCGAGGATGAAATCCAGATCGGGCGCGGCGGCGGCGAAAAAGCCGGCCGCCACGCGCCGTGGGATCGAGCGCGGCGGCGCGTCCTTCGCCGCCGTCGCCCGCGCGAGCAGCGCGCCGGAGAGCGCGTGGGTGAGAGTGTCCACGCGCCAGCAAACGCTCAGGCGGCCCTTTTCTTCCTTTGCGCGTCCTTGGCGTGCATCTGCGCATAGGCGCCGTGCGCGGCGGATTCCGCGTCGCCCACTTGCACCGGGTAGCCCATGTCGTCGAGCACCGAACCGAGCGCGGACAGGCACAGCATGACGTTGTCCGGGCGGCAGCTGTAGCCCATCAGGCCGAAGCGCCAGATCTTGCCCTTCAAGGGTCCCAGGCCCGCGCCGATCTCGAGGCCGAATTCGCTGAGCAATCTCGATCTCACCTGCGCCTCGTCGACGCCCTCGGCGCAGCGCACCGCGTTCATCTGCGGCAGCTGATACTCCTCCTGCACCAGGAACTTGAGGCCCATCGCCTCCAGGCCCGCCTTGAGCGCCAGGTGGTGACGCTGGTGGCGCGCCCAGCAGTTCTCCAGGCCTTCCTCGCGGATCAGCAGCAGCGCCTCGTGCAGCGCGAAGAGCGAGTTGGTCGGCGCAGTGTGATGGTAGGTGCGGGTACCCGCGTTCCAGTAGCCAAGCAGGAGATTCATGTCCATGAACCAGCTGTGGATCTTGTCTTTTCTCTTTTTCACGCGCTCGACCACGCGCTCCGAAAACGACACCGGCGAGAGTCCCGGCGTGCACGACAGGCATTTCTGGCTCGCCGAGTAGATGGCGTCGATCTCCCACTCGTCCACGCGCACCGGCGTGCCGGCGAGCGAGGTCACGGCGTCCACGATCACCAGCGCGCCGTGCTTGTGCGCGATGCGCGTCAGTTCCCTCGCATCCGATTGCGCGCCGGTGGAGGTCTCGGCGTGAACGAATGCCACCACGCCCGCGCCTTTGTTCTTCTTCAGCGCGTCCTCGAGCTTCTGCGGGTCAACCGGCTCGCCCCAGTTGTCCTCGATTGCGATCGGCGTGCCGCCGGCGCGCAGCACGTTCTCCAGCATCCTGCCGCCGAACACGCCGTTCTGGCACACGATCACCTTGTCGCCCGGCGCCACCATGTTGACGAAGCAGAACTCCATGCCCACCGAGCCCGGGCCGGAGAGCGGGAAGGTCAGCGGGTTCTTCGTCTGGTAGACGTAGCGCAAGAGCGATTTGAGCTCCTCCATCATCTCGACGAAGACAGGATCCAGGTAGCCGATCGCCGGCTGGCTCATGGTGGTGAGCACGCGCGGATGGATCTCCGTCGGGCCGGGGCCCATCAGGGTGCGCTGCGGCGGATGGAAGGAAGTGATGCGCTTGGCGGGGGCGTACTGGGTCATGACTTGGCTCTCCTGGGAAATGCCGAATGGCGCGTCGTTCGGGCGCGATTTCACGCGCACCGGGTTCTTGGCGCTCGCTTCGTTGACGATATCGGCCGAACTGATGCGGCCCCGGGTCACGCGCTCGACCTCGCCGGCCCAGCGCGCCGGTACGTAGCCGGTCTTCACCCAGTTGTGCACCACAGCGCGGTCGAGCTGGAACGCGCGTGCGACTCCGGCCTGGCTGCCGAAGATCTCGACCAGTTGCTCCGCGCAGTTCATGGTGCGCGGAGTCTAAGCTGTCAAACTGACTTTGACAAGCGGGGCTTCTTGGCGCGGCGCAACCCGTTCATTCGCCGGAGGAAGCGCTGGTGATCCACCTGCATCCGATCGAGCGCCCTCAGCATCGCGTCTATGTCCTTCTTCACGATACGCGTCGCGGCGTCCAGCAACTCGAACTCAAGATTTGACATTGCGCTCTCCTCGATGCGAAACGGAAATATAGGCGATCTGGCTGGTCTCAATAAGGCGCGTAGCATCTTTCTTCATGAATCCTCCGCACCCTGTCACTTCCCAACCCGCCACCGCCGCCGAGGCCTACCTCGGACTGCTCGCCTCCCGCGGCGTCGAGTACCTGTTCGCCAACGGCGGTACCGACTTCGCGCCGATCGTCGAGGCCTACGCCCGGGGCCGGTTTCTCGGTTGGCGCATGCCGCAGCCGGTGATCGTGCCGCACGAGAACATGGGGGTCGCCATGGCGCACGGCTACACGATGGTCACGGGAGAAGCCCAGGCAATGATGGTGCACGTCGGCATGGGCACGGCGAATTCAATCAACGGTTTGATCAACGCGGCGCGCATGAATATCCCGATGCTGTTCACCGCAGGGCGCACGCCGCTAACCGAGTCGGGCGCAGTGCCCGGCGCGCGCAACAACTACATCCACTGGGCACAGGAGCACTTCGACCAGGGCGCGATGCTGCGCGAGTTCATGAAATGGGACTACGAGCTGAAGCACCCGGAACAGGTCGAGACCGCGGTGGACCGCGCGCTGGCGATTGCGAACAGCGAGCCGCAGGGACCTGTGTACCTGACCCTGCCGCGCGAGATCCTCGCCGCGCCGTTCCCGGGTAAAACCTCCTCTGGCGCTACGCAGGTTTCGGCGTCTCCCCCGACGGTGGATGCGGACGCTCTCGAGGAAGCCGCCCGCTTGCTGGGGTGTTCCGAACGGCCACTGTTGATCACTGCGAACGGCGGCAGGACAGTGGAGGCATCGAAAGCGATCACTCACCTCGCCGAGATCTTTGGTATCCCAGTGGTCCACTACCGGCCCCGCTACCTCGCGCTTTCGACCGAGCACCCGATGCATGCCGGCTGGGAACCGCACGCGCTCCTGAAAGAAGCGGACCTGGTGCTATGCATCGAATGCGACGTGCCGTGGATTCCCGCGCAAGGCGGCCCCAAACCCGAAGCCAAGGTGGTGCACATCGGTCCGGATCCGCTCTACGCGCGCTATCCGATGCGCGGCTTTCGCACCGATATCGCCCTGACCGGCCTCGTCGCGCCGACGCTCGCGCGACTCGCCGAACGCGCGCCTGCCGCTGCGATGGTGAAGAACCGCTTCGATGCCGGCTCAAAGCAGTTCGAAGCTGAGCGCCGCAAACTGCGCGGCGCTCCGGTGGCAATGTCCGCCAAGTACACCTCGGCCTGCATCAACAAGCTCCTGGGTGACGATACCCTCGTCGTCAACGAGTACCCGCTGGTACTCGAGGAACTGGAGATCCGCCAGCCGTGCCGCTACTACGCGAGCGCGCCCGCCGGCGGGCTGGGCTGGGGCCTGGGCGCTGCGCTCGGCGCGAAGCTGGCTTCTCCGGACAAGACAGTCATATGCTGCGTCGGCGACGGTGCCTACATGTTCGGCAACCCGACGGCCTCGCATTTCGTGTCCGAGGCGATGAAGCTGCCGGTGCTGTTCGTGGTCTTCAACAACGCGCGCTGGGCCGCGGTGCACCGCGCGACGCTCGCCATGTACCCCAAGGGCGCGGCCGCGGGAATGCAGGAGCCGCCGTTCGCCACGCTGGAACCTTCGCCGCGCTTCGAAAAGACGGTCGAGGCGAGCGGGGGCTATGGCGTGCGTGTCAGCGAGGCGAAAGACTTGATGCCCGCGCTCGAGCGCGCGCTGAAAGTCGTGAGGGAGGAGAAGCGGCAGGCGCTGGTGAACGTGTCGCTCGAAGCTAGCTACGTGAAATCCGCTTGACCACCTCCGCGCGCAGCACCCTCGCCGTCGCCCTAGCCGCCGGCGCCGTCTTCGCCCTTGGCCTGGGCGTGCGCCAGGCGCAGGCCCTGTTCATCGGCCCGATCAACTCCGCCACCGGCATCGGCTACGCGGCGATCAGCCTCGCGTTCGCCGTGGGCCAGCTCATGTGGGGCATCGCACAGCCGGTGGCCGGCGCGGCCGCGGACCGCTGGGGGCCGCGGCCGGTGATGCTGGCGGGCGCGCTGCTGGTCGCGGCCGCGACCGCGGCGACGCCGCTCGCGCATTCGACCGCCATGCTGATCCTGCTGATCGGCGTGCTCAGCGCCGTAGGAGCGGGCGCGATCGGGCCGGCGCTGCTCATCTCGGCTTCGAGCCGCTGGATCCCGGAAGTGAAGCGCAATTTCGTCAACGGCATCGTCAACGCCGGCGGTTCCTTCGGCCAGTTCACAGTGATCCCATTGGCGCAGTTGTTCATCGGCCTGGCCGGCTGGCAGCCGGCAATGGTGATCCTGGGGGTGATCGGCCTCGCCGCGGTCCCGCTCCTCCTGTGGATCACGCAGGGCCACGCGGAGCATGCCGCGACAGTCGAGAAAGTCGCGCCGGGATCATTGAAGAAGCAACTCGGCAAGGCTTCGCGCGATCCGAACTACCTGCTGCTGAACGCCGGCTTCTTCACCTGCGGTTTCCACGTTGCCTTCATCGCCACGCACCTGCCCGGTGTGGTGGCGAGCTGCGAGCTGCCGCCCACTGTGAGCGCCTGGTCGCTGGCGATCATCGGCCTGTTCAACATTTTCGGCAGCCTGTGGATCGGGAAAGTGATCACGCACCGGCGCATGAAGCTGGCGCTTGCCTGGCTCTACCTCGCGCGCGCGGTGCTGATCGTCGCATTCTTCTTCGCGCCTAAGACCACGCTTACGTTCCTGCTCTTCGCCGCCGGCATCGGCTTCACCTACCTTTCGACAGTGCCGCCCACAGTCGGGTTGGTGATCAAGTTCTACGGACCGCGCTACGTGGCGACTCTGTTCGGCCTGGTAATGCTCTCGCACCAGGTGGGCGCCTTCCTCGGCGCGTACCTGGGCGGCAAGGCCTTCGAGGCGAGCGGCAGCTACGACTGGATGTGGTGGGCGGACGTAGCACTTTGCCTGATGGCTGCCGCAGTGCACCTGCCGATCCGGGAGAGCATTCCCGCTCGCACAGCGGCGGCAGCATGAGCTAGGATTGGGGCGAGCCGGTTTCCGGCTCATTCCCATGGAGACCCTCATGCACAAGGCAAGAATCGCTGCCATCGCCATCGGCGCCGCCTTGGCCTGCGGCGCCGCGCAGGCCCAGCAGCAGACCTGCTTTCCCTCGAAGTTCGGCCCGAAGGACCAGATCGGCAACGCCAACTACATTACCCCGGAGAAGACGCTGCAGGCGGTGAAGACCATCACCCGCGGCAAGACCTACCGGCTCGGCATCGAGACCAACAAGGACACACCTGCGTACCCGCCGCGCACCTTCTCGATCACCATCGTGCAGCCGGGCCAGCAGGGCGGCGCGACTCTCGGGCCGACCAAGACCAGCTACAACGACGACATCATCATGGGTTGGGTGGGCATCGGCTCGCAGCTCGACGGCCTGGGGCACATCGGCATCGACAACGTCTACTACAACTGCAACAAGTCGCAGGACTTCGCGCAGGCCGGCGGCCTCACCAAGCTCGGCATCGAGAACTTCCCGGCGTTCGCCACGCGCGGCATCCTGCTCGACATGGCGGGCTACCTCAACACCGACATCGTCAAGGAAGGCACGGCGTTCAACCGCGCGGAGATCGAAGGTGCGATGAAGCGCCAGGGGGTGAAGAGCATCGACAAGGGCGACGTGGTGCTGTTCTACACTGGCTGGACCAAACTCATCGGCAAAGACAACAAGCGCTACGGCTCGGCGGAGCCCGGCGTCGGCGTCAATGGCGCGAAGTACCTCGCCGAAAAGGGTGTAGCCGCAGTCGGCGCGGACACCTGGGGAGTGGAAGTGATCCCCTTTGAGCCGAACCAGGGCGTGTTCGAGGTGCACCAGATCTTCCTGCCGATGAATGGCATCTACATCCTGGAGAACATGGACACCGAGGAGATGGTGAAGGACAAGGCCTGGGAGTTCCTGTTCACGCTCGGGCCCTCGCGCGTCACTGGCGCGGTGCAGGCGATCATCAACCCGATCGCCATCAAGTAGCCCCGAGCCTGCCCAGCAGCGGCAGTTTCAGCGCCGGCGGCCAGGGGTCGATGCCGAAGGTCAGCCCGAGGAGGTTCAGCTCCAAGCCCTCCACGGTGCTGACCGTCACGCCCAACACGCCGACCACGGAGAACTGCCCGCCGCTGCCGCTGGGGGCTGCCGCGAAGACGCTGTTGCCCAGATAATCCTTGCCGATCGCGGTCGGCGGCAGGTCCGCGCGCAACTCGGGCACCTCGCGCGTCACCCACGCCGTGAAGGTGTTGGAGTTCGGGCCAGGCCAGGCGCTGTATTCGTCCCCATGCGGATAGCTGCGCGCCGCCTTGTCGATGCGCGGGATCAGCGCCTCGGCCTCGGCGCCGCGCTTCTCCGCCAGCAGTTCCGGCGCATTGCCGAACCAGCGAGCGTCGGCATCACGCTCGCCGATCGACACCGCGGTGTCGTCCCAGCGCAGCTTCCAGCCGATCACCTCGTACACGGTGTAGGCCTTGGCGCGCGCCGGTTTCACTGCCACCCAGGAATGCACGCCGAACACGCCGCGCCAGCCAAAAGCGCGCGCGGCGTAGACCTGCACCACGGCTCCGGGATGTAGCGCCGCATCAGGCGCGAGGCCCACCGGCTCGCGGCTCGCGGTGCGCCAGTCGCTGTTCGCGCGCGCGGTGACAGCCGTGGCGACGGCCACGGCACAGGCGAGCAGGCCGAGGCCCAGGATGTGGCCTTGGTTCAGGCCTTTTCCTTCGCCTCGCGCCAGATGTCGAGCTTTTCCTGGATCACGCGGTCGGAGTAAATGAACAGCACCGCATCCTCCGAGGACTGGTGCGTGTGCGCCATCCAGCTTGGCGCGACAAAGATGTCGTGCTTCCCCCAGTCGAAGCTCTCGCCGCCGATGGTGGAGCGGCCGCGGCCCTCCACCACGGTGAACACCGCGCTGTCGGTCGAGCGATAGGGCATCGATTTGAAACCCATCGGCATCAGCTGCATCCAGGTGGACATGGTAGGCATCGCCCAGCCGCCGTTCACCGGGTTGATGAACTTCATCTTGTGCGCGTGCCAGGGATCCGGGTCGCGCATGCGCGCAAGGGTATCCAGCGACTCGCGCGACTTGCGGTAGGGGTAGTTGAAGATCGGTGAAGTCTGCGAGCGATGCACGACGTCCACCGGCAGCAGGTTGTTGCCGAACTCCGCGGGCGCCGCGCCCTCGGGGCGCTCGAGCTTGTGCGCCCTGCCGCCCAGGTCTTCGCGGAAGCTCGCCGCAAACATGTTCACGACGTGCATGTCCAGGCCGTCGAGCCACACCATGGGGCCGTTCCCCTCGTTGCCATGGTCGTGCCAGGTCCAGGACGGCGTGATGACGAAGTCGCCCGGCGCCATCATCGTGCGCTCGCCCGCCACCGCAGTGAACGCGTCCTTGCCCTCGATGATGAAGCGCAGCGCGGAGGCGACGTGGCGGTGCGCCGGGGCGATCTCGCCGGGCAGGATGATCTGCAGGCCCGCGAACAGGCTCTGCGTGATGCGCGACTGGCCGGCGAGGCCGGGGTTCTCCAGCACCATCACGCGGCGCTCCGCTTCCGCCGCGCCGATCAGCTTGCAGGCCTCCATCAGGTGCGGGCGCACGTCCCGGTAGTGCCAGATCGCCGGCACCGCGCGCGTGACGGGCCTCTCCGTCACCAGCCCATGCAGCACCCGCCACAGCGGCGCCAGATTCTGCTGCTTCGCGCGCCCGTAGAAATCCTTGCGACCCTCCTCCGCGGCGAGGTTCACGGTGGGGACGATGCCTTCGAGTTCCTGCGCCTGCTGGTTCACGCTTTCGACTGGTTTCATGTCGTCACTCCGGCTTGATTCCGGCCTTGTCACGCACACCGCCCCAGCGCGCGATCTCGGACCGCATGTGCGCCGCGAGTTGCTCGGGCGTGCTCTCGCCGGGCAGGAACGCGGCATTGAACATCAGCTTGCGCACGTCCTCGCGCGCGAGCGCGGTGCGCAGCGCGGCACGCGTCTTCTCCACGATGGCGGCCGGCGTCTTCGCCGGGAAGACCAGCGCGTACCAGGTCGTGACGTCGTAGCCCGGCAGCCCGGCTTCCGCCGCGGTCGGCACGTTTGGCAGCCCGGGGAAGCGCGTCGCCGAGGTGACGGCCAGGGCCTGGAGCGCCTGTCCCTTGATTTGACCGATGACCGGCCCGAGGGTTTCCACCAGCAGCTGCGTCTCGTTCGAAATCGTGGCAGCCACCGCGTTGGGCGTTCCCTTGTAGGGAACGTGCACCAGCCTGATTCCCGCGGAGCTGAAAACCAGCTCCGCGGCGAAATGCTGCGTGCTGCCGATGCCCACTGACGCCAGGTTCAACTTATCCGGGTTGAGCCGTGCGACCTCGATCAGACCCTGCAGGCTGCCGAACCCGGCGCGCGGCCCCGCAAGGATCACCAGCGGCATCGTCGCCACCATCGACACCGGCTCGAAGTCCGCCACCGGGTCGTAGGGCAGTGCGCGGATCATGGCCGCGGACACCGCGTGGCCGTTGTTCAGCAGGAACGCGGTGTAACCGTCGGGCGCGGACTTGGCCACCACATTGGCCGCGATCGAGCCCCCGGCCCCGGGGCGGTTCTCGATCACCACCGGCTGGCCGAGCGCCGTGCCCATCGCCGGTGCGACGATGCGCGCGAGGATGTCGGTGCCGCCGCCCGCGCCGAAGCCGACCAGCATGCGCAGCGGCCGCTGCGGCCAGTCCTGGGCGAATGCCTGTCCCGCAAGCGCGGCCAACAGGATTGCAGTGAGGCATCTCATGTCTTCAGGTCCGAGAAACCGAACAATTTGCGATCCAGCAGATGCGAAGGCCGCACGTCGGTGAGCGCGCGCAGGATCGATTCTACGCGCCCCGGGAATTGGCTTTCCCATTGCCGCAACTGCTCGCGCACCTGGCGCCGCTGCAGGTGCTCCTGCGAGCCGCACAGGTTGCAGGGGATGATGGGGAAACCCTTCTCCGCGGCGTAGGCGGCGAGGTCGTCTTCCTTCACGTAGGCGAGCGGCCGGATGACGATGTGCCTGCCGTCGTCCGACTTGAGCTTGGGCGGCATGGCTTTGAGCTGCCCGCCGAAGAACAGGTTGAGGAAAAAAGTCGCCAGGATATCGTCGCGATGGTGCCCCAGCGCGATCTTGGTCGCACCCAGTTCGCCCGCCACGCGGTAAAGCACGCCGCGGCGCAGCCGCGAGCAGAGCGAGCACAGGGTCTTGCCCTCGGGCAGCACGCGCTTCACTACCGAGTAGGTATCCTGCTCGACGATCCTGAACGACACGCCGAGGCCCGAGAGGTAATCTGGCAGCACCTGCGCTGGGAACCCCGGCTGCTTCTGGTCGAGGTTGACCGCGACGAGGTCGAACGACACCGGCGCCTTCTCCCGCAGCGCCACCAGCACGTCGAGCAGGCCGTAGCTGTCCTTGCCGCCCGAGAGGCACACCATGACCCTGTCGCCTTCTTCGATCATGCCGAAATCGGCGATCGCCTCGCCCACCTGGCGGCGCAGGCGCTTGGCGAGCTTGTTGGCTTCATAGTCCTCGCGACGCGGGTCGCGGTGCAGCTTGACGACATTCATGGTGCGGTCACAGGAAAATGGAGCGCCCGCCGTCCACCGCCAGGACCTGGCCGGTGACGAATGGCGCGGTACAGAGGAAGTGTACCGCCTGCGCGATCTCATCGGCATTGCCGGTTCGCCTGAGTGGCGTGGTGGCGACGATGCGTTCGCGCTCGCCGGGCTCGAACTGCCCGTCCTCCGGCCAGGCGATGGCGCCGGGCGCCACCGCGTTCACGCGCACCCCGGGCGCGAGCTCAAGCGCAAGCGAGCGCGTCAGCGCGACGAGCCCGGCCTTGGCGAGGCTGTAGACGACGTAGCCCTTCAGCGGCCGCTCGGCGTGGATGTCGGCGATGTTGACGATGGCGCCGCCGGCGAGCGCGAGCTGCGGCGCCGCCGCCTGCGAGAGGAACAACGGCGCGCGCAGGTTGGAGCCGATCAGCTCCTCCCAGTGGCCGAGCTCGATCTCGCCCACCGCGGTGGGATAGAACGCGGAGGCGTTGTTCACCAGGATGTCGAGGCGCGCGAAGCGCTGCAGCGCGGCATCCACCAGGGCCTTCGGCGCGATCGGCGCGAGCAGGTCGCCCTTCACCTTGAGGGCGCTGCCGGCGCGCGCGGCGTTCAGTTCCTTCTCCAGCAGCGCGGCCTCGGCGTCCGCGCCGCGGTAGTGCAGCACCACGTTCGCGCCGGCGGCGTGCAGGCGGCGCGCGATCGCCGCGCCCACGCGCCGCGCCGCGCCCGTCACCAGCGCCACCTTGCTCTCGAGGGATACGTCCGTCACCGAGGGGATTCTAGGTTAAATTCGCCGCATGCTGCCCGAACCCGAGGCCGACGCGCTCGCCGCGAGCGGCGCGCTCCTCGAGCGCATCCGCGCCGAGCTGCAGGCCAACGGCAACTGGATCGGCTTCGCGCGCTATATGGAGTTGGCGCTCCATGAGCCGGGGCTGGGCTACTACGCGGGAGGATCGGCCAAGCTCGGCGCCCCGGGCGATTTCACCACCGCCCCGGAAATGGGCGCGCTGTTCGCGCGGACGCTCGCGCGCCAGGTGGCGGAGCTGTTGCAGTCCGGGGAGGCGATCCTCGAGTTCGGCGCGGGCAGCGGCGCGCTCGCCGAGGCACTGATCGGGGAACTCGCGCCCGAGCACTATCTCATCCTCGAGACGAGCGCCGAGTTGCGCGCGCGGCAGCAGGCGCGCCTCGGGACGCGCGCGCAATGGATCGACCGGCTGCCGGAGCGGTTCCGCGGCGTGATGCTGGCGAACGAAGTCGCCGACGCCATGCCGGTGCACGCGCTGGCGTGGCGCGGAAACGCGATCATGGAGCGTGGCGTCAGCGACAAGCTCGGCTGGGCCGAGCGCCCCGCCTCGGGCGAATTGCTCGCCGCCGCTCGCCGCATCGAAGTGCCGGTGCCTTACGAAAGCGAGATCGGGCTGGTGGGGCGTGCGTGGATGAAGCTGCTTGCCGCGCGCCTGGAGCGCGGTGCGCTCCTCGTCATCGACTACGGCTTTCCGCAGCGCGAGTACTACCACCCGCAACGCTCGATGGGCACGCTGATGTGCCACTACCGGCATCGCGCCCACGGCGATGTGTTCTTCCACCCCGGGCTGCAGGACATCACCGCGCACGTGGACTTCAGCGCGCTGGCCCAAGCGGCGCGCGACGGCGGGCTCGAGGTGCTGGGCTATGCCAACCAGGCGCAGTTCCTGGTGAACTGCGGCATCACCGAGGTACTGGAGCGCGAAGACGCGGCGGATGTGGCGCGCTACGCGCCGCGCGCCGCAGAGGCGCAGAAGCTGCTTTCTCCTGCGGAGATGGGTGAACTGTTCAAAGTGCTCGCTGTGGGGCGTGGAGTTTCTCGTCCTTTGCTGGGCTTTGCGCGCGGCGATCGTTCGCATACGCTCTAGCCTGATGCGCTTGCTCATCGCCTTGCTCGCCTTTCCGCTCTTCGCGTTCGCCGACGAAATCGCGGACGCGAAGAAGCGCTGGTCGGAAAGCCCCCATGGGCCGCTGCTCGAGCGCATCTTGCCGCCGACTTTCGAGGCGCGGCAGCTGCCCGAGCCTCGGTCGCCGGGCGCGCGGCTCACCATCCAGTATTGCGTCCAGTGCCACAACCTGCCCAACCCGGCGATGCACCACGCCGCCAAGTGGCGCAGCATCGTCGAGCGCATGGTGCCGAGGATGGAGGGCAAGGGGAACATGGGCACGCTGATGGCGGACATGATGGGGGGCGTGAAAGCGCCGAGCCCGGAAGAGGTGAAGATCATCGTCGCCTACCTGCGCAAGCACGCGCAGAAGCCGCTCGACCCGAAGAAGTACCCCGAGGCTTACACGGCCGAGGGAGAGTCGTTCCGCCTCGCCTGCAACCAGTGCCACGTGCTGCCCGACCCGCAGCGTTACACCGCCAAACAATGGCCCGCGGTGGTAGCGCGCATGCAGGAAAACATGGAGTGGATGAACCGTGTGGTCGGCACCAAGCCGATTCCCGGCGAACCCCAATTGAGAATCGAGGACATCAACGCTTTCCTCGCGAAATACGCGAGGCCGTAGAGCGCAAATCAGGGTCAGGGCGGCGTCGGCACCGCCATGCCGCGCGCCACGGCGGGCCGCGCGGCAATGATGTCGAACCAGCGCTTCACGGCCGGGAATTCGTTCAAGTCCACCTTGTGCCACTCGTGCCGCGCCACCCAGGGAAACGTGGCGATGTCGGCGATCGAGTACTCGTCCGCCAGGAACGCCGCTTCCTTCAACCGCACATCCAGCACGCCGTACAGACGCCGCGTCTCCTCCGTGTATCGCTTGATGCCGTAGGGCACCTGCTCGGGCGCCGAGCGCAGAAAATGGTGCGCCTGCCCGAACATCGGGCCCACCCCACCCATCTGGAACATCAGCCACTGCAGCGCGATGTACCTGCCGCGCACGCTCTTGGGCAGGAACTTTCCCGTCTTGCCGGACAAATAGACGAGAATCGCGCCGGATTCGAAGAGCTTGAGCGGCTTGCCGTCGGGCCCGTCCGCATCGACGATGGCGGGAATGCGGTTGTTGGGATTGATGGCGAGGAACTCGGGCCGGAACTGCTCGCCCTTGCCGATGTTTACCGGGAACACGCGGTAAGGCATGCCGCATTCCTCCAGCATCACGGAAACCTTGCGGCCGTTGGGCGTGCTCCAGGTGTGCAGGTCGATCAATCCGGTCTCCTTCGCAAAGCGGGCGAGTGTATCCTCCCGGCGCAGATGATCAAGTGGTTCGTCACGGTACTCCTCGCTCTTGCGGTGCTCGCGATCGCCACGCCTTGGCTCGAGCGCCTCGGCGTGGGACGACTCCCCGGCGACCTGAAGTTCACCGCCCGCGGGCGCGTCTACTTCCTGCCGATCGCGAGTACGCTGATCTTCTGCGCGGTCGCCTGGCTGATCGGCCGGCTAATCTAGAGGACTCTCGCGATCGCCTGCCGGCGCGCCTCATCGAGGCGCGCGGGGATGTCCTGTGGGAACTGCTGCGCGATGGCGCCGGCGTCCACGGACGCCGCTGCGTCAAGCGCTTTCCCCACCAGGTCGAGTTGCAAGTCAGGCTGCGCCAGCCGTGATGACTGGAGCAATTGCTCGAAGCGATCGCGCCGGCGAATCGCGTCACCGCGCTTGAGCAGTTGCAGCAGTCGTTCCGCCGTCTGTGCGCCGAGAAACGCCTTGCACCGGCTGGCCGCCACCGCCAGTTCCCGCTCTTCGTTCGGCGTCCGGATGCGATCGCACAAGGACTCGATCGCCTCGGGCGCCAGGCTCCAGGTGAGCACCGCGAAGCGCACAGCCGACGGCGCGCCCGCCGCCGCCGCACGCTCGAGCGCAGCGCGATCCGCCTTCAACTCGGGCAACAGGCGCGAAGCGAGGCCGCACGCCTGCAGCACCTCGAGCATGCGCGCCGGGTGCTGCTCCATCAGCCCGCGAGAGAATTCCTGCCATACGCGCTCCGCAACGAGATGGTCGGCTTCGCCAAGTTCCACCATGCGGCGCATCAGTGCCGCGGTTTCCTCCGCGATGCGAAAGCCGAAGCGCGCAACGAAACGCGCCACGCGCAGGATCCGCACCGGGTCTTCCTCGAAGGCGTCGGAGACGTGGCGCAGTACGCCTTCGCGCAGGTCCTTCTCGCCGCCGAATGGATCGATGAGGCGCCCCTCCTCGTCCTTGGCCATGGCGTTGATGGTGAGATCGCGCCGCGCGAGGTCCTGTTCCAGGGTGACGTCGGGCGCGGCGTACACGGTAAAGCCTTTGTAGCCGCGGCCGCTCTTACGCTCGGTGCGCGCGAGCGCGTACTCCTCGTGCGTGCGTGGATGCAGGAACACCGGGAAGTCCTTGCCCACCGGCCGGAAGCCCTCGCGCGCCATGTCCTCGGGCGTGGCGCCAACCACCACCCAGTCGCGGTCGGCCACCGGCAGCCCGAGCAGCTCATCGCGCACCGCGCCGCCTACGACAAAGGCTTTCACGCGGTCTGTTCGAATTGCGGCAGCGACTCCGTCTCGCGCTCGGCGTCGAGGATCCACTCCTGCAGCGCCGGCAGCGCGAGCACTGCGTCGGCGTAGGCGCGGCTAACCGGCGGCAGCTCCACTTCGTAGGTGCGAAAGCGCAGCACCACCGGCGCGTACATCGCGTCGGCGGCGCAGAACGCGCCGAACAGAAAAGGCTTGCGGCACTCGCTCCAGATCTCTGCGATGCGCCTTATCTCGCCGAGCACCTCCGGCGTGCGTCCCTTGCCGGGATAGCGCCTGCGGATGTTCATGCTCATGTGGTTGCGCAGGTGCGGGAACCCCGCGTGCATCTCGGCCGAGATCGAGCGTGCCCGTGCGCGCAACGCCGCATCCGCGGGCCACACGCCGGGGTGCCGCTCGGCGAGGTACTCCAGGATGGCCAGCGAATCCCATACGCGCCTGTCGCCATCGAGCAGGCAGGGAACCTTGCCTGCCGGGGAATAGGCGAGGATCTTCTCCTTGGAGCCCTCGCCATAAAGCGGGATGCGCTGCTCGCGAAACGGGATGCCGAGCACCTTCATCGCCAGCCACGGCCGCAGCGACCAGGACGAGTAGTTCTTGTTGCCGACGACGAGCAGCGGCGCGGCCATCAGCGCCTGGCGTGTGTGCGCAGCCCCGGATAGCGCTCGCGCGGCCCGACCGGCGCCAGCCAGGCAGGCGCAAGTGCTTGCAGCGAAGCGGGCTCGATGCCGAACGGAAACGGCGTGCTGCAAACGCTCGGTACCCGCATCGAGCGCACGTTGTCGCGCGTCATCAGCTTGACGGGCAGCAGTTCCAGCATGCGCGCCTGCGCCATGGACAAGCGCTCACCCAGCCCGACGATGAGGCGCCTGCGCCCGGTGATCGCGCATACCGCCTCCACCAGCTCGCGCAGGGTGTACTGCTGCGGTCCGCCGAGTTCGTAGCGCTTGCCCCGCGACTCGCGCTCGTCCAGCGCGCCAAGGAAAGCGCGCACCACGTCGCCGACGTACACCGGCTGGAAGCGCGCCTGCGGGCAGGCGAGCACGATCACAGGGAGGAATCTCGCCAGCGTCGCGAACAGGTTGAGGAAGGAATCCTCCGGCCCAAAGATCACCGACGGCCGGAACACGGTGACCGCGAGGTCCTCCGCGGCCAGCGCCGCGCGCTCGCCGATGCCTTTGGAGCGCAGGTACTCGGAGGGCGCTTGCGGGTCGGCGCCGAGCGCGCTCATGTGCAGCAGGCGCTTCACGCCCGCCGTGCGGCAGGCACCGACCACCGCCTGCGCGAGCTCGACGTGCGCCCGCGCGAAATCCGGGCCGTAGTCGTTGGGGCCGCGCTCGTCGCGCCGCCCGCGCCGACTGTGCAGCACGCCGGCGAGGTTGATCACCGTGTCGCGCCCCGCGGTGAGCCGCGCCAGCACGCCCGGGTGGTTGACGTCGGCCTCGACCACCTCGACCGTCGGCAGGAGGACCAGGTGCTTGGCACGCTCGCGGCGCCGGGACGGTACCGTCACCCGGGCGCCGCGCGCGGCGAGCGCCGCCACCAGGTGCCGGCCGACGAAACCGGAGCCGCCGACGACCAGGACGTCCTCCGCTCGCGTCACGGGAACTCCTCGGCCTGCGCTTCGTCGCCCGCGCGCCCGGGAATCACGCGCATGCGCTGCTTGAGCGGCACGCTGTGGCCCTCGTACAGCAGCGCGTAGTGCACGGTATTCGCCATCACGCGCTTCACGTACTCTCGCGTCTCGCCGTAGGGAATGGTCTCGACGAAAACCGCGCCTTCCATCGCCCGCGGCGCGACCCAGCGCCGCGCCCGGTTCGGCCCCGCGTTATACGCCGCGGAGGCGAGCACCGCGTGCCCGGTGCCGTCGAGGACGAATTTGAGGTAGCGCGTGCCGAGCGTGATGTTGATATCGACATCCGCCACGCGCTTGGCCGAATAGCCCCGGTAGCCGATCTTCTGCGCCACCCAGCGCGCGGTATGCGGCAGGAGCTGCATCAGCCCGGCGGCTCCCGCCCCCGAGCGCGCATCCACGATGAAGCGGCTTTCCTGGCGCACCATGCCGAGCACCCAGGCTTCCTCCAGGCCGTAGGCGCTGGCGTTGGCGGTGAACACCTCGCGGAACGGCGCAAGATAGCGCATGCGGTAGTCGTGCAGGCGCTCAGTGCGGCCGGCGGTGCCGATGGCGCGGTCATACACCCCCGCGCGGCGCGCCAGCTCCGCGGCGGCGAGCAGCTCGCGATCCTCCATGCCGCGCACGGCGAACATCCATTCCTTGGTCGCGTCCGCCCTCAGGCCCAGGCGGAAGAACTCCAACGCGCGGGACAGTTCGGCATTGCGGCGCGCCGCGTCCACTTCGTCCTCGGCGGGAACATGGAACGGCTGCGGGATGCGCGCCTCCTGCCCCAGCTCCTCGCCGGCGAGCAGGCTGTAGTAGTAGGGCAGCCCGGCCAGGCGCAGATAGTAGGCGCGCGCGCCTTCCGAATCCCCCAGCGCGGCGAGTGCGCGGCCGTACCAGTAGGTCCAGGCCGGGTCCTGCCGCGCCTGGATCGACATCGGGTCGATCGCCTCGCGCAGCGTGCGCCACTCGCCCGCACGCAGCGCCGCGCGCGCCTTCCAGACGAGGTGTTCGTCGGCAAGCGGCGCGTCGCCTGCGCGTGCGTACCAGTCGAGCGCCTCGGTCATGTGCCCCATCGCCGCTTGCGTGGCGACCCGCACCCAAAGGTAGCCGCGCTCCTGCGCAGAGAGCTGCTGTCCCAGTGCGCCCTCCAGCACCGCGGCGGCGGCGCTCGCGTCGCTGCGCGCAAGCCGCGTCACGGCGAACAGCAGCACCTCGCGCGTGGCGCGGCGCTCCAGGTTTTTCGGCGGCTGCGCGAGGAGCTTCTGCGGCCCGACCGCCGCCTGCGTCAGCAGGCGCTCGTCCGGTTGTTCCCTCGCCGGAAGATAGCCGAGCGCGCGTCGCGCCGCGCTGACCTGCCCGTTCTCCAGCAACACGCGCACCCGCTGCCAGACGCGCGCGTGGTCGATGTCGCCGGACTTCAGCAGCTTCTCAGTGAGCGCCACGCAACCGTCGGGCAGTTCGCGCGGCTCGAGCCAGGCGACGCGCGCTTCCGCGACGGCGTCGCCATCGCCGCGCGCGAGCCGCGCCGACCAGCCGTAGCAGCGCAGCTCGAGATCCTCCTGCGCCAGCGGGCCGAGCTCGCGCTCGAAGGCCTGCCACTGCGCGCGGCGGCCAAGCTCCCTCAGCCAGTCGCCGCGCAGCAGGTCGGCCAGATAGGTGCCGGCGTGCCGCGCGAGGAAACTCTGCACGTCGAGGGCTTTCGCATCCTCGATGCGCAGGCGCAGCCGCCAATAATCCACCCAGGGCTCGACCGCATGGCCTTGCAGCGCGCTGGCGTGGCGCGCAAGCTTGTCCGGATCGCCGGCGCGGAACGCCGCGTACGCGCCAAGCACCGCTTCGTCGCTGCCCTGCGACGCGCCGGCAAAGAACGCCGCGCAGGCCGGTGCTATAGTCAGGAAACGCCGAAAAATCATGTACTAAGCATAACACGCGAAATGCGAGCCGCAGAGTTGAAAGCCTGGCGCAAGGCTGAGCGCGAACGCCTGATCGCCGCGCGCGAGGGGCTCGATGCGCATGCCGTCGATGCGTTCCGGCGACTGATCGACGCCCACCTGGAACGGGCCTTTCCAGGACTGCAGGGCATTGCCTTCGCTTTCTGCTGGCCGATCCGCAACGAGTACGACGCACGCCACCTGGCAAGAACGCTGCGCGAGGCCGGCGCGTTGACCGCGCTGCCGGTCGTGGTGGCGCTGAAGGCGCCCCTCGTGTTCCGCGAATGGCATCCAGGGGTGGAGCTCGCCATGGGTTCTCTTGGCATCCCCTACCCGGTCGGCTCGCGCGAAGTAGCGCCACGCGCGTTGCTGGTGCCGATGAACGGCTGGGATGCGCAAGGCTATCGCCTCGGCTACGGCGGGGGGCTCTTCGACCGCACCCTCGCCGGCCTGAAGCAACGACCCCTGGTGATCGGAGTGAGCTACGAGCTCGCCCGCCTGGCGACGATCCACCCGCAGCCCTGGGACATCCCGATGGATTACGTGGTCACCGAGCGCGGCATATACCGGCGCGACGGGGAGGAACTCGTGTTCCTCGGCGCTCCCGGCCCGACCAGCGAGCTCGCCTCGCCGGTGTGCTACGCGGACGAGCGAATCGTGAAGGGCGACTAGCGCCGGAGTGCCAGCGTCATCCCGTCGCCGACGGGCACCAGCGCGATGTTCACGCGCCGGTCGTGCAGGAGCTTGCGGTTGAACGCGCGGATTGCGCGCGCGTCCACCGTCTGGTTGCGGGGATTGACCACGCTGCCGCCCCACAGGGTGTTGTCCGCCGCGATGAGGCCGCCGCGGCGCACCAGTTTCAGGCAGCGCTCGTAATAGTTCGCGTAGTTCGCCTTGTCCGCGTCGATGAAAGCGAAATCGAACTTGCCGGCCTTGCCCTGCTTGAGCAGTGCATCGAGCGTTTCGAGCGCCGGCGCGATCCGCAGGTCGATCTTCCCCGTCACGCCCGCCCTGTGCCAGGCGCGCCGCGCGATCGCGGTCCACTCCTCGCTCAGGTCGCAGCAGACGATGCGCCCGCCCTTTGGCAGCGCGAGCGCCACCGCGAGCGCGGAATAGCCGGTGAAGGTGCCGATCTCGAGGCAGCGCCGCGCGCCCATCACGCGCACCAGCACCTGCAGCAGCGCGCCCTGTACCGCGCCGATCTGCATGCTCGCGCGCGGCATGCGCTGCGTGACGCGCCGCAGTTCGCGCTGCTCTGCGCTCTCGCGCGCGCCGTGGGCCGCGACGTAGCGCTGCAGCCGGTCGTCCAGCACCAGCGTGCGCGCGGTCACTTGAGGAACAGCCGGTAGGCGGGATTGCGCGTCTCGTCGCTCGCCGGATAGCCCAGGCGCGCGAGGAAGCGCCTGAAGTCGCCCATCTCGCGCGGCGGCACCTGCATGCCGACCAGGATCGAGCCGTAGTCGGCGCCGTGGTTGCGGTAGTGGAACAGGCTGATGTTCCAGGTCGGATTCATCGCCGTGAGGAACTTCATCAGCGCGCCGGGGCGCTCGGGGAATTCGAAGCGGTACAGCAGTTCGTGCCGCGCCAGCGTCGAGTGGCCGCCCACCATGTGGCGCACGTGCGCCTTGGCCACCTCGTTGTTGGACAGGTCCGAGGTGTGGAACCCGGCGCGGCGCAGGCTGTGTACGATGCGCGCCGCCTCGGCGCGGCTGCGAGACTCCACGCCGACGAAGATGTGCGCGCTGTCGGCGTCGGCCATGCGGTAGTTGAACTCCGTGATATTGCGCGCGCCGATCACGCCGCAGAAGCGCCGGAAGCTGCCGCGGCGCTCCGGGATGGTCACCGCCAGCACCGCCTCGCGGTGCTCGCCCACCTCGGCGCGCTCCGCGACGAAGCGCAGTCGGTCGAAGTTGGTGTTGGCGCCGCTGGCCACCGCCACCAGGGTCTTGCCGCGCGCGCCATGGCGCTCGACCCAGGCCTTGGCGCCGGCGATGGCCAGCGCGCCCGCGGGCTCGAGCACCACGCGCGTGTCCTCGAACACGTCCTTGATGGCGGCGCAGATCTCGTCGGTGTCCACCAGCACCATCTCGTCGACGAGCTTGCGGCAGAGCCGAAATGTCTCCTGGCCCACTTCCTTCACGGCAACGCCGTCGGCGAACAGTCCCACGTGGTCGAGTTTCACGCGCCGGCCCGCCTTCAGCGAGCGCGCCATGGCGTCGGCGTCGGTGGGCTCGACCCCGATCACCTTGATGCCCGGGCGCAGGTGCTTCAGGTACGAGGCGATGCCGGAGATCAGCCCACCACCGCCTACCGCGACGAACACGGCGTCGATCGGGCGCGTGCTCTGGCGCAGGATCTCCATGCCGATGGTGCCCTGGCCGGCGATGACGTCGGGGTCGT
>Ga0210380_10000201_pt1 | contig 31554 bp, 24 predicted proteins | sample PLM4_5_coexredo_FD_155476 | JGI IMG/M metagenome (GOLD analysis project Ga0210380, IMG submission 155476) | Groundwater sediment microbial communities from an aquifer in East River, Colorado, USA - PLM4_5_coex redo | ecosystem: Environmental > Terrestrial > Soil > Riparian zone | place: USA... | reverse complement strand
GCGCCCCGCGCGAGCGATACCCGGCGGCCGGTCGGGAATTCACGTGCGGCCCACGCGAAGACCCGCCGGCCGGGGGAACCAGCGAGCGAGACCGCGGACGCGCTGCATGGCCGATCCCAGAAGCCGACCATGCAGTTGCCCGGAAACGCCGAGGCGCCCCGGGCAGTCGCGCCCGCGGCGTCGACCGCGGTTCGTTCAGGGTTGTTAGACGGCGCCCGGTCGAGAATTCCCTGATCCATCTTCCGATTTGCGACGGGGACAGGCGCGGCGGCGGTCGGGGTCCGGAAAAAGGCGGGAATCACGGGTTCCTCCACTGATCTGGGCAGTGGCCTGGGCGGCACGGCGGGCCCGATATCCGAGCTTTCAATCGTGAGACGACCGTCGCCCCGTTTCGTCAGCCGAACCCTGTGCGGGAGGTGCTAGCCTTCCGGGCACCGCTTCGCCTTCCCGGAGAGGATTCCCCCGAGCCGTGAGCCGCCACGCGCCGCTGTTGGGTCTCGCCGCCGCTTTATTGCTGGGCCTCACCGGTACGCCCGCGCTCGCGGGTCCGACCGCCGCGCGACCACCCGCGACCGTGAACTCGAACCGAACGTGGCCGCTCGAGTCCGCCCTCTCCCGCGTCACCGTCCCCGCCGACTCGGCATGGAAGGCCGACCGCAGCTACGGCTTCAGCGATTCACTGGTCACCCTCTACCACCAGCGCGGCGACCGGTTGATGGAAATGGCGGCGCGCACCTGGCGGGCGCGCAAATACTCCGCCGACAAGAAGTATCCCCGCGCGCTCGCCGACCTCGACACGATCTGGAAGTTCTCGCTCGCCACTCACGACTCGTCGGGGATCATGCGGGTGCTGACGATCCGCGGTAACGGCTACCTGATGCTCGGCGACCACGAACAAACGCGCGCCTGGAACGAGAGGTCGATCGTGGTGGGTCGGCGTGCGGGCTTCACCACGATGGAGGGCTTCGCGCACCGTGCAATCGGAATGTTCGACAAGAACAGCGGTCATTACCCCGAGGCCGAGCGCCACCTGAAGGACGCGATCCGCTTGATTCCGGTCGAGCGATTCGAGTACCGCCACTCGCGCTTCCTGCTCGCCGAGGTCTACAACCGGACCGGGCGCCACGACGAAGCGCGCGCCATGTTTCTCGAGCTTCACGACCTCGCACGTCAGAAGCGTGACCGCTGGACCATGGCGGCGACGCTCAACGACCTCGGCGTCCTCGAGTATGGCGAGGGCGATGCCGCGCTCGCCGACCAGTACTGGGAGCGCGCGGCGGTCCAGTTCGACAGCATCGAGGTCGACGGCTCGGGCGTGAGTGCGCGCACCAATCGCGCCCACGCGCTCATTCACCTCGGCAAGACCGACGAGGCGCGCACGTTGCTGAACCGCCTGGCCGAGACAAGCAGGCCATTCCCGGATCTCACCACCCTTCTCGCGGTGATCAATGAACTGGCCCACCTCGATTACTTCACGGAGCGATACGAGCAGGCCGAGCGGGGCTTCCGTGGTGTCCGTGCCGCCGCCGTGGATGATGTGATGGCGCAGTTTTCAGCATCGTCAGACCTCGCCGCGCTCCTGCGCGATACCGGACGGCTTGCGGAGTCGGAGGCACTGCTCGATTCGCTGCTGGCGCCCGACCAGCGCGAGCGTTACCTGCGCGACGATCTCGCGCTCGCCCACTCCGAGCGGTGCGCCACGCGGCGCATGCGCGGCCGCACGAAGGAGGCGCTCGCCGATGCCCGAACCGCCGAGCTCCTCGCGCGCACCGGCCGCAAAGATGGATCGATCTACTGGCTCCAGACCGCGATCGAGCTGGGTCGTACGCAGCGCGCCGCCGGACGGCCCGACAGCGCGGTGATCGTGCTGCGCGGTGCCGCCGCGTTCTGGGAGCGCTGGCGCGCCGACATCTCGGACCTCGAATGGCGCGAGCGCAGCGGTGCGGGCGTGGCCGAGCTGTTCTCCGAGTACGGGCTCGCGCTGCTCGATCCCCGCCGTGGCGGCTCGCAGGTGTCGCGCGCGCGCCAGGCGTTCGACGCGCTCCAGACCTTCCAGGCCCGCACGCTCGAGGAGCGCATGCACGGCGTCGGACTCGCGGGTCGCGGCATGAAGTCGAGGATCGGCGCCGACTCCCTGCGCCGCTCGGTGCTGCGTCCGGGCGAGTTGCTGGTCGACGTCGTGTCGACTCCCGACACCAGTTTCGCCTTCCTGCTGTCGAAGGTCGGAATCGAAGCGCGCTTCCTGCCCGGCAGCGACCGGCTGTCGCGTCTCTATCGGGACTGGCGCGACGCGACGCTCGGCGGCGCCGACGCTGCGGTCGCCGAGCGCGGACTCCTGCGGCTCTCGCAGGAGCTCCTCACCCCGATCGCCGAGCCGGTGCGCACCGCACGGCTCGTGATCCTGACCGGCGGTGGACCGCTCGCGCTGTGGCCGGTCGGCGCCCTCACTCTGCCCGGCGAAACCACACCGCTGTGCGAAACCCGCGAGCTGTTCGCGGTTCCCTCGGCGACACTGCTCGCTGCACTTCGCAACCAGTCGCGGAGCGCGCGCGCCACCGGCCTGCTCGCAGTCGGGCGCACCAGCGATGCGCAGGGCCGCGACCTGCCGGGCGCCGAACGCGAGCTGCGCGCGGTGCGCGACCGCTTCAAAGGGGCCGAGGTACGCATGAACAAGGGCGACAAGGCGCTCGCCGACCTGGTTGGCGACCTGCCCCGCTGGGACGTGCTCCACTTCGCCGCTCACGCCGAGGCGGAGACCGGCAGCCCGTGGCGCTCCGGCTTCCTGCTCGGCAAGGGCACCGGCGACGATGCCTACCTTCGTGCCTCGGGGGTCGCGCAGATGCGGCTCAAGGCGCGGCTCGCGGTGCTGTCGGGCTGCCAGTCGGCAGGTGTGACCACGCTGTCGGGCGAAGGTGCGCTCGGTCTCGCGAGCGCGTTCCTGTGCTCGGGCACCGCGAGCGTGGTCGCGACCCTGTGGCCGGTCGAGGATCGCGTCGCCCAGCAGTTCATGTCGGAGTTCTACAACGCGCTCGGGCGGGGCAGCTCGGTCGCCGCCGCGGTGCGCGCCTCGCAGCGCGCCCTGCGCGCACGCCCCGAAACCGCCAACCCGCGCGACTGGGCCGCGTTCGTCGCGTCGGGTGAACCCGGCACGAAGGTCCAGCTCCAGCTTCGCGCTGGAAATGCGGTCGGCCTCACGCCATAGCCTGTGTTCCACGACTGACGTCGGAGGTACTGCGCTCCGCTCGTCAGCGGACGCGAACGAAACGCACGACCTCGGACCGCGCTCCGACCGACAGGCGCGCGAGGTAGACGCCGGCCGGCAGGGTCGACGAGTCCCATCGGACTTCGTTCGATCCGGCCGGCCATTCGTTTGCGACGCGGCCCACGCGGCGGCCACTGAGGTCGAAGATGTCGATCGCCGCGTGCCCCGCTTCCGGCAGATCGAACGCGAAGCGGATGTCGCCGCGCACCGGTTGCGGTCCGATGACTGCGAACCGGAGCCGCGCCGGAGTCAGAACTGGCGGCACCGAGACGTTCGCGATCGAGCGGCGCCACAATCCATCGAACCGCGCCGCATAGAGCGTGGAGCCGTGCGTGGCGATACCGTAGGTAAAGATGAACGGCAGATCCTCGACGAACTGCCAGGTGGCCCCATGGTCACGGCTGAACTCGATCGTCGAGCCCGCTCCCGTGCCGAACATTCCGAACAGCACCGGCGCACGCAGAGCGAACGAGACGTTGAGCAAGGTGCCGAGCCCGACGTCGGTGAACGTCCACGGGGACTGACCGAGCGGGCTTCGGAACACGCCGACGTTGGTACCCACCACCCAGCCGGTGCCTGTCCAGATCGACGTGAGCGCGCCCAGCCCGGCAACGATCCCCACGTTGTTCAGCCACGACAGTGTCCAGTCGGGCGATCCGGGATCGCGGAAGAACACGGTGCCGTTCGCGCCGGCGCACGCGAGCAATCGCGAGCCACCCGCGGCAATCGCCTCCATGTTCGACGCCTGGTTCGGCTCGAAAACGGCCCCGTAATGGCTCCACGACCCGGGCGTCGCGGCGAGGTTGCGAACCCACGGCCCCGCGCCCGCGGTCGCGGCGAACAGGCTGTCGCCGCGGACCAGAAGATCCTTGATGAACAGGTGGGAGTTGGCGATCCCGCCGGTCAGGCCCTGATTGAACGGGAGCCACGTGTCGCCGAAGTCGTGGCTCACGAACATCCCCTGGCCGATCGTTCCGGCGTAGAGGCGGCCCTTGTGGACGCGGACCACTTCGACCGACGTGACCCCGGTGACGACTTTCGCCGAGCGCTTCCAGGTCGCGCCGCCGTTGGTGCTCACGTAGGCAGCGGTGTCGACCCCCGCCGTGATCGTGTCGCCCTTCACCCACACCGAGAACACGTCGGTGACCGGCAGGTCGATGACGCGCGTCCACTGGGCAAAGGCCGGCGACGCGAACGCTAGAAGAATGGCGGCGAATCCGGCGATTCGGGGGCGCAGGGTCACGGCAAGGGCCTCGTGGGATCGGAGCCCGGTCGGATCGGGCGGGAACGCTCGGTTCGTTCTAGATGCGAGGCAACCACAAATCGGAGCGGCCAGAATTTCACCGACCGGGTCGCTGTTCAGGGGGCGCGGACCACCGTACGTATGCGCAAATGGCGGAACCTTTCGCGTTGGAGCATCGTAAGCCCCTGCACTGGGGGCGACACGACTCCCCCACGAAAGGCACTCATGAAAGCGGTGGTCTGTCGTGGGTACGGCGGGGCCGAGGTCCTTCACTACGAGGAGGTGCCCAAACCTGCGCCGGTCGACGACCAGGTTCTGATCCGGGTGCGCGCCGCGTCGGTCAATCCTCTCGACTGGCGCATGATCTCTGGCAAGCCGCGGTTCGTCCGCCTCTTCATGGGGATGCAGCGGCCGAAATCCATCGAATCGGGACGCGACCTGGCGGGTACGGTCGAGGCGGTCGGTACGGCCGTGACGCGCTTCCAGCCCGGCGACGACGTGTTCGGAGTCGCACCGGGCGCGTTCGCCGAATACGCGTGCACGCGTCAGGCGACCCTCGCACTCAAACCTGCGTCGGTCTCGTTCGAGCAGGCCGCGGCGGTGCCGATCGCCGCGTTCACCGCCCTCCAGGGTCTGCGCGACCAGGGGAAGCTGCAGGCGGGCCAACGCGTCCTGATCAACGGCGCGGCGGGCGGCGTCGGTACCTTCGCGGTTCAGTTCGCAAAGGTGCTGGGCGCGCACGTCTCCGCCGTCTGCAGCACCCCGAACGTCGAGATGGTGCGGTCGATCGGGGCGGATCGCGTGATCGACTACACGCGCGAGGACTTCACCCGCGGCGGCGAGCGCTACGACCTGATCTTCGACGGCACCGGCAACCGCTCACTCGCCGAATGTCGGCGCGTCATGACGCCGACCGCCACCTGCGTCATGGCCGGCATGCCGCACGAGGGTTCCGGCCTGATGCGCATCGTGATGGGGCGGTGGATCGAGTCAATGGTTCGATCGGGTTTCACGAAGCAGAAGTTCGGGATGTTCATCGCGAAGTCGGACGTCGCCGATCTCGCGCACATCGGCGAGTGGATGGCAGCGGGCCATGTGAAGTCGGTGATCGTCGAGCCACCCTACCGCCTGCGCGATGTCCCGCAGGCGATCGCGCACCAGATGAAGGGGCATGCGCGCGGGAAACTGGTGGTGGTCGTGGGGCCGCAGGACGCGTAGGATTCGCGGGTCCGAAACGCATCTTTTCGACCTGGGAGGCCGCCCCATGGCTCGCTCCGTACCCACGCGCGGGATCGCAGTTCTTCTCCTCGCGTTCGCCCTCATCTGTCCTGCCAGTGCCCACGCCGCCGGTTTCTACTGCGCGGACGCATGGGGCAGTTGCGGTCACGCTCCCGGGATGTTCGATCTGCCGCTCGGGATCGCGCTCGACGCCAGCGGCAACGTCTATGTGACCGATCTCAACAGCGATCGCGTGCAGAAGTTCGACCCCGAAGGCAATTTCCTTCTCGATTGGCCGATCGGTGGTTCGGCGTGGGCGGTCACGGTGGATGGAGCATTCGTCTACGTCGTGGACGGCTCTGAAACCAAGATCAAGAAGTTCACGACCGGCGGCGATTTCATCACCGAGTGGGGAACGTACGGCGACGACGACGGTGAGTTCCAGACGCCGATCGGTCTCGCGGTCGGGCCCGATCACAGCGTCTACGTCGCGGACAATGGAAACCACAGGGTCCAGAAGTTCTCGCCGGATGGCGAGTTCATTCTCAAGTGGGGTTCGCTCAGCTCGGAAGGTGCCTGGGGTGACATTCGCGGCCTGGTCGTGGATGCCGACGGAACTGTCTTCGTGTCGGGAGGCAACTACTCGCGGATCAACACCTACACGAGCAACGGCACGTTCATCCGTATGTGGGGTCAGGGATTCCTGGGACGCGTGACCGACGTTGACATCGGCCCGGACGGGAACCTCTACATCCCCGACGAATTCTTCAACCTGGTCTGGGTCTGTACGAAGACCGGCGACGCGATCCAAACCTTCAGTCCGGCCAGCTCGGCGTATGGTTCGTTTCTCCACTCACGCTCGGTGGCTGTGAACCCCGGCGGTCAGGCCTACGTCGTCGACTACGGCCACTGCCGCGTGTTGCGCTTCGACCCGTGCCCGTCGCCTGCGGTTACCGTTCAGCCCGAGCCGCTCTCGTTGCCGTACGGATCCACAGCCGTGTTCGCCGTGACTGCACCGAACGCCGTCAGCTATCTGTGGATGCGCGACAACCAGGAGATGATCGACGGAGGCCGCATCAGCGGCGCGGAGACCGCCGCCCTGACAATCGCCAACTTCCAGGCGTCCGACGAGGGCAGCTACTGGTGCACGGTCCGCAACGTCTGCAATCAGGGCAACGAAAGCCACCACGTCGCTCTGACCCACTCCAGCGCCCCGAGCTGCTTCGGACCGGCCGCGCCACCGCCAGCCGGCATGGCCGCGTGGTGGGCAATGGAGGACGGGCCCGGCCACACCATTCCCGACGTGCTCCATCCGGTCGGCAACAAGAACCACGCGTCGCTGACCGGCGCTGCCGCGCTGGTGGTCGGCAAGGTCGGAACCGCCGTCCGGTGCAGCGGCGTGGACGACGGCCTCCACGTGCCGAGCACGCTCTCGCCGCGGCTGGCGGCGACCTCGACCGGGCTTTCGATCGACGCGTGGATCCTGCCGCGCGCGGGCTCGTCGGTGGACGCGTACCGCATGATTCTGCAGAAGGGACTGCTCAAGAAGAACACCGTGCAGCAGGGCGGCATCACCGCGCTCGCCCCGGGCTACGCATTCTACCTGCGCAACGGACACCTGGGCTTCCAGATGCCGAACCTCGACTACGAGCCCGTCCCGTTCGAGCCGCCGATGGCAGCAATGAGCATGGACGAGTGGCATCACGTCGCGGTGACGGTCCAGCCGCAGGTCACGGGCGGCGGAAAGTTCTACCTCGACGGTGTCGAGGTCGCCTCGTTCACACCGCCGTCGGGCATCCTGGGCAATCTCGCGGACCTCTACATCGGTCGCCACACCCCGCAGCTCGGACCTCAGATACCCGTTTCGGCATTCAATGGCGACATCGACGAGGTCGAGATCTTCATCACCGCGATCGATTCCGCATCGGTGCGCAAGATCTGGTCGGCCGGATGCACCGGCAAGCGGCGCGTCCAGGTGCTGGTCAACTCCACCGCGACGCTGCGTCAGCAGAACGGCACGACCGAAGTGTGCTTCGCGATTCAGAACCTGTCCCACATCGACCGCAATTACTCGTGGTCGATCGCCGCGACCGGACCGGGCGCCGGGTGTCCGTCGTCGGTGCCAGTCGGGTTCGACACCGCGTCCGACAACGTTCTGGTCCCCGCGGGACAACGTGTGGATCTCTCCACCACGGCGTTCGTCAGCCCGGGCCTGCTCACGGCGCCGTTCAGCCGTTGCTATACGCTGACGGTGACCGACCTCGGCGACAACGGAGTCGTCACCGCGAGTGGGACCGTGTCGTACACGGGCGAGAAGGTCAGCGGCAAGGCCATGTGCGAACCGCCCAGTATCGGGCTCGTGGTGTCATCCGTCAGCGTGGAGGGCGGCGCCGGCACAGCGAGGTTCGAGCTGTGGAACGACGGCATCACCGACGTAACCGTCCCCTATTCGATCCGGACACGGAATCCTGACACTGGTGGCGGGAGCAGCGTCCTGCGGATCGAAGGCCAGGCACCGGGCGTCCCGGTGACCGGCTTGCAACTGGTGCCGGCGGGAAGCTGGGTCCAGGTGCCGGTAAACGTCTCGCTCGACGAGTACGAGCCGCTGCTGCGCGACGAGATCGTTCTCGCCGCCGACCTCGACGGCGATCAGGTCCATGACGACGAGCTCGCGTCCACACACGTCGCATCGGGCACCGATACCAGCCTGGCCCTGGTCGGCGTCGGCCCGTCGCGCGGGGGCTCGCAGGCGCCCGGCCTCACCCTGCGGGCGGCGCCCAATCCGTTCGGCTCTGCCACAACGCTGATGTTCCGGCTCGCGCAGGAGGCACGGGTCGAGGTCGACGTACTCGACGTGACCGGGCGCCGCGTGCGTCGCGTGACCTCGGAGCGGCACCCGGCCGGCGATCGGCAGATGATCTGGGACGGCCGCGACGACGCAGGTGCTGCCGTGGCGGCAGGGGTCTATCTCGCGCGCGTGCGCGCGGGTGCGGAAGAAGGCGTCGTGCGGGTGCTGCGGTTGCGGTAGGCGGCAGACCGGCTGTGGTTCAGGCGGCTCGTCTCACTTTGATGGTCGCCTCGAGCCCAACCGCATCCAGAATACGAAGCACGCGGTCGATCGTCACCTTCTGGAGACTACCGGAAAGGATTCCGGTTACGGCGCTGCGGGGAAGTCCCGAGCGAGATGCAATCTCTGCATGAGTAATGGGACGCCGAGCCAGCTCCTTGAGGATCGCGGAGATGAGATCGGCCTTGAAGATGGCCTCAACCGCGCGGCCCTTCGGAATCTTGAACATCCTCGCCAGTGCCGTAGCAGTGGATCGCCTTCGATTCGGGGTTCTCACAATTGCACCTCTTTCAGTCGCTTGCGAGCCAACTCCAGGCTCCTGAGGGGTGTCGACCTGGTTGTCTTCTTGAAAGCGTGGAGGACACCGACGATGCCTGGCCTCACGACGTACAGCACGCGATAGACGCCGTGGAACGAATTGAGCCGTAACTCGTGAACGCCGCGCCCGACTTCAGGCATGGGCCGCGACAACGGCATCGACAGAAGCTCACCGGCGTCGAGCCTCGACATTGACTCCGCCACATCGACACGAATTGCTTCTGGAAGCACCTGAATCTCTTTGCGGCACGCCCTTGCGAAGACGACCATGGCCAGTGTCTCACTTGTGAGACACCCTCGTCGAGGGGCGGGTCAGGCGTTTCCACCGCACGAGACGTGCCGTCCAGGGTGAGCACAGGGCAGCAACCGGGCTTGCGGGCCGCGCCGGGCGGCGCGGCGGTCGAACGACCTACTTCAGACCCTCGATCACGTGCAGATCGACGAGCTGCATGTAGTACGTATACGCGTAGGCCGTGAGATCGGCGCTCATGCGCATGCGGCCGACCCGGTAGATGCCGGTCGGGTCGGGCGGCGTGAGATCCCGCCACAGGGTGCGCTCGCCGGTGTCGAGATCGACGCGGTGGATCCGGCCCGGCAGCTCGTTGGTGCGATAGGCGATCACGGCGTTGGCGTCCGGCAGCCAGCGCACGATCCGGTCGTTGCGCACCAGATGCGGAATCGGCTGCGAATCGCTGCCGTCGATCGCGTAGGTCCGGTGCTCCTGGTCGGAGTTGATCGCCGCCACCGTCTTGCCGTCCGGCAGCAGGTTGAACTCCATGAAGTCGATGCCCTCGGGTGTGAACGCCGAGTACTCGCCGCTGATCGGATCGAGGCGGTAGAGGCGGACGCCATGGCCGGGCTCGCTGGCGGAGACGACCAGCGTCCTGCCGTCGGGGAGCCAGCGCGGGTAATGGCAGAACAAAGTGCCGGTCGGGATCTCGTGCGGCTCACCGACCCCGGTCGGAAGCATCTGCAGTCTGCCGTTGCCCTGACTGAACAGTCCCGCGATCACCCATTGCCCGTCCGGCGAAATCGTGCGCGCCGATCCGTCGCCGAGACGAATCGCGGGCGATCCATCGGTCGGACGCAGATACACCGAGCCCTCGTTGCCGCCCCCTTCGGCGGTTTCGTCGAGCAGGATCGTGCGGCCGTCGGGCGAAAGGTCTTGCACCAGCGACCAGTCGAGCCACGAGAAGTCGCGTTCGTGATTCTCGCCCGGCGCCAGGCCGTTGATCCCCGCCCGTTCCGGCCCGTGACCGAGCAGCACCCGGCCATCGCGCGCGATGTCGTGCAGCGTGATGTTGCTCGCCAGCTGGAGCACCTGGCGCAGCTTGCCGTCGAGCGTCACCGCGTAGAGACCGCGCGCCGCTCCGCCACGATCGGCGCTGAACCACACCTCGCGGCCATTCGGCGCCCACGCCAGGCCGCGCATCGTTCCCCACACCTCGGTCAGGTCGCGCCGCTCGCCACGGCGATCCACCACCGCAACCGTGCCCGAATCGCTGTTGCGGCTGGGGTGGTCGATGAACGCGATCTGCTGACCATCCTGCGAGATGCGCATCATGCTCACCCAGCCCGACGTCTTGTGGAGGACGTTGCCGACCGGGTATTCGAGCCGGATCATCCCCTCCTTCCAGCGAACGATCGCGAGCTGCGAGCCGTCCGGACTCCAGTCGGCGGCATGGACGTCGTGGAGCAGCTCGCGCGCGGCGCCGCCCATCGGCGGAACCCGCGCCAGCGTCCCCTTGCGGTCGAACGAGCTGACGAACTCGGTGCGCAGCAGCACCGCCATCTCGTTGGTCGATGACACGCTCAGCAGATCGGAGTCGCGGAAGCTCAGTGTCCGCGCTTCGGGATTGCCGATGTGCGCCCAGAACATCTCGAGCGGCTTGCCTTCCCAGCTCGCACCGTAGATCACCGAGTGACCGTCGGCGGTGAAGCGCGCCGACCAGATGCAGCCGCGGCGGAAGGTGATCCGCTGGTACTTGATCGCCGGGGACTCGGGCGCACCAGCGCCGTCGCCACGGCCCTGCTCGTTCGACAGATTGCCGAGCGCCTCGAGGCTGAACGCGAGATCGCGCGCCGACTCGAAACGTTCGTTCGCCGCTTTCTCGACACAGCGCCGCACCAGCGCCACGAACCCCGGGGCCTGGCGCTCGATCTCCTGCGGGAAGTGCGGCATGTCCTCGCGCACGATCGCCGCCATTGTCTCGACCGCCGAATCGCGATGGAACGGCTGCGACCCGGTCGCCAGCTCGAACAGCACGCACCCGAGCGCGAAGATGTCGGCACGATGGTCGGCCGGCTCGCCGCGCACCTGCTCGGGCGACATGTAGCCGACTGTGCCCAGCACCCGGCCCGCCTCGGTCATGGTCGCGCCGATCGAGTCGGCGCTGCCGCCGCTCTCGCGCGTCAGCTTGGCGAGTCCGAAGTCGAGGATCTTGATCCGCCCGTCGTTGCAGGCGAACAGGTTCTCGGGCTTGAGGTCGCGATGGACGATGCCCTTCGCATGCGCCGCCGCCAGCCCGCGCGCGATCTGGATCCCGAACTCCACCACCTTGCGGATCGGCAGGGCCTGATCGTCCATCCGGGCCCGCAGGGTCCGGCCTTCCAGCAACTCGGAGACGATGTACGGGGCGCCATCGTGGGCGCCGAGATCGAAGATCGCGAGGACGTTGGCGTGGTTCAGAGTGCCGGCGGCGCGGGCTTCCTGGTCGAAACGCTTGAGGCGCTCGGAGTCGGCGCTGAACGCGGCCGGCAGCACCTTGATCGCGACATCGCGCCCAAGTCGTTCATCGAGCGCACGATAGACCTCGCCCATGGCTCCGCTGCCGATGAAGCCTTTGATCTCGTAGCGACCGATTCGGGAGCCAATGTCGACGGGCATGGGTGGTCGACGATTGTGCTACAGCCGCGGGCGCAGGGGCAAGGAAGCGACGGTTTCAGGCACCACTGCGTACGGTGCAACCCGCGCACGCGGGCGCGCTGGGCGCGAGAATTCCTTGTTCCCATCGCCCAATTTGCTGCCAATTTCGGCGTTTTCGGAGCATCTTGTCGACGTGGCGCCCCGCCCCTCGTGGTGGCGGTTCCCCCATTCGCCTCTGCACATCTCGCACGTTCACTCTCAGCAGGGGGATACGATGTTCAAGCTCGTTGCCCGTTTGAGTTTCATCGCGCTGGTCGCGACGGCCGCCATCTACGGCTGCGGCAAGAACAGTTCACCGACCGCGCCGCTCACGGAATCCGGTCGCAAGCTCCGATTGCAGGAAGTGCCGGCGTGCGGCGAGGTCGCCTATCTCACCGATCTTTCGGCCGTGCTTCCGGTCTGGCAGGACTCGATCGGTGCGTGGGTTCCCGGCCTGATTCTGGGCGATCCGCCCGCGTTCACGGGTGGTTCGGTTTCCGACTACCTCGGCGCGCTCGTGCCGGTGCTGCAGCAGTGGCAGGCCGCCGTGAATACGTCGATCGGGTCCGCGGTGCTCGCCGCCGTGCCGAATTTCAACGCCGCATCGGACACGACGCAGACCTACCTCTCAACGTTGTCTCCGATCCTGGCCAGCTGGGAGACTTCGGCCGAGACCTCGCGCGGACGTGACTTCCTGCCGACGCCGCCCACCTTCGCTCCCGACACCTTCGCGCCGGAGTTCGCGTGCCCGTCGGACACGACCTTCGCGTGCGCCGACTCCGCCGGTGTCGTTCTGACCTTCGAGGTCGTTGCACTGGACGACTGCGACCCGGCGCCCGTGATCGTGAGCGACCCGCCCTCGGGGAGCACGTTCCACACCGGAACCACGGTGGTCACGTCCACCGCGACCGACGCGAGCGGAAACGTGAGCACGTGCACCTTCAACGTCACGGTCGCGGCGGATACCTCGGCGCCGGTGCTGGCCTGCCCCGGTGACACCACCATCACCTGTGCCCCGCCCGACGGGATCGCAGTCGCATTCAGCGTCACCGCGACGGGCGGGTGCGGCGCGGCTCCGGTTGTCACCTCCGATCCGGCCTCCGGCAGCGTGTTCCCGGTCGGGACGACGACGGTGACGACCACGGCGACCGGCGCGGGTGGCCAGGTGAGCACCTGCAGCTTCAACGTCACGGTCGAGGCGGGGAGCGGGAGCATTGCGCACGCCGCGGCGAGCCCGAGCGTGCTGTGGCCGCCCAATCACAAGATGGTGGACATCTCGTTCGACGTGGAGGTCGATAGCGAGTGTGCAGAGGGTCCGTCGGACATCACGGTGATCGACGTCACCAGCAATGAGCCGGTCAACGGGAAGGGCGACGGCAACACCTCTCCGGACTGGATCATCGGCGAGGGTGGCCGCCTGAAGCTGCGTGCCGAGCGCTCAGGCAACGGCAACGGCCGCGTCTACACGATTCGCCTGCGGGCGGGGGACTCGGAGACCGGTGAGGAGACGACGGTCCGGGTGGTCGTTCCTCACGACGGCGGCGGCGTGGCGCAGCGCTAGCCTAGCGCGACACGATCGACCGACGGGGCCCCGGTTCGCCGGGGTCCCGTCGTGCTTTGTACCATCGGGCGATGAAACCGTCGGAGGCGTTGGAGCTGATCGCGAGCGCGGTCCCGCGCGGCACAGGAACCTGGGCCGATCTCGGTGCGGGTGATGGCACCTTCACGCGGGCGCTGATCGAACAGCTCGGGCCCGGCAGCCGGATCTTCGCGGTCGATCGCGACCGCGGTGCACTCGCTGCCCTGGAGCACTGGGCTGCGGCCAGCCGGGAGTCCGTCGTTACGGTGGTCGCCGATTTCACCGGGACCTTCGAGCTGCCGGGCGTGCCGGAGCTGGGGCTCGACGGCGTCCTGCTCGCGAATGCTCTCCACTTCGTTGAGGATGCCGGCCGGGTGCTCGAGCGAATCGCAGTGCGACTGCGTCCCAGAGGTCGGCTCGTGATCGTCGAGTACGACCGCCGCGGCGCGAACCGGTGGGTGCCCTACCCGATCGACGCGACGCGCCTGTCGGAGCTGGTGTTGTCCGCCGGCTTCACGGCGCCCTCCATCACTGCCCGCAAGCCATCGGCATTCGGCGGTGATCTGTACGTGGCCGCGGCGACGCGGATGCGTCCGGAAGCCGACTCATGAGGTCCCCAGCTTCTCGAGCAGCGCAAGCTGCCGCCGGTTGATCTCGATCAGCTCATGGATATGGGTGTCGCGCAGGTCGATCTTCTCGTGGAGTCGCGCGATCTCGGTCTCGGCCCGGACGTTCACCTCGTAGTCGAGCTTCGCGTCGTTCCGGTCCTTCGCCGCCTGCCGGTTCTGGCTCATCATGATCACCGGCGCCTGGAGCGCGGCGAGACACGACAGCATCAGGTTGAGCAGGATGAACGGGAACGCGTCGAACGGATAGTGCAGCTCCGTGTTCACGATCATCCACACCAGCATGAACAGCAGGAACAGGCCGATGAACGTCCAGCTGCCGCCGAACGTCGCGACCTGATCGGCCAGTCGCTGGCCGACCGTCATCTGCTGGTCGAAGGTCGCATTGGGGTCGCGCACCTTCTGACCCTGCAGCATGCGCGCGACCACGCGCTTCTCGAACTCGTTCAGCCGGCGGATCTGAGTCTCGAGGTCGGTGGCGGCCACGTCGCCGAGGACCTGGCGTGAGTGCCGGGCCACCGGGCGCAGTCGGCGCGCCACGCCGAGCACCACCACCGCGCCCATCGCCGCGACCGCGGCGCGCTGCCACCACTCCCCGCCCGCTCGTCCGCCGAGCAGGTGCATGAGCCAGCCACCCACCAGACTTCCGATCAGCCCGATGATGATGTTGCCGAGCAGGCCGTAATCCCGGCCCTTCATGAGCTTGCCGGCGCACCAGCCGGCCAGCGCTCCGGTCGCGACCCAGATCAATGCTTCCATCGCCCCTCCCTGGTGTCGGTTTTGGATTCCTGCGCACTGTTCTCTACGGTACCGCGCTCACGATGAATATACGGAACTTCGAGATCAACTTCTGACGTTCCGGCAGTCCCTGACGCTGGGTCCCGCCCGGCTGGATCGGTCCAGATTTCGGACTGGCGCCGCACCGCCGATGTGGCAGAATCCGCGGCCTCCCCCGCCCATTCCCAGCTCGAGAGCCCCGTGGAAACACCCCTCGACGAGCATTACGACGCGATTGTCGTGGGCGCGCGCTGTGCCGGCGCCGCGACCGCGATGCTGCTCGCCCGGCGCGGCCTGAAGGTGCTGCTGTTCGACCGCGATCGCCGCGGCGCCGACACCCTCTCGACACTGGCGATCATGCGAGCGGGCGTGCTGCAGCTGCACCGCTGGGGGCTGCTCGACCAGGTGCGCGCGGACGGGGCTCAGCCGATCCGCACCACCAGCTTCATCTACGGCGATGAAGTGATCCGGGTGCCGATCAAGCTGCGGGACGGGGTCGATACGCTGTACGCGCCGCGCCGCACGTCGCTGGACGTCGTGCTCGCCGATGCGGCCGCCGCCGCCGGGGCGGACGTGCGATATGGCCCACGCATCGTCGAACTCATCCGTACGCCGAACGGCCGCGTCGCCGGAGTGGTGCTCGAAGACCGCGAGCGCGCGCAGCACCGGGTCGGCGCGAGCATCGTGATCGGCGCCGACGGCGTGAACTCGAGCGTGGCGAAGATGGTGGAGGCGACTCCATACCGGCAGGGCCGTCATGCGGCCGGCGTGGTGTACGGCTTCTTCCGCGGGATCGAGAACGCCGGCAACCGCTGGTACTACCGGCCGGGCATCAGCATCGGCGCGATCCCCACCAACCACGGCGAGACCTGCGTGTTCGTGGCGATTCCTCCGGTTCGCTTTCACCAGGAGATTCGTATGGACATGGAGGCTGGCCACCGCCGGGGCGTATCGGAGTGCAACTCCGGCCTGGCCGAGGAGGTGGCGGCCGCGGTCCCGACCGAACGGGTGCGCGGCTTCCCGGGACACCCGACCTACATGCGCCAGAGCCATGGTCCGGGCTGGGCGCTGGTCGGTGACGCCGGCTATTTCAAGGACCCGATCACCGCGCACGGAATCAGCGACGCGTTGCGGGATGCGGAGTTCCTGGCCCGCGCGGTCGAGCAGGGGTCCGAGCCCGCGCTCGCGAAATACCAGTCCAACCGCGACGCGCTGTCGCACGTATTGTTTGAATGCACCGACGAGATCGCGGGCTTCGAGTGGGATCTCGAGCGTCTCAAGCCTCTGCACAAAAGCCTGAGTGTTGCCATGAACCATGAAGTCGAGGCGCTCGTGAGCCTCGACCACCCAACGCCCGATACGGCGGAAGTGAAAGGAGATTCGTGATGACCACGACCAAGAAGCCCGTCGACAATGGCGTCAACGTGGAGGCACTGCTGGGCGCCCGCCAGGCGTTGACCGAAGCCCCGGATGCCGCGAAGTTCACGTGGCGCGCCTCCTGTGAGTGGCTGCGGGGTACCCACAGCCGCTCCAGCGTTCAGGGCTTCTACGGACTGGGCGAAGAGCAGAAGCACCGCACGACCTACACGTTCGACGCCGACCATCCCGAGATCTTCGCGTCCGAGGACAACGGCGCGACGCCGGTCGAGATGGTGATGTGCGGGCTCGCGAGCTGTCTGACGGCTGGCATCGCGGCGGTCGCGCAGAACCGCAACATTCAGCTGCACTCGGTGAAGGCGACGCTCGAAGGCGGGATGCACCTGCACGGGATCCTCGGCATCGACAGCGACGTCCGCAACGGATTCGACGACATCAAGGTGACCTACGACATCAAGGCCGACGCGACGCCGGACGAGATCAAGGCGATCGTCGCCCAGTCGCAGAAGCGCTCGGCCGTGTACGACGTCGTCACCAACCCGACCAACGTGACGGTCGTCGTCCGTACCTAGGCCTCGCCATCGGTCGCATGCGGGTCACCACCGTCGTCATCGGGGCCGGCCACAACGGCCTCGCCATGAGCCATTGCCTCACCGCGCGCTCGATCGATCACGTGATCCTCGAGCGCGGTGAGGTCGCGAACTCGTGGAAGACCGAACGGTGGGACTCGCTGCGGCTGCTGACACCCAACTGGCTGAGCCGGTTGCCGGGGTTCGGTTACGAGGGTCAGGATCCCGACGGCTTCCGCACCATGCCGGAGACGATCGGCTTCATCGAGCGTTATGCCTCGGTGGTCGGGGCGCCGGTGCGCGCGCACACGCGCGTGACGTCGGTGCACGCGATCGACGATGGGTACGAAGTCGCGACCGACCAGGGTGAATGGCAGTGCCGGACGGTGGTGCTGGCGACCGGCACGACCGCGGTTCCGACGCTCCCGCCCTTCGCAGCGGCGTTGCCCCCGGACATTCGCACGGTGACGCCGACGAGCTATCGCAATCCCGAGCAGCTCGAACCCGGTGGTGTTCTGGTGGTCGGTGCGTCGGCGAGCGGCACCCAGATCGCCGAGGAGATCCATCGTTCGGGCCGACCGGTCACGATCGCAGTCGGCGAGCACGTTCGCGTGCCCCGCACCTACCGGGGTCGCGACATCCTGTGGTGGATGGACGGTGCCAGCGTCCTCGATGATCGCTACGACGAGATCGACGACATCACCCGCGCACGCAACGTTCCGTCGCCGCAGCTGGCGGGTTCGTTGGATCGCCGCACGGTCGATCTCAATCGGCTGACCGGGCTGGGGGTTCGAATGGTGGGCCGGCTGGCCGGCATCGCCGACGGCAAGGCGCAGTTCTCGGGCTCGCTGCGCAACAAGTGCGAGCTCGCCGATCTCAAGATGAACCGGCTGTTCGAGCGCATCGATGCGTGGTCAACCGCGCAGGGTCTCGACCGCGAGGTGGATCCGCCGCACCGCTTCGAGCCGACGCAGGTCGAGGCGTCACCGCCGCTCACGATCAAGCTCAGCGAGTTCGGCACGGTGGTGTGGGCGTGCGGATTCCGTCCCGACTTCTCGTTCCTGCAGGTGCCGGTGTTCGACTTCAAGGGTCGCGTCCGCCACGATGGCGGAGTCGTGCAGGCGCCGGGGTTGTACGTGATCGGCCTGTCGTTCCTCAGGCGCCGCAAGTCCACCTTGATCGACGGCGCGCACCGCGACGCGCCCGACGTGTGCGATCGGCTCGCCGCGTTCCTCGATCGAACGCCACTGGAGGCTCAGGAATCCCAATGACGCTCACGACCGAAGTGTGGCCGAACGGAATGCCCGCGGTGGGACAGACCGCGTCGCGCTCGCGGGCGATCACCGCGCGCGACATCGAGCTGTTCACCGAGATGACCGGCGACCGCAATCCGCTGCACTACGACGCGGAGCGGGCGGCACAGACACGCATGGGCGGAATCGTCTGCCAGGGCGGCGTCACCAGCGGGATCCTGAACGCGGTGGTCGCCGAGGACCTGCCGGGGCCGGGCACCGTGTTCCTCGAGGTCCACTGGAGCTTCAAGGCGCCGGTGCGCCCCGGCGACACGATCACCGGCGAAGTGACCGTCCAGAAGGTGCGCGAGGACAAGCCGATCAGCGAGCTGGCAACCCGCGTGGTGCGCGACGACGGAACCGTGGTCCTGGATGGAACCGCGGTCTGCTACACGATGCCGCTGCCGGTAAAGACGTGAGCTGCAGGAGACCTTCACGAGCCACTCGCGAAGGTCTCCCTTCCGGATTCCGGACTCCGGGAATCAACACGACTCATCGCGACGGATGTGAACCGAGGAGCGCGCTCACGGATTCCGCGACTTCCGGGATGCCCCGCGGCTCTCCGTAGATGAAGTCGTCCATGATCACGAGGTCGCTCGCGGGCCCGTGGTCCCGATCATCGACGTCGGTGGCGCCGACGGCGACCGCACCGTGGCCGGACACGATCTCGACCCGCGCAACGACCGCGGTCGGGAATTTCACGCCGACGAACGAGAATCCACCCGGGGAAGGCGGCGCCATATACCGGCCCAGGTTCCTGCCGCTGGCGTCGAACAACCGGATCGAGGCCGAGCCCACGCGGTCGACGTCCGAGAACACCACCCCGAACCCGGTCGACGTGGCCGCGTCCTTCGATCCGGGCACGAAGAACTGGACCGTCATCGCGCTACTGCCGACCGCCGCGAACGTGCGGATCGGGCTGAAGAATTTAAACTCGCCGCTGAATTCGGGATTCAGGTCCGCGAAGTTGTTGTCGCTCACGCGGAATCCAGTCCCCGGCGTCGAGAACACCGCGCCGCGCGCACGTCCTGTCCGGATCTGGTTGAAGAAGTCGGCCGGGAAGTCGTTGGTGTTGGTGGTGTCGGCCGGCACCGCGTCCCAGTTGATCTCGCGGCGACCACCGGGCTGGGAACCGGGAGTGTTCGCGTTGAGATTCCCGAGCGCCTCCCGGTAGGCGACCACGGTCGGAGTGATGTCGCCCGCGGCCCTGAACACCTGCGCGAGCTCGTGCACGGCTGACGTCGTTTCGCGACCGAACCGTCCGTCCTGATTCATCACCTGCGGCTGGTTGGGCATCTGCCGACTGCACGCGCCGGTCGCAAGGATGAGGACTCCAAATCCGAGTGCTGTGAACAACCGTTTCATGACGAGGCTCCTGTGTTGTAAGGGTGTGTTGCAGGTCCTGCATGTCGAGAGCGCGACCACTCCTGGATTCGTAATGTCATTCCATCGGCACCATCCTTCCTGGGATCCCGGCCCTACGGCAGGCGCACGAGTCGCACGGTTTCGTGCGTGCTTCCGGCCGTCAGTCGCGCGGCGTACACGCCGGCACGCAGGCTGCGCACGTCGACGGTCAGCTCGTGCGGACCGGCCGACCAGACTCCTGCGATCCGGTCCGCTGCCCTTCGCCCGGTGAGGTCGAACAACTCGATCGACGCGCTCGCGGCGATCGGCAGCTCGAAGCGGAAGCGTGCCGCGTCCCGAACCGGTTGCCCGTTGAGGGCGAAGTGCAAGAGATTCCGTGACGGGAGTGGATCGACCGAGGTCGTTGATGCCAGAGGCCGGATCCACAGACCGTCAGACCGCGCGGCGTACAAGTCGTCACCATGCACGGCAAGGCGGTAGGTAAAGATCCCGTTCGCTCTCTCCTGGATCGTCCAGTTCATGCCCTGGTCGCGGCTCTCCGCGAACAGGACGATGTTCGCGGAGTCGAATGCGGCGAACACGGTCGAATCGTGCTGGACGAAGGTGGACCATGCGAGATTGCGCAGGCGCGTGCTCGACGGCGTCCAGGGCTGCTCGCCATTCGGACTGAAGAAGACGCCGATGTTGGTCCCGACGATCCAACGCAAGCCCGTCCACAGAGACGATTGCGCCATCTGTCCCGGAAGAATCTGGCCATTCACCAGGAAGTCGACGGTCCATTCCGCGTCGCCCGGTTCGCGATGGAACGTGGTGCCGTTGCCGCCCGCACTTGCCAGCAGCCGCGTTCCGCCGACCGCCAGGTCGTTGACGTTGGACGCCTGGTTCGGCTCGAACACGTCTCCGAAATGGTGCCAGGTATCCGCAGCTGCGAGATTGCGCACATAGACGCCTGCGCCGAGGGTCGATACGAGCAGATCGTTGACCCTCCGCTCGAGATCCGAGACGTCCAGTTGCGAGTTCAGAATCCCGCCCACCAGTCCCTGGTTGAAGGGCTGCCAGGTCGCGCCCAGATCGTCGCTGACGTGCACGCCCTGACCGGCGGTGCCGGCGTAGAGGCGGCCGTTGCGCATCAAGACCGCGCTGACCAACTTCACTCCGGGGGCGACCTTGGAAGAGCGGCGCCACGTCGTGCCTCCATCCGTGCTCACGAAGGCCACGGTGTCCATGCCGGCTGCGATCGTGTCGCCGACGACCCGGAGCGCGAACACGTCGTCGGCCGGCAGCGCGGCGATCCGCGTGAACGGCGCCGCGGCGGTCGCTGCCGATGCACCGAGCGCCAGGGACACCGCAACAAGGAAGCAAACAAACAGGTGGAAACGATTCATCTCACTCTCCCGATCCGTTGGATCACGAGTTACGAATCGCATGGTGACTCCTGAAGGACGGCCTTTGTGGTCGGATGATGGTTGCAGTGTGTGGTCATCAGTTGCTCGTGACCGTGTGCACCATGCTCGTGTTGTTCGTCCACACCACTCGACCGCCGGGCTTCACGGTCGCGCCCGGGAAGGGAGCGTGGTCACTCGTGATGCTCACGTTCACGAGCGTGTCGGTCGCGGTCCCACTCACCAGCACACTGCCGGTCATGGGTGAGTGATGAATGCAGTGGTAGGGGAACGTGCCGGCGGTGGCGAAGCGATGCTGGAAGGTGGCTCGGGGGCCGAAGTCGCCGGAGTTCAGCTCTCGCGTCCCGCCGCCTCCGGCGGGGCTAGTCGAGTTGTCACTACCGCCGCCGCAAGAAGCCGCGGCCCCGAGCGCCATCGCCAAGGCGATGCCAAGCAGCCATGTGGTGCTCTTGAGATTCATGACGGTCTCCTCGTCGCGTGTAAACGTCTGCGTTACCTGCCGAGGCAAACCGCAAACGAGATGCCAGCCGCCGCGCCGCGTCCGCGCCACGTCCGATTCGCGCGCCGACACCACGCGGGAGGCGGACGATGCGAGCGGACGCCGCGTTCGACTGCGATCCGACCGCGTTGAGCCGGCGACTGGAATCCCGCTCACTCGCGGGCGGAGTTACTGAGGGATGCGCAACTCGCTCAGATCTGCGCGGAGTGCGCATCGACCTGAGCACTGGCAGTCGGCGTCGCGCTCGGGTGGAGCGCGGATTCACGTGGATCGGCGCAACCGCTCGAGTGGCCCACGGGTTGCGAAGTGTCGCCACCATGAGTCAGAAGTGCGTGGAAGTCGTGATTGGTCGGCTCGCCACCGACGAGACACTCCGCACCCAGTTCCTCGCCGATCCGGCGCGGACCCTGGACTGCCTGCGGGAGGCCGGCGTCGATCTCAACCCCGGGGAGATCGCAGCCCTGCTCGAGATGCCCCTCGAGGCCTGGCCTGCGATGGCGGACTGGGTCCATCCGCGGCTGCAGAAGATTGCGATGGCGGGGGATCGCCATGAACCTTGAGGAACTGGCAACCTTCTCCGTTTCGGAGGGGGGGCGAGCGGTCGCAGTCGGGGCTCGCCCTCGCCGGTGGACTGGACTAGACTCGACGGCCATGTCGGCCCCTGGCTCGTCGCGGCCGAGCCCGTTCGAAGCCCTCGCCGCGGTCGCCCGAACACTCGGTGAGACGATCGAGTTGCGCCAGGTGTTTGCGCGGGTCGCGGACGCCGCGCGCATCGCCTTGCCCTTCGACCGCATGCGGGTCGCGACCTTCGAGGGCCACGACGGCTTCCGCATGCATGCCGCCGAGCAGGACGGCGCACCCGCCCGCGAGGGCGCCATCCTGATTACGAGGCCCGACCTCTCGCCGCGGTTCTGGCGCGATTTCGAGGTCGAGCGCCTCGACGTTCCCCGCGACCTCGATCCTGCGTACCGCTGGGAACGCGAAACCATCGAGTCGGGCCACCGCTCGATCATCCGCGCGATGCTGCGGGTCGGGGACCGCAAGCTCGGGGTGCTGGCCTTCGCCTCGCGCCAGCCCGACATCTTCACCGAGGAGCACGAGAGCATCGTCCTGGCGCTCGCCGACCTGGTCGCGGCCGCACTCGAGCACGAGCGCCTGTGGAACGAAGAGCATCGCCGTCGCCGGCGTGGCGACGCACTGGAATCCCTGCTGCCGACGCTCGCGAAGTCCCTGGACGTCCGCGACATCTTCACGCAGCTCTCGGAAGTCACGCAGGACGTCATCCCTCACGACATCCTCGGCCTCGCGTTCCTGAGCCCGGACCGCAAGACACTCCAGATCCATACGCTGTCGGACGGCCGGCTGGATCACCTTCCGGATCCTCCGACGCTCCCGGAGCAGATGAGCTCGCTCCAGCGCGGCTATTTCATCATGTACGACATCACCATCCTGGACCCGGAGCGTCGGCGGGTTCGGCAATCTTCGATGACCGCAGACAAGGGGCGGATTCCGGCCCACGAGGTCGAGATGGACCCGGCCCGCTTCTGGCTGGTTTCCGAAAAGGGCATCCGCTCCTGGGTCACCGTGCCCCTGCGTTCGCAGGGGGAGATCTCAGGCACGATGTTGTTCGGTTCGAAGCGCTGCGATGCCTACAACCAGCACGATGCCGACCTCGCGGGCCGAGTCGCCGACCACGTGTCGCTGGCATTCGCCTACCAGCGGATGGCGGAGGAAGCGCGCCGCGCCGCCGAGGCGCAAGCGCGCGCAGCGACGCTCGAGACCCGGGTGAAGTCGCTGAAGAGCGAGATCGACTCGATCACCGGCTACGGCCGCGTCGTCGGGGAGTCCGCATGCTGGCAGGGCGTCCTCAAGCTCGCGACCCAGGTCGCCGGGACCGACTCGACCGTGCTGCTGCTCGGCGAGTCGGGGACCGGCAAGGAAGTGATCGCGCGCTACGTCCACCGCGCATCTCCGCGTTCCAGCGGACCGTTCGTGGCACTGAACTGCGCGGCGCTGCCGGAGCACCTGTTCGAATCGGAGCTGTTCGGACACGAGCGTGGAGCGTTCACCGGCGCCACCCAGGCCAAGCCCGGCCAGATCGAGCGCGCGGCCGGCGGCGTGCTGTTCCTGGACGAAGTCGCGGAGATGAGCCTGTCCGCGCAGGCCAAGTTCCTGCGAGTGCTGCAGGAGCGGGAGTTCCAGCGCGTGGGCGGGACCCGCACGCTCACCGCCGACGTGCGCGTCATCGCGGCGACCAATTGCGACCTGCCCCGCGCAATCGAGCGCGGCACCTTCCGCGAGGACCTCTACTACCGGCTCCAGGTGTTCGAGATCCGCATGCCTCCGTTGCGTGAGCGCCCCGAGGACATCCTGCCCCTGAGCGAAGCGTTCCTCGCCGATCTGAGCCGCAGCTTCGTGCGTTCTCCGGCGGGCGTCTCCCGCGAGGCGCGCGAGCGCCTCATGTCCTACTCGTGGCCCGGTAACGTCCGCGAGCTGCGGAACGTCCTCGAGCGCGCCGCGATCATCTGCGAGGGTGGACTCATCACCGCCGAGCACCTGGCGTTTCCGACCCCACGCGCGGCAACTGCGCCCGAGGCGGCAGCCGCGCCGCCCGAAACGGATCTCCACCGGGCTGAGCGCGCGATGGTGGAGAAGGCGCTCAAAGACGCGCGCTACAACAAGGCGAAAGCCGCCCGAGCGCTGGGATTGACCCGTACGCAGCTCTACGTGCGTCTGCGACGACACGGACTCGAATAAGGGGAAACGACGAGGGCGAGTTTCGCTTCGACTTCAACTTCGGCCAGCGGTTCCAACCGCCGCAACCGCCGCGCCGCTGGCTACCGCTTGAGCGGGTGGGTCTCGCGCGCCATCGTACCGGTGGCCAGGACTTCCTGGATCTTGTAGACGCCGAGCCGCCGGTTCTTGATGAACCCGTCCATCGCGCGTTCCGCGAGCAGCCCGTCCTCCAGCAGATCGGTGAGCCACTCGAGTGTCAGGCCCGGCAAGTCCTGCGGAAACGCACAGCCCTTGTCGAGCAGCCAGTCCCGGTTCTTGTCCTCCTGCGGGCCGATCGGCGGCGCCAGGATAATCGGGATTCCGAGACCGGTGTAGAACGACAGCTCGCTGGGCTTGGTCCACAGGATGTCGGTCTCGCGCATCAGCGCGTTGAAGCGATCGAAGTAGGCGGGGCGGGTGTCCTCGCGGACGATGAGAACCCCGTCGCCAAGCGCCGGTTCGAGACCGATGCGCGTCACCTGCTCACGGAAGATCCGCTCGACGACCCGGTTCACGCCCGCGATCAGGATCAGCCGGAATCGCCCGTCGAGAATCGCGGGCTTCAGGCTGTCGGCGATCTGCAGGCCGATCTCGACCTGCGCACCTGCCCCGCCGACCGCGAACGCCACCGTCACGCGGCTCGAACGCGGCGTCGGCTCGGGTGGCGCTCCCAGCAGGCCCGCCACGGTCGCGCCGTAGGCAGCGCTGAACCGCCCGCGCGGATCGAGCCGGCCGAGCCGCGCGATCAGGTCCGCCTTGAGCGTCTCCATGCCGGGGCCACCGATATTTTCGCGCGGCAACGGAAACCCGGTAATGAAGATGCGTTCATCGGGGACGCCGTACTGGCGCAGCCGTCTCCTCACGCGGCCACACGGAGCGAAGTAGAGGATCCGGCTCTTGGCAACGTTCGAGGCGACCCACACGCGGTTGAGGTCGGCGTCGCAGATCACGCAGTAGGTCGGATCGAGGCCGGCATGATCGCCGACCAGCGCCGGCGCATAGAACGTCGCGATCATGGGCAGCGGTCGCGCCCGGACGCGCTCGACCAGCGAGCGGCCGAGGCCGCGGTGGATCAGGTGGTCGACGATGTAGTTGTTGAACGAGGGGTGCGAGAGGTCGCGCAGCGGGTAGAACGGCGGAATCCGCAGGATGCGTTCGAGCGCGCCGTACAGCACACGCCCCGCGATCGGAAGCGCCTTGGTGCGGGACAGCACCTCGTACGACCAGGTGATCTGATGCCAGAACCGGGCTTCATCGGGAGCGGTGGTCTCGGGTGAACCGGCGACCAGAATGCCGCCTTCGGCGAGATGGGACAGTGGATGCGCCGCGCGGTGGTGGCCGAGTCCCATGTCGGCGGTCACGACCCATGCGCGCGGAGAATCGAGCGGGCGACGTCCCTGTGGGGATTCCATTCCGCCGGTACCGTACCGCAAACCTCGCGCCCTGTGGGATGCTGGCGTGGCGCGGATGAAGCTGGCGACCGCATAGTGACCATGGGACCGGAGGACCGGCGATGACTCCCGCGGTGCAGTTGCTCGACGAAATGGACGAGGGGATGTGGACGTTGCTCCAGAAGAACCTCGGCGGCATCACCGAGGCGGAGGCCGACTGGCGCCCTCATCCGGACGCGAACCCGGTGCGCTGGGTGGTCGGCCACCTCGCGTGGTACGAGGAGTGGGCGCACGGCGCGCTCGGGCAGGATGGCCGCTATCTCGTCGACAAGGATCCGACCACCTACGGCGACGCGACGATCCCCGAGCTGCTCGCGCGTTTCACCGCGGCACGCGCCGTCTATCGGGCGCGGATCGCCGCGCTGACCGAGGCCGATCTTACGCGCACGATCAGCTACTTCGGACGGTACGACGTGACGATCCTCGCACTGCTCGAGACCCACGCGCTGCATCTCGCCGGCCACCGCTTCCAGGTTCGCTACATCCGCGGCACCTACAGCCGCGCTCACGGGACGAACAAAGCGGCGTTCGATTCCTGGTAGCGGTATCCTGCGCCGCGTGAAGACCCAGTACTACACCGCCGCGAGCCTCGACGGCTTCATCGCAACGACCGACGACTCGCTCGAGTGGCTGTTCAAGCTCGGCGACATCGAGGAGACGAGTTACCCGGCCTTCATCAAGGAGGTCGGCGCGCTCGCGATGGGATCGGCGACCTACGAATGGCTGCTGCGCCACGCGGTCGGCCCGGAGGCCGAGAAGCCGGAGCCGTGGCCGTACGCGCAGCCCACCTGGGTCTTCAGCTCCCGCACTCTCCCGCCGGTTCCCGGCGCGGACATTCGATTCGTCCGGGGTGACGTGCGTCCGGTTCACGAGCAGATGGTCGAGGCGGCCGGCGGCCGGAACGTCTGGATCGTGGGCGGCGGCGACCTGGTCGGACAGTTCCACGACCATGGCCTGCTCGACGAGCTGTTCGTCCAGGTCGGCTCGGTGACGCTGGGTGCCGGAAAGCCGCTGCTGCCGCGGGCGATCGTCGATCCGCCCCTGCGCCTGTTGTCTGCGCGAACCATCGAAACGAGGTTCGTGGAACTGCACTACGAGGTGCAGCGGCCGGTCACGGTCCGATGACGCGCGACAGGATCGGGTAGGTGATCGACGGGTTCCCGCCCACCTGTTCGGGATCGACGATGTCGTGGTTGAGGTGGAGCGCAATCGGGAACTCGTACGTCACCACCTCGACTCCGTGCCGGCGCCACGCGCGCACCAACTCGGCGCACAGGCCATTGTCGACCGCCTTGTCGCCGCCGACCGTCACCATCGTCAGGGAGCGGCAGCCGGGAGCGTCGCGCACGGCGTCCTCGCGGGTCATCCAGCCGAGTTTCAGCGTCGCCGCCACCGAGCGCGTCGAGAATCGCGGATAGACGTGCCGGGGTCCCGGCAACTTCTGCTTCACCTTTGAATCCCACCAGAAGAACAGGTTGGGCAGCGCCCCGGTCAGTTTCGCGACGACTGGAGTCCATCGGCCAGGGGCCATCTCGACTCCCAGCATCGGAGCGATCAGCACCGCACGATCCACGTCGTGCCGTTCCTGGACTGCCCACGCCACCAGCGTGCCCCCGACCGAGAGCCCGACCACGGTGACGGAGTCGCCCAGTCCATGCGCCGCGTCGAGAACGCGGTCGGTGAACCTGCGCAGTTCCACGGCATCGGCGTGGGCCAGCTCCTCGCTCATGCGATCGGCAAAGCCATGACGCGGCAGGCGCGGGATGAAGACATTGGCGCCGCGCGCAAACGCGATCTGTCCGAGCGAATCGAACTGGGCGGGACAGTTGGTGAGACCGTGCAGGAGGATGACCACGTGCCGCGTCGGGCCCCCATGCGTCCGGATCTGCGTGCGGCACTCGCTCGAGATGGCCGACGAGTCCAGGGTCTCCAGCGAATCGACCAGGCGCAGCGCTTCGGCATAACCCGTGACCGGATGCGGACTGGACGCAAGGCCGCGGCGTGGCAGCGGCAAGGCGAGCCACACCACGAGCAGAATCATCACGACGACCGCGGCGCCGAGGGTGCGTCGCATCCGGGAACGGTTACTCGGGCTCGCGATCGAGGTACTTCACGAACAGCACCTCGTTGTGGGCCTCGTTGTAGACGAGCTCGTCGACCAGCGCGCGCGCGGTGAGGATCCCGAAGCCGCCCGGCCGCATCCCGCGCTCCTCGCGTACCACCGCGCTCTCGGCAGCCTGCTCGATCGGGTAGTGGATCGCGGCGTGGTCGAGATCATCGATCTTGAAGCCGGGCCCGGGATCGGCGATCCGGTAGAGCACCATGCGCCCGGCCCGCACGTACGCGACGCGCACCTTGCGATTGGGGTCGAGCCCTCCGCCCCACTCCACCGCGTTGCGCAGCATTTCGATGAACACATACTTGATGTCTTCGCGCACGTCCTCGGGGAGATCGGCGCTCAGGTGCGACAGCAGGCCGTGGATCCGGTCGGCGGTCTCCATCTGGCAGGGCAGCAGCAGCTCGACCCAGTCCTTGCGCGCCGAGACGATCTCCACCGGCAGCACTGGCTTGGCCGACAGCGCGTTGGTCACCAGCTCGAGCAGCTCATCGATCTTCACCGGCTTGCTCAGGTAGTGGTACGCCTGCTCGCGCACCGCCCGCGCCACGGTTTCGGGCGTCTCGTCCGACGTCATGACGACCGCCTTGGTCGCGATCTTTTCGGTCCGCATCGCGGCGAGCACCTCGAGTCCGCTCATGATCGGCATCCAGACATCGAGCAGCATGAGATCGAAGGGTCGGGCACGCAGCGCAGCCAGTGCCGCCTCTCCATCGCGCGCCACCTCGACTTCGTGACCCGCCTTCTCCAGCACCTTGGTCAGCAGATGGCGGGTCGTGCGCTCGTCCTCGGCGATCAGAATGCGCGTCATGTTCGCCTCCCCGGCTTGCGCTTCGCGGCGCGTGTCCGGGTGCGGGCCGCAACGCCCGCGATCGGCCGCAGTCCGTCCTCGAGCGCCCCGATCGCCTTCTTCAGTTCCGACCCCGCGCGCCCGACCTCGGCAATGTCGGCGCTCCCGCCCATCTGCTCGAGTCGCGACGCCGCCACCGCCGCGGACTTCGCACCCAGCGTGGCGACCGCGCCCTTCAACGTGTGCGCGGCGAGCCGCAGCTCGTCGGCATCGCCGGAACGGATCGCACGGTCGATGCGCTGCATCATCTCGCCACCATCGGCGAGGAAGATCTGCGCCAGCTCGCGGGCCAGATCGGGATCGCCGCCCACGTGCGCGAGCAGCGCCGTGCGCACGTCGTCGTGGGGCGCGAGCGCCTCCACCGTCGGCACCGGCCGGCTGGTTTCCTGGCGCGCGGCGCGCGCGTCGGCACCGTCGCCATACTCCTCGACCGCCGCGATCAGTTCTTCGGCCCGCACCGGCTTGACCAGGTAGCCGTCCATTCCGGCAGCGAGGCAACGCTCGCGGTCGCCGCGCATTGCGTGGGCGGTCATCGCCACGATCGGGACGTGGCGGCCGGTGCCCTGTTCGCCTTCCCGGATCTGCGCCGTCGCCTCCAGACCGTTGAGGACCGGCATCTGGACATCCATCAGCACGACGTCGAGGGACGCGCCAGCCAGTGCATCCAGCGCCTCCTGCCCGTTCACGGCCAGCACGACCTCGTGTCCGGCGCGCTCGAGGATCCGCAGCGCCATCGTCCGATTCACGGGGTTGTCCTCGACCACCAGGATCCGGAGCGGTCGCGTGGAACGAGCGGGCGCCGCATCCGCGCCATCCTCGGACGCGGCGACCTCGCCGCCCAGCGCCGCAACGATCGCGTCGAGCAGGTCCGACTGCTTCACCGGCTTGACCAGCGCGGCATCGATCCCGGCGTCGCGCACTCCGGCCGGATCCTGCACACCCGCGGACGTGAGCAGGATCATCTTCGGGGCGAGGCCGTCGCGACGCTTGCGGATGCGATCGGCGAGCTCGTAGCCGTCGACCCCCGGCATCTGCGCGTCGAGCAGCACCAGATGGAACGGCCTCATCACCCGGTGTGCGCCATCGAGCGCCGTGAGCGCCGCGGCGGCGCCATCCACCAGCGTCGGGTCGAGCCGCCAGCTGGTGAGCAGCTCCCCGAGGATGTGGCGGTTGGTCGCGTTGTCGTCGACCACCAGCACCCGCGCGCCGCGCAGCGAGCGATCCATCAGCTCGAGGCCACCGCGCGCTCCGCCGGGCGCCGGCTCGAAGCGCGCCGTGCAGTGAAACGTGCTGCCGTGGCCGGGCTCGCTCTCGAGCCACACGCGCCCGCGCATCATCTTGACCAGCTCGGCGGTGATCGCGAGCCCGAGCCCGGTGCCGCCGTACTGGCGCGTGGTCGAGCTGTCGCCCTGTTCGAACGCTTCGAAGATGCGCGCCTGCTGTTCGTGCGGAACGCCGATCCCGGTGTCGCGCACCTGAATGTGGAGCTCGACGCTCGCACTCGTCTGCCCCGCCACCTCGATGTCGAGCACGACCTCGCCGCGCTCGGTGAACTTGATGGCGTTCCCGACCAGGTTGACCACGATCTGGCGCAGGCGGCCCGGATCGCCGACCAGGCGCGCGGGCACGTCCGGCGATACACGACACGCCAGCTCGAGCCCCTTCTGCTGCGCCTTGAACGCCAGCAGCCGCGCCGCGTCCTCGACGGTATCGCGCAGTGCGAACGCGACCCGCTCGAGCTCGAGCTTGCGTTCCTCGATCTTCGAGAAGTCGAGGATGTCGTTGATGAGGGCGAGCAGCGTTTCGGCCGAGTCGTTCACGACGTCCAGGTACTCGCGCTGCTCGGGGTTGAGCCGGGTGCCGAGCGCCAGCTGCGTCATGCCAATCACGGCGTGGAGCGGGGTGCGGATCTCGTGGCTCATGTTCGCGAGGAACATGCTTTTCGCACGGGTGGCGGACTCGGCCCGGGTCTTCGCCACCTCCAGCTCGCGCACAATCTCGGCGAGCTGCTGCGCGTAGCTGCGCAGTTCTTCCTCGGAGTTTCGGTGCTCGATGAAGTGTCCGACCTGGCCGCCGATCGTGGAGAGGATCTGGAGCAGCGCTTCGTCGGGCTCGCGGATCTCGTCGCTGAAAAACTCGAGCACGCCGTGAATCTCGCCACCCAGCAGGATCGGAAAACCGAACGCTCCGTGGAGGCGCGCACGTCCGGCGACCGGTGCGCGCGGGAAGTTCGGATCGTCGAGGACGTCGGGGATCCAGGCGGGCTTGCCGCTCGCCCACACCCGCCCCGGGAGTCCGACGCCCAATGGGAATGGGGTGGCCCGGCTCGCCGACTCGAATTCCTCGATGCCGTCCGACGGCAGGTGCCAGGCATACGCGAGGCGGAGAACCTGGGCGTCGGCGTCCACGATCCAGACGGCGCCGTGGACCCACGACAGGGTCTCGCAGATCGCCTGCAGGATCCGCGGAATCCCATCGTCGATCGTCGCGGCCTCCGCGATCACGCGGGTGGTCGCGTACTGCATGGTGAGCAGGCGCTCACGATGAGGATCGACGCTCTGTGACACGGAGTCATTCTACTGCGGTGGCATCCCCGAGGCGATCACGATGCTCCAATGACGTGATTCGCGCTCCGGCGGTACGTGAGGCAAGATGAGCCTCCATGAACCCCGTGCGCTTTTCCGAGCTGGGCCTGCGTGCTGAGCTGATCACAGCCCTGGAAAAGCAGCAGATCACCGAGCCGACCCCCATTCAGGTCATGGCGATCCCGGTGTTGCTGGCCGGCACGGACGCGTACCTGAACGCCGAAACCGGGACCGGCAAGACGCTCGCCTATCTGCTTCCGATCTTCTGCCAGCTCGA
>Ga0210380_10000200_pt1 | contig 31708 bp, 43 predicted proteins | sample PLM4_5_coexredo_FD_155476 | JGI IMG/M metagenome (GOLD analysis project Ga0210380, IMG submission 155476) | Groundwater sediment microbial communities from an aquifer in East River, Colorado, USA - PLM4_5_coex redo | ecosystem: Environmental > Terrestrial > Soil > Riparian zone | place: USA... | reverse complement strand
CCGCGGCGGGCGGCGGGGGGGGGGGGGGGGGGGGGGGGGTACCACACTCCGCTGCGTATGTCACTCCCTACTTATCCACCCCCTCCGGATTTTCGTGGCTATGTCCCGCATGATGCGGAGATAGCCGCCCTCAAGAAGCGCGGGCCCGGCCGTGCGTGACGCCGGCCTCCGCGCGATGTTCCACCCGCCGGCGTGGGTCACGGGCGGCATCAGTACGGCCGATGCGGAGTTTCTCGCCGATCTAGTGGCCTGGACAGAGCCGGAGCTCGTGGTGGAGATCGGCGTGGCCGCGGGCACCTCGAGCGCCGCGCTGCTCTACGCCCTCGATCAGCTCCCCGGCGCCCGGCGGGCGCTCCACAGCGTCGATGTGCGCGGCACCTGTTATTTCAACGCACAGTACGCCACCGGCGCGGCCTGCCGAGAGATGTACCCGGAACGGCGCAGCCTGTGGATTCTCGACACGAACGCCGATGCGCGCCGCCTGGCCGCGCGGTTTCAGCCGGGCGCGTTCGATCTGATCTTCGTGGATGGGAACCACTCGCACCCGTGGCCGCTCCTTGATGTCCTACATCTCGCGCCCGCCGCCCAGCCGGCGGCCTGGATCGCGCTGCACGATCTGGCGCTGCCGCGGCTCTATCCGCAGTTCCAGACGTACGGGCCCGCCTGGCTGTTCGCCGCGTGGCCGGGCGAGAAGATCGCGGGCACCGGGGAGGCCGAGAACATTGGCATCGTGCGCCTGCCCGCCGATCTGCGGGAGCTTTGCCCGATGGCCCTAGAGCTCCTCGAGCGCCACGCCTGGGAGACGCAGCCCACCGCCTGGGATGTCGAGCTCGCCGCCGTGTTCGCGCCCGTCGCGGAGGCGCTGCGGCCGCGGCGGCGCCTACCTGGAGGCCGCCGTGGGTAAGCGCGGCCGCGGGATCGATTGGGTGACGGTGGGCCCGGGATTCCACTTCGCGACGTGTCAACGGTGCGGCCGGCACGAGCCGCCGCCGGAACTCCCGACGCCGCTGGAGGCGGCCGTGCTGTACATGCGGTACGTGGTGGCCAAACACGCGCACTGCCGGGAGAGAACGAAACCGCCGGCGGAGGCGGAACCATGACCGATCCCATCGACCACGCGCAGGCGCTCGCGATCCACGAAGAGCTGCGCGCGTATCTGATCCGCACGCACGCGCACGAGGCGCCGCAGAATGTGATGTTTGCGCTGATGTACGAACTCGTCAGTGTGATCGCCAGTCTGGCGGAGACGGAGGCGCAGGCGATCGATGTACTCCGGCGTACCTGCCACGTTGGTGAGCACCAGGTCGAGGAGTTCGGCGTGGGCGGTCCACATCCGTGACGGGCCCGAGGAGTCAACACCGTGGGATATGACGAACGGTATCAAGTCCGCGATCCAGACATCGAGCGCGCGCTGCGCACGCTGGCCGCGCTGATCGGGAAGGAACTACCAGACGGGTGGGCGTGGGGATTATTCATGGCGCCCTTTGGCGTGAACGCGCCGGCGCCGGAAGGCATCGGCGCCGTGTTCTGGATCTCCAATGCGGAGCGCGCCGGGATGATCGATGCGGTGAAGGGCTGGATCGAAGATCAGGAACGGCGGGCCCGGAATGTCTGAACCCTTCATCGTCGCGGAGATTTCAAAAAACTGGCTGGGCGGCCTGGAACAACAGCCGGGCTCCGGCCTCCTCGCGGAACGATTCGAACACGTGATCGCGCACAACCGGGCGCGGGGATACCGGCTCCACCAGTTTCAACTGCATCGGATTATGACCGCGCCCGATGGGATGAACGAAACGATCATCGCGGTGTTTGAATTCGTGGGGCGGCCCGATGCCTGACGTGATTTCGTGCCCACGATGCGGCGCGGTGTCGCATCACCCGAAGGATATTCAGGAGCGGTACTGCGGCCGCTGCCACCAGTTTCACGATCTCATGGACGAGACAAAGATCCTTAGTTGGCGGATGGCGCGGGAACTGGAACAGCACCGCGCGCTGGAGCTCGTGGTTGACGCGGCGGCCGTGGTGGAGCTCGCCGGGCTCATCCAGTTGGCGCTGCGGCATCCTGGCGTCTCTGCGGGCCCGCGCAAGACGGCGGCGCTCTTTCTGTCCGGTGTCCGCGCCTATTTTGCTGACTGTCCAGCCGTCCTCAGCGTGGTACGCCGTGGTGACGATCCTTCGGAGGATGTGGCGCCACCATGCTGATCTATCGGGCGGCCACGGGCGCGATCGACAACGTACGGCTGGCGGGCCCGATCGTCAGCCTGGAGGAGCTGCAGAAAGCGGTGGGCGGGTATATCGAAGTAATCCCCGGTTCCCGGTTGCGCGCCTACTGCAATGAAGATGGCCACCGGCTCCAGCTCCCGCGCAACGTGTTCGCCTCTGCCCGGTTCCACCAGCTGCTGGTGGGCGACGTGGCCGCCCTCGAGCCGGGGGAGCGCGTGGGATGAAGCTCACAGAGGCCGAGGCGCGGCGCGGCGTGGAACTCCACGAACGGATCCGCGCGTTTCTGGTGGCCACTATGCCGACTGAACGCCTGTCCGTGATCGGCAGCGCGCTCGCGTACGAATTCGTGAGCCTGATGGCGGCCTGCGCGGAGACGGGGGCGGATGCCCACCAGCTGATCGAGGCTTGTGCGGCGCACGCCCGCGAACAGATCGCCGCGTTCGGCGTGGGGCGGATGCATCCGTGACGGGCCCGATCGTGCGCGTGATCTGCCCACGCTGCGGCGGGCTGTTCGCGCGGCGCCGGGATGGCCTGCCGTACGCGCACCGCTGCGTGGATGGCGTGCCGCCGCCGTCGGCGATCGGGCGCCGCCGGTGCGCGTGCGGCGCGTATATCCCGGCCGATCGCCGCTGCTTCAAATGCGGCGGCCGCTGACTGAGCGCGCCGCCCCGCCAGCCGTCGCCTGGATGGAAGAAAAAGGGTAGGGCAAATCACAGGGAAAACATGCAGATCAGCCTATTTCCCCTAGGACTTCGATTCCCGTAGCCCGCTCCAACCCCCTGATTTTCACCCTCCACCGCCGCCCGTCGTCATCAGTCGTCGCCCTTCTTTTACCCCGGTCAGATCCCTGCCGACCCTTGCCATCATTAGGTAAACACTCAGTTCACAAGGTATTCTGAAGCCGTCGCTTACTGTCGTATGCCGTCGCGCCTAGCCGTCACGCGCCGCAGGGAAACGGTGCAGGGAATCGGCGATAGGGCGACAAGAGGCCGATTTCCCTGCGCTGAGTGTAGGGAAATCAGGATTCACCAGGGAGCCAATCATGCTGACGGATACCGAAGTTGCCCGAACGAAACCCGATCCCCTGAGAGAGATCCGACTCTCGGATGGCGAAGGCCTGCACGTGGCCCTGCTGCCCAACGGGCGGCGGTACTGGCGCTGGGATTACACCTTCTGCGGGCGCCGAAAACAGTTGAGCTTCGGCCGCTATCCCATCGTCACCCTGAAGGACGCGCGCGCGAAGAAGCTCGCCGCGCAGAAGATCCTCGCCAGCGGCACCGATCCCAGCCGCGCGCGCCAACACGCAAAGATCGCGGCCGCGACCGACACCTTCGAGGCCGTCGCCGCGGAATGGATCGCACTCCAAAAGACGAAGCTGCACCCGAAAACATGGATCGCGAAGCATACCCGCCTCCACCAGTACCTGCTGCCGGCGCTGGGCGCGCGCACCGTTCGCGAGATCAAGCCGTTAGATGTGCTGCCGCTTCTCCAGGCGATCGAGCGGCAGAGTAAACGCGACACCGCGCACCGGGTGCGAGCGATGGCCTCCGAAATTTTCCGGTACGCCGCCATCACGGCGCGCGGGGAGATCGACCCGGCCGCGCTTCTGGGCGATGCGCTCCAGCCCGTGCAGGTCCGGCATCATCCCACGCTCCTCGATCCGGTGGCCGTCGGCCAACTGCTCACCGCGATCGATCAGGCGGAGAGCCTCTCTCCGGCCATCGCGGCCGCGCTCCAGCTGGCGCCGCTCCTGTTCGTGCGGCCGGGCGAGCTCAGGGGCGCGCGGTGGACGGAGATGAACCTGGACGCCATCCATGCGATGTGGCGCATCCCGGCCGCCCGAATGAAGGGCGCCGGCATGAAACCCGTGGCCGAGCGGATTGATCATCTCGTCCCGCTCGCGACGCAGGCCGCGGCCATCCTGCGCGACTTGAAAACGCTCGCCGGCGACAATCCCCTCGTGTTTCCCGGCGTGAAATCCGCGGCGCGGCCGCTGTCTGATGCCACGCTCCCCACGGTGCTGCGGCGCTTGGGCTACTCCGCTGAACAGCAGAGTATTCATGGGTTTCGCACCCTCGCCTCCACGCATCTGCGGGAGATCGGGTTTGAAAACGATCTCGTGGAACTCCAGCTCAGCCACAAGATCGCGAATCCCGTCCGCGCGGCGTACGACAAGGCCGCCCGCGTGCCTGAGCGCGTGCACATGATGCAGGCCTGGGCGGATCACCTGGACGCGATGAAGGCCGGGCGCGTAGTGGCCTTCACCGGCCGCGTGCTGGAGTTCGGTGAGCGCAGCGGGGCGGCCCTATGACCCGCCGGGCCCACCCACGGATCACCGCGGCACTCAGCCTCGCGATGGCGACGATCGCGGTCGAGATCGCGCGGGAGGTGCTCGAGGAACCCGCTTTTCGCGAGGAACTGAAACACCTGGCGCGGGCAGCAATGCGGGATCCGGTTCAGCGGTTGCCGGTCATCATGACCATCAAGGAACTCGCGGCGCTCTATCGCGTGTCCCCGTTCACGATCCGGCGCCAGGTGCAGCAGGGGACGTTCCTTCCCCGCCCATTTGACATCTACCCGTACCGCTGGCGCCGGGCCGATGTGCTCGCGGATATCAAACGCGACCGGCCGGAACAGCCCAAACGGCCGCACGGGTTTGCGGCCACGCGGCGCCAAAACACCTAGCGCCGTCAGTTGACCTGCACACAGGTCCGATCCGATCTCCCCCGGCGCACGCCGGCCGGGCGCGCGAGCGTCCGGTGATCGGCCGAGCGCGGAGCGCGCGGTGGATCTTGATCTTGATCTGGTACCGGTTACCGGATCTAAGTACCGTACACCGCCGGGCCAGTTCCGACCTAGCCGCGGAAAGCCCGGGCCGGCTGATCGACGGATCCACTAACCATGCGGGTTTGCGCGGGATCGTCGTACACATTTGGGGCAGAGATTGCCACGGCGTGGCACGGTGTGTACACGGCGGGTACACCTTTCACAGTCTCGACGTTCGTACTCGCGCGAAATGATCGGTCTGGTTGATTCGTGCGGCGAGTTTTCCACAGGTTTTCCACAGCGTTTTCCACAGGCCCCTTGTACGCCGCGGCGGGCGGGCGTATCCTGCTCCGGGATGCGCGCGATCTCTCTCCCCCTCAGCGCCGCGGAGCGCGCCGCCTGCGATCAGCTGAAGATCGCGGCGGCGCTGGCCAGCGATCAGGATGTGCTGCGGCTGGCGTTGTGGCGCCTCGCCGCCCACTACGATCTCGAGCTACCCGTGGAGATATTCGCCACCGGCGGGCGCCGCGCCCGCGCGGGCTAGTTCCGGCCGCGTGCCGCGCTTCACGTCAGAGTTAGTGGCTGGCCTGGAAATCCCAATACACGTGATAGTCGTACCCGTCGGTCATGTCGACGCGCGTGAAGCCGAGTTCACGCATCTCGGCAAGAACAGTGCCCTTTTCCACCTTGTTCGTCCACACGGCATTGAACAGCACATACGTGAGCGTGAGGCGGGCGCTGTCTTTCCCGCTGACCTTCACTTTGATGTCCATGTTCTGGTCAAGATAGTGCTGACGGAGCACCCGCGCGTAGGCTTCGCGGGCCATCCTCGGCTGAGCCTCTTCGGCCGCCTTGACCAGTTTCGCGGTGGAGGCCAGGGCGGCTCCTGACGCCCCTTCGTGTGAGGCCAGGTCGAAGGCCTTTTGTGCGCCGACGACGTTTCCAGATTTGAGGAAGTCGCGCGCCGCGGCTAAATGCGCGACGGCACATCTCGATCTCACCTCAGATGTGATCTTCGAAAGGTCGCTCTCTTCGCAAATCCCGGCAATAAAGGTCGCGTCGCTCCAATCGGTGAGACCCGCGAGCCTGGCCGTGGCACGGCCGCGAGCCTCGTCGGCCGCGAGCTGCTGCCGCGTGTCGGCCGCGGCGGCATCAACAACCGCGTTGGAGCCCGCACAAGCCACGACCTGGGTGAACGCGAGAGCCACAGTGAGCGCAAGGGCCAGTCGAGAGTTCATCATGATGGTTCGATGATAGGCGCCGCACGGCCGACCGCAGGTGACCGATCACGCCATTCGCCCTAGCGACCGGGCGCGGGCTCGTACGCCCACTGCCCGGCCTCCGTGCGCCGCAGGACATAGCCATCCCGTGCCGCCGCCTGGAGCTTCCGATCCAGCACCGCCCGGAGCTCCCGCGCCGCCAGTTGGTGGAGTTGGATCCGGAGTTCCGCGTTTTCCCATTGCGCCACGGCCAGCTCCAGATCCAGGCGATCCTGGCCGCTGAGCACGGGCACGGCCTCCGGGACCTCGCCGGTGTTCACCACGCGCATGTTCTCCTCCACGATTAGGCGCCGTCCTCGAGCGCCGCGATCCGCGCCGCCAGCGCCCGCAGACACGCGAGCAGGTATGCCGCAAATACATCCGTCCGCACGCCATCGGGCGCGCCGTCATCATCGCGTGTCACCGCTTCCGGCGCCACGTCGGCCAGCGCCTCCACCACGATCCCCACGTCACGCCCTCCGGCGCCATCGGCATACGTGACGATCGGCACCGCGAGCACGGCCGCCGGATCGGCCGGGCCCGCCCAGGGCGCGATCGCCTCCCGCGCGGCGGCCGCGCCCGTCCAGAAGCAGACCGCGTTATCCGTCACCGTATGCCGATAGAGGGCGCGCACGCCACCGGAGTACGTGGCCAGCGATCCAATGAACGCCTGCCCGGCCACGATCAGATTGGAATTCGTGCTGATCTCGCCGCCGGCGGAGATTTTGAATTGGCCATCCACGTCGCAGCCAAACACGATCCGCCCGGAGGCGCCCCACATGTTTTTTCCGCCCAGGTTGATCCGCGCGGAGCCGCCGCCGTTCCCCTCCGCAATGTTCAGCCCGGAATTGTCGAGCGTGATCGTGTTCCCGCTTCCAGCCGTGATCGAGGAGCCGGAGATCGAGACGCCCGTGATATTCGTTCCGGAGATCGAGCCGCCAGAAATCGAGACACTCGCAATCGATCCCGCCGTGACCGCGCCCAGGTTCGCGGTGATCGCGGAGAGCACATTCACACTCAGGCGATCGGCGCCGATCGTGTTGGCCGCGATCCGATCACCTGTGATCGTGTTCGCCGCGATCTCTGTGGCCGTCAGCGCCCCCACCACGATCCGATCGGCCGTGATACTGCGCGCCGCAATCTCTGAGGCGCCAATCGCTCCGGCCGCGATCTGCAGCGCGGTGATCGTGTCCGTCTGAATATTGCCCCCGTTGATGTTGGTGGCGCCGCTGCCATCGCCGCGGAACACCGCCTGCGTGCCATCCCAAAAAAAGCCCAGGGCGCCGCCGGCACTGCACGCGCGGAACTTGTACACGCCGCCATCGTTCCCCATCCAGATCCCGGCGTTCGGGGATCCGTACGCGAGCGGGCGCGGATTGCCGATCTCGATCGAGGGCGCCGCGGAATTGAGCGCGAGACTGGTATTCGTGATGGGCGCATAGAGGTAGCTGGGGAGGATGTTCCAGCCGCCGACCGATCCCGCGGCCGCCGCGATCTGGCCGGAGAAAAACGCATCCCCGGCCGCCGTCAATTGGATCTTGGCGGTGTCCGCGTACCCGATGCGCACGCCGTTCGTGGGATCGATCTTCACCCAGGCGCCCGCGGGTACGCCGAAGGCCGCGCCGAATGTATCGGTGGTGTAGCCGTACAGGTTCCGCAGGTTCCCGATCGCCCACCGCGGCGCCATGTCCAGCGGATTGGCCGTGGTGCGCACGTTCCCCACGATCGCGGGCCCAAAGCCCGTACCGGGCAGGAGGCCCGTGATCGAGTAGAGATCGATGAATCCGCTGGTGGTGGTGGATTTGCCGGTGTCGAGGATCGCATCTCCCGCGTACCAGTCATTCGCGCCGGTGCCGTCCAGGTTCCGCCGCACCGTGTACATGAACGATCCATCCGCCTGCGCGGGCGGCGTGGTGGCGTCCACGATATCCATCAGCTCGAATTTTCCGGCCGACTCCATCATCAACTTGGAGCCCGTCTCGATCCCTGGGACGTGCAACTGAAACGCATTGTGCTTCACGTACATCTGCGTACTCGCCGCCGCCAGATCCCGCGTGAGCATCGTGGTGGGCGCCACGAGCACGCGCCCGCCGATCGTGGCGATCGTCTGCTGCGCCACCAGCGATTCCACGAACAGCTCCGCCGCATAGATGGCCCGGAACTTCTGATGCGGAATCCCGATGTCGATCTTGTACTGCGAGACGGGCAGCACCGGGCCCACGGTGGGCCCCAGCACCACGTACTGGCCGTTGAGCCACGTAATCCGATCCGGGGAGAGCGTGATATCGCGCGCCTGATCGATCAGGATGTCCCCGGCGGGCGTGTTGATGATGTGCGGCGCCACCACGAAATTCGTACCGATCCCGCCCACCACCACATTGCCGGAGGCATCGCGCGCCATGATCGTGTTCGGCACGTTTGACGGTGTGGCCGTGGTGGCCGCGTTCACCACGTGGGCCACCGTGGCCGCGCCGGAGGCCGCGAGCGTCACATCCCCGGACATCGGCACATCGGCCGCCACGCTCGAGGCATTACCCACGAACAGATGGCCGGGCGACAGTGACGGCAGCCCGCCCACCGATCCCGGTGGCCCAGCGGGCCCGGCGGGCCCGGCGGGCCCAGGTGGCCCGGCGCTGCCCGCGATCGTGGTGGTGCCGCCGCCCGGCACGCCCGCCATCTCCCTCCAGCCGTCCAGGTAGGAGCCGTGATACAGATCGGATTCCACGGCCTCGAGCGTGTACTGCCAGTACCGATCCCCCTGCGCGGTGTCTTGGATGATGTTCAGGCCCACCGACGTGATCAGGAACATGCCCGCGATCGATCGCGTGGTGGGCAAATCGATCGTGAGCGCCTGCCCTGGGATAAAGCCATCCTGATCGGTGGTGATCACGGCCTCGCGCGGCGCCGCCTGCGCCTGGGCCAGTAGCGTGGTGGCGATCTCCTCCGCCACCTGATACGAGAGCACATCCGGCCGCGCCTCCACGTGTTCCACGATCGGCGTGGCGCCGGTACTGCGCGTGACGGAGAACGGGAACTGCGGCTGATAGTTGATCCCGATATCGGCGCCCACCGGATCATTGGCGGCCGCCGCGCCCAGGAAGGTCAGCGTGCCGTCATCGAGCGCGTAATCCCACACGATCCGATCGGGCGGGCCTTCCCCCGGCGCCCAGATCGGGAGGTTCACGCCATCCACGGAGATGATCCCTGGGAACGCCGCGGAAGCGTGCACCGCGATCCCTAGCAGGCTGTACACGTGGCTGGCATTGCCCACCCAGTGAAACGGTACGGCCTCGCCCACGCCATTGGGCCCGCACGTGATCGTCACCGTGTTAAACGGCTGGCGATCGGAATCGCGCCACGTGATCTCCTGACAATGCGGCGCGGCCTCCGTCATCGTCACCGGCGCCGGGAGCGTGGCGGGCACGAACATCCGCAGCCGTTTCGCGGGATCGATCTTCACCACGTACGTGGTGCGATCGGAGAGCTCCCGCAGCGCATCGGAGACACGCTTCTGCGCCCAGGTGAACGGCGCGATCGTGGGCCCGTCCACCTGATCGGGATCGAGCGTGATCCCGTATTGCGCCAGATGCTCCACCACCAGATCGGAGAGCACCTGCCGCAGCATCACGGCCGCGGGATAGGCTTTCGTGGTGAAGGCCCAATCCGCGTACGTCATCCAATCGCCCACGTCCAGGCTGAGCTGGAACGTGGGATCGTACGGGGTGCGCCCCTGGAAATTGCGCTGGAGGATCACGCCGCCAAATAGCGGCGTCACGCCATCGGCCGCGTAGCTCACGAGCTCCGCGAAGCGCGCCGGCATCAGATCGCCCACCACCACCGTGGCCCGCGCGCGATCGTTCAGGGCCACCGTGGTGGAAAAACTATCCACGGCGGCCGTGCGATCCACGCCGCCGATCGTCAGCCGCCACGCCATGATCTAGACGCCCGCCAATGACAGCTCGCGCGGGATGTACTTGATCTGATTGCGCGCCACTTCCCGCCCGTCGAGCTTGGAAATCACGGTGATCTGGATCGGCGCGCCCTGGCCGCCGATCGCTTCGCCGGCCGTCATCACGCGCTCCCGCCCGTGGAGCGTCACGTCGGTGCCCGCGCCCCAATCGACATACTGGCCGTGCGTCCCGCCCGACAGCCCGAGCTCCGGCCGCGGCGCCTCGCCGCTCGCGGTCCCGCCGCCGCCCGTCGGCCGCGCGTCGGGCCCGTTGCCGTAGTCGTAATCGACGCCCACCCGGACACGCGGCGCATTACGGTTGAGCTCGTCTTGCATGCCCTGGGCGCCGTCCTTCGCGGCTTGGGGTAGCCCCTTCGCGAGCAAGTCCTTGATCTCCGTCAGGACATCGACCACATCGGTGAGGCCCTTATCCTCGATGTCCTTGAACGCGACCTGATTCAAGTTCTCCACCTTGTCGCCGTTCTCATCGACGAGCCCGCCCATTTCGACGAGCTTCTCCATGTACGGCCGCAAGCTCTCCGGGAGCGTGACGCCATTTTTGGCAGCATCCTGATAGAGCGTCGAGAGCTCGTCGCTCATCCCGCGCACCACACCGGTGAGATCGGCGCCGTTCTCGATCAGCATCTGCAGATCGCGCGAGTACTGTTGGGCGGTCTCGGTGAGCCGCGCCTCCTGGAATTGCCCCCCGAGCGCGCCGAGCTCGATCCCGTAGTCGCGCGCCTTCTGCGCCATCGTCTGCCAGGTGGGATCGGCGGAGAGGCCGGTGAGCTGCGCGCGCATCTCCTCGGTCAAGTCCTTCGATTCGAGCATCGGCCCGATCATGTCGCGCAGCGCGCGCGGGATCGTCCCGCCGAAGGCGCTGGCCGCCTGGCCGAGCCGCCCGAAGCCGTCCGCCACGTGAGCGCTCCACTCCTGCTGTTTGGTGGCGAGCGCCGCGGCGTCCGCGTCCGCCTTCGCGAAGACTTCTTGAATGTTTCCCACCGCTTCCTTGATGGCGCCGATGTTGCGTTCGCCGAAGGCGAACGGCTTGAACAAGTCCTCGCGCCCGATCGTCTTGAGGCGCGCGGCGATGGCTTCCATCGAGCCCTGCGAGGCGGCGAAGGCGTCCCGAATGTCGTTGACCGTCTTGCCCGCCTTGACCGCGCCATACCAGCCGGCGAGCGCGCCGACGCCGGCGCCCACCCCCATCCCGATCGGCCCGCCGAGCGACCCGACCGCGGCGCCCGTGGCCGCGCCCGCCGCGATCCCCTTGGTCTTCGACCCGGACTTGTACCCGACGTAGTACCCGACCGCGCCGCCGGCGCCCGCGCCCGCCACCGAGCCCGCGGCCGCGCCCAGGAGCCCGGCGCTCCCGAGCCCGCCGCCCGCGGCGGCGCCCGCGCCCGTGCCGGCGGCCGTGGTGCCGGCGGCCGTGGTGGCCGTGGTGGTCCCGGCGCCCAGGACGGTGCCCATCAGCGACTTGGCGCCCGTCCCCGCCAGGCCGGCGAACGCTTGCGAGAAGGCGCCCTGATTCCCCATCAGGTACCCGACCATCCCGCGGATCAGGCCGTTGATGAAGAGGTTCAGAATGTCGTTGAAGATGCTGGTCAGCTTCCGCTTGATCCCTTGCCAGATGTTGACGAACCCGTCCGCGAAGGATTGCGCCCCGGCGATCCCCTGGACGAGCATCTCGCTGAGCCCGCCGGCGATCTCGGTCCAGAGCCCGCTCATCATCTGGCCGAACGTGTGCGCCCAGGCGAGCGTCCGCTGCCGCGCCTCTTCGAGCGCCTTCTCGTGCGGTGCCCAGAGGGTCTTCGGATCGATCGCGGTCTTCGCGATGAGCGCGAGCAGGTTCGTCTGATTCGCCGGATTCGTGACCAGCTTCTGGAAGGCGTCCGTCTTCGCCGCCAGATCCTGGACGGCATCGCCCGCGCGCCGGATCTCGGGTGCGTAGTTGTGGAACTGCGCGAGCAGCGCCGTGGTGCTGTTCGTGACCTTGATCTGCGAGGCGAGCAGATCCATGTGTTCGTGCCGGAAGTCGTCCAACAGCGGCGGCACGTTGTAGCCCGCCTTGACCCACTCCTCGATCTGGTCGGTGTACTTCTTCCAGGACTCTTTCGCGATCCCGCCGTACTTGTTGGCGAGCACCATCTGGGCGTTCATCTCGGCGATCTTGTCCGCCACGCCCGCCTCGCTCATGGCCCGCGCGGTCTTCTCGAGCGCCTCGCGCTTCTTCGTCTCGGCCTTCGTCTCCTCGTCGGCGGCCGTCTTCTTCTCCTCGGCCTTCTTCTTTTCCGCCGCGGCTTGCGCGTTCGTGAGGACAATATCGCCCTGCTTGGCGCCGGTCATCGCGGCGAGTTTGGCGCGCTCCGCCTCCATCGCCTTGTTGAGCGCCTCGATCTCCTTCCGGAGGGTGAGCTCCGCGGCCACTTGCTCCTTGATCGTCATCAGCCGCTCGCCGCCGACGGCATCGAAGGACGAGCCCGGAATCTCGACGGTGCCGCGGCCCTGCAGGATCGTGTTCCGCTTCTGCTCCGCCTCCAGCAGCGCCGCCTGCGCCGCGCGCACCTTGTCGGTTTGCTCGTTGATCGCGAACGCGAGGAGATCCCGGCGGGTCTTCAGCTGCTCCCCGAGCGCGCGGGTCAGCTCATCCGATTTCGTCGCCTCTTTCTGGAAGCCCTCGACCGAGAGCCCGCTCGCCCCCGCCAGGAGGCGGGTGGCGTCGTCGAGCTTCCGCGTCTCCTCGGCGGTCAACTGCTGCTTACCGGCGAGCGCGTGATACGTCGTGAGCGCCTGATCGAGCGCCGTCGTTTGCGCCTTGAAGGTCGCGGCATTGGTCCGGACTTCCTTCTCCAGATCGCTCTCCGCCGTCGCCACCGCATAGATGGCCACGCCGAGCGCGGCGAGGCCGGCGAGCAGGAGCACCACCGGATTGGCCGCGAGAAACGCCATCGTTTCCGAGAAGGCGACGGCCGCGATCCCGCCCGTCTTGAACGCGCCGACGAGCGTCGAGAGCCCCGACACCATCGAGCCGAACAAGATCAGCGCGGGCCCGGCGGCGGCCGCGATCGCGCCGAACCCGATAATCAGCGCCTGGACCGGCGCCGGGAGATCCGTGAAGGCGCCGACCACCTTCTCGAGGATCGGCACGAGCCCATCGAAGGCGCTCATTGCGAGCTTGAGCGTGGGCAGGAGCGCCTGGCCGAGCGAGATCCCCACGTCCTGAACCTTGTTCCAGAGGATCGTGAGTTGAGACGCCACCGTCTCGTACCGCTTGCCCGTCTCGTTGGTGAGCGCCGTGTTCTTTTCCCATTCGGCATCGCCGAGCGCGAGCGTCTTCCGCAGGTTGTCGCCCGCGCCCGCGAGCCGCTGGAACGTATCGAGCAGTGTCGTGTTCTTGCCCACGAGCCCCTGCACCACATCGGCTTGCTTGCTGCCGGCTTGCGCCAGGCCTTCCACGACGCGCGTCAGCGCCTCCGCCGGGCTCGTCTCGAATGCGGCCTTGAAGTCCGCGGCGCTCGTCTTCGCGGCGGCCGCCCACTTCTTGAGCTCGTCGCCGCCGGCGGCCACGGCCTGATTCATCTTGGTGAGAATCCGGCTCATGGAGGAGCCGCCCGCTTCGGCGTTGATCCCGAGGCCCGCCATCGCGGAGGAGAGCGAGAGCACCTGCGCTTGCGTTAGGCCGATCGCATGGCCCGCGCCGGAGATCCGCTGCGCCATCTCGACGATCTCTTTTTCCGTCGAGGCGCCGGCGTTCCCGAGGCCGACCAGGGTGGACGCGAACCGATCGGTGTCCTTCCCGGCGGCGCCGAAGATCGTCTGGATGCGCGCGATGCTGTTCGCGGCCTCGTCGGCCGTCAGGTTCGTCGCCACGCCCAGGCCCGCCATCACTTCGACGAACCCGGCGATCGCCTGCGTCGGGACGCCGAGCGCGCCGGCGGTCTCGGCGAGCTTGTTGATCTCGTTGACGGAGACCGGGATCGCCTTCGCCAGATTCCGGAATTGATCGGAGAGCTTCGCGAGCTCGGGCTCGGTCGCATCGACCGTCTTCCGGACACCCGCGAAGGAGCTTTCGAAATCGATCGCGAGCTTCGAGGCGCCCGCGGCCAGGCCCACGAGCGGGAGGGTCAGGCCGGCCGTCAGCGTACGGCCCACGGCTTCCGCCTGGCCGCCGAGCTTCTTGAGACTCTTCGACCAGGTGGCGGCCGCATCGCTCGACCGCTTCATCGCCTCATCGAACTCGGCCGTGTCGGCGACGAGCAGCGCGCGCAGGAGGCCAACGACCGCACTATTACTCATGGATCGTGCCCTCGGGCTGCCGCGCGCGGCGGAGCGGAATGCCGGTTTGCGCGCTCAGGACTTCGAGCGCCGATCGCAGTTTCGCCATCTTCGCCGCCTGCGGTTCGGGCGCGGGATCGCGGCGGATCAGATAATCGCCGAGCGGCGGCAGCCGGTTTTTCGACTGCGCGCGCGCCCAGATTGACACGCCCAGGTACGCCAGGCGCGCGTCCCGATTGGCCTGATCCCGCCGCCGCGCGCTCTCGGCCGCGAACTCGCGGTAGAGCTCGCGCGGCGTCAGCGCCCAGAACTCCGTCCGGCTCAGGCCGATTTCGCGCGCCTGGACATAGAGCGCGCGCCAATCCCATCGACCTGAGCGTGGGGAGGGCCCGCGGTGTCGGGCGCCTCCCGCAGCACACCGCGGTCGATCGCGTCAGGATTCATGAAGTCCAGGAGCTTCGGCAGCAGGTCCATCCACGGCTTGTACCCGTAGCCCGAGACGAGATCTGACACGTCCCGGATCGTCATCTCGGGGTGGTACCGCCGCAGCGTGGCCCAGAACAGCGCGCGCGACAGGATGAAGTTGCCCTTCCCGATGCGCGCGATCGTGTCGCCCATGTCGAAATCCGGATCGTTCGGATAGACCAGATCCTGGAATTCGCAGAGCGCGTTCAGATCGAGGGCGAGCCGATAGGTCTTGCCGGCAATGTCGATATCGAGCTCGCCCTTTTGTGGATTCGCCATCGTGCGTTACTTCCCTTTCTTCGCAGTGGGGTGAGGCGCCCGCCGGCTCAGGGCAGGTCGGCCGAGAAGTCGCCGAGCGGGGTGATCTCCGCCGTGAACGGCACCTTGGCATCGCCGGCGATCTCGCCCGGCTGGAACTTCGTCACGACGCCGCGGAAGGGCCATTCGGTGCCGGGCGACCCGTCCGGCAGGACGATCTTGAACCGCGCTTCCGCGCGCGTGCGCCAGAGCGCGATCAAGCCGCCGTTGGTGAAGCCGTCGCCGCCCGCATTGCTGTGGCTGCCGTGCGTCGGCCGCCAGTTGCCCGCGATCGCGAACGCGCCCGAATCGCGCAAGCCCGCGAGCTTCTCGCGGTGGGCTTCGGGCGAGCGGAGGTGCGTCTTTTCGATCACGTTGGTGGACATTTCGCCCGGGGTGATCGTTTCGATGTCGGCGATCGCCACGTACTCCTCGGGCGAGGCGCCGCCCTGGCCCACGAGGAGTTGGGCTCCGTAGCCCGTGAATGCTTCGCCGGGATAGTAGGTATCGGTCACATCAGCCATCACGCCCTCCTGTTAACTCGCAAACCAGACAATCAGATCTTGCGACACGCGCACCAGATGCGTGGCCGCGTCATAGTCTTCCCGTTGATCCCCCGCGAGAATCCCCGCGATCGGCACGCCGGAGAGATCGCCGCGGAAGCCCACGAGCCCCGACGACGCGCCCGTGGTGAGATCCCCGCGCACCGCCGCCGCGAGCGCGTGGGCGGCCACATACGGATCGCCGTGCGCGTCACTTTCCACCGCATCGATCTGGACGCGCGCCCGGCGGATCGCCACATCGCCGCGCAGCTGCATCGACGACACGCGATCGATCTCCTGCAGCCGGATCGCCGGCGCCGTGAGACTCTGCGGAAACTCCAGCGCATAGATCCGTTGATCGGTCCACGCCGTGACCGCCGGCAGCGTGAGCAGCCGATCACGGAGCGCCTGGATCAGCGCCACGCTCACTTCGCCTCCCGCGCGAACGCGCCCGCGCCGGCGTTCGCCTGCTCGAGGAGTTCCCACAGGCCCTCGCGGATCAGCGTCAGCGCGCGATCGCTCCCGTAATCGAACGCCGGGCGGAGAAACGGCCGCGCGCTCATCTTGACGGTGCCGTATTCCAGATACAGCCCATAGAACCCCTTGCGCGACGGGCCCACCGCCACCGCGGCCTGGAACTCATCGGCCGCGGCCCACTGGCCGCCCGCCATCGATCCGATCTGATTGGCCACGCTCACTTGGATCGATTCCTTGATGTGCACCTGGCCGCGCGGATCGAGCGGCGCGAGCTCCGCGGCGCGCCCCTGGATCGGCACCGCCGCCGTTTTCAGCACACCGATCAGCGCCTTTTTCCGTACCGACGCGCCGAGCCGCCGCAGCTGTGCCGCGAGATCCTCGCCGCCGGTGACGCCCAGGCCCAGTTTCACGGCGCGGCCTCCGTGGGCGTTTTTCCATACGCTTCCGTGAGGATCGCGATCCCTTGCGCGCGGCCGATGGGCGAGGCGCCGATGATGTCGAACTGGCGCCCGGCAAATACGAGCCGCCGGAGTTTCTGGACATCCACGAGCTCCGGATCCATCTCCGGCATGTACGGCATCGCCCACTGGGTGTAGCTGACGGCCAGCTCCTGGGCGCCGCGTTCCCGTTCGCCCGCCTCGACATCCTCCCGCGCCATCGCCACCGTGGCCAGGTCGCTCCAGGGCGCATCGGTCGGAAAGCCCGACTGGCCCACGGCCTCCGGCGGCCGCGTCTGGATCGTGACCCAGCGATCGCGCGCCCCCGCGCCGGCGCCGCCGCGCGTCTGCCGGAGCCTCATCGGTGGGCCTCCGAGGGCGGCCGCGGCGGGAGCGCCGCGCCGCCGCGGGGCGCGGGCGCCGCCACCACGCCGTAGTGCTCCTGGACCCACGGGAGCGCCTGGGCGGCCGGGCTCCAAGGGTCCACGGGCCCGTGGAAATTCACCATCCGCGCGCCGGCGGGCAGCCGGCCGCCGTTCGGCACGATGTGCCGCCGGTAACTCAGCACGCCGTCATCTTCCGGCGTGTACACGGCCTCGCCGGGCCCGAGCACGTAACTGATCCAGGCCTGATCGCCGCCGCGGCCGCCGGCCTTGTACGCCTCGCGCGGGGAGCGTTTCGGATCGAACGTCTCCCAGATCTGCGTGCGCGTGCCGGGCGTGTGCAGCCAAATCGAGGCGTTGTAGTGCTGCGTCTCCGGCCAGTCGGTTTCGTTCCAGATCACGAACGGCTCCGGCCGATCGAAGAGCGGCGTCAGATCCCCGGTGATCACCGTGTCCAGATCGAGGCTCACGTACCGTTCCCCAAACCAGCCGCGCGCCTCCTCAGAAAACGCCTTCAGCCGCACGTAGCAGCTGGGCCACTTGAACCCCTCTGGCGGCGGAATGGCGATCCCGTCCCGCCAGATCGGAAACGTTTCCACATCATCAAGGCCGCGCGGATCGTCCGTAACGCACACGAACCGGTGCGGCCGCGGGTAGTGCCGCGCCACCATCCGCTGGAGCGCGTACACGGTGGCGGGCGCGTACGTGGAGCGGTACCGCCACGGCGCGCGCCACCGCCAGCAGACCACGGTGATCATGCGGCCTCCCGGAACGCGGCCATGAGCGGCGCGCACGGAAACGCGGTGATTGTGGAGCCCGGCGTGGCATTGATCACCGCCACGCCGAGCTCGGCCAGCGGCGCCACGAGCGCGTCATACGCGCGCCGGAACGCCGCATAGTGCTGGTCGGTGCTCTCCTCGAGGCCGCTGGGATGGCGCCCGAAGAAATGCGAGGCGCCGCCCACGCGGCCGCACGTGTAGCCGAGCAGCACGATCCGCCGGGCGCCCAGGTGCACGGCCAGGTTGATCGCCGCATAGCCGGAATGGCCGCCGGTGCGCAGGCCCGTGGATACGAGCTCGAGGCCCTCCGGCCCGGTGTGCTCGAGCACGTGGATCCCGGGCGCGCGCGGGATCGGGCTGCTGTCGCCCAGCTTCCAGCCCACGCCCACCTTGTGGCCGCGAAACTCCGGCGCGCCGGCGTAGTAGTGCCACCAGCGCCGATCGGAGGAGTAGAGCACGGGCGCCCAGGGCGCGAGGCGCACCGCGTCACTGACCGCCACCACGTGGGCGCGGCGGCGGGCGTACGCCAGATCTTCCGCCGTGAGCGTGGGCCCGCTGGCCGCGCACACGATCGTCTCGTCCGGCCAGCGGCGGGCGATCGGTTCAGGCAAGGGCCGGCCTCCGCAGGGGATGGAGTTTCCGCCGCACGTTCGGACGCAGATACGCGCCCGCGGCCGGATCCTCCGGTTTCAGATCGGCGTCATCCCCACGGAAGCGCCAGAGATCGCCCAGGGTTTCCAGGATCGCGGCCTGGACCACCGCGAAGTCCAAATCGACGGCGGGATCGGTGGCCGTCGTCCAGTCGTTCACCCGCCGATCCAGAAAGATCAGCACCATCGCCGTGGCCTGCTGCGTCTTCTCCTCCACGGCCACCTGCTCCCGATCATCCGGGAGCCGCAGATGCGCGTGGGCCTGGGCGTAGGTCACCAGCTGCGTACTCATCAGTACCGCCCGCCCGGGAGTCCCTGCGCGCCCTTGTCGCCCGTGGGCCCGCGCTCCCCCTTCGAACCGGCCGGGCCTTTCTCGCCGCGCTTCACGGCCAGGCGCCACGGCGTGCCGCCCTCGATCGGTTTGCTGTCCGTCTCCGCCTGGGCGATCCAGAGGGATCCGGCGTACGTCACCGCATCGCCCTGGGCATACGTCTCGCCGGCGCGGTACTGGCCGCGATCGATCATGATCGGCAGCACGCACCGGCCCAGCTCCGTGCCATCCGCGCGCCGCAGGATCAGCGCGCGATCCTCGAGCGCGCACGTCACGCCCTCGAGCGTGCCGTCCTGCCCGTCGCGGCCATCGCGCCCAGCGGCGCCCGGTTCGCCCAGGGCGCCCGCGGGCCCGGGGACGCCTGGCTGGCCGTCGCGCCCATCGCGGAGCCGGAGCTCCGCCAGCACCTGGCGTACTTCACGCGCGACCTGGGCGACCACCAGGCGCTCGAGCACGGGCGCGATCTCCTCGAGGAGCGTTTCCATCTGCGCGTTCATGGGTGGAGCTCCAGCGGCGCGGCGGGCGCCAACCGCTCCGCATAAAACCGCGTGAGCCACCGCCCCGCGCCCGCGGTGGCCTGCGTGGCGGCCGCGGCGTCATCGGCGGGCGGCGGTTCGGCCGGCGGTGGCGCGGCGGGCTTGGCCTGCCCAAACGGATCCGCACCCGCGTCCCGTTTCGCGAGCGCCTCCAGGCTGTAGTTCTGCTGCTGGAGGTACGGCATCGCGCCGCCGGGCACGGGCCCGAGATCGAGGTACCGGGCGCGCGCTTCGTTCGGCGCCATCCCGCCGCCCTTGATCGCGTCCGAGGAAGCTTTCACTTTCGTGGCCGTATCCATCCGGATCAGATCGTCCAGATCCATCTCCGTGCCGATCGGCTGGCCGGCCGCGTTCGTGGTCATCTCGAGGCCTTCGTCCAGGAGGATCTCGATCGACTCGATCAAGTTCTGGAGACACTGGCTGTAGTACTGGATCTGCAGCGTTTCCGGGCTGCTGTTGGCGGGCACTGGGCCCACGCCGATCAGGTACGGTGGCACGTGGAACGCCGTGCACGCATTCTCCGCCGTCCACTTCAGCTGCTCGATCAGCTGGGAATCGGTGGCGCTGAAACTCATCTTTTCGTACGTCAGGCCATCCCCGAGCACGGCCACGCGGCCGTAGTTCTCGCCGCCGTACGCTTCCTGCCAGCGCGCTTTCAGCTCGTCGGCCACGTCCTGATCGATGTGGCCGGGCGCCGTGACGATCCCGGACGGCACCGCGCGATTCATAAAGAACCGCGAGCTGTTCTGCTGGATTTGGAGGCCCTGGGCGGCGCCCACGCCGCAGGCGTAGATCGGCGACACGCCCACGAGCGGATGGAAGAGCGGCACCATCACGTCATGGATCATTTCGGACTGCGGGATCACCACGTCGCTCTCGATCTGTGCGAGGAAATCGCGGCCCACGCGGTAGTACACCGCGCCATCGGGCGCCACGAGCGGCGCCACGCACGTGGGATCGAGGATGTAGAGCGCCGTCACCACGCCGCGCTGATCGCGCTGCTTCACGGCGTACGTGTTCCCGTGGATCAGTTTGGACACGATCCACTGTTCGTAGAATTTGATGCGGTGCTGGTAGCGGTTCGGTTTGCGCAGGACCGGACTATGCGCGGTGTTCTCGATCTCCTGCCAGATGCCATCCGCATCCTGGGCCACGAGCTTCACGCGCAGCTTGCCGATGTCGGAGGCGATGAGCGTCACGCAGGCGTACACGGCCGCGTGCGCCAGGACCGTTTCGGCGGTGGCCGGCGCGTTCTGCTGCCAGGCGCCCGCGAACGGCTCGCGCACGATCGGCCACCAGCCGCCGCGGCCCAGGCCGCCCGTACTCGTGGGCACCGTCGCAAGCCCGGCGCCGCGGGCGGCCGGGCGGGCGAACGCGCGCCGCCGGAGTGTCTGCCACCACGCCATCACCCCTCCGTGTCACGGTTCCGGCTGCAGATCGCGCCGCCGGTACCGGCGTTTCTCCGGCGCCGGTAGCGGTGCGGCCGGCGGCTGGGGACGCGCCGGCCGCGTGAGGGTCACGAGGCCGGCGCGCTTGGCGGCCGCCGCATCGAGCGGCCACATCGCCACGACCTCCCCGATCTCCACGTGGCGCCCTTCGTAGTCGAACGGCGCCACCGCCCCAACCATCACCCTGCGCGGCATCCGCTTACGATCCCGCGCCGCCCCAGGTGATGTGGTTGATGAAGCTGACCGCGCCGCCGCGGAGTTTCTTCCAGTTGATGAACCGTTCCGCGCGGAGCGCGATCGAGTTCGTCTGCCACATCGACACGAGCGCCACGGCCGCCTGCGTGCCGTCGGCCGTGCCCACCGGCGCATCGCTCATCTCGAGCGACGCCTCCCGGCTGGCCTCCACCGTCACCACGTCGTCATCCGCGAGGCCGATCATCGAGGCGTTCGCCGCGATCAGCATGTTCCCCGCGGCCGCCGTGTGCGCGTACTGCGACGCGATCACGGGGATTCCCTCGAGCGTCCCGCCCTTCACGCCGATCCCGTCGAACTCCCGGCCGCCCAGGCTGTTGCGCATCAGGGAGAGCGCGAGCGCCACCGTGTTGGGCGTGATCAGCACCAGGCTGGCCACGTTCTGATTGGTCGCCACGAACGCCGCGATCAAGGCCGCCAGATCATCGCGGATGTCATCCGCCGTGCCGCCGCTGCTCGCGATCGGGGTGACGCCGTTGGTGATCGAGGCGGGCGACACGTTGACCGTGGCCGCGTGCGCCGGATCCACGAAATCGATGTCCAGGCGCTCCACCACGGAATCGCGCAGGCTGTCGCGCACCAGCTGCTCCGCCGATGGCGACGAAAACCGCGCGAGCTCCTCCGTGATCACGCTGATCGCGGCCACCTTCGTCCAGGGGAGCACCTGCCGATCGAAATCGTATTTCGTGAGCGGCTTGGCCTTCCCCTGCCCGACCCAGTAGCCCAGGCCGCCGGAGGTTTGCCCCGCGATCGCCACGTTGAACGGCACCCGCCGCAGGGACGGGATCGCGCCCGTGCCGAATTGCCCGATGATCGTTTGCGGCCGGACCCAGGCGAGAAAATCCGCGGCCAGGTTCGTGGGATCGACCAGCGCGCCCGCCCAGCTCGGATCCGTCGTGTTGCCGGCCGCCACGGCCGCGCGCTCGAGGTACTGGATCACGCGGTGATTGTCGGGATAGCGCGACTTCGCCACGGCCACGGCCGACATCTGAAACTGATTCTGAAAGGCGATCAGTTTGCACATCACGGCGCGGGCGAACTCGATCCCCGGCGGCAAGTTGTCGCGCACGAAGATCTGCGTGGATCCCGTGCGGCTGGCCGCGGCGGCCTGCGTGGAGTTGCCCTGCGCCGGGACCGCGGCCGCGCGGTTGGTGGACTCCAGCGTGGAGAGGCGCGCCAGATGTTTGTCCAGGCTCTCCACCTCCGCCTGGAGCGCGTCATACTCTGCCGATTGCGGATCGTCGAGCGTGACGCCCGCGGCGCTGGCCGTCTGCATCAGTTCGGCCATCCGCGCGGCCTTCGCCGTACGCATCCCGGTGAATCCCGTGATCTGTTCGCCCGTCGTTTGCTGCGCGTTCATGGCCGTGGCCCTCCGGTTTCGATAGGAAAGGTCGATCGCTTTGATCGTGTCGATCCGGGCCTCCGCATTGGCGGGCACTGCCACCAGGGAGAGCTCCAGAATTTCGGTTTTGGTGAAATGTAGCCCGCCGGTTTTCAACGCCTTGATCCCGTTGTCCAGCGGGCGGAACCCGATCGACACGCCGCGGATCAGGCCCGCCTTCACCGACTCCCACGCCTCCTCGATCCGATCGCGCAGCTTACCGGGCGCCTGGATGTCCGGCAGCGTGGCGCGGAACGCGATCCCCTCCGCCGTGGGCGCCTCGAGCGCCACGCGGCCGATGGGCTGGCGTGTGTCATGAAACAGGAGGAGCGGGAGATCGGCCGCGAACGTGGCCCCGAGCGGTTCGATCACATCGCCCATGCGATCGGGCGTGGGCGTGGACGCGATCCCCTCCAGCGTGCGGAGCGTGGGATCGAACGACTTCACCGTGATTAGGCTGTACGCGCGGTGGAGCATGGGCCACCCACGGTAGCAAGGCCGCGGGCGGCCGCCGGTTGATTAATACGAAAACCTCACTTGCGTTCGCGCCACAGGCCAAGGGCCACGCCCACGAGACTCCCGACCGTCCAGCCGAGCGCGAGCATCCCGATGGCCCAGATCACGCGGGCGCTCACCGCCGGAGCGCCGCGCGGAGCGTGGCGCGCACAAACGCGGCCACCGACACGCCGCGGGCGCGCGCGGCCTGCGCGAGCCGGTCATATTCGGCCGGCGTCACGCGGCTGGACACGGGCACGCGCGGCGCCTCCACTTTTGGCCGGCCGCCGCGGTTCGGCGCGCGCCCAGCCGTCGCATCGAGCACGTACATTGAGTCTCGCGTGATCATCCCGGACCGCCCATCACGAACACGGAGTACCGCGGCGCCGGCCCGGCCGTGGCCGCCAGCATCTTCAGCGCCATGATCGCCGCCACCACGCCATCGATCCGCTTGCCGGATTTCCGTGGGCGCACCGGCCGGATCCGCCCGGCCTGATCCGTTTTGATCGCCACGTTTTCCACGTGATTGCGCAGGATGCGGTGGCCGCCATGCGCCACGCGCCCGGCCTTCGTGAGCGCCTCGAATACCTGGGAGGGTTCGGACAGGTGCGAATAATTCTGCAGCACCTCCGCCACTTTCAGCCCGGCGCGATCGCGCAGTTGCGTGGCCAAGTCGGTGGCGAACGCGGGATCGTAGCCGAGCGTGGCCTGCTTGAGTAGTGGAAACCGCGGCACGATCTTTTCTGTGATGTCCCGATAGATCCGCGTGTAGTCGATCACGCCGCCCTCGGTGGCCGTCACGAGCCCCTGCTCGGCCCAGAGGCTGTACGGCACGCCATCCAGTTTTTCGTGTTCGCGCATCGTGTCCTGCGGGATCCAGAAGAACGGGAGGATCACGATCCGGTAGTTCAGCTGCACCAGGCGGCGCGCCGGCGTGGCCGTCTCCGTGTCCACCGCGAGCTCCACCGGCAGCGGCTCCGCCATCGGCAGCCGGAACGTGAGCACGCAGGCCGCGAGATCGTACTTTTGCGCCAGATCGAGCGCGGCGGCCACGGGCACCGTCCGCAGTTCCGCCTCGTCGGGGAGCGGCGCCGTGCACCGGTCCCACCACTCGAGCGGGATCCAGGCCGTGGCCTGATTCGTCCAGCGGTTCAGATGAAACCGCAGGAAATCGTTCCGCTTGCGCGGCTCCGCCACGGCCTCGAGGCACTCCGCCGCGATCGCCTGCGGCTGGACCGTGATCCCGTGGCCGGGATTCACGCGCGCCCAGGTGCGCGGCGCCGTCCAGTCCTCCGTGTCCTGCATTTCGAAGATCACCGGCAGACACGTGGGATCGGGCGTGGTGCCGCTCAGTACCTTTTTGGCGTACTCGTACTCTTCGAAGCAGATCGACTCATCATCCATCCCGGCGTGCGTGACCAGCAGCAGGAGCGGCTGGCGCCGCTTCACCATCGATTTCTTGATCGCTTCGTACAGATCGCGGTTCGGCTGGCCGTGGAACTCATCGAAGATCGCGCCGTGCGGCCGGAAGCCGTGTTTCGTGGTCGCATCCGCGGAGAGCACCTGATACACGGATTTGGTGGCGGGCTGGAAAATGTTATCCCGCAGCACCTCGCACATCTGATCGAGCTCCGGGCTGGCCTCCACCATGATTTTCGCGTTCGTGTGCACCACGCGCGCTTGATTTTTATCCGCGGCCAGGGCGTAGATTTCCGCCGCGGGCTCGCGATCGCAGAGCATCAGATACAGGCCCGTGCCGGAGGCCCAGGGCGATTTCCCGGCGCCCTTCGGGAGAAACGCGAACACCTTCCGGAACCGGCGGAACCCGTCCGCGGTGCGTTTCCAGCCGAAGATCGGCCGCGTGAGCAGCTGCGCCTGATACGGGAGCAGCGCGAACGGCCGGCCGGCAAACTCCCCGATGTGATGCGTGAGGTACTGCGGGAAGAACTCCACGGCGCGCTCTGCCTCGAGCGTGTCGTAGTAGTACGCGCCGTCGGGCGACTCCCAGCGGCCGCCGCGCCGCACGGCGGGGATCTCGATCGTCACGCCGGGCCACCGCCGCGTGGGCGGCGGGCCGGCGCCCCACCAGCCGCCCCGCCGCGGCGCCCGCGGCCTGGCCGTGCGCCTACGCGCCCGCGCGAGAGACGGCGACAGGGCCAAAGAAGCGATCTCGCTGCGCGTTCGCCGTGTCGGGTTTCGGCACATGCACGCGCGAACGGCTCACCGGCGTGAGCCCGAATTCCATCAACAGGGCGCGGCATTGCTGCTGCGCTTTCATCGAAATCATGAGATACGGCGACACGCGCGTCGGCTTCTTTTTCTTGCCGACCGTGACCATCACGCCGTGCTGCTGGAGCTCGCGCTCCGCCGCTTTCCAGCGCGCGAACGTGGCGCAGTAGAGGGTGAGCGCATCCAGATCCACCTCCGTGAGCAGGCCCACGCGCTGGAGCCGCGGCGCGGTGCGTTCCCACTCCGCGCGCGCGCCGGGATCGTCCAGCAGGATGTCCGGGACCGTCAGATCGAACGCGGGCGCGGGCTGCGGCTCATCGGCCGGGAGGCGCCGCTGCCCGGGATTGCCGCGGGCGATTTTCATCGCGGTGGGGATCGGTTTGCGGCCTCTCACGGGCGATCGGGCGGCGGGAAGGCCTGCAGCCCCGCCTCCACGTCATTGGCGAGGTTCGCGATCGTAGCCGCGATCTCGGGGCTGAACACGCGGAGGCGGCGCGCGGTGTCGCGCGTCTCTTCGATCCAGGCCTCCAGCTCCGCGCGCATCTCTCCCTGCACTAATGCGGCGTTCACCGGCTGCAGTCGTAGTGATGTCATCCCCGTCATCCCCTCCCGATCGGCGGCCGATCCCACCGAAACCCCGATCGCCAATTTCGCAGGAGCACGCATAAGGGCCCCCAAGGGTCTACAGACGATTTGCAAATTTCTACAGACCCTCCCCCCCCTCCCCTCTGCTACTTCGCACTCCCTCTCAGCAGCGCGTGCGCGCGCTCCTGCTCCGCCGGGCTGCGCCGCAGCTGCGGGACTTGGTACCCACACTCACAGCGGAAGTACCGCACGCCCGCCTCCGTCACGCGGTACAGCTCCGTGTGCGGGCAGAGCGCTTGCCGGGTGAGCGCCCAGGGGCGCGCCCACCAGCGCACCACGGCGCGGTGTGTCACTGGCGCCATTGCCCGCTCACCGCCAGCGGCGTCAGAAAGAAATCTTGGGACGTGGCCTCACGGAAGACCGTGTTATCCACCACCACCTGCACCGACAGAAACGGATAGAGCACCTGGAATCCGTAACTGATGGGCGTGGCCTCGAGCGACAGGAACATCGCATCGGTGCCCACCGTCTGCGTGGCGAAGTAGGGCAGCGACGTGACCACCTGGGCCAGCCCATCGGTGGGCGTGGAGTATCGCACGCGCACGCTGGTGGCGTTCCCCGTGATTCGGAATTGGATCGTGTGTTTCACCACGATGGGCGTGGGCGTGGGCACCGGCGCGGGCGCGGTGGGCACGTTGATCACTGTGTCACCGCAGGCGATCGTGGCCGCACAGGTGAACGCGACAAGTAGCGATCGCAGCGTGGAGATCATGTGCGCTCCCGTTCTATCGTGGGCCCGCTGGGATAGTAACGCATTGTGAACTAACCGCCTAGCGTTCACGCAGTGTGCACCGGACTACTGCGGATCGAGGGCTTGGGCGGCTTTGCCGGCCACCTGCGCCGCATGGTACGCGCGGTTCGCCTGCCAGCCGTGGCCGCGGTTACGGAACTCCTCGGCCGCCTGGAGGAGCGCCACCGCGGCCGCCTCCAGATCCCGCGCCGCGGCCTTCACGAGCGCGATGGCCTGATCCTCGCCGGCCCACCGTTTGGCGCCGCTGCGCAATTCCGTATCGAGGCGTTCGGCCAGGTGCGCGGCCGCGTGCCTCCGCCACAACAGCCCTAGCGGGGAGATCCAGGGGAGTTCCTGGAGGAGTAGCGTGCACGCTTCCTCGAGCGCCTGGATATCCATCACGCGCTCCTCACGGCGTCGGTCATGGAGAGTTCGAGGAATCCTGCCAGGCACGTGGGCGGCCGCGGGATCACCACCTCGGCCATGCGTAGCCTGTCCAGCGGCCGCTCGAGGAATTCCACAATCCGCACGGCGCAGGTGTTTGGCGCGGTGAGCAGCCGTTCGAAATGCAGTTCCAAGATCCGGTGACACGACAGCCCAGCGCGCAGACGTTGGAAGGCCTGGTAATCCTCCACAATGCTCCGGGCGATCGCCCGGCGCGTGCGCCGATCCGCCTGCACAGGCATCCCGCCCACATCGCGCAGAAACTTCAGCTGCGATTGGGCCTGTTGATCCGGATCGCGATGGAGCCAGAGCACCTCATACGCGAACCCCTCCATGAGCTGGTGGCGATGGGGATCCAGGATCTTCACGGCCCGGCCCTGACAGTCCCGCAGGAACGTGGCGCTGAGCGGTACCGCCGCCGCCCGTGCATCCTCAAAACTGATGCGCCCGAGATTGGCGACCACCTCGAGGCCGCCCATGTAGAGCATCCGCATCAGGAGGGTGGATCCACAGCGTGGGGCCCCTGCGACCACGACGATCGGCGCCGCCATCAGACCTCCTCCGTCTTGCCGCTCGTCAGCTGCCGATCGGCTGGGAGCATCCGGCCGCTTTCATACATCTGGGCCACCGCCGGGCCGATGTATTCGGCGACGGTTTGCTGATTCGGGAGCACGATGTGGGCGAGGAATTCATCGTCAAACGTCGCGATCCCGCTCTCGATCGATTCGAGCTTCGCTTTGATGACCAGGAGCAGCGCGCGCCAGCGCGTGCGAGTCGCCTGCTCGACCACTTTCAAGACGCCGGCGCCCGACCGCTGCAGATAGCTGTTCTTGATGCGCTTGTAGGCCGGATCGGCCGGATTCGGCAGGGCAATTTCGAACCGGATGATCCGGTTGTTCGCCTGAAATTGGACCGTCGCGCGGTGTTGCTCGTGATCCACGCCGGACATGAATTTCGTACACCGATGGCCGGTGAGCAGCCGTTCAATTTCGGCCCGTGATCTCTCAACGGGCACGCTCGTACTTTCCGCGTAGGCCATCAGATCCTCCGTCTCGCCTGCGTGCTTTCCCGTTGGCGTTTTTGGTTGTGACACCGATCGCAGAGCCCCTGCAGATTGGACAGGTCGAACCGGCGCCGATCGGCCTTGCCGGTGATCGGGATGATGTGATCCACGAGCGTGGCCAGCTGCAGCACGCCGGTGGTCGCGCAGACCGAATCGGCGGTCATCGGCGCCGCGGGATGGCGCCCGCCGCAGAGGCCGGCGCGCGGCACCTTCAGCGCGTACAGCTGGCCGAAGTAGCGATCTGTGAATGCCCGCCAGTGCCGATCGTACCCACGGGCGGAGGCGCTCCCACGGTGCCGATCGAATGTCGCCCGCGTGGCCACGGGCCCATGCTGCGGGCACGGCTGCACCTGGGCGCAACCCAGCACGCGGCACGTTTGCGCGTGGCGCCGCGGCATCAGGCGCGCACCTTTCCTGCGGCATGTTTTCGCGTGGTGCGCGGAACGGTGGCCGTCATCAGATGAAACGGCATCCACGTGAGCCACCGGCTGATCCGCCGCGGATCCCAGCCGGCCAGGGAACAGGTGCACGCCGGCATCGGGCGCGCCTGATCGCTCCCCTGCTCCCAGGCCGCTCGGTACGTCCGAGGCCCGCGCCGTACGTCATTGGCCGCCCAGGTCCGCATGTGTTCCGTCACCGCCCGCTGTAGCCGCAGACGGCCCGCGTTCGGACCCAGCCGCCCGCCTCGAGGAACTCGAGAAACGCATCCAGGCCGCCCACCACGTGGGCCACCTGCGCGGCCTGATTGATCGCGCGGAACGCCACCTGCGCCTCCGTGAGTGTGCCGCCGCGGCCTTTACACTCGATCCAGAGAAACGCCCAGGCGCCGCCGGGCCGGCACGGCGGCGGCGGCAGATAGATCGCCAGATCGCCCAGGCCCTCCGTCTGCCGCGTGCCGCGATCAGTGGACGGGGAGCCGCACACGCCGCAGCAGGTGGCGCGCACCGTGCCCAGCGTGTACACGCGGGCGCCCAGGTGCCCCGCGAGATTCACGATGGAGGCCTGCTCCGATTTCTCATCGGCCAGCGGCCGCGGGAACGTGACGCCGTGAGAGGTGATCGTGTCTTTCATAACGCCTTGCCTTGCCTTGCGCAGCCCGGTTCGGCGCAGAACTTCACTGCTCCTTCGGATCCGGCGCCGCGCGGCCGATGAGCCCGAGGAGCACATTGGCGATCGCCGCCGTGTTCGGCGTGGCGACGACGCCCAGGCGGAGCTCAAGGTAGGGCTCGTCGACGGCCGTGAGCCGGACCATGTGCGTGGCGGCGATCGGAATCTCCGCGCCGGCAGGTACGTAGTAGATCTTCATGACGTACTGCTGGACGACGGGATTCTCCTCGAGGTATTTGTCGAGCGTTTCCTGTACGTCGATGTCATTCGTCGGTCGGTCCATGTGTCTACTCTCCTTCGGTGCGGGTGTACTAGAAACGCCCGTCTCTCCGGGCTGTCACGCCGTTCTGTGCTCTACTGCTTCCAGGCGTTCTCATAGCGCGATTACCGCGTCAGCACTCCCGCCGGCGGCGAGTCGAGGCCTCTCTGCCGGAGTCAGTTCGTTCATGCCTCGTTGACGAATTCCGATTCCGCCTAAATCAACGCGAACGCCCGCAATCATCGGCGGCGGCGCGCGGCAGTACGGGCACCAGCAGCGCGCCGCGATCGCCGCGGGCGTGATGGCGGGCGGCCACCAGACGCCGCAGAGCACCGCGGCCACGTTCCAGGCCTGGCCACAGGCGGGACAGCACAGATCGATCTCCGCTTCCGGCATCACCTCGAGCTCCATCACGCCCTCCGGCGCCGTGCGTGGATCACGGCATCGATCACTTTTCGTGTCGTCTCCCCGTCGCAGTGCATCTGCTCGGCCGCGCACGCATCCTTGAATTGCGCCGCGAGCTCCCCGAGATCGGCATTGGGCGCGCGCTCGAGCACGCGCCGAAAAATCGCGCAGTACGCTTTGAACCGCGGCATGTAGATCGGCCGCGGCCCCGGCGCGGATCGGCCGGCGGGCCGGGCGGGCTGGCGTGGCGGCGGCGGGAGCGTGGACGGCGGCTCGCGACGATGCGGATGCTGGTGCTGCTGGAACGTGGGCAGCACCAGACAGCGCGTGGAGGCGGCCGTGTAGCGGGCGACAAACCCCGCGCGCGCGAGCGCTTGCAACAGCGGCTCCACGTTCACGCGGTCATACGGGAAGATCGCGGCCTTGATGCGCGGCGGCCGATCCTCGAGGCGCCCATCCCGATCGGCCAGGCCCCACAGTCCGGCGAATAGCAGCCGCGCGCGCACCGGCAGCTGCGCCAGATCCTCATTCGTAAAGAATCCCGGTTTGAGCAGACGCGCGCGCATCGGGCGGAGCTCCTAGCTGGCGATCACGGCCGCGGTTTCGTGGCGCGCTCAATGCGATCGAGGATCCAGGCTTCCACCGCCGCGGCGGCCCAGCGCGTGCGGCGGATGTCGGGATCCTTGATCCGCGGCGGAAACTTCCCTTCCCGGATCAGCTTCTGCACGCTCGTGGGCCCCAGGCCCGTCCGGCGGCAGACTTCCTGCAGATTGATCAGCTGGGCGGGCGCGGCCTGGCGCGGCGGTGCGTCAGACGGCGCGGCGATCATCACGTGTCGGGACAGAGTAGCGGCCACGGTGGGATCTCCTGTGGATGGTCGAACGGGTTAGGCAGCGCGGGAACTGATAAAGGCCGTGGCGGGGATCCCGGTGAGATCCTCGAGATGTTTCGCGATCAGCAGGGATGGCGTGCGGCGGCCGTTGAGGATCATGGAGATGTACGTGGGCGTGACACCCAATTCGCGCGCGAGCCACCGCTGCGTGTGGCCGCCGGCGCGGAGCCACGTCTGGATCCGCGGCTTGATCAGTTCGCCTCCGCGGCCGCGTGTACCAGTTCTCACGATGTGGGAAGGATAACCATATGTGCACATCAGAGATCAACTAGTTTTCACCATCCTCCCCGAGAAACAGCACTGGACAATGAACTATTGGTTCATTTATGCTGCGCGCAGTAGACACGTGGCACGTAGCACACTGGACCATCTCCGGGAGCAGATTCGGCGGCGCCTCAAACAGAAAGGCCTCACGCAGAGGCAACTGGCCGAAGCGGTGGGGCACAGCGGGCCCTGGCTCTCGATGATCTTGCGTGGGCGCCGCGGCATCCAGATCCCGGAAATTGATGCGATCGCGGCGTATCTGGAGGCCACCCCCTCCGCCTTATTTGACGATCCCGACTACGATCCACGGCTCAATGAGGGATCCGGGAAGGCAGCACAGCATGGCACCTCGTCTCCGACTCGTTTTCCCACGCCGCGCACCGACGGGCGGCTCATCGAACAGTTACGCGAGATCATCACACGCCAACAACAAGCCCTCGACCGTCAACAGCACGCGATCGAGCATGTCCTCGGCCACTGCCTCCACCCCGCCATCGAATTTCTGGGGGAAACGGTTCACCAGGTATCCGCGGCTCCTGGAGATCGTCTCGAACCTGTACGCCGCCGTGGAGATCGATCCAAGCGCCCTCGATCTGCCACGCCTGGCCGCCGCTAGTCACCTCACACACCTCCAGGCGCGCGCGACCTCCACACCGGCGCCGGCTGGCGGGCCTGCCCGCGCGCCCAAACGTGGGGGGGGGGGGGGGGGGGGGGCGGGACCC
>Ga0210380_10000199_pt1 | contig 32092 bp, 46 predicted proteins | sample PLM4_5_coexredo_FD_155476 | JGI IMG/M metagenome (GOLD analysis project Ga0210380, IMG submission 155476) | Groundwater sediment microbial communities from an aquifer in East River, Colorado, USA - PLM4_5_coex redo | ecosystem: Environmental > Terrestrial > Soil > Riparian zone | place: USA... | reverse complement strand
CGCCGCGGCCCGGCACACCGCGGCGCCGCGCGCCTGGCGCGCTCGAGGGCGCGGCCCTCATCTCGGCGAATCCGAATCTCCACGGCCGGCACCGGTCGCCGGCCTTGTCGCCGAGCCAAATCGCGTACGACTACTCGGCCGCGGGCGTGCGGCACTATCAGGCGTGGTCTGAGGCGTGGGGCCGCGAAGTCCTGCGCGTGCTCAAGCCGGGCGGCTATGCCGTCGTGTGCGGGGCGCCGCGCACCTATCACCGCCTGGCCGCGGGCCTCGAGGATGCCGGCTTCGAGATCCGCGACTGTCTCGCGTGGCTCTTCGGCTCCGGCTTTCCCAAGTCGCACAACCTCGGCGACGGCCGCGGCACCGCGCTTAAGCCGGCACACGAGCCGATCGTGCTGGCGCGCAAACCGTTCGACGGCACGGTGATCGACAACGTGCACCGGCATGGTACCGGCGCCCTCAATATCGACGCGTGCCGGATCGGGAGCGACGACACGCGGCGGATCAAGGAGGGCTGGCGCGGGCAATTTCCGCACGAGGACGATACCTGGACGTCGAAAACCGTCACGGTCGGATCGGACCAGGGCCGGTGGCCGGCAAACGTGGTGCTCGATGACGTGGCCGCGGCCGAGCTCGACGAGCAAAGCGGCGATCTGGTCTCGGGCGGCGGCCCCACATGGCGCGGAGCCGCTCCGGGAAGCAAGATGTACGGATTCCTAGGGCAACAGGCATGCCCGGCCCCACGCGGCCAAGATAGCGGCGGGGCGTCACGGTTCTATTACGTCGCCAAGCCCTCGCAAGCCGAGCGCGATAGCGGGCTCCCGCTGGCCGGGAACGCTCATCCGACCGTCAAGCCGGTCGCGCTCATGCGCTGGCTCGTGCGCCTGATCACACCGATCGGCGGGATCGTCCTCGATCCGTTTCTCGGGTCCGGCACGACGGGGATCGCCTGCCGGTGCGAGCATCGCGGCTTTGTCGGGATCGAGCGCGAGGCGGCCTTCCTCGCCCTCGCGGAGCAACGGATGCGCCATGTCGCGCCCTGTTCGAGGGCACCGAGTAAGCGATGGCCCCGCTTGATTTCGAGCTCACGCCGCCGCCGCTCGAGGCGCGGCCGCGATCCGGTCGAGGCCGGGCGGCCGTGGCTCGCCCGCTCCGGATGATCGCGCGGCACGGTCGCGGGCCGGCCGGCCTCGTGTGCCGCACCTGCGCGTCGTTCGGGTACCACAGCGGCGGGCGGCGGAACTACTCGAAGTGCCGGCGGTACGGCATCACGAGCGGCCCCGGCACGGATTGGAGTGGCCGTTATGCGGCGTGCGGCCTGTATACCGCGCGGGTGTCCGGTGATGCGTCCGCCTCCTGATCCGGGTCGGCGGCGGGCGGCTCGAGGTGCCGATCGGGCGTGGCCGGCGGCGGCTCGTCGAGCTCGACCCGGTAACACCGCCGCCCCTGAATCGGATCGTCGTCACAAATCAGGGCTTCGTACATGGCACTAAAAAGTATGCACGAGGACAATCCGCACGCCGCAATTCCCCGCTTCCCGCTCGAGTGGCCGCTCGGGTGGAAGCGGAGCCGTACGCGGCGCCCGTCGAATTTCACCATGACGCGCGAGGACCGCGGCGCGGCGGGCCTGGTCAAGCGGAGTACGGCCGTCAACATGATCACGGCGACCGCCCGCCTCGAGGATCAACTCGACAAGCTCGGCGCCTCAAGTCCGGTGCTCTCGACGAATGTCTCGCTCAACCTGCGCGGCTTTCCGCGCGGCGATGAGAATCCGACCGATCCGGGCGCCGCGGTCTATTTCCTGTTCAAAGGCCGCGCGACCGTCCTGGCGTGCGATACGTTTTTCCGCGTGGCCGATAACATCGCCGCGCTCGCCGCCCACATTGACGCGCTCCGGCGCATTGAGCGGTACGGCGTGGGCACCATTGAGCAGGCCCTCGCCGGCTACAAGGCGCTCCCGGCTGACACCGCCGCCGATTGGCGATCCGTCTTTGGTTTTCCGAAGGACGCGCGGCCCTCGCTCGAGGAGCTCGATACGCGGTTCAAAACCTACGCGCGGCAGAAACATCCGGACGCGGGCGGCACCGATATCGAGATGGCGCACCTAAACCGGGCGCGCGATTACGCCTTGCAGGAATTGGTGAACTGATGGCCGCTGCCTTGTTCGATCCGCATTGGGAACGGCCCGCGGGTGTGATGCAGCGGCGCACCGCCGCGACCGAGGGCGACGACCTCGAGCGCATCGCGGTGCACCTCGGGGCCTGTCGCCGCGCGGGCCTGTATCTGTATGGCGCGGGCGTGATCAGTCGGCGCGAGCACGCCGCGATCGTGCGCACGCTCGAGCGGTACGAGCGGCGTCTGGTGCGACGGTATGCGGCCGGCGCTCGAGGGCGGGGCCGCTGATGCGGGCGTTTGCGCTGGCGGTCGTCGTGATCGTGGTGTTCGTCCTGCTCGTGAGTGTGACGGCGATGCTCCTCTATCGGCACTATGGCGGGGCGCATGGATGACGTGGGCGCCGCTCCGGCCGTGTCCGCGCCCGCGGTGCCGGCATCTCGTCGGGCGGGGCCGGCCGTGTCCGGTGCACCGCGCGCGCCCGAATGCGGCGATCCGGCGGCTCTACTTCACGCCGCGCTGGCGGGCGCTCCGGGCGGCCGTGCTCCTGGCCGATCGCGCGTGTGTCGTGTGCCAGGCGGCGCCGAGCACGATCGCCGATCACCTGGTGCCGCACCGCGGCGATCCGGCGCTCTTCTGGAATCGCGACAACCTACAGGGCTTGTGCGCGACCTGCCACAGCCGGAAAACGAGGCGCGATGAGTGACCGCCGCCCGCTCACACCGCGGCAACGCCTGGCGCGCGTTCGCCGCCGCCGCATGCCGCCCGGTGTCGATGTGCTCTGGCAACGGGGCGAGGCCGGATGGCACGCGGCCCCGGCCGGCCTGGCAAACGAGAGCGATGCGCGGCTCCTCCGCGCGCTCGCCGCGGACGCCTGGCGCGCGCGGGTGCTCGGCCACGCGGCGAAGTATCCGCGGCACATCGGCGCGGCCTCGAGGCGGTACCGATGATCTGGTGGTTGCGGCTCCGCGCGTGGTGGCTCGAGCGGGACGCCGACTATGTGAGCCGGGCCTGGCTCGCGGCGCACGAGGCCGCGGCCCCGCCGCCGGACCGCTGAAGCCGGAGGAATGCACGCGAATGCCTGAAATGCAGATCGACCGTTTGCAGTTTGATGAAGAGCTCTGGCCGCGTGTGCGGCGTGACGAGAACCGGGTCGCCCATCTCGCGGATGTGCTCACGGCCGGCGGCCGACTGCCGCCCGTCAAGGTGCAACGCGGATCAGGGATCGTCCTCGGCGGCTGGCATACCGTCGCGGCGTATCAGCACTTACAACGCGCCTCGGTACCCGTCGAAGTCGTTGACGTGGCGGAGTCAGATCGACTGCTCTACGCATATCTGGAGGACGTATCGAGCGCACTGCCGTACTCCGATGCGGATGTGCGTTCGGTGGCGCGCCGCCTCTACGTCCAACGCAGCGCAGTGAATGGTGACCTGCCGAACGTGACCGACCTCGCGCGCGACCTCAGGCGTACGCAGCGAACGGTGGCGTATTGGGTAGAGGATCTCGTTGCCACAAAACAAGCAACGGCCGAACGAAAGCTGAGTGCTCGGATCGTCGCCGTGCAGGCGTTTCACGCGACCGGCGTCTCAAAGCGGCGCATTGCGGCCTTACTCGGAGTGTCAGAGATGCAGGTGCGACGCGATAGCAACGTTGCTATTGCGTCGCATCTCACTGTGGTCGCTCGTCGCGCCCGCGGCGGTGGAGAAAATTTGTATGAAATGCGCGGAGGCCCTCGGCCCGCCGCCGTCGATCGCGATTCCGCCGGCCGTGGTCGAGGAATTCGCGGCGCTCGAGGGGATCTCACTGGCGACGGCGCGCAACCGGATGCGAGTCGTGTGCCTGGTCAGGTTTCAGATCGATCCGGTATTCGAGGAGGAGTGAATCATGGCCGGGCGGTGTCAGTTCTGCGGGTGTACGGACCTCCGCGGGTGTGCCTTCGGGTGCGCGTGGGTCGATCGCGCGCACACGCTCTGTAGCGAGTGCCTCGACGTGCGGCGGGCGTATGCGGCGCTCCCGCTCGCGCACCGCCGGCAGAGCACGCCGCGGGCGTTTGGGCGTGGCTGGTTCGCGCGGCGTGACGACGAGGGCGAGTCGTCGCCCTATGCCGAGGACGGGCCGGCCGGCCGGACCTGGCAACGCGGCTTCGAGGCCGCAAGCCGCTGGCTCACGCAGGAGACGGACCGGCGCGAGGCCATCCATTGACGGCGGCCGAGTCGGTCTTTCGGTGTGCGCTGTGCGGGCGGCGCTTCGAGACGACGCCCGCGGAGGATGCGCGCGCCCGCGCCGAGGCCGAGGCGGATTGGCCCGACGTCGCGATCGCCGAGATGGTCGTCGTGTGCGAGGGGTGCTATGCGGACGTCCTCCAACGGGAGCGCGAGGCGGTGAAGCACTGATGAAACACTTACGGGTGCGAGCGGTCGGCAAGCACGCGATCCGGCCATATGCGGCCCGCGCGCACGGGAGTGCCCTCCCGGCCGATGCGACTGAGGCCGGGCAGGCTGAGCCGTCGTTTACCTGCGCGGAGTGCGGGCTGGTGTTTCTCCTGGCGGACGGCGATGACGAGCTCGCGCGGACGGAGGCGGCGCGCGATTGGCCGGGTGTCGCGCTCGAGGACCTGGCGCGGGTGTGCGAGGCCTGTTACCGGCGGGTGATGCACCGCGAGCGCGAGGCGGTCAAGTGATGGCGGCGCGTGCGCGGCGCAAGCCGCTGCCGGTGCACTGGGTCGCGGCGGGGCCGCATTGGGTCGCCGCGGGCCGGCCGGTGTCTCGAGCGGACGTGATCGCGGCGGTCGAAGCCGGCGAGCTCGTGCCAGAGGCGGCACAATTGCGCGTGCTCCGGGTCCTGCTCGAGCAACTCATCCTCGTGCTCGACACGATGCCCGAGGCCGCGCGCGAGGCAACGATCCGCTACCTAATGGCGACCTATGGCATCGGCGACGGGATGACACCCGACGACAAGGGAGTAACTCCATGATGACCGGCGGGCAACCGCGCGACGACGACGACACGAGCCGCGATCGCGATCGGCGGTTCATTGTGGGCGAGGTGTCGAAGTCCTGGATCAACGGGCTCCCGGTCTCGGATGGGCTCCTGCTGGCGGAGCTCTTCGAGGATATGCTCGAGCACAACCGCCGCCGCGGCTATCGGCTCCTCACGTTCACACTCGACCGCACCGCGATCGGGATCAATCAATTGAATGAAACACTGATCGCCGTGTTCGAGCGCGAGGATCAACCGTGATGGGTGCGGCGCTCCCGTCGCGGGTGCAGGAGATCATCCAGCAGGTCGCTGAACTACCGAACCGCACAAGCCCTGACGACTGGCCCGAGGCGATGCTGGTCACGGCTGACGAACTCCAGTGCATCCTTGAAACTGCGTTGCGCGATCTCGCCTCTGCGCTCCAGCAGACACAGGCCGAGAACCTTGAACTGAAGCAGCGTATCCAGAACGGGGAACGCGTGCTCGGGAGCTTGTTAGAGCACAAGGGGAAGGCGGCTTGTAGTTGGTGTTCATGGTCGGTGGATTACCGGATCGACACCGAGCAACAGGCTGCACACGAGGCGATGCTGAACCACGCGGCCAACTGTGAGCACAACCCCGCTCTGCAGTTGAAAGCGCAACTCGCGGAGGCTGAGGCCGCGCACCAGCGGCTACGGGCTCTAGTCGTGCGCTTGTTTCGGTTCACGAGTGCCGGGGTTAGCGAGCACGGCGACCCGGCCGACGAAGCTGCGTGCAATGAATTGGCGGCGGCGCTCGCCTCCCCGGAGTCTGCAGCATGAGCGGGCGCAATCTCGAAGGCGATCCGGCCGCCGCGGCGACCCTGCCGGCGACGTGGGCCGAAGTCCTCCGCGCGCCCTGGCCTCGGGTCCTCGCGCTCCTGATGGATAAGCTCGGCCTCGAGGCGATCACGATTACGCGCACGGCGCTCGACGACTTCGAGGCCTCGGCCTATGGGGGCGGGTGCCTGGTGTGGGAGCCGCACGGCGATACGCTGTTCGCGCGGCTTGTGCCGGCGGCCGAGGCGCCGCTGCTCGCGTGGGCCGAGCGGTGCACGTCCACACTCGGCCCGCTCCTCCTGTACCATGCGGGTGCGGAGTGTCTCGCGATCCGGTCGGCGGACCTCGAGGCCTGGCTCGCCTCGGGCGCCACGGTCGCCGCCGCCGTCGTCCTCGAACCGCGGGCCGGTTTATCACTCCGCCTCGTCGGTCCGGCGCGCGCGAGCTCGAGCGCGGCCGCGGGCGACGACCGGGGGGCCTCAAAATCTCTAGAAGTGGACACCGCCCCAAACCATCGGGCCTCGAGCTCGTGTCGGCGCGAAATTCGGCGAGGGGGGGGTGCCTGAGTGAGCCGGGCGAAAAAACCGGCCCGCCGCCGCCCGCTGCCGGCCGTCGATTCGGCGAAAATCTCGCCCCGGCCGCCTCGATCGCGCCAGGCGGCGCCCGCCCGGCTCGCGCTCGCTCGAGAGGCCACACCGGCCGCCCCGCTCGTGCTTGCCGACCTGACCGCCGACCCGCGCAACCGCCGCACGCATAACCCGCGGAACGTCGGCATGGTGATCCAAGCCCTGCAAGCGGTCGGCGCGGCCAGGTCGATCGTGATCGACGAGGACGATGTGATCCTCGCCGGCAACGGAGTAACCGAGGCGGCGACGGCGGCCGGCCTGACCAAGCTGCAGATCGTCGAGGCGGACGGCGAGACGGTGATCGCGGTCAGGCGCCGCGGCCTCACGCCCGCGCAGAAGCGGCAATTGGCGATGTACGACAATCGCACGGCGGAGCTCGCTGAATGGAATCTCGAGCAACTCGCGGAGGACCTCAAAAACGGCGAGGACCTCGGCGCGTTTTTCTCCACGAACGAATTGACCGCGCTCCTCGGCGAGCCGCCGCCGACCGAGGGCGCGACTGATCCGGAAGTCGAGCCCGAGCTCCGCCCGACGACGATTCAGCGCGGCGATCTGTTTGCGCTCGGCGCGCATCGCCTCCTCTGCGGCGACTCAACGCAGGCGGCCACGGTCGCGCGCGTGATGGCGGGCGAGCTCGCGCATCTGGTATTCACCGATCCGCCGTACGGGGTGGACTACACCGGTGGCATGAAGGTGCGAAAGAGGTTGGCTGGCGATACCTCGGCAACTTTGTACGAGCCCGCGGCCCGCCTCGCGGCGACGTTCTCAGATTCACAAGCGGCCCTGTACCTATGGCACGCAGACATCAAGGCCGGCAGTGCCGCCGCCGCGGCTGAGGGGGCAGGGTACGAGATTCGATCGGTCCTCGTCTGGTACAAAAACAACGCGCAATTTGCGGCGTTCTCGGCGCACTACAAACAGAAGCACGAATGTTGCTATTACTGCGTGAAACGTGGGCACGCGCCCCGCTGGTATGGCCCGACGAACGAGGTAACGGTGTGGGAGTGCGACCGGGCCGCGGTGAACGATTTCCATCCGACACAAAAACCGGTCGCGCTCGCGGAGCGGGCCTGCACGAACAGCAGTGCGCCAGGTGATCGGGTCCTCGATCTGTTCCTCGGCGGCGGCTCCACGCTGATCGCGTGCGAGCGGCTCGGCCGGGTCGCGTATGGGATCGAAATCGATCCGCAGTATGTGCAAGTCGCGATCGATCGGTGGGAAGCGTTTACGGGACAGACCGCGGTGCAACTCGAGGCGGGGGCCGCCGATGCGCGGCCGTAAACCCACGCCGACCGTGACGCGGCTCCTCCGCGGCAATCCCGGCCGGCGCCCGGTCAACGATCGCGAGCCGGACCTCCCGGCCTTCGGGTCCGATCCGCGGTGGGCCTCGCCGACCGAGCTCGAGGACAATCCGCGCGCGCTCCTCGAGTGGAGCCGCCTGGCGCCCATGCTGCAGAGGTGCCGACAGATCACGGAGGCGGACCGCGCGGCCCTGCTCGCCCTCTGTCTCGAGTGGGCGCGGTATCTCGACGCCTCGAGCAAGGTGCGGACGCTCGGCCTCGTGGTCAAAACGCCGAGCGGGTACCCGATTCCGAATCCGTACTTGCCGATCGCAACTCGCGCCCTCGCGGCCTGCAATAAGCTCTGGCCTGAGCTCGGCCTGACGCCCTCGAGCCGGTCGCGCGTCACGGTCGCCGGGCCGGGGCCGGATACGGACCCGTTCGCGGAATTCGACGAGGCGCCGCGGCTCCGCACGCAGTAAGGGCCGGGGCCGTGTGAGGAATGCGATCGACACCTACGCGCGGGCCGTCGTCGCCGGGCGCGTGCCGGCCGGCAAGTACCATCGCCTGGCGGCGGCCCGGCACCTGCGCGACCGGGAGCGCGAGCGGGCGCGCACGGCGGATTTCCCGTATCGGTTCGACCTCAGTCGCGCGGAGCGATTCTTTCGGTTTGCCGCCGGCCTCAAGCACTACAAGGGCGAATGGGCCGGGCAACCGATCATCCTGCAACCGCATCAGCAATTCCGCTTCGGGTCGCTCTTCGCGTGGGTGCACCGCGAGACGTGGCTCCGCCGCTTTCGGACCATCTATAACGAGCTCCCGCGCAAAAACGGCAAGTCACTCGAGGCCGCGATCGTGGCGCTCTACCTGACATTCTTTGACGGCGAGCCAGGCGCGGAGGGCTATTGCGTGGCGACCAAACGGGAGCAGGCGAAAATCGTCTTCAACGACTGCTCCCGGCTCGTGCTCTCGAGCGGCTTGCGCTCGCGCGTGGCGGTCCTCTCGGCGAATCTCTACCGGGCGGCGACGGCCTCGAAGCTCGAGCCGCTCGGCGCCGACCGTGATTCGACGGACGGCCTCAATCCCTCGCTCGTGACGATCGACGAGGCGCACGCCATGAAACAACGCGGGATGATCGACGTGATGGAGACGGCGGTCGGCGCCAGGCGGCAACCGGTGATCCATTGGATCACGACGGCCGGGAGCAATCCGATCTCGCCCTGCGGCGATCAACACGAATACGCGTGCAAGGTGCTCGATCAGGTGATCACGGATGAGACGATGTTCGCGTTTATCGCGCACGCCGACGTGGAAGATCGAGACGCCAAGATCGCCGAGGACGATTGGCGCGACGAGCGCACCTGGCGCAAGGCCAATCCCAATTTCGGCGTGTCGGTCAAACCGGAGGACCTCCGCGCGCTCGCGCTCAAGGCGCAACACATGCCGAGCGCCGCGAATGCCTTCAAACAAAAGCGGCTGAATCTGTGGGTCAACAGTACGGCGCCCTGGCTGTCGCTCGAGGGCTGGCGCCGCGGGCAATCGGTGTGGTCGCCCGAGGAGCTCCACGGCGAGCCCTGCTGGCTCGGCGTAGACCTCTCCTCGAAGATCGACCTAACCGCGGTGGTCGCGCTCTTCCCGCCGACCGACGATCGGGCCTCGTGGCGGCTCCTCGCGTGGTGCCTGACACCGGAGGACACGCTCGAGGAGCGCGCGCACCGCGACCGCGCGCCCTACCGGGTGTGGGTCGATCGCGGCCTCCTGCGGACCAATCCCGGCAACCGCATCGATCAGGATGCCGCGCTCGCGCTCATCCTCGCCGCCGCGGCCGTCTATGACGTGCAACAGATCGGGATCGATCCGTGGAACGCCGGCAACCTGGCAACCGACCTCCTCGAGGCCGGATTCGAGGCCGATCAGGTGGTCGAGATTCCGCAAACGCTCGCGCAAATGTCGGCGCCCTGCAAAGACTTCGAGGCGGAAGTCCTCGACGGGCTCGTCGATGCCGGCGGCAATGAGCTCGTGTTCTGGTGCGTGTCGAATGTCGTCGTGCAACGCGACGGCAAAGATAATCTCTACCCGACGAAAAAACGGAGCACGGGGCGGATCGATCCGGTGATCGCGGCCCTGATGGCGCGCAAGCTCGCGGGCGGGCCAGGCGCCGACGAGCTCGCCGACGATCCGGATCTCGTGACGGCCTGAGCACGCCCTCGAAAATGGCTCCGCCGGGGCCGCCCGCGGGTGTATCGTGTGAGGCATTCCCACGCATGAAACGCAACGACCGCGGCCGGCCCCGTGTCGATGAGGACGACGACTCAGTGCCGGTACACCTGACCTTGGCCGCGCGCCAGTACGACGCGTTACACGCCCACGCGCAACAGGCCGGCAAAAGTGTGCAGGACGTGATCCGGCGCTCGATCGCGGCGACCCACGCCGCCCCGCCGGCGCCGAATAAAAAACCGTAAAATCGACAACCGATCGCCGCGGCCCCGATACTCAGCGGGCGTGTGGTGGCATCGGCTCTTGTGGTGGCGCCCGCCCTGCCTGCTCCGTACCGTCATTGTGAATATGAAAAGCGATGGCTCGACGGCCCTGCGCGGCGTGCTCTGGCAGGTACGCGGCCCGTGGTGGACGCTGACACGGGCGGAGCTCCTCACGGCCGGCACGCCGCCCAAATCGATTGACGGGGATGCGGTGATCCATCGCGACAATATCGATTTCGTGCAAGTCCTGCCGGGCGCCTGATGGCCGTCGTGCAGAGTTACGGCGCCCTGTCCTCGCCCGCGGTACAGCCGCGCGCCTGGTCCGGGAGCGGCGGCGGGGTGCAACTGTACGGCTACTCGCAGGCCTACGCCGCGATCTACCGCGACCAGTCGAACGTCCGCACCTGCGTCGATTTCCTGTCGCGCAACATCGCGCAACTCGGGTACCACGTCTTTCGCCGGGTGTCCGATACCGATCGGGTCCGGCTGATCGATCACGACGTGGTGCGGTGGACTGAGAAACCAAACCCGCGTACGACCCGGTACCGGCTCTTCGAGAGCCTGCTCGCCGACCTCGGGATCTACTTCAACGCGTATTGGCTTAAGGTCCGGCTCCCGGATGACCCGCGCGGCCGGCAACGGATCGGCCTGGTGCGGCTCCCGCCCGACGAGGTGCAAGTCGATGGCGTGCTCCTCGCCGAGGCGTTTACCTGGACACCGGCCAACGGCGGCACGCCGCGCGTGTTTCCGCCCTCCGAGATTGTCTATTTCAACGGCTATAACCCGCTCGACGCGAAATTCGGCCTCTCGCCGCTCGAGACGCTCCGCCGCGTGCTCGCCGAGGAGGCCGCGGCCGGCTTACACCGCGAGGCGTACTGGCGCAACTCCTCACGCCACGACGGCGTGATCGAGCGGCCGGCGACGGCGAAGAAATGGACGCCGGAGCAAAAAAAGGATTTTCGCGATCAGTGGCAAGAGCGGTACACCGGCGGCGGGGCCGGGAGTGTGGCCGTGCTCGAGGACGGCATGACGTTCAAGGCGACGTCCTGGTCGCCCCGCGATTCCGAGTACACCGCCGCGCGCAAGCTGACCCGCGAGGAGTGCGCGGCCGCCTACCATATCCCGCTGCCGATGGTCGGCATTCTCGAGCACGCGACATTCAGCAACATCAAAGAGCAGCACAAACAACTCTACGCCGACACGCTCGGCCCGTGGCTCGCGATGATCTCGGAGGAAATCGAGCGGCAACTCCTGATCGAATCCGAGGATCAGGACAAGGTGTATACCGAATTCAACATCGCGGCGAAATTGGCCGGGAGCTTCGAGGAGCAATCGACCGCCCTGCGCGTGCTCGTGGGCCGGCCGATCATGACGGCGAACGAAGGCCGCGCCCGGCTCAACCTCCCGCAGATCGATGATCCGGATGCCGACGAGCTCGCGGCGCAACAGGGCGGCCCGGCGGCGGAGGATGCCGCGATCGGGCAACAGACCGGCGGCGACGGCGGCCGGGCGATCGCGGTCGGCGAGCTCGTGCGCGCGTCCTGGTCGCGCCAGGCGGCCCGGCTCGGCAAGGTGCCGTCGGACGCCCGCGCCGAGGCCCTCGACCACGCCCGGAGCACGCGCGAGCTCGCCGACGACCTCGAGCCTTTCCTCGGCGCCGCGGCCACGGCCTACGCCGCCCGCGTGACCGATGACACGTACACATTGCTGCTCGAGGGCGCCGAGGCATTTGGCGCCGCTCGCGAGGTGCCCGCATGTCCGTAACTGCCCCGCCGCCCGCCGCGCTCCGTGAGTCGCGCGTCCTGTCGTTTGCCCTCGATCATCCGTGGGCGGTCGCCGATAGCATGCGGCCGGTGATCGCGAACGTCCTCGCCCGGCACCTGCTCGGGCGGGCGACCGATCCGACGGACATCGCGGCGGCCCTGCAACGCGGGCAGGATCGCCCGGTCACACCGGCGCGCGGCGCGGTGGCGATCATTCACATCCACGGCTTGATCGCCCCGCGGGCGAACCTGCTGAGCGATATCTCGGGCGGCTCGACGTTTGAGGAGCTCGCGGCGCAACTCGCGGCGGCCGTCAACGATCCGAGCGTGGTCGCGATTGTGCTCGACGTGGATTCGCCCGGCGGCAACTGTGCCGGCGCGACCGAATTCGCGCGGCGGCTACTCGAGGCCCGCACAAAGGTGCCGATCGTCGCGGTGGCGCATTACCTGATGGCCTCGGCGGCGTACTGGGTCTGCGCGTGCGCGACCGAAATCGTCGCGGCGCCCTCGTCGATGGCCGGCTCGATCGGCGTGTTCACCATGCACGACGACATTACGGCCGCGCTCGAGCAGGAGGGCATCAAGCGCGAGGTGCTCAAGGCCGGCACCTACAAGGCCGAGGGGATGGGCGGGCTCGCCCTCAGTGACGACGGCCGCGCCCACCTGCAGCATTTGATCGATTCGACCTACGCCCGGATGGTCGGCGATATCGCGCTCGGCCGCGGCGTGAGTCCGGATGCGATCCGGAACGGGTACGGACAGGGCCGCGTGCTCAACGCCGAGGATGCGCTCGCCGCCGGCCTGATCGACAAGATCGAAACCCTCGATGACACCCTCGCGCGGCTGGTGACCAATCCCGCCCGCGCCTCACTCGCGGCTCGTGCCACAGCCCAGGAGCCTCGCCTCGCGGCGACGGCCACGGCTCAGGAGCTCCGGCCGTTCGCCACGCAGAACGCCCTTATCGGCGCCCTGCTCTCTCTGGAATTGGAATAGGAGCGGACGATATGAAGCTCGCGCAACTCGAAGCGGATTTCAAAGCGAAGCAAACCGAGGCGAAGGATCTGGTACAGGCGACCTTGCGCGCGGCGGAGGCCGAAGATCGCGCCATGACGGCGGAGGAGAATGCCAAGTGCCAGGCGAAGCTCGATGAGCTCAAAGGGATCAAGGCACGGATCGACGGCATGCAGAGTGACGCCAACCTGATGGCGGCGGTGAGCGACCTGACCGCGGGCGTGCGCTCGACGCCGGCCACGGCGGGCGACGGCCCCGCGGCGCGGCGCCTCGGCTCGCTCGGCCATCAATTCGTGAGCGATCCGGCCTATCGCGCCTTCATCGCCTCGCACGGGCACCGGCGCACCGGCAACTGGACCTCGCCCTCTGTCGAGCTCTACGGCGCGACGTTGACGGGCGATCCGGCCTCGGGCGGCGCGCTCGTGCCGCCGGACCGCCAGCCGGGGATCGTGGCCCTGCCGACCCGGCGCACGGTCGTCGCCGACCTGATTGCGCCCGGCACCACGACGAGCAACCTCGTCGAATACGTGCGGGAGAAATCCTTCGTCAACGCGGCGAATGCGGTCGCCGAGGGCGCCGCGAAGCCCGAAAGCACGCTCACGTTCGAGCCGGCCTCCGCGCCCGTGCGGAAGATCGCGCATTGGATTCCCGTCACCGAGGAAATGCTGAGCGACTACTCGCAGACGCAATCGATCATCGATGCGCGGCTCCGGCTCGGCCTCGCGCTCGAGGAAGAGGATCAGTTGCTCAACGGCTCGGGCATCGCGCCGCACCTGCTCGGCTTTCTCGCCCTGCCTGGCCTCACGCCCGCCTTGCCGAAGGGCGCGGACACGACGGCCGATGCGATGTTTAAGCAGATGACGATTATCGCGACGAACACCTTCATCATGCCGGACGGCTTCGTGATGAATCCGGCCGATTGGGCCGAGGTGCAACTCGCGAAAAACTCGCAGGGCAATTACCTCGGCTCAGGGCCGTGGGCCACGCCGCAAACGCCGACGTTGTGGGGCATCAACGGCGCGATCACGCCGGTGATGGTCAACGGCACGACGCTTGTCGGCGGCTTCATGCAGGCCTCGCAGATCTTCCGCAATGGCGGCGTGAAGGTCGAATCCTCGAACAGCCATCAGGATTTCTTTGTCAAAAACCTGGTGGCGATTCGCGCGGAGGAGCGGCTCGCGCTCGCGGTCTACCGCGAAGCGGCCTTCGGCACGGTGACCGGGATCTAACACGCCCGATCATCTCGCCCCGGCGGCCCCGGTCATCGCCCGATCGGGGCCGCCGCTTTCGACACCGTTTGCAGGAAAGGCACACCGCCCCATGACTGACACGCAACCGCTCGACCCGCTCGAGGAGCCGCTCGAGCCGCCGCCGACCGACCCGCCGCCGGACCCTGAACCGCCGCCGCCCGGCGCGTAAAGAAGGATTCGCCGATGTGGTATGGACGGATTGATCCGGGGCCGTGTCCGGTCTGTGACGCGCCCCACACGACGTGCACGAGCCCGGACTATCGGGGCATCACGGTGCGCCAGGCGCCCGCGCGGGATGCCGCGCTGGCCGCCGAGCAGGCGCGCACGGCCGCGGCCGCGGCATCGAGCGCGCCGGCCCCGGCTGGCACCTTCACGACGGCGACCTACCGCGGCCGCAAGCGGGTGCCCCGATGATCGATGGCGTCCTGTCGTCGGTGCGGCTGGTGACGCCCGCGGTGCCGATCACGACCTCCGTCCATGCGCCGCCCGTGTGGCGGGCCAAGCCGCTACCGCCCAATAGCGCCCTGGTCGAGACGAGCGTGCCGCATTACCTCGTGACCGGGGACACGGTGACGATTGAGGGGAACACCGGGAGCGTGCCATCGCTCGAAGGTGACCACGTGGTGCTCGTGGTCAGTCCGACGGCGTTTGATGTGCCCGTGGACCTGACGACCGGCGGGACCGGTGGCACGGTGCGGCGGGCCATTCCGGTGGAGCCACTAACGATTGCGGAGGGCAAGCTCCGCGCGGGCTTGAACTGGCCGCCGGGCGATCCGCGTGACGCCCTGATGGCGTCGTTCATCGCCGCCGCGCGCAACAAAGTCGAGCAGGATACCGGGCTCGCCCTGCTCTACCAAATACACGATCTCGTGTACGTCGCGGCCGGTGTCTCGATCGCCTTTGCCGATGCGACCTCGGCGCAGTTGCCGGGGCAATGTTCGCCCGTCGTCGATCTGGTCGTGGTGGCCGATGCCGGCCCCGGCACGCGCATCCGTGTCGCGTCCGGCTGGTCGGAGCCGGCCACAATCCCGCCGATGCTCCTGCAGGCGGTCGGCTTGCTCACGGCGCACTATGCGACCGCCGGCCGGGATCTGGTCACGAGCGATTCGGGCGGCGCCGAAATGCTCTTCGGGTACGAGGACCTCATCGCGCCATACCGGATCATGGTGCTCGCGTGAGTATCGGCCTCCGGATCGCGATCGGGAACCGGCCGCACCTGATCACGCGCCAGGTGCCGCGCCCGCCCGATCCGACCGGTGACGGCCGGTACGTCGAGACATGGGTCGATGACGATCAATGGTGGGGCAAAGTGGAGCCGGCCTCGGCGGCGGACCTCGAGCGGAGCGCGGCCGGCACCACGCTCACCTCGGCCTCGCGGATCGTCACGGTGCCGTACTTGCCGGACCTCACGACCCAACAACGGCTCACATGGGCCGATCGCCAGGGCGGCGCGCACGTCGCAAACATTACCGGCTGGACCCACACCGCCGACGAAACCGCCACGGTGATCCAGTGCGAGGAGCTCGCGCCCTAATGCCTGTCGTCTGGACCGGGTTGACGGAGGAATTCGCCGCGCTCGAGGGCTTGCCCGAGACGTGCCTCGGCGAAGCTCGCAAGATTGTCGAGGGCGCCGCGAATGGCGCCGCCGCCGACGTGCGGGGCCAGTACGGCGCCCACGTCTACACGGGCAAGCTCCAAGAAAGCGTCGAAGTCACGGCCGAGGCCTCCGAGGCCCTCGGCGTGCTCCATATCGTCAAGGTGCGCGCCCCGCACGCGTACATCTTCGAGAACGGCACGCAGGTGCGCCAGGTGACCGGGAAGCCGCTCAGCGCCCAACGCAAACGGTCGTACGCGGCGCGCCGCAAGAAAGCCGCGCGGCTCCGCGGCGCCAGGCCGACCCGGCCGCGCTCCACGCGGATCACGCCCGCGACGAGCCTGCACGGCAATCGCGGCTCGATGCCGCCGGGCAATATCTTCGTGCCGGCGATGGTCCGCGCGCGGCGGCGGATGTTCGAGAACCTGATCGACATGCTCGAGCGGCTCGGCGCGAAGGGCCTGGTGTAATGGCCGATTCCTCGCAGATCACGCGCGGCCTGGTCGAGTACTTGCGCGGCGATCCGGCCCTCCGCGCCTTAATGCCGGATGGCGTGTATCTCGATCGCAGTCCGGCCGGCACGAGCAAATTCGTGATCGTGTCGCTCGTCGTCGGGCACGATGTGCCGATGTTCCGCGAGCGGGCCTTCGAGGAGCCGCTCTATCTGATCAAGGCCGTCGAGCTCTCGACCGCGGCCGCGCTCAACGTGGATGCCGCCGCGGCGCGCATTGATACGCTCCTCGACCATCAACTGATTCCGATGATCGGCTATTCCTGCAAAGCGATCATCCGGTCCGAATATGTGCAATACACCGAGGACGATGATCGCGATCCGTCGATTTCCTGGCGGCACGCGGGCGGCCGGTATCAGGTGAGCGCGGCGGCGTTGACCGACTGAGAAGGAGATTCCAATGGCGGCAGAAGATCGGATACACGGGTCGCGCGGGGAAGTGAAACTCGACCCGACGGGCGGGGTGACGTTGGTTACGGTCGTCTCGCTCAACAAATGGGAGCTCGACATGGCGACCGATAAGGTCAAGGTCACGGCCTTCGGCGATACGAATCAGGTGTATGTGCAAGGGCTCCCGGATATCAAAGGCACGTATAGCGGCTGGTACGATCCGGTTGACGGGCTCGGGATCTTTGCGGTCGTGTTCGGCACGGCGAAACCGGCGATCGAGCTCATCCCGGATTCGCTCGATCCGTCGCTGAAGTTTGCCGGCAAGGGCCTGCTCGATTCGCACATCACCGTCGATAGCAATGGCGGCGTGGCGGTGTCCGGGTCCTTTGTCGCGGCGGGGCCGTGGACCTACCCGACGGCCACGCCCTAACGCGCTATGCCGAAGGGCATCACGGGCGTGGTCGGGATCATTCGGTGGCAGCACTACACCGCCGCCGCGATCAACGGCTACACCGTGACGCCCACCGACAAGGCGGGCGCCCGGTGGGCACTGCGGGCAACCGTGGTGCTCGCCAATGCGTTCAACCTGGCGCAACGGCCGCTCACGTTTGTCGCGAAGCACAAGCGGGGCGAATGGCGGTGGCCGATTGAATCGATGGAAGTCCGCACGCTCTCGGGCGTGCCGACGCTAACGGCCACACTCGGCCGTGAGGAGACGACGCCCGATCATGTCCCGATTCGTCCGACCTGAATCGTCGGTCCTGCACATCTCGCAGGGCGATACCTTGACCGTGCGCGCCCGGCTCAACGTCGGCGAGCAGCGGGCGATGTTTGCGCGGATGTATGCCGTCGATGCCGACGACAAGCGGCGCGTGGATCTCCTGCAAGTCGGGCTGTCGCGCGTCCTGGCGTATCTCATCGATTGGTCCCTCGTAGACGATCAGGGCCGGCACGTCGAGATTCGCGATCAGCCGGCGGACGTGATCGAGGCCGCGCTCAACGCGCTCGACCCGGACGACTTCCGCGAGATCCGCGAGGCGATCGACGCCCACGTCGAGGCGCAGGACGCCGCGCGCCAGGCGGAAAAAAAAAGCCCGAGTGGCGATCTCGCATCGTCGGCGACCTCAACATCGCCCGCCGTTGCGGTTGGCGCTATGAGTGGGTGACGGACCTTGATCCGGATGTGTATCTCGTGCTCGTCGAGGAATTGACCGCCGAACAAAAACCCACGCCATAAATCATTTATGCCTGCCATCACCGGACGCTTTGAGGCCGATTTCTCGCAGTACAAAAGCGAGACGCAGAGCGCGGCCGAACAACTCAAGGCCTTCGAGGCGAGTGCCGACGACGCCGCCGCCTCCGTCGATAACCTCGCCGGCAAGGGCACGACGCTCGCGGCCGGGGTGGGGACCTCGGCGACGGCGGCGGCCGGCGACCTCTCGAAACTCGGCACGGCGGCGACGACGACGGCCTCGGGGTTTACGCAACTCTCACAGGGCCTCGGCGCGACCGACAAAATGCTGAGCGCGCTCGGGGTGCACATCGGCCCGGAGATCCGCGCGATCGGCGAGCTCGGCAAACTCTCCGGCACGACGGCGACGAGCCTTGGCCTCATGGGCACGGCCGGCCTTGTCGTCGGCACGGCGATCGCGGCCTGGAATGTCGGGCGGGCGATCAGTGATTTTCTCGGGCTCGATGAAGCGATCGGCAAGGCGACGGCGAGCCTCTTGGGGTGGGGCGATGCCGCCGCGGAGGCGGCCGGGGCCAAAGCGGACACGCTCGCGAAGGCCTCCAAGATCGCCGGCCGCGCGATCACGGACTACGCCGAGGCGGTGCGCATCGTCGGCAAAGCGCAGGCGGAATTCGCGGAGACGTTCAATACCTCGGCGCAACGCGTCAAGACGTGGGAAAGCGCGATCGACGGGCTCCGGCAAAAAGGCACGCTCGAGGCGCTCAAAGCCGACATGCTGAGCCACAACTCCACGATGGAGCAGATGGTGTCGCACTACGGGATTTCGGCCGAGGCGATCGGGTACCTCCAACGGCAACTCGACAAGGAGGCCGCCTCGCGGGAGAAGGCGGCGGCGGCGGCGGAGAAGCAACGCGAGGCGCTCGAGAAACTGCAGGAACAACAGAAGCAAGCCGACGAGGCGATCCGCCAGGGCGCCGATGCGCTGTTCGGCACCGACAAGATCAAGGCCGCCGAGGATATGGCCGCGATGATCGGGCGGGTCGAGAACGTCTCCAACCTGACCGCCGACGCGCAGGCCCGCGTCAATGACACGATGTTCGAGGCGATCGATGTGATGGTCCGCATGGGCCTGGCAACCGACCCGCTGATCGATAAGTTTGTTGCGCTGGAACTCGCGGCGACCGCGAGCGCGCGGGAACTGAACGCGGCGATCGCGGCGACGGCGGCCGCCGCGGCGCAAGCGGCCGCGCAAATGGATGCGCTGCTCCGGTCCTACAAGAATTCCGGCGGCACGGACGTGTCGGGCTTTACCTCGGGCCTCTCGATCATCGGCGCCTCGGCGCCAGGCGCGCGGCCCTCGGGCGTGACCGCCTTCACGAGTAACGAGCTCGCCCCGGCCGCCTCGCAAACCAATATCTTCAACGTCAACGGCACGGGCGAGTCGGTCGCGCGGTACGTCCTGGACACACTCCGCAATACGGCGATGGTGGGCACGTTCATTCCGACGACCAACTGAGCAGACAAAGGATCAACCGATGGGCGCCGCACAAGCCAGCAACTATCTCGAGAACAAACTCATCGATCACCTGTTCCGCGGGGCGACGTTCGCGAAACCGGCGGCGCTGTGGATTGCCCTCTTCACGGGGGCGCCCTCCGATGCCGGCGGCGGCACCGAGGTGACGGGCGGCGCCTATGCGCGCGTGGCCCTAGCGCCGAGCGATACGAACTGGCGGCCGACGCAAGGCGGGGCCGGGGGCGCGAGCTCGGGCACGGGCGGGCTGACGAGTAACGCGGTCGCGGTCGTCTTTCCGGAGCCGACGCTCGACTGGGGCACGCTCTCGCACTTCGCGATCTTCGACGCGCCGACCGGCGGCAATCTCCTCGTGTGGGATGCGCTCCTGCTCCCGCGCGTGATCATCGCGGGCGATCCGGGGCCGACCTTCCCCGTCGATGCCCTGCAGATTTCCGTGAGCTAAGCCGATGGCCTTTGATGCTCACGCGAATCTCGCGGTCGCGGTCGTCGTCACACCGCCCGCGCCAGCCGACACCGGGCTATCGCTGACCGTCTCGGCCGGGGAGGGTGCGCGATTCCCGGCGGCCCCGTTCAATGCGACAGTGTGGCCGGCGACCGCCGCACCCGGACCGGCCAACGCCGAGATCGTACGCGTCACGGCGCGCACCGGTGACACGCTGACGATCACGCGCGCGCAGGAGGGCACGCCCGCACGGGCCATCGCGGCCGGCAATCTGATTTCCGCGACGATCACGGCAAAAGCCGTAACGGATCTGGAGGCCGGCACCAACTTTCCGATCATCAGTACGAGTGGGTTTGTCCTCGCGGGGGCGGGCCGGTTTAGTCTGCCCGCCACATTCCCCACTGGCGGCCCCGCCGTCGAAGTGAGTAGCCAATCGGGGCTCGGGTATGTCAATGCCTTCGATCGGGGTGCCGGCACGTATGTGCCCCTCGTGCTCGGCGGCTCCGTGATCGGCTTTGCGGCAGGAGCCACGGGGGTCTCTGCCGGGAACATATTCGCCTCCGGGGGCCTCTCGTGGGGTGGTGTGCCCGATCCGGGGGCCGGAAAGATTGCCGCGCTTCGCGTGCTCGCCGACGGGTTCGAGTGCAGCACGACGCTCACGGGTTCTCGGTTCACCACGTATCAAAATGCGGATGGCGCCCTGTATGTCGGAATTGATAACGCGGCCGGATCCGATTTAGCCCTGGGGCCGGGCTCCCCGGCAAACCTGTATTGCTCGACGCCCGGTGGCGTCATGGTGAGTACGCACCACGCAAGCGCGTCGATCAAATTGCGGACGGCGAGCGGCAATGGCGTGCGGATCTATCCCTCGGGCGGCGTGAATGTGGGCAACATCAGCACGGCCGATCCGGGTGCGGGCGGATTTCGGGTGGGCACCGCGACGGTCAACGCCGCACTCGACGCGGCCGGGACGTTTCACTCGTACCTGGCGACCGCTGGCGCTGAAGTGCCGGCGCGCTTCAACAATCCGAGTGGGCTCGCCGGCTACATTACCTGCACGGGGCTTACCACGGCGTACGTTACGGCGTCCGATCAGCGCCTCAAAACCGACCACGGCCGCCATACCGACCTCGACGCCCTTCGGCGCACCGTGATCCACGATTTCACCTGGACCGGCGACGGCACACCGGGGCGCGGCGTGTTCGCGCAGGAGGCCGTCACGGTGGCGCCCTTCGCGGTGGCGGTGGGCGCGGATGACCTCGACGCCGACGGCCGCCTGACAAAACCATGGGGCGTCGATTACGCGAAGTATGTGCCCGATCTGATCGTCGGCTGGCAACACCACGACACGCAGGTCGGCGAGCTCCTCGCGGCGGTGACGGCGTTACAGGCGCGGGTGACCGTGCTCGAAGCGGCCGCCGCGCCGGCACCGGGCGGGCTGATGACCGCGATCACGGAGTGGCTCCGCGCCCGTCTCCGGTCCTGGCGCCCCTGGCGGCCGGTGCCCGCCTAGTCTGCTGGCGTAAGCGATGTTTGGTGGTCAGCCCTTCGGCGGCGCCCCGTTTGCCGGGATCGGTGGCGCGCCACGCGCGCAACTCGCCGGCACGGCGACGATTGCGATCGGCACGTCCGTGCGCCTCTCTGGCCGCTCGTCCTTCGAGGTACAGGCCGGGATCACGATCACGGGCGCGGCCCGGCTCACGGCCGGTGTGGGGCTCCGGGCGGCGGCGACGATTGCGATCGCGGCCGGCGGCGTGCTCCTGCCGACGCTGCGGGCGCAGGCGACGATCGCGATCGGCACGCGGGCGAACGTCGCGATTCCACGCGGGGCTGAGATTTATATCGGCGGGGTGATGCGCTCCGAGGATGTGCGGCTCGGCACGATCAGCATCCGGGACGCCCTGAACGATCTGCCGAATACCTGCACGTTCGTCTGCGATGGCTCCGCCCCGCTGACCGGGCAGGATCTGTACATCACCTATCCGGGCCTCCTCCGCCCGCTCTTTGCCGGGGTCCTCGAGCGCGTCGAGCACACCTACGAAGGCGAGCGGCCGGCCCTCACGGCGTGGCGCGTGACGGCGCAGGACTATACGCGCTCACTGACGCGCACGACGATCAACAAGTTCTATCCGGAGCAGTCGGCGACCGCGATCGCGATCGACCTGGTGGCGGGCACGGGCATCACAACCGAGGCGGTGCAAGCGGGCTTGCCGGTGGTCGTCGGCGGGATCGAATTTCTCGACCAGTCGCCGCGCGCGGCCCTCACGAAATTGATGCAGCGGATCGGCGGCTACTGGTACGTGGATTACACGAAGGTGCTCCACGCCTTCACCGCCGAGACGACCCTCCCGCCAGATCCGCTCGTGCCTGGCCTGGCGTCCCTGATGAACGATCCGCCGGTCACCTACGACGAGGACGCGACCCAGATCCGCACGCGGGTGATCGTGACCGGCGGCGGCAGTACGACGCTCGTGCCGGTCGCGGCCGGGGCGACATTTTTCCCGCTCGAAGATGTGTCGATGTTTGATGACAGCGGCGAAGCTCGGAGCGGGGTGCACCGGTTCACCTATTACGGCCGTCGGGCGGGCGCGGGGGCGACCAACGTCGGGAGCTCGATCGCGGCGCCCGGCTCCGCGCCGAGTGCGGCGCTCTCGACGACGGCCGTCGGGGGCATCGTCGGCGCGGTGCGCTACAAGCACACCTGGAAGAATGCGAGCGGCGAAACGCTGGCGGGGCCGGAATCAAATCAGGTGGTCGGCGTGGCGTTCGCGGCGCCGTCCGGATCGGTCGGCGTGAGCGCGGCGGCCGGCCTCGGCGTGCTCGCCGGCACGTTCGGCTATGTCGTGACGAACGTAACCGCGCAGGGCGAGACGTTGACCGGGGCCGGCGGCTTCGGCACGGCGACGGCGGTCGCGGCGCCAGCGGCGCCCTCCGTGAATGCCGGCGGGTTCGGGCGCCTGGTCGGCACCTACGCCTACGCACAAACGTTTGTGACGCAGTACGGGGAGACGACCGGAAGCGGCGCGACCTCCCGTACGGCCGGCGCGCTCGCGGCGCCAGGCGCGCCGAGTGCGGCGGCCGTTCCGAACACGATGGGCAACTTGATCGGGGCCTACTCGTACGCGGTCACCTTTGTTACAGCCCTCGGGGAAACCGTCCTCGGGGCGGCCGATGCCGTGACCGCGATCGCGCAACCTCCACCGGCCGTGTTGGGGGCCTTTTCACCGCAGGTGCCAGGGCCGCTCATCGGGGTCTTTAAGTATCGCGTCTCGTTTGTCTCGGCCTCCGGACAAGAAACGGTCGGGGCCGCAACCCTCGGCCTCTCCTGTTTGGTCGTCACCGCCGGGAGCACGACGGTCAGCGGCGACGGCACGGGCGCGTCGATCGCGTACGCGGCCACGGTGACGCACGCGATCTACGGCGAGTCCGCGATGGGGCCGCGCACGATCGACACCAACAAAGGCACGAATCCCGTCGTGACCTTTGTCTCCGTGGCCGGGTGCGGCTGGAACTGTTACAGCACGGGCACGACGACCGATCCAAGCGGGGCCAACCTCTACAAGATCGCGGAAGTGCCGCCGGGGGTGAGCTCGATCACGCATACCACGCAAACCGGACCGCAGGCCGGTGTCGATCCGTCGATGGGCCGCGCGGTCCAACTGTCCGGGATTCCCCTCGGGCCGACCGGGACCGTGGCACGCCGGATCTATCGCACGCAGGCCGGTGGCTCGACGTACTTCCTGGTAGGGCAAATCGCGGACAACACCGGCACGGCCTTCAATGACGTAGCGGCGGATGACACGCTCACGGTGCAAGCCCCGGCGACGAATCTCAACGGGCAACAGATTGCCGTGACGGCGATTCCGACCGGCCCGGCGGGCACGGTGGCGCGGCGGATCTACCGGACGAAGGCCGGCGGCTCGAGTTATTTCCTGGTCGCGACGCTCAACAACAACACGGCGACGGCGATCACGGACAACACGCCGGATGACGCGCTCACGCAGGGCGCCCCGCAAGTCTCGACGGCCGGCGGCGAACAGCACACGATCGGGCTCGCGACCGGCCCCGCCGGCACGACCGCCCGCCGGCTCTATCGTACCAACGCGAGCGGCGGCGGCACGCGGCAACTGATCGCGGAGATTCCGGACAACAGCACGGCCACGTTTACCGATAACGTGCCGGACGCGAGCGGGCCGGCGGTGCCGCTCGTCTCGACGGCCGGCGGCCAAAACCTGAACGTGTTTAGTATTCCGACCGGGCCGGCCGGCACCGTCGGGCGGCGGCTGTACCGGACGAAGGCGGGCGGCGCCGCGCCGTATTTTCTCGTCGCGCAACTCGGCGACAACACCACGACGAGTTATCTCGACAGCACGCCGGACGGGTCCCTCGGCCACGCCCCGCCGCTCGTCAACGATGCCGGGGCCTCGGCGGTCGTCGTCACGGTGCCGACCGGGCCGGCTGGCACGGCCTCGCGGCGGCTCTACCGCACCGAGGGCGGCGGCTCCGTCTATCGCTTCGTCACGGAGCTCCGCGACAACACCACGACGAGCTTTCTCGACACGAAAGCGGATGCCTCGCTCGGCGACCTGCCGCCGGATGTGTCCACGATCGGGGCGCTGCCAGGCTCGACCTCGCTTGCGGTCGTGAGCACGGCCGCCTTGCCCGCCGTCGGATGGGCGCGCATTGATTCGCAGATCATCACTTGGACCGGCCTCGGGCCAACGGCGATCCTCGGGATTCCGGCGAGCGGCGAGGGCTCGCTCAAAAGCGGCGTGTCAGCGGGCACGAGTCTCGTCGTCCTGCCGATGCTCTACAACGTGCCGGACCTGACCGCCCCGCTCGAGGTGGGCGCCGACGTGCACGTGCTCGTGCAACGCGACGACACCGCCGCGCAGGCCCGGCTTGCGGCCCGGGAGGGCGGCGGCACCGGGATTGTGGAATTTACGATCAGTGATCCGGCACTCACGGCGACGGCGGCCGCGACCAGGGCGGCGGCGGAGCTCGCCATGTTTGCGAATCCGATCGGGCGCTACCGCTATGTCAGTCGGGATCTGAAAACGATCAGCGGCAAAACGGTCGCGATCAATCTGCCGGTCGGCGTGCCGGGGAGCTACCTAATCCAAGCAGTGACGATCGACGAGATCAACATCGCCGGCAACCGCGCCAGGCCGCGGCATACCGTCGAGGCCTCGTCGGTCCGCTTCTCGTTTGAAGATATCTTCCGGCGGCTGATCGCCGGCCTCGGGGTGCCGTCGTGAGCGACGAGCGCACGCGCGCGCCGCTGACCTATACCGAGGCCGAATGGCGCGCGCTCCTCGAGCAACTCGAGGCCCGCACCAACGTCGAGGCCCGGCTCGCGCGGCTCGAGGCCTGGCTCCGCGGACAGGGCCGCAATACGGAATCCGCCGACGACGCATCACCACAACCGGCGGCCGAGGCCGTCAAGGGAGACGACACATGAATCTTTTTCTCGCGGATGGCCTGTACCCGTGGTCGCTGACGCTCGCGGACGGACAGACCCGGACGATCATGGCGAGCTCGCTGCGGGCGGCGCTCGCGGGGGTCCTGCCATCCCCAGTCGTCGCGGCCACGCGGGGCGCCGCTGGCGCGACCTTGCCGCCGCCGACCGTCGGATCGCTCAATCCGACCTCGGCGAAGCTCGGCGATCCGAATTTCACGCTCCATGTGCTCGGGACGAATTTCGGCCCCGGCGCCGTGATCGTGTGGAACGGGAGCCCGGAGCCCACGACGCGCGTCTCGGCGACGGAATTGACGACGCTCGTCAACATGACGACGGCGCAAGTCGCGATGCCGATTCCGGTGTCCGTGCGCTCGGCGTACGGGGAAGAAAGCAACGCGGTCACGTTTACGATCCTGCCGGCGGCGTGAGTGGGGCGGATGTACCGGGCGGTGATCAGGGTCGCCGCCCTTTTTCGCGGAGGGCTACGCCATGAAATACGGACGCCTCCTGACCATTGCCGCGCTGCTGTGCGCGGCGCTCTCGGCGGTGTGGGTCGTCAACGTGCCGCTCCTGGCGATCGCGGTGGTCCTAATCGCGATCGTCCTCCTGCTCTAGCCGTGGCGCTCGAGGCACCGGCCCCGCCGCGGCATCCGCACGGCCCCGACTATTTCGACACCTTGCCATGACGACGATCGGGCATCCGGTAGACGGCGGGCGGATGGCCGGCACCGGCAACGGGCACGCGCCGCGGAGCCTGCTCTATGTGAAAGCCCTGCTCGTCGCCGAGGCGATCGCGACGGCCTCGGGCGGACAGTACGGCACGGGGCGCCTGGTCTGTCCGGTGTGCGCGCGGGGCACGGTCGCGTATTCGATCGGCGCGGTGCACGTCGCCGCGGCGTGCTCCACGCCCGGCTGTGTCGCGTTTCACTGCTAATTGGGGGGATGTCGACGGCTCAGAGCTCGAGCGCCTCGAGCGCGAAAAGGGCCTGGCCGGCGGCGCGGCCGGCCGCCGGGCTTGCTTCCGGTTTTGCCGTCCGTTCTGAGGGGCTACCTCGACCGTGCCAAACGGCCTCGGGCCGCATTCCCGCCCGGCCCACTACCTGACTGACGGCCCGGCGGCGGTGACGCCACGGCGGCCCGCCTGACGGCTCCCGGCGGCATTGTTGGCGGAATCGCCAACGACGCCTCGGGTCGATCGGCGGCTCTTCTCCGTCATTGCCTGGCGGCCGCTGGCCGGCGAGGTGCCCGGCGAGCCGTCCGGCCCCGATTGGTCTGATTGCTCTGATTGGTCTGTTTCCCGGCCGTGCTCCGGCCGGCTTTGGTGCCGGCCTGGCCCGTCAACTGCGCCGCGAGCGCGTCGAGCGTGGCCGTGATGCGGGCATCGTCGGCGCCGAGGGTGTATCGCTGGGTCATCTTCGTCGAGGTATGGCCGAGCAACTTCTGGACGGCGCCAATGTCGCCGCCGGCCTTATAGGCGGCGGTGCCGAAGCTGTGCCGAAGGTCGTACGGCCGAATTTCGAGGATGCCGATCTTCCTGCAGGCGCGGTGCACCGCCGTGAGGAAGTGCGACCGGGAGAACTCGCCCCACGCCTCGTACCGTTTCATCAACTTGAAGGCCTCGAGGCCATCGGGGAGGAGCCTGACGATCCGGGCCTTCGTGCCGCGGCCCTTCATGCGGCCGAGCACGTACACCTGCCGCGCGGCCTCATCGACGTGGCTCTCGGCGATTTGCTCGATCTGAATATGGGGAATGCCCGTATAGGCGAGGACCGCGGCGCGCGCGCGGTTTTTGGTCGCGCCCATCGCCTCGAGGAGCCGGGCCACGGTGTCCATTGGCAGGCCGCGCGGCTCCGGATCGGGCTCGCGAAACTTATCGACCTGGCGGACCGGATTGGCGGCGTGTTTGCCGTCGAGGATCGTAAAGAAATGCATCAACGCCGTGCGCCGGTGGTTGCAGGCCGAGGCGCTATAGGCCTGATGCTTGGCAATCTCTCGGACCGACCGGCCCTCGCCGTCTCGCGCGTACCGCACGACGGGGCGGCCGCCCGCGCGCAACCGCTGCAGGACGGTGCGAATGTCGGCGGGCGTGATCGAGGCCCGCGTGCGATCGGGGCCGAGGGCGGCGAGCCATTCCCGGAGGTGCCGCTCGCGCTGGACAAACGTCGGCATGGTGCGGACCTGCGCCAGGTAGGTGTGCACGTCCTCGGCAAAGGTGCCGGGCGCGGGCGCCTCGTCCTCTTCCTTCTGCGCGGCGATCAGGACGGCGGTCCGCGTGGCCGCGCGCCAGTCGCGGCGCTCGATCTTCCCGCTCTCGGCGGGGAACCGTTTCGAGTAGGCCCGGCCGAGGACTTTGACCCACACGCGGTACTTGCCATCCGGGAGCCGCTCGACGCCCGTCTCGGCGGATTTCGGGCGCCGCGGTTTTGGCGCCGGCTGTGGGAAGGTGGCGACGTTCGACATAACTCAGAGCTCCTCAGAAGTGAGCAAGCGCCTGTCGAGCGCCTGCCTGGTGGCCGGTGAGCGAGCGCCTGCCGTTGCCGCTCTCAGGTCACCTCGGCGAGCGCGAGCGCCTAGCAGGCGCGTGCTCTCGGGGTGGTGACTTTCCGGTGACTTTTACGGTCCTGAATGAGTATATACGAGCCTGTATGAGTTTTTGCGAGTCCGAAAAGGTTAGGGAAAACGTTAGGAATTCTGAAAAAAGGCGGGATCGGGAGGGGAATGGCAGGCGCTTAGGAGGCGCGCGCTTTTGGGCAGTTTCCTTAGGAAAAGGCCGTGATGGTGACTTTTCCGGTGACTTTTGCGGGTGCCGACGCTCCGCCCTCCCTCCTGAGCGATGGTCACTGAGCGTGAGTGAGCGGGCACGCGCGCATTCTCGCATACGATCAGAGCGGCGCCCGTAGCTCAGGCGGATAGAGCACAGGTTTCCTAAACCTGGGGCCGCTGGTTCGAGTCCAGCCGGGCGCGCCAGACCTGACGAAAGGATCGGACATGGCGCAGGGAAGTGACATGGCAATGACTCACGACGAATGGAAAGCCGAAGGCGAGCGGCTGTTCGGCGCGGACGTGCTCAAGTGGCGCTTCGTCTGCCCGGTCTGTCACTACGAGGCGTCTGCGGCTGACTACAAGGCCGCTGGTGCACCGACCTCGGCAATCGGGTTCTCCTGTGTTGGCCGATGGCTCCCGAAGGACCGCGTGCGGCAATCCTTCGGCGGGAAAGGGCTCGGCCCGTGCGATTACGCGGGCGGCGGACTGTTCCGTCTGAATCCCGTCAAAGTGACAATGCCCGACGGCGAAGTGATGTCGGCGTTCGCGTTTGCGGCCCGGCCAATTCTGAGGAGAGCGGCGCGGCTGGCCGAACGGTGACTTCCGAATGAAGAAGCTCTCGCCAGGCATCTACGACGACGAGTATGGCGGCTTGCATCTCGACCTGCCGGAGCTCCTCGCGGCCGCCGGCTGTCCTGACACGCCCGAAAATCAACAGACGATGATCGCCGCCGTCGCCGCGCTGTGCCCACCAGGGACCCCGATCACGGCCGTGAATGTCCGGCGCTCCTATACTTGCTCGCCGGGCGCCTGGTCGTCGCCCGGCGAGGCCCCACCGTGAACGTCCTACCCTGTTAGTCGAACGGCGGAAAGGCCTGATCCATCCCGGCAAACGCCCACGCGCCGAGGGCCAGGAGCGCGACGGCCCCGGCGCAGAGCACGGCCGCGAGCCAATCGACCACGCCCATCGTGTCGCCGGGATCGTGCTTCCAGATGATCCGGAGGACCCACGCGCCGAGGAGCGTGACCGCGAGTAGCGTCCACATGCCGCCGGCATTGTCGCCGAACCGCCAACGATGGGGAATTATTGATCTGACAAAAACGGCGCCCCGGATTACGGTTTTTGCTGTCGCGCTTGCGAATCACCAACGCGCTCGGCTATAACCGGCACGCCCCCATCACAATCGATCGTCGTCGTTGGCGCACGTCCTCATCGGGGGTTCTCTCGCATGGTGGTTACCCTTACCCGTGCCGCTGCCGAGCTCGCGGCGCTCCCTTACGCGACACAACTGCTACTAGTGGGACTGATCCACGCGCATTTCGTCCGCGAGTGCGCCCCGCCGTCGCTGCGACCCGTGCAATCAACTTCAAATACAACACGCGCTCTTCCGCCGGCACCGCCGGCCACAACGTCCGCAACCGCAACAACTGATCGATCACGAGCGGCACTTCTGCGCCTGGTGCCTCGCCCGCGAGCAGCGAAGGTAAATCCAACTCCAACACAGACGCGACGGCCGCGAGCTCGTCGATCGTCAAGTGCTTGATTTTGCCGATCACGTATTCCGTCACCCATCCGCGGTGCTGGCCGAGGGCGCGACTCACGGCGGCGCGACGGCCGTGCGCCTTCGTGCGCTGCTTGATGATCTGACGGATACGGGCCTCGATCGATCCGGGCGGATCGATAAAGCGACCGGGCTGGCGGCGCGGCGTGGCGCGCGGGCGTCGTGCCATTAGGGTGTGTTCGCGTTCATTCGCGCTCAAACAGGATTCTAATACATCACCTTGATGGCGTGGTGTCCGAATCACCAAGGCCGCCGCGTTGACATTGTTGGCGATTGCGCTACACTCGCCACGTATGGCGGCCAAACGCGGACGTTCACTCTCATCGAAATCATTACGGGCGCGCCCGCTCAAAGTCGCGCTACCGCCCCGCCAAGGTCATGGCGTGCCAGGTGATACCGCCGACGACGACGCCGCGGCCCCGGCGCTCTCGAAAAAATCGCCCTACCTCACGCCGGACGAAGCGGCGCCGTATTTGAAATATAAAACCGGGCACGCGCTCATGCAGGCGACCCGCCGATTCGGAATTCCGCACATCAAGCTAGGCCGCCGCGTGCTCTACGTCGAGGCCGAGCTCGATCAGTTTATGAAGGTCGCCACGGCCGCGACCACGCCGGCGAGCCATCGCAAGCGGCGCTAGTTCCGCGAGGGTTGCACCATGCGCCAGGCGCCGCACGCGGGCTCCGTCGATCGCTGTTGGTGCCTTCCCTACAGGCCGCGGCGCGCATTGTTGGTGAGGCGCCGATGAGCATCCAACAACTCGCGCTCGTGCTCCGCGTGCGGCAACTCCTCGAGCGGCACCAGGGCAAGCCGCTGTTGCCCGGCGAGTACTCCCTCTTGATGCAACTCGCCAACTGTGCCGACAAGCATGGCGATCGGATCTTCCCTGGCGAACGGCGCTTGATGGCGGCGACCGGGTTTAGCGCGAGCTACTTACGACGGCTCCGCCGCCGCCTTCAGGATCGCGGCTGGCTCATCGTGGCGCGCGCGGGCGGCGGCCGCGGCCGGCGCGCGATCTTCCGCCTCAACCTGCCGACGACCGGCGACCCGACACAACTCGATTTGCCCCTGTTGAAAAGCTGTCGAAATCCTGCGGACGAAGAAACGGAAAAGCGGACCTGCAGGTCCGCAAACGAGGACCTGCAGGTGCCTGTTATTGTTGGCAATTCACCAACTAACGTTTTACGCGTCAACAACTTGCGCGCGCCCGATTTCGCCGATCCGTCCAGTACTGATCCGTCCAGTACTACTCAGAAAGAAAAGAAGGCGGGCACGCGATGACCAAACCCGCACACGCCCGCACGTGCACCGAGCCCGATCGGCGCCTCCTCGGCACCTTGCCGTACATGGTGCCGCTCGCACCGGGCTCGATCCTGATGTTTGCCATTGTCGAGCTCGCCGCGGTCGCCGGCCCGGTGCCGCTCGAGGAATGGGATTGGCCCTTTCAGAGTGACGCGAGCCTCCGCGTGCTCGTCAACGCCGGCCGGCGCGACGTGTGGCCGATCGACACGGCGCGCGGCCGGATCTTCCTGCGACGGTTCTCGGCGGCGCTCCTGGTCGGCGATCGGGCGGTCGCGTGGTGCGCGGCCGATGGGCGCGGCGCCGCATGCGTGCACGAGGGCCTATTGATTGGCGCCGTGCAACAGGAGGCCGCTTGGGTGACCGCCTCGCGCTAGCGCCCGGCTACGTGCCGAGCTCGAGCTCTTCGAGCGTGACCGCCGCGCGCGCGAGCTCCTCGAGCTCTGTCTCGTTCATTGTGCCGGGCCGGCCGGCGACGAAAGGATCAACCGTGAGCTTCGTGCACCGCGGGCGCGTGGTCACAAAAACCGATGCGACCGCGCTGCCGGCCTGGACCCGCACGGTACAGGTGCTCGCGCAGGCGGCGGGCGTGCGGGTCCTGCCGAAAGGTACCGCCGTGGCGGTCGCGGTGCGCTACGAATTCGCGCGGCCGGCCCGCGGGCGCCAGGCCTACCCGTGCACGCGGCCGGATTGCGACAAGCTCGCGCGCGCGCTGCTCGACGCGCTGACGGGCATCGCCTATGCCGACGACGGCCAAGTCGTCCTGCTCGCGATCAGCAAAATCTACGGCCCGCAAACCTTGATGCGGGTCGAAGTCGGAGCCTGTTGACGATGGAGCCGCTTGATTTCGAGCTCACGCCGCCGCCGGGAGACGCGCCGCCGCCGCGGGCCGCGCGGCCGGTCGCCCGCGTGACGATGGGCGAGCCGCCCGCCGCGCGCGTGCTCCACGGCGATTGCCTCGAGGTCCTCCCGACGTTGCCGGCCGGCTCGATTGATGCCGTCGTGACCGATCCGCCGTACGGCCTCGGCTTCATGGGCCGCGAGTGGGACA
>Ga0210380_10000198_pt1 | contig 32110 bp, 18 predicted proteins | sample PLM4_5_coexredo_FD_155476 | JGI IMG/M metagenome (GOLD analysis project Ga0210380, IMG submission 155476) | Groundwater sediment microbial communities from an aquifer in East River, Colorado, USA - PLM4_5_coex redo | ecosystem: Environmental > Terrestrial > Soil > Riparian zone | place: USA... | reverse complement strand
CAATCACACCCGCGCCCTGCGCGCCGCCTTGACCGTATACGCCAACCGGCCCTGAGGGAGCGGTGTTCGGGCCGCCAGCCCCAATGCCTCTCACACCCTGGCCCGTCGTTCCACCACCTGCACCAAACACACCCGTGCCGCCGCTGTCGCTGCCGAAACCCGCGACACCGGAAAAGCTCCCGCTACCGCGCCCCTGCACACCATCGGCATTGCCCGGTCCACCATTGCCGACAACACCTGGTGCTCCTGCCGGACCAGTGCCCGTAATGGTGCTTCCACCGGTCCCACCACCGCCGGTCCCGCCTCCGCCTGTTCCACCACCGCCACCTCCGCCCTTCAATTTTCTACCGCCGTAAATTGGTTATCCTTTGACATTTTTTTTCCTTTATTCAGTAGCAATCGGTTTTGTGATCGGTCCACCACCTTGAAGTCTCGTAAGCGCGGTTGTCAGGAAGTTTTGCCAAGAGAGTACAACAGTTAAGGCCACCGCAAAGACTAAAATCAGCCCTCTGCTTCGCCAATATCCGTCGAAAGCAAAATCTGTGGGAAGCGAACCAACGATTGATTGAAAAATGATTGTCGCGCCGTACTCGGAATTTCGATGAAGCGCTCTCGCATATGCATTTGGACGAATCAATCCCTGAAGGTTCGGATTGATTTACGCATTTGAGTTTTGATCGACCGTTATGCCGCTCGACGTTTGTAGCGGTGATGAAGGCCACCGACTTCTGGAATCTGAACGATCCTTCCAAACATTCGCGGTTGAATCTTGCGTGCTGTCGGCGCGTCTTTGTCCAAGGATAAATGAGTTCTCGTTTCGTGATAGTACCGAAAATAACCTTTGAGGATCCGACGCAGCTGCCCCTCGTTAATAATGATGACGTGGTTCAAGCACTCGCGGCGAATACTACCGATGATCCGCTCCACGAAACAATTTTGCCACGGACTCCGTGGTGCAGTTCGGATCTGCTCAATGCCCATCCCTTGCACTCTTGCCGTGAAGTCCTTCCCATAGATACTATCGCGATCTCGAACCAGATAACGTGGAGCGCTATCATCGGGAAACCCTTCAACAATTTGCTGTGCCGCCCACACCGCAGTAGGGTGCTCGGTGACATTGAAATGCTGGACGCGACGTCGGTCATGCGCAAGAATCACGAAGACATGCAGGACGCGCCATTGAATTGTCGGGACCGTGAAGAAATCGACAGAAACGAGCTGCCCGACATGATTGCTCAAAAATGTTCCCCATGTTTGCGATGGTTCCTTATTCCGACGCGGCATCAGACGTGAAACGGTTCGCTCGGAAATCTCGAATCCGAGTTTCAAAAGTTCACCGTGGATCCGAGGTGCACCCCACAGTGGGTTCGCAGCCGCCATGCTTTTGACCAGGTTCCGAATCTCAATACTCACCACCGGGCGTCCCGGCCCATTCGATTGAGACAACCGCCGCCAATATTGTTTGAAACGTCTTCGCTGCCACCCGATCACGGTCTCTGGCCTTACAATCACCCGCGCGGATTTCCAATCTTTCCAGATCGTCACCAACACAGTCCAAAACAGTCGATCCCATCGGCGCAACCTTGGGCGTTTCATATCTCTCGTGAAAACCCTCAACTGCTGACGCAGAGCCACATTTTCCAAAGCGACCTGTTTGTTGCCGCTGAGCGCCAGAATAATCAACCGAAATCCTAACAATATTGCATTTAGCATGAGCCGATGACTGTGTCGTCATCGGACGAAAGAATCAACCCGATACGCGCGTATGAGGTTTTGGCGAAGGACAGGTCCGACATTCCCAGAATCTCCGCAGCCTGTATCCAATTGATGGATCCACTCATCGCTCGTGTGATGACTTCCTTGATTTTCATGGCCCGCTCCAAGACTCGGGACGGATATAAATGCATCCGCAATCCTGATTGGCGAATGCTTCTTTCTCCAAACCCTGTCTCTCAGACCGGACATTTCATTTGCTACAACCACCGGACACATCATGTGCTTCCGACATCGTGTCCGAAAGTCGTCGACTTGAAAAGCTTGTCATGTTAGTTTGCCTCACGCTTCCATAACCCAATTAACCCAATCGCGTGATAACACACAAAAGGAGAATTCCGATGTCGAGAAGACTGATCAGTTTTATGCGTCGATCAAAGGTGGTCGTGCTGGTAGCGGTCCTGATCCTGTTAAGCGGAGTGGGAACAATCATCGCTCAGAATCCGAATTCCGTACCGGGAATGGTGGACGAAATTTTAAACAGAATTATCCATTTGCAGACCAGTGTGAACGCCGTGCAGACGAGCGTCAGCGCGTTGATCCCGTCAGGCCCAGGCAACATTCGGATCACGCCGCCGGTAAATGTCAATTTCGAGCGGAATGAAAGCGCCAATTGTCAAGGGGCCAACGTCAGCGATGGCACGCTGTCTGTGCGGATTCAGTTCATAAACTCTAGTGGAGTGACATTGACTGACCAGACGTTCTCTTTGGCAGCCGGGCAATCAGTGGCTAGTGGACAACTTAGCTCGTCGCCCTTCCAAACTGTATATTGTAAGTTCACGGCGGTGGGTGGCACGAAAAATGACATTCGCGGTGCCATCGCTTTCTTCAATCCGCCTACCGGCGGAGCAAGGTTTTCGCTGCCCGGAGAATAGAGGCAACGGGCCGCAGTTAAACAATAACGAAAACGTAGGAAGCAGAAGCCGGGGGTGTCTTGAGTTCCAATCTTAATATCGGATAAAGGCTCCTACGTGGGTACGTTGGGGAGGAGCCGCCGGACACACTGCCGGCACAGCTCAGCGATGCCGCATTCTGGAAGTTGATCACGGATTGATCAAAGAACAGAAACCCGATGCGCAACACGCACCACAAATGCTCGCCGTCTTCAACTGGAGCACTGAGCTGTGGCCGCCGGCGCTTTCTGTGCCTACCAAAAACCCCATCGGCATTGCAGTAATTGAACTTACACCCGTCGTCATTTACGCTCAACGGCCATGCTTCCGATCTTCCATTCAGTGCTCTGCTCGTTCCGCGTCTGGTTTCGCAACCATGCCAAAGTCCAATTGGAAGTCGTCGCGCTGCGCCATCAACTCGTCGTCATCCACCGCCAGAATCCGAAGCCAAAATTGAGGACGGCGGATCGTTGTCTCTGGGTTTGGCTCTCCCGCATTTGGTCTGATTGGCGATCTACATTATTGATCGTCAAACCCGAGACCGTCATCGCCTGGCATCGCCGCGGTTTTCGCTGGTACTGGACCTGGAAGGTTCGCCATGGAGACTTCGGACGACCACGCGTTCCGCAGGCGACACGAGAACTGATCCGCACGATCAGCCGGGACAATCCGCTTTGGGGTGCGCCTCGAATTCACAGTGAACTCCTGAAGCTCGGCATTCATATTTCCCAAGCCTTCGTCGCCAAGCACATGGTCCGACATCCCAAGCCGCCGTCTCAAACGTGGCGGACGTTTCTCGGAAACCATGTCGCGCAGATGGTTGCAGTCGACTTCTTAACCGTTTGTGCCTACTGAAAATCCCGTCGGCCTTAGAACAGTTGAACTTACGCGGATCGTCATTTAGGCTCAACGGCCATGTTTCCGATCATCTATTCCCTGCTCCGGTCGCTCCGTATCTGGTTTCGCAGTAAGGCCGAGGTCCAACTGGAAATCATCTCCTTGCGTCATCAACTCGCCGTCATGCACCGAAAGATTCCAAAGCCAAGGCTCACGGTTGCGGATCGATTTTTATGGGTCTGGCTCTCTGGAAACTTCGCCGACTGGCGATCTGTACTGCTCATTGTCAAACCCGATACCGTAATCGCATGGCATCGTCAGGGTTTCCGCTAGTACTGGAACTGGAAGATCCGACGCGGACGATCTGGACGTCCAAGTATTTCAAAGGAAGATCGAAATCTGATCCGCACCATGAGTCGAGACAACCCGACTTGGGGTGCTCCCCGAATTCACGGTGAACTTCTGAAACTCGCTATCCATGTTTCCGAATCGTCGGTTGCAAAATACATGGTCCGCCATCCGAAACCGCCATCACAGACTTGGAGAACGTTCCTCTCCAACCACGCGTCGCAACTGGTCTCTGTCGACTTCTTCACCGTACCCACTATTTCGTTTCACATTCTCTATGCCTTCATCGTGCTTTCCCACAACCGACGACACATACTTCATTTCAACGTGACCGCGCATCCCACTGCCAAGTGGACGTCACAGCAAATTGTGGAAGCATTCCCCTCGACAGCGCGCCCCGGTATTTGCTGCGGGATAACGATCAAATCTACGGATGCGAATTCCGTAGCCAACTCGAAGTTATGGGGATCCGCGAAGTCCGGACCTCGTTCCGATCCCCCTGGCAAAATGCATTCGTCGAACGCGTCATTGGCTCCATTCGCCGAGAGTGTCTGGACCATATAATTGTACTCAACGAAGAATCGCTGCGTCGCGTGCTGCGCTCATACATCGGGTACTACCACGCAGCACGATTGCACTTATCGTTGGAAAAGGATTCGCCGACCCCACGCGAAGTCCAATCCGTTGGAAACATCGTCGCTATTCCTCAAGTCGGCGGATTGCATCATCGGTACGAACGTCGACCGGCCTGAATTTCTCCGACCAAAGGAAAGTCGATTTCCGCTCCGCCGCGGAGCCTTTCATCGTCGCGCCTTCAAATAGTCTCGTCCTGCAACGGACGCTGAAACTCCCGGTCGTTACAACCCAAGATCACAAATCGCAACGTCCACTTTTCTCAGCGCTGCCTCAGCCGAATATTTTCCGGCCAGATGAGATTTTTGGGAGGGACAATCGAACTCCAAGCCGAGCGGCACCACACTCCGGACAACTACCACGTTATGGCCGTTCCAATACTCGGCGGCCTTCACCATGAATATCGGCTGGAGAAAATTGCGGTATGAAGAACCAAGCGATTTTCATTCTTGCGGATCACAGCCCTGCTCTCATTATCGTCGAGCCGGAAACCATCATTGCCTGGCATCGGTAGCCCCCACTGTCGGTAGCCCCCACGTGACGCCATCATTGAACCGTGGTAAAAGCTATGAGGAGGCTTAGAACATGGCTACTCTCGATTGGTCCCAATGCCCAGCCGTGGAAAGCATACCCGGCAAGCGCAGTGGCGCTTGGGTATTTAAGGACACGCGTATGCCGGTTTCCACCGTTTTCGAAAACCTCGAATCCGGAGCAAGTATCGAAGAAATCATGGAGTGGTTCGATGTGACTCGGGAACAGATTGTTTCCGTGCTGGAATTTGCGGCCCGCAGTCTCGATGCACCACCCTCTGCCAAGCGACAGCTGACCTCCTTAGATGCGCGTTCTCTTTGATCACGGCACGCCATCGCCGCTTATTCCGTTTCTCGAAGGCCACACTGTCACGAAAGCGAAGGATGCCGGGTGGGATAGGTTGATCAATGGCGAGCTCCTGAAAGTCGCTGAGGAAGCCGGATTCGAAGTACTGCTGACGACCGATAAGAATATGGCGTCGCAGCAGAATTTGAAGGGCCGCCGAATTGCAGTTGTTGTACTCGGAAATTCGCAATGGCGGATCGTGGAGCGCTACGTCCGGAAGATAGCCGCGAGCGTGAACGCCGCGGTGCCCGGCACGTACTCCGCGGTGGACATACCTTTGAAATAGTGTCCCGCCGCATGTGGGTGGTGATATACCGAATTATCCGAATTTCAGGGGCCTTCGGGGGATTTGAGATCCCGTATGGTCCACAAATCCGAACGCGTTGAAAGCGCAGGCGAAAGCGGCTGGACCCGGAACCCCAGAGTGGTAGGATTCTGCATGCCGTCAGCTCTGAATCCGATCTCGTTCGTCGTGACCTGCCTTGCCGGTTGGCTCAGCGAGCACCAACAACGCTCGATTGATTACCTCGCCGAAGAAAATCGTGTTCTCCGAGAGCAAATCGGGGATAAGCGACTGCGCTTCACCGATAACCAGCGCCGACGGCTTGCGGCACGGGCCAAGGCGTTGAGCCACTCCGCCCTGAGCCAAGTTGCAACACTCGTTACGCCCGAAACTCTGTTGGCGTGGCATCGCAAACTGATTGCCATCAAATACGACGGAAGTCACCAAAGGAAACCCGGTCGGCCCCGGACAAACGCGGACATTGAAGCTCTGGTTATCCGCATGGCCGAAGAGAATCGCAGTTGGGGTTACGACCGGATCCAGGGTGCGCTGAAGAACCTTGGCCATGATCTCTCGCCCAGCGGCATTGCGAAGATTCTCAAGCGTCATGGGATCGACCCCGCACCAATGCGCGCAAGAAAGACCACCTGGAAAGAATTCCTCTCACGACACACCGATCAAATTGCCGCTACGGATTTCTTTACGATCGACGTCTGGACCATGAAGGGACTTCAACGTTTCATGGTCCTTTTCTTCATCGAGCTTTCCAGCCGACGCGTGGAGCTTGGAGGAATCGCAAAGGGTCCCAACGGACTCTGGATGGATCAGATTGCCCGCAACCTGACCGACTGCGAAAACGGATTCTTAAAGAGAAATCGATTCCTCATTCATGATCGTGATCCACTCTACACTCGATCTTTTCTCGATTCGCTAGCCCAGTCTGGAATCGAATCCGTGAAGCTACCCCCATCCTCGCCCAACTTGAACGCTTTTGCCGAAAGATTCGTCCGCTCGATCAAAGAAGACTGCTTAGATCGAATGATCTTCTTCGGCGAAGACTCTTTGCGCAACGCCGTTCAAGAATACCTCGCTCACTATCACGCGGAGCGAAACCATCAGGGTCTGGGAAACAAGCTGATCGAACCGCTGAAGACCACCCGAAATGCGGCCGGAACTGTCCGGAGCACCCATCGGCTCGGCGGCATGCTCAGCTACTACTTCCGCGACGCTGCCTAACAACGCCACGACAACACCTAAAAGCAGCAGGACTCGCTACCGGACATCGCACGCGTGTGTCTCGAATTTGAGTTCTGCGGACTGCCCTTTCCCTCACCTCAAATTCGCGCTCGACGAATTAGACCTGTGCCACAATCTCAACCCCGATTATGTGCGTTTTATTTTGTGGACCATACGGTACGGGGTCAGAAAGCCAACCGGACCGATGCCTTGAATAAACGTCGCTGATTGCCCTTGTCCTGGATCGATCCGAATGGCGTATTCCCGTTGATATTCAGGAAAGGGTTCGACGGCGTCGGGTGGTTGAGGACGTTTGTCGAATCCATTCGGATGGATACCGTCGTCCCCTCCGAAATGCGGACCGACTTGCCTATGGAAGCATCGAAAGCCCAGCTACCCGGAAGAGTCAGCGACGCGAGACCAAGCGAGCCGCGGGTTCCCGGTTGCGGATTCTGGAGCACGATCTTTCCATTGGAGTCGGCCACGGCCTGGAGCGTGCAGAAGGTTGCCAGTTGGCTGGCAACCGCAGAGCATTGCGGATCTTTCACTCTGGTGAATGTCGAATCAAAGTAAGATCCGAAATTGTGGTCGTTGGGGTCCGAGACGCTCACCCACTTGACCTGGCCGTCCCTTGGGAAATCTCCGACGATATCCGGAACCGAGTTTCCGTACAGGCCTGTCGGACTTGCACCTATAACCGTGGGATTCGTGTAGCTTGCCGGGATGCTGGCAGGTTGTCCCGCAACGAGACTCACAATGGCACTGGTCTGCCATCCTTCGATCACGCGCGCCAGCACACCGTGACTGCCTCCCGCCAGCAACTTGCCCGGACCGATCGGCAATTCATAAGTTCCGTTGGCTTTGAATTCGTGGAAGGCATTACCGGGACTAAGTTGGTAGTCCTTGTTGCGTTCCACTGGATTCGTGTAGGTTTGCGCAGTACTCAATCCATTTCCCGCGGCGAATGAAACCAACGGAGTTTGCAGCGATTTCGACCAGATGTAGGTCCCTTGTAGACTCATTCCATGAGTCGGCCGCAAGGTACCCTGGAGCTGAAGGGAGTTGTAGCTGGATGTGCCTGTGTTGCTCCAGTAGTTGGCGCCAGCGCCGATGCCGGTACCGGTGCCGAACTGGGGGTTGACCGAGATCCAGTTTGCGGGGAACAGTCCGGCCGGCACCACGGGACCTCCGGCGATCGTTGTGCCGCCGGGGACATTAAATCCGAGATTGGCGCGCTTCATAACTGTGCCGCGCTCTCCGGTGATGGATACGGGGACCGTTCCTGACGGGCCGGCACCGACACCGTTAAAGTAGTTTAGAGAGTTCGCAAGGGTGACGAAGTCGCCATTGGCAAGAGCGTCTCTGAATGTCGTGCTCACCCGCATCGCTTGCGAGCCTCGCTGGGTTGTTCCATCTACCGCGCCGCAGGCGGCGGCGGGATTTGCCGGGTTGCATCCCGTCAAACCTGGGGCAATATTCAGACCCAGGAACAACTGGTCGAACAACGGATCGTTGCCGCCGGCGCGAGTGGTTTGCAGAGCATTGAAGAGTGGCGTGTTGTAGAACACATCCGGCGTGTTGAGATCGTACCAGCCGTACAGCCCGATGCCTTTTGTGCCGACGTAGCGTGCATCCAGCGTGAAATTGCGGGTGATCTGTCGCGTGATCGATAGCGTGAAGTTCTGGATGTACGGAGTGTAGAGGTTCGGATCGAACGCATGCGCGCCCTGGGCCAACTTGGCCAGCGGGATCGGCTGCATCGGCAGGGTGGCCGGCGTGAGCGGAATCTGCTGCTGCAACGCCGCCACGTCGAAATAGCTGCCGTTCACAGGCCCCGTCGTCGTCACATTACTGAGAAAGCCGGGCGTTGTGAAGATGAAGTTCGAAAGGTTGCCCGCATGGCCGCCTCCGGTGTAGCTGATCTGGTAGCCGCCGCGGACGTTCGTTTTTCCTTTTCCAAACCATGGCAATTCCCAGGCGAAGCCGACAGCAGGTCCGAAATTGTTGTAGTCATTTGGGAAAATCGTGTCGCCCGGTTTGGACGTCTTGGGCCCGACAAACTCCATTTGTGTCTGCAAGCTGGTATCCACGCCATTGTTCGGATTCATCCAATTGCTGAAACTGCGGCCGGATACTCCGAACAGCGCCAGCCCATCCTGGCCTCCCTGGGGCCGAATGGTCAGTCCCTTACCTTCGTACGGTACGCCGTAATATTGCCAGCGGACGCCGACATTCAGAGTGAATGAGGGGCGAATCTTCCAGTCGTCTTTGAAGAACACCGACGTTTCGTTTTCGTGGGGTTCGATGACTCTCCGCTGTTGGTCGAGGTAGCTCGTCCAATGGTCGAGCTGAGTCGGCGATGTAATGTAGTATCTCTGCGACGCGCTGGCGACGGAACCGGCCATGAAGGCCAGGAGTTGCTGCGCCGTCGTCTGAGTGGTCGGGGTGAGTCCCGGGAAGTTGGTCGTACTTGCAAAAGCAGAGACGGGATTCAAAGCCGAATTGCCTCCGACGCCCTGCGGCATGATGTTGTCGGCCGTGCTGACGCCGGTTGTGTGGGTATACAGCCGCTCGAAGCCGCCTTTAAAGGCGTGCTTGCCTTTGTTCCAACTGACCGAATCCGCAAAGCTGGTCAGAGGAGTCGTGTTGTTTTGTATAGCGCATAAGGTCAGACAGCTATAGTTATTCACGCTCATTGCTCCGACGCCGGAGGGCGCGTAAGCGATTGGAAAATTCTTTCCGGACGCATTCGTCCCGCCTTGCAACAGGAGCGACTGGGGAACTTCGCGTTGTGCGGGATCCGGCACTTCCCACGGGCCATAGATATACTGAGCACTCCTCCGGTACCCAAACCGTGCTTCGTTGACGATGTTGGACGTCAGTGTAGACGTGAAATTTGCCGTTAACACCCACGGACGGAGCTGCATCTGCTGCGGGTAATAGCCGGGCCACAAGCCGGTCACGCCGGAATTATAGTAATCGGAGTCTATCCTTTCGTTCGTGTAGTTGACGGCGACCTTGTGCTTGGCACTAAAGTTGTGATCGACTTTAGTGTTGAACTGCAGGCGGTTGGCATCGAAGGTGTTTCCGCTGGCGAGAGGGTAATCCCCGAGGGAATGCCCGCGCCAGTTCCATTGAGTGACGGCGGTGTTGAGTCCATCACCACCGTTAAAGGTATTCGCTTGCGGCATGACGGTAAGAAACTTCTGGCTGGTGCCGGAGGGATCCATCTGCGAGCGATTCGCATCCCACGGCGCGCCGCTGACGACCGCGTCGGAGCAATCGGGCCGTGTCGGATTGCTCACCAGAGGACCGAACACACTGCGGTACATCAGTTGACCCGTGTACGGAGTCCCATCAGGATTGGTTGCGGGGGCAACCGGGTTGCCGAACGAGTCCACGGATGGGGTTGTCGGACTTGCGCCGGTCCTTACTGTTTGGGTATTGATATTGCCGGGCGTCCAGCCCGACCAATAGCGGAAAATTCCACGCTGCGCGCAAGCGGTAAGCGTGTTCGCACGGGACGTCTGACGCTGATTTTCGAACTGCTTCTCGACAAGGGCGAAAAAGAAGGTTTTGTTCTTAATGATCGGGCCGCCCACGCTGCCGGTCAAATCGTGGCGATTGAGCCAGGGCGGGGTGGTGGGCGACCACACTCCATTGACGACCGTTTTGTTGTTGGCCCAGGTATTCGCGTCCAGCGCGGAGTTTCGAACGGTCCAAAAAGCGCTGCCGTGAATCTGGTTGGTGCCGGATTTGGTCAGGATCTGCACCTGGCCATTACCGCGGCCCAATTCCGCGTCAACCGGTGCGAGAATCACCCGGAATTCACCGACCATATCGGGATGCAACATGGTGACCGAGCCGACGCCATTCGCATAACGGCCGTTCTGAACGCTCAACCCGTCGCGGACGGTATTGACCATTGAGGTGCTGACGCCGGCGAAAGTCGTATTTTCGGTGAGATCCGTGCCGCGCACGCCCGCCATTGTTTGCATCAGATCGAGAACGTTGTTGCTCACCAGTGGAAGGTCTCTGACGTTCTTCTCGGTAAGGATATTTCCGATTGTCGACGATGACTCCGCGATCAGCGCTGTCGCGTCCGCTGTGATTTCAACGCTTTGGTTCACAGCGCCGATCTGAAGCGTAAAGTTATGTCGTGCCGTGGCGCTTTGACCGAGCTGAACACCGTTAATGACCTGGGTCTTGAAGCCCGTCAACTCGGCCGTGAGCCTATAGGTCCCCGGCAGAAGGGCCGGGATGTTGTACGCTCCGGATTCGTTGCTAAGCGCCTTGGTCACCACGCCTGTCTGCGTGTTCGTGGCCGTAACAGTGGCGCCTGGAATAAATGCCTGACTGGAATCCTGAACAAATCCACCCACAGATGCACTGGTGCTCTGTGCCGATGTTGTTTCAATGTGGACCAGACAAAACAGGACTACGGCTGCGGTAGCTACTATCGTGCGCATCATGGACTCCCCCCCGGGAAAAGTGGACATACGACTTCGGGACTTAAAAATAATCAAAACCGTTGCACCCGTCGATGAATTTCACCGGCGATTCTTCGACCGCAGCACTCTCGCGCGGCACAAGCCATCGCAATATGCCGATACGTTCAGACGCACCTGCGGAGAAGTTTTGCCGACGGTATGCGCAATTATTGAGCGATACCAATACATTTAACTAATACCCCCAAAGTATTAATGCGTGTATCCCACCAGAATGATGCGCTTCATCGAGACCTCCTCTCTTCCTTGATATACGAGCGCTCGCCGGACACGGCGAACAAATTGCGCTTCGTGGTAATCACAGGTATCGATCGCGATCATCCTGCGTGGTACCGGCTACTCATTGCTCCGAATGAAGAGGCGATGGAGGCACGCCCCGGTGATCACTTTGTTCTTGTTACCAGAATCCATACCATGAACGCAGAAACGCCAGAGAACCTGCTCCGTTTTCTGAGCAAATACGAACATGCTAAGGCCTTCATTCTTACGCCCGGTAGACTAGAAGCGACGGACAACAAACCGCTCTTCCATCCCGAGCTTGGTATTCTGAGCCGGAATCTCATTGTGCGACCGGCATGGGAAATCAATGAGAACGATCCCGACGGCGTCGGCATCTTTGTAGACGACAACCTCATTGTCCCGGAAGGTATTCAAGACGCCCCGGCGCTTAGAACATGCGAGAAAAAAAAACAGCGCAACCCCAAGGATCCGACCTGACGTCGTGAGCCAGTCAAGGTTGAGTAACGCTGTATTTGAGGGACATTGAGCGGATTGACCCTCAGCTGCTACCGTCACATGGATGGATTGTGGCGCTGTCGGAAACTTAATCGGTATAGAGCCGTACATGCCAGACCAGGTCTTGCAGTCGTCCACAATTACGCCGCCGTATTTACACGAGTAACGGAAACTTTCACGCGGTATCCCAGAGCTCCGAGTAATCGAATAAGCAGATCGCTCGATACCTTGTCCAGATTGCCGTTCAGAATGGCAGTCACGCGCGTCCGCGATGATCCTCCTCGCCTAGCGACTTCCGCATGAGTCAATCCTTCATCGCGCACAACATGTTGTAAATGTTTAAGCAGCGCGTATTGAACCTGCCATTCTTTGGAATCCGCACCCGTCAATCCAATCGCCTTTGCAATATCCTCAGGGCGTCGAGCAGTAATTTTCCTGGTTCTATTGATCATCCAACATCTCCTTCAGGCGTTTTCGCGCCAGCTTAATGTCCGCAGGTGGAGTCTGCTGAGTCTTTTTCGCGAAAGCGTGTACCACGAGAATGCCCTCTTCACTGGCCGTGAAGTAAAAGGCGCGAAACTGGCCGTCTTCACCGCGGACCCGTAATTCCGCAACACCGGGACCAACAACTGGCATCGGACGAGAAAGGGGCATTCCAAGCTGCTCACCGATCTGTAGCGCGAATAAGGCCTTGCCCAAACGATCGCGAATATCTCGAGGAAATGATCGTATCGCATCCCGAGCCTTCGGATGGAAAACGACTGGCCTCACGGAGTGCAGTGTATCAGAAGTGGGACATCGCCCCGCAAGAATTGAAAAGAATCCATATGATCTTCACCAAGAGATTTGAAGTCGGACTTTTCTCCATCTGATATTCATGGTGAAGACCGCCGAGTATCGGAACGGCCACAATGTGCTGGTTATTCGGAATGTGGTACCGCTCGGCTTGAGCTCGATCCTTCTCACTGAAAACAAACTCAGGAATTCTTCCCCCGCGATGAGAGCGTGGACGTCCTCGGTTGTAATGAGCCGTTCCTTCTTTCAGGATTCGATGGATGTGCGCTTCGTGTAGCGGAACGATAGAGCCTAGGCATTCCCGCAACCTCTGCTTGCCGGCGTCGCCGTCGGAGTTTTATGTGGGAGGAGTATCCGCGGGCTCAGGGGCACCGCCTTCTTGACGACTTCGCCGAATCTTCGAAACCAATCGTCCAAAAGGACGTTCTGTTCGGGAAGCAGATCGGCGTGTTTGTCCCCGAGAAGCGCCGGAGGAACTGGGGGCTGTTGCTGGACCGCTGCGGAGACCGCAAAGCTCTGGGTCAGGCCTATGCCGCACGACGCTACAAGCAGGACGTTCAACAGGACGTTTCGAGGAGATTACCGGTCGGACATCCGAATGCGGAAGTCGAAAGGCCGGACAGCCATTTTCGATCTAGCATTGCGGGTGCTTCTCATAAGTGGCCTAATCATACTACCCGAACACATGTTGCGGAGAAGATTTTCATAAGAGACTTCTATGATGAGACATCGCGAAATGCATCGAACGGAGCGTATCGGCTGGCTTCGCGCTGCCGTTCTTGGAGCGAATGACGGGATCGTCTCAACGGCCAGCCTCATCATTGGAATTGCGGCCGCAGGAGCGGCCCGGGACAATATCCTTCTGACGGGCGTCGCCGGTCTGGTAGCCGGCGCTTTTTCAATGGCTGCCGGAGAATACGTGTCCGTCAGTTCGCAGGCAGATACCGAACGCGCAGACCTCGCTACCGAACGAAACGAACTGGCAACCGATCCTGCCGGCGAGGAACGCGAGCTCACCAACATTTATATGAAGAGAGGTCTCAATCCGGAGCTCGCTCGCACTGTGGCGCAGCAGTTGATGGCGCACGATGCGCTTGGGGCTCACGCGAGAGATGAAATCGGATTTTCCGAAGAGTTCGCGGCGCGTCCATTGCAGGCCGCACTCTCGTCAGCGGCGACGTTCTCGGTGGGCGCAGGCTTGCCGATCCTCACCGTCATGCTGCCCTTTCATATCCCGCTTGTTCCTTTCGTTTCCCTTGTCTCGCTCATTTGCCTCGCCGCACTGGGCGCCATTGCAGCGCGCACAGGAGGTGCGTCCGCCTGGGCCGGCGCGGCACGAGTAACGTTCTGGGGGGCCCTGGCCATGGCGGCTACAGCCGGAGTCGGAGCGCTCTTTGGAACCACCGTTGGATGATGCACCCTCCACGATCTCAGGACTTCCGCAGAATTTTCCGAGTCGAAGCGCACCGAGTTCATCGGCTCGCGTGTATTTGCGGAGTATGATTCCTCTTTTCAGAAAGCAACTTCCGCGAAAACCGAGCGTAGCTCGAATGGAAGCAGAGGTGGTGGTTGGGTAATCGATTGTCCTTCACTATGGCAGTGTTCGTCATCCTGTCATGGTCTGCAGTGAACGCGGGAGGACAAGTTCCGGATCAACGACCGTCGAAGCGGGTGCTAGTGCCTCACGCCAGCGAAATAATCGGCATCCAAAGGATCCCGAGTAGTGGAAATCAAAGCTGCCTGGGAAATATTGGGGACAGGAGTCATTGTACGGAGCGCAATGACTCCCTGTCCCCGATTTTATCCGAGGTGCAAACACCGGAGAATTGTTGTGCTAATCACGGAAATGTCCCACCAGGCAAGTCTGGATCTGCTGGCGCGCAAGCGTTTGGGGAGACTAGCGTGCGCTCAGGGCTCGCAGCCGTATGTCGTACCTTTCTATTTTGCCTACTACGATTGTTCTCTCTATAGCTTTTCAACGGTCGGCAAGAAGATCGAGTGGATGCGCGCGAATCCGTTGGTGTGCGTGGAAGTAGACGACGTGGTGGACTCCCATGAGTGGACTAGTGTCGTTGTTTCCGGTTGCTACGAAGAGCTGCCCGATACGCCTAGATGGCAGTCCGAGCGCGATTTCGCAGTGAGTTTACTGCAGCAGTATGCAATGTGGTGGGAGCCTGCTTTGGCGAAGACACTCCTCCACGGCACCGAGCGCCCGCTGGTACCGATCTTTTACCGGATTCACGTCGTTGGAATTTCAGGCCGTCGCGCCACTCTTTAACCTCTGGTGAATTGATCGCTGTTCAATGTGAGCGACTGACGCCCATGCAGGATCCTTCCCTAATCATGCAGAACCAGGTCGGTGAACAGTTCTGTTCTTACGGTCAGATGTCCGTTGTAGTCGATCAGTCCCACTTTTCGGAATCTGTTCATGAAGTGAGTGTTGAGAAGCTGATCGCAGAGATCTTCTTCGAGATCGATATTGCGGGCGACCAGCAAAGCTATGAATTTTTCCGAAAACTCCGTGTGATCATGGAGCGCACGAAGCATTGCCAGCCTTTCGACCTCACCAGATATATTTCAAGCCATCTCCCGCATGCGACAGATCGTCGACTCCGGCGTTCTCGAACGCCGTAAGGTCACGCCCGGATCTCTTCTCTCAGCTACACGACAACCGAGGGTGTGCCTGGAATGTCCGATGTTCTTCGTTGCCGCTGGCCCGTGGTAATTCGGATCGTGTGGATCTTACGGTCGTCTACCAGCGGGATTTCCTGCCTGGAACCTTCACCGTTATTCTGCACCTCGATCCGATATTCAGTTCGGCCATAACGGAAAGTGATGACATAACCGGGCCAATCCTCAGGTATGGCGGGCTCAATTGAAAGACGATTACCACGAAGCTTGAAGCCCAACACTTCCTCCAGCCATACGCGATACATCCAACCGGCTGAGCCTGTGTACCACGTCCACCCTCCGCGACCCGGCTGGCTTTCCATGGAGTACACGTCTGCGGCTACCACGTAAGGCTCCGTTCGATAGATGGCGCAATCCTCCGGCGTATGGGCATGCTCGATCGGATTCAGCATCTGCAGCACCTCCACGGCCCGCCGGCCCTCCCCCATTCGAGCAAGCGCCATCGCAACCCATAACGCGGCGTGCGTATACTGTCCGCCGTTTTCGCGGACGCCGGGCGGATATCCCATGATGTAGCCGGGGTGCGGCTTTGAATGGTCGAACGGAGGAGTAAAAAGCAGCACGAGCTTCTCCTTCATCCGGATCAAATATTCTTCGACGGAGCCCATGGCCTGTATTGCACGACTGGCATCACCGGCGCCGCTGATGACCGCCCATGATTGAGGCAGCGAATCGATGCGGGCTTCCTCATTCTGACGTGAACCCAGGGGCGTCCCGTCATCGAAGTATCCGCGCCGGTACCACTCGCCATCCCAGCTTGTGTCTTCAATAGTGGCGCTCATGCTGCGAGCGCGTTCGCGATACGTGCCGGCCAACTCCTGTTCGCCCCGGCGATCGCACAGAACGGAGAATCTCTGCCACACATCTACCAGAAACCAGGCCAGCCAGACACTCTCGCCTTTGCCTTCATCACCGACGCGATTCATCCCGTCGTTCCAGTCGCCCGTTCCGATCAGAGGCAAGCCGTGCGGTCCGTGGGTCGTGCCCTTGTCTATCGCCCGCCGGCAGTGTTCGAACAACGTTGCGTCTTCACCCGAAACCATCGGACTGAAGAAAGCTTCGGGCTCACCATCCTTCAACTGCGGCCCATCGAGAAAAGTTGCGGTGACATTCAGGATATCCGTGTCGCCGGTGATTTCCACATACCGGCACGCCGCGTACGGCAGCCACAGCAGATCGTCCGAACATCGCGTGCGGACACCCTCACCCGAAGGCAAATGCCACCAATGCTGCACGTCGCCTTCGACGAACTGGCGCGATGCGGCACGCAGGATCATCTCGCGTGTGATTTCCGGTGCGGAATAGACAAGCGCCAGCGAATCCTGCAGCTGGTCGCGAAAACCAAACGCGCCGCTCGACTGATACAACGCAGATCTCCCCCAGATTCGGCAGCTCAGCGCCTGATAGAGAAGCCAGCGATTCATCATCAGATCCACGGACAGCACCGGCGTCTGGACCTGGACTGTGGTCAGGAGGCGATCCCACCATTCGCGAGTCGCCGCGATCGCCGCCTCGACAGCGGCGGGATCCCGGTAACGGTTAATCAGTTGCCGCGCGTGATCCCCATCATCCGCCTGTCCGAGCATGAGGATGATTGTTTTCTCCTGCCCCGGACCGATTTCGAATTTCGTCTGCAGCGCTGCGCACGGATCCAGACCGGCACCGGTTCGTTTTGAAAGCGACACGCGCCGCAGCGCAGCAGGAGATTCAGGCGAACCATTGCGCCCCAGAAATTCCGTGCGGTCGCTTGTATACGAAATGGCGTCCGGGACAATCGCGGCGAACGTGATCCTCCGGCCGTAATCGCGATGATAGGGATTGCGTGCAAATAAAGCCCTGGAGGTTGCATCCCAGGCGCAGGCGACATGCATCTGCGTGGACTCGCGATTCGTACCGAGTACGAACTCGGAATAGACCGTGACGGACAGTCGCCGCGACCGCGAAGATCGGTTCTTAATCCGCAGTCGCTGGATGCGAATGGGATCTTCTTTGTCCGCCTGCACGGGCACGAATGTCAGCAGTGTCTGTTCCAGCGCATGACTGTTGTGCTCGAATTCGGTGTATCCCTGACCGTGACGCGCCCGATACGCATCGAGCTCTCGCACGGGCAATGGAGTGGGAGTCCAAAAGGTGCCGCTCTCTTCATCGCGAATATAAACAGCCTCAGAGGAAGCGTCCGAAACCGGATCGTTATTCCATGACGTTAAGCGATTCGACTGGCTGTTTCCGTACCAGCAGCAGCCCGATCCGGATTCACTCACGATAGATCCGAACGACGGATTCGCCATCACATTGATCCATGGCAGAGGGCTGACGGAATTCGGTCCGAGATAAATGGCGTACTCCCGGCCGTCGCCTGTAAATCCACCGAAGCCGTTGAAGTATGGAAGCTGGAGGAACGGCAATGGCGCCGAAGGCTGCTCGTCGAATCGCCGAATCGGGAGCAATGGTGGCAGAGGGATTCCCTCTCCGGTAGTACTGAACTGCATGGAAAGCGGCCCGCGGATCGTGCCCAGCGTTGCCTGGGCTACGGTGAGGATCAAATTGAGATCGTCTTCAGGGATTTGATCTGCCCTGCGGAGGAATACGCCTCCCGGCTGATCGGTTCCCGTATGCAGGGAATGCGCCTCCACCAGGCGCATCAACTGGATATGAAGCGGTTGTTCATAGCTGGCCGGCTCTCGATTCAGAATGACGAGGTCCGCCTTCAGCCCACGCAATCGCCAGTAGGTATGAGCGACCAGCACCTCACGGGCCAACACCAGTCCCTGCGAATCGGAGACCGAAACGGCGGCAATCGGAAAATCTCCCGAGATGCCATACGTCCACAGCCTCGACTGGCCGAGAACATTGCGTCGCAAACGCTCCACCGGCGCCCGAAACTGGTTGTTTGGATACAGCAGGTGACTGGCGAGTTCGTCAAAGCGGAACGACGCGTCGCCATGAATATCGAGGTATCGGTACTCGAGTTGCGCGTGCGACCACGACAGCTCAAAGGTTCGGTTGCAGATATCGGGGTCGCGATACTTCTCGATCAGTCGCATGAGGTCATCGCACGATTCCGCAGCGGCGGTAATAAATGTAATCTGAGCCTGCCGCCGCGGTTCAAGAGAAAGCCGACGCTTGATCGCGAATACAGGATCCAAAACGTAGCCTGCGGTGCGTTCCGTGGCCATCACCGGGTTTCCCCAATTGCGTCCCCGTCCCAGAAAGCGTGCCCGATCCGTTTCATAATCGAAAGGTTCATCGGTTGCGGGATTTTCAATAATGAACTGCGCCACCCAGACCGGCTTCTCGTCCACAGAACGGAGCCGGCGCCATGCCAGCAGGGCCTTCAGTTCGGGGTGCGCCTCGGTTTGTATGAAAAGTTTGCTGAATGCCGGGTGCGCCAGATCCGCGTTGTGGGGAGCCAGGCTCAATTCGGCGGCGCTGATCAATTCCAGTTTACGTGTGCGCAAACCATGGTTGGTCAGCGTCACGCGGCGAATTTCCACATCGTCTTCCGGCGACACCGTCACTTCGACGTGCGACTCGATCCGTCGCCGGCGCCGCCGGAATTCGGCGCGGTCCGCGCTGAAGATGGCCGTGTAGACGGGATCTTTCACGTTCAGCGGCTGATGGGTTGCGGACCAGACGTTGTTGCCCTCTTCCTCGCGCAGATAGAAAAACATCCCCCAATTGTCGCGAGTCGAATCCGCACGCCAGCGCGTGATTTCGAAGTCGCCCCAGCGGCTGTAGCCTGCACCCGAATTGGTGATCATCAGTGCATACCGGCCGTTGCCGAGAAGATGGACGCGTGGAATCCGGGTATCTTCATCGAGCACCCGGTACGGAGTCGCGGACGGCTCCGATAGCGGACGAATCGCAACATGATCGGATGGAAGATGAACCAGCATCGAAGGCTGCGGGGGTATCCGCTCGAACAACAACGGCTCGACCGCCTTGATCCGGCGATCGGAATGAAAGCGCTGACACATGATGCCACTGTTGAGTACATTGTCTATCGCCATCAGGCTCATACCCTGATGATGACTCATGTACGTATAGACGATCACTCCGCTGCCACCCTCGCGTTCCTGTTGGCGGGAATAGTCCAGCGATTCGTAAAAGCCCATGCGTCCGTACATGCCGGCCTGTTCCAGACGCTTGAGATTCCGGATCGATTCTTCGGGCTCGACGAGCAAGGCCAGGGCTGTGGCGTAAGGCGCTACAACCAGGTCGTCTTCCAATCCTCGTTTCAAGCCCAGCGAAGGAACACCGAAAGCCCGGTATTGATAGATCTTGTGAATATCCAGAGCGCCGTAAGCGGATTCGGAGATTCCCCATGGAACTCCCCGCTCCTCTGCATAATCCATCTGGCATTTCACCGCTGCAGCGCAGGCGTTCTCGAGCAGGGAGTTCCGGAAGCTGCGCGTGAAAAGAAGCGGCATCAGGTACTCAAACATCGTACCGCTCCAGGAAAGCAGCACCTGCCCGCCCGATGTCGTGTACGGTCGTCCCAGTGCCAGCCAGTGGTCTACGGGTGCGTCCCCTTTAGCGATGGCCACCAGACTGGTCAGCCGCGCTTCGCTTGCGAGTAAATCGTAATGAGCCGAAAAGTTCACCGGCGCACCCACCTGATATCCGATTGCAAAGAGTCGCCGATCGGCATCATAGAGAAATCGCATGTCCATGGCCGAGGCAAGATCTTCGCTCATCTGCGCGAGGCGACTGGCACGAGCGAGCAAGTCATCCGACGCTCCGCGTGCCTTATCAATCTCAGTTCTCAGGTCCGCCAGCCAGGACCTGAGGTGTGCCGGAAACCGATCTTCACCCGTCCGGTTCGGAAAGATGCCGGGAAGAACGCCCGCCTCTCCAAGAGGAAGATCGCCGCACGGAGGAAGTTCACGAAGCAGCCGCCGGCGCTCCAATATGGCGTCTTCTCCCAACGGACGGAGGAACTCGTCCGGAGGAGAAGACAGGACATCCGCCCATCGCAGGTAACGATCAAAGTACCGGATCCAGGTCTGTACCTGCTCCTCCAGGCGAGTGAACCAGTAGGTTCGTTCCTCGATCTCCGATATGGTCCAGCGTAACGACTCTGTCAGCTTCCGTGCAGGTTCAGCAGCCAGCCGGATCCGCTCCATCACTTCAATGCCGGATGATTTCTCGCGGAACAATCCTCCCAGCGTCTCCAAAGGAATGGCGGTTGTGTGATCCGGGGGAAATCGCCGGATAACGACCGCAAGGGTATCGGCTAACCCCCGAAGCGCACGTCCTTCCAATTGCGGCTGTCGTTGCATCTCCTCACAGGCCTGCTCCAGCACCCACAGGCTGGCGATGAGGTTTCCACTGTCGACAGTCGATACATATGGAGGCCGCAGGGGTTCGAGAGTCCGCGTGTTGTACCAATTGAGAAGATGGCCCTCGCACCGCTCCAGCTTCTGGAGTGTCTCTATCGTGGCCGAACATCGGTCAATCATCTGCTCCGGGGTCAGATATCCAAGATCGCGTGCGGACACCGCGGACATCAGCCACATCCCAATGTTGGTCGGCGAAGTGCGAGCGGCAGTCTCGACGCGCAACGCTTCCTGAGAATTGTCTGGTGGAAGCCAGTTGTGCTCCGGTCCGATCAAATCGTCGAAGTAGCGCCATGTCTCCCGTCCGATCCGCCGGAGATAGCGTTGATCTTCAATTTCAATCCGCTCCAGCTTGCGCACCGAGCGCCGCTGCCAGCCTATCCAGTACTGAACCACCGGCGCAGCGACCCAGAGCAGGAGAAAGGGCGACCAGGCCGGACTCCAGAAATGGCCGCGAAAATCCAGAGCCAGCAGGAAAACGGCCGCGAGTCCGGAGATGAAGAAGAACTGCGCCCGGAAAGCATCGAGATGTGTCGCCGCCGCAAGGTGCGACATTTCCGCAGTCTGCCACTCCAGCAAGTGGCGCCGGCTGACTCTCAACCGATAGCGGACTCGGATGATGGCATCCAATGCGAGGTACGCCTGATGTGGCATGAAGGCGGTCATCACGACAGCTCGATTCAAATCGCTGTTCACTTCGTGCAAAGCACGGACATCTCCACGCCACCGCTGCACCACTCGCTGCAGTAGTTGAACGAAAAGGGGCACCAGAAGAACAAGCGCAACCAGAGTACTGGCAACGGCGGAGCCCGCATTGAAGATCCAGCTGCACACCAGGAGCGCCACGGCTCCCGGAGACAGCAGGCTTCGTCGAAGATTGTCGAAAATCTTCCAGCGATTGATCAGCGTGAGTGGATTTGGCAAACGCTCGGATTTCGCCATACCCGGAACTCTGCCGAAAATCCAGGAAGCGATCTGCCAATCGCCGCGTACCCAGCGGTGCTGCCGCTTGCTGTAGCTCACATAGTCGTAGGGAAACTGTTCGAACAGTTCCACGTCCGTGGCTAGTCCGACACCGACGTGCACTCCTTCGATGAGATCGTGACTGAGGAGCCTCTGCTCAGGGAAACGATGCGTGAGTATTTTGTGGAAAGCCCGAACGTCATAAATGCCTTTGCCGTGGTAGATCGCCTCTCCAAAGACATCCTGGTAGAGGTCCGAAACCACATGGGAGTAGGGATCGCTCCCGCGTGCGTCCGTGAACAGCCTGGAAAAGCGCGTTGCCGTTGCCGAAGGGAGAGTGATACTCACGCGCGGTTGAATAATGGTGTAGCCGCGGAAACGGTTTCGCTGATCTTTCGTGAGCTCCACTCTGTTCAGCGGGTGAGAAATCGTTTCGATGAGTCTTCGGGCGCTGCCGTGTGGAAGTTGTGTGTCGGCGTCGAGCGTGATTACAAAAGAAATGTCCGTGGGCGCCATTCCCGCATGCACAAACAACTCACAGTCTTCCCCGTTCAGGTAACGGTTGAGTTGCTCCAGCTTCCCGCGCTTGCGTTCCCATCCGATCCAACGGCGCTCGGTCTCGCACCACGTCCGCGAACGATGAAGAAGGCTGAACGTGCCGGCACCGTGACGCGCGTTGAGCTGCACAATGCCTTTAATCGCCAACCCCAGCAGATCGTCGTCTTCCGGCATCTCGCATTCTTCCGCGTCGGTGAAATCCGCGAGCAGCGAAAAATGCAGGTTCGCCGCGGAATTGGCCAGGTAACGCACTTCGAGTTTATCGATCTCGCCGAGAATCGAGTCTTCTGTCAGGAGCATCATGGGGACAACGACAAGCGTGCGACAGTCTTCGGGTATGCCCGACTCGAAGGACATTTTCGGCAGTGTGCGTGGAGGAACAAACCACGTCAGCCAGGTCTGGACCAGGTAAAGTGCAAGTTCGCTGGCCGGCAGAAGCGCGAGTGTTCCCAGCAGCAGAAGTATAGAAGGTGAACTGACCCGCACTGTGTGCGCCACAAACAGGAAAGTGCTCACAATTCCTGTTGTGAGTGTGGCGAGCCCACCGAGATACACCAGGACCGGATGCCGGTACAGGAATCGCAACCGTCGTTCGCGCCATAGAAGACGCCGCCCCACGCGCCTTTCGAGCTCCGCCAGCCCGTCATCCAGAAGGTAGAAAGCGACGCACCCTTCACGACTTCCCTGCTTCCCACTCTGCGCCAATTCGACAGCCAGGCGCGCCACGTTCCACTCGGTTGCTCTGGAGTGACGGGCCGTTTCTTCAACAATGCGGCGGCACCGGTCACGCGTGTCAAAGTCGCTGTGGGCATGAATGCCGGAGGGATCTTCACAGAGGATTGCCTCCAGCTGGCTCACCGCCTCCACGATCTTCGGATATTGCAGCTCCGAGAGGTGCCGCAAACTTCCGATTGCCGTCGAGATGAACATCAAATCATTTGCTTCCTCGGCGTGCTCACGCAGGTTGATGTCGGCCAGGCGAAATCCCGTTTTCGCCTCGATCCATTTCTGAATAGGAGCCAGCGACAGCTCTTCCTTATGCAGTTGCTCGCCGAGACGCGCAATGAAATGCGGTGTCAGTTCGTTGCCGTCGCGATCCAGCTCCGTGATGATCTTCTCGAACTGTTCGGGACCACGCTGTGCCGCGTTCAGAAGACGGTTCGCCCAGAAATCCGCCATTTCCTTCTGGTGTTGCCGCCGGCTCGCCAGCTCCGACGACCACTGCAGCCTCTGCAGGAGCACCAGGCGCAGCATCAACGGGAACACCCACAGCTCGGCAATGGTCAACGGAGCCTTCTGCTGATAGGCATTGAGATAACTGACGATACTCTCCGCGGCTACTCGGTGTCCGGTGCGGGAAATCAAATCCGCGGCGATATGGTAAATACGAAATCGCACGGAAGAACTTGTGTCTGCAATCAGGGGAAGGATCCTGGCGTGATTGTCGGGCAGATTGTGCCGGATCTCGGCAATGTGGGAGCGGATCAGGTAAGTATTGTCCAGCAGCCACTCGGCGGCGTGTGCGATACCGTAGTCCAGACGCGCCGCTTCACCAAGATCTGCTCGCGCACTCTCGATTGCCACTTCGCACTCTCGAAGGATGGGCAGCAGCGGCCGCGATCTGGTGGATACATTCAGCTGGTGTGAAGCCGCCAGTTCGATCGCGCAATCCGGCAAGGTTGCCAGGGTAACAGGATCGCGCAATGTTTCATCGGGCTGCCGGGAAGAAGCCAATCGCAACCCGGGACGAATCGCGAATACAGACGGATGTGAGATCCGCCTCAGAACTTCGATGACAGGCGGAGTGTCGACTTCCGTGGCCTGGACCACGACGAGACTTTCTCCAGGAAGCAGGAAGCGGCCATAGTGGCGCAGCAGTTTCTTCTGGAGCCCCCACCCCAGCCAGAGCGAGCCGAACCACGTGACCAGAAAACCGCACGATGCCAGGAGGACTTGCTCCCAACTTTCTTCCCGCAGAACTCTGCCCAGGAAAACCAGGGCGAGCGCCATCGCGATGGCGAGCGCCGCCCGGCTGTAAGGCGAAAGTCCGGCATACAGGAAGTTGAGAACACCATCATCCGCGCACTGAACTACTGCAGACCGGCGAAAACGATTCTTCCGGATCTCGTGAAGAGCTTCCTCAGCGTGTTCCACGCTGCCGTAAAACCCGAGCACCAATCTCGAAACACCAGGCTTGATCGCCGGGGGATTAAATGAAGACACAGGTTCATAATCCCACTAATCAATACCCAATCCAACACTTGACGTCCACAGAGACGAACAAGAGATTTTCAGCGCTAACCCTCAGAGATTTCAGGTGGACGGCGGATCCTCGTATGAACCTCATCAGCAATTGCCAAGCAACCCATCAGGCTATCTAATCGACGTTCATTCAGCACTCGTTGCAACGCTGTGAGAACCGCAGCACGACTTCGATTTCCTGCGCGGAGCGAGAGTATTCAAGGATGTGATCCCGGCTTGTATCGATGAACGTCGGCAAAACCTTCGCCGGCACTTCTTAATTGAGGTCACCAGTCTGATGTCTGGCGAGGCGGTCAAGTCTCCTGAGAAGTGCTTGCAAGATCCGGAATTCCAAAGGTCTGTTTCCTGATGGTCGGTCAGATAGGGTTATTGAAATCGAAATTGCAGGCCCGACAGTGCCTGCGGTTTTCACCACCACCGACATCTACCAGTTACTTTCCAAATGCGAACGGACTCGGCAGTTATTTCATGGTGGATCGGACTCGATAATCAGACGGTGCAAAGTAATAAACGGGATTCCACCGATTTTTGATCCTCATCCAGTCACGCTTCGCACGTTTGAGATATTCCCCAGGCAGTTCATCCGCAAAGAACTCCAGCCCTCCTGGATGGAACGCGGGACCACTGCCGATTGCAAGATAGTCATCCGCGCTATAAATACGTTGCCGCCGGGGAGAAACCGAGGGGATCCACACCATTCCATCCGTCCGGTCTGCGCCCTCCACCGGCTCATGAGTCAAAACCAGGGCCCCTTCATTCAGAGCCAACCGCTGCAGGTCGATGAGCGCGCGACCGCCGGGGGCTGTCGACAGGATCTGGAAATCGATCTCAACAAGACTGCCTTGCGCGGGACCGTGAGGTGCAGTCAACATCAGAGCGATCGAAAGCGTTCCAGCGGACTCATTGTTATTTGTAATCACACTGGCACCTGGACTTACTGAACCCGCACGAACGCCGTCAGCCGCAACTTTAAATACCATCGGATCGTAGCTGATCTTCAGTTCCATCGATTCCAGCAGGTTGGCGTCATCGATGTTCACAGGTACCGTAACGGTGTCACCGGGCAGACCGATAATGTTCGTGGGGATTTGAACGAGCGGATCCGCCACCGGGGCAGGAACGATGATACCCGGCAACGGTGGGATCTCCGGCCGGTCCAGCCCCACGATTTCCTGGAGAATCCTTGTGGCATCGAGTGAACTGATGACGCCATTGCCAGTGATATCTCCAATAATTACCGGATCGATCTTGTTAAAAGGAGCAAATCCCGAATCCAGTCCAGCAGCCACTCGAAGCAAGCGCTGGCCATCGAGCGAGCTATACGTTCCGCTTCCCGAGGCATCGCCCAAATACGCTGCGACATGCAAGCCGTCGTCGGCAAACGCGGGTATCGCGCCCCCGTTGACCGCGACGCCGCTGAGGTCGAGGATCTCCGTCGCTCGGTAAGGCGCGGCGGCAGGGACGGAAGCCGTAAGCCTGAATAGTTCCACCGGGCCAGCGCCGAGCGGAGCTGGTGTCGTCAATGTGATCTGGACTTGTCCAGGAATGGAGAAGTCGCCGAGCACCTGACTGCCGGCTGGAAGCGCCGCTCCTGCGCTCACATTCGTGATGTTCAACAGCGCAGGATTGTAGGTCAGCTTCACGGTGACATTCTGTACTCCGCCAGCGTCGCTGATCGAGATTGGAATTCCGCTGTCGGCCGCGGGAACGTCGACGCTCTGTCCGGCGCCTCGGGCGAAATCGGGAATGCTCAAAACGACATTTGCCGTCGGAGTAATAGTGAACACGCGAGTGTAACTGTCGCCGCCGTTGCCATCGTGGTTGCCGTCGAGCAGGTTTCCCTGACTATCCTTGAAACTATCGGCTGTGCTTCGCAGTGTAACAGTATAAGTATCCGGTAGCAGAACCCCGCCAGTGCGAATGAACGACAAGCGTCCATTTTCTGCATCGACAATAAGCGAGCCTTTCACGGCTCCCTGGTTCACGCCCACAACCGTGACGTCCGCAGCGCCGAAGCCTTCCGATTCTGTATCGTAGAGATTGAGCGCAGATGCATCCAGCGGCCGATTGAAGTCGATCGTAAAACCGCTGCGCGACGAGGCGAAATCCTCGACGAACAAAGCGTCATCGTTCACGCTAACGACCAGCGAACTCGTACCCACTCCACCATCACTGTCGGTGATCTTCACAACCGCGGTGAATGTTCCGACCGTGGAGTACACATGGGTCGCGTTCAGCGTGCTTGCAGTGGCACCATCTCCAAATGTCCACAGCACCGTGTGCGTATCCGCGCCGGGATCGGTGAAGCTTCCGCTGAAGGCAAGCGGTTTCCCTTTCGTCACAATCCTGTTCGGCCCGGCAATGACGACGGGCGGAACGTTGGCCACGTTCACAGTAATCGAATTGGAGGTGAAGGTACCGTCTTCATCCGTCGCCGTCGCGGTAATGGTTCGAGACGCCGGACCGTTGGCATACGTGTGTGCTGCCGACGGCGAATTACCGGCTACCGAACTTACCACTCCATCGCCCCAGGTGATCTGCCACGTGGCGATGGTGTCGGAGCCCGGGTCACTCGCAGTCAGATTCAACGGAAACGGGCTACCTTCCAGCGCGCCTGGCAATCCCGAAATCGTCAATGTCGGAGCAACGTTGTTTACCGTAACGTTAATGGTTTCGAAGTCGCTCATCAACGGGTTGCCGCTATCGCTGACTCGTACCGTGATCGCGGCAACGAACGGACCATCTGCCGGAGTCCAGCTGAAAACCCCGGTGACGGGATTGATGGTTGCGCCCGCGGGGGCGCCTGCATCCAGGCTGAAAGTGAGCGTATTGAGAGGGACATCCGAATCCGATGCTGTCGCCGTGAACGTCAGCAGGGCTCCTTCGTTGACGGTCTTGTTGCCGATCGCATTGAGAACGGGCGCGGCGTTGACCTCGGAGACCGTTATCGTGAAGGTCTGAACTCCGGTGAGCTTAAGCGTTCCCTTGTCCGTCGCGACGACATCGACGTTGTACGTTCCCGGTCCCTGCGCTTCCGTGGGCGTCCACTGGAAGACACCCGTTATGGCGTTGATCGTTGCTCCAGCCGGAGCGCGCGACAAACTGAAGGTCAGGTCGGCAGCCGGGCCGTCCGGGTCGCTCGCCGTGGCGGTGAAAGTCAGCAGGCTTCCTTCACCCACGGTGGCGTTGGATATGGATTGAACCACCGGTGAACGGTTAATCACAACGAAGTCGCCGCCCGGCGTGCCATTTGCATCTCCATCGAGCTTCAGGCCGGCGAGATCGTGAATGCCGCCGTTGCCGCGGATCGTCAATTGATATTTGCCGGAGGGCAGTGCCCCTCCACCCGGCACAATCACATCGATCGTCGCGACCAACGATCCCGAGGTGTAATGCGGAACGAGAGCAAATAAGATGTCGTCTGTATTGCCGAGAATGGTATCGACACCCGCTTCCCGCAACTCATAACTCGACGAAGCCCGCGCATCAATCGCATCGACGGATTCACTGAACGTGATCACGATCCGGCTGGCGGGATTGCCGGTACTCGAATCCACAACAATTCCGACGCTCACAACAGTTGGCGGAATCGCATCCAGAGACGATCCCTGGAATTCGAAAGCGCCCATGTCGTAGAAGGTGAACGGCCCCGCACCCGTGTTGGTTTTTCCCGGGTCATCGACTCTGCCCAGGCTTTCAAGATCCGTCACAGGCGCGATCACCGCAGGTGCTACCGGAGTATCAGGCGGATCACTCTGTGCCGCGTCAATCGCGGGCGATCCTGCCGAGAGATGGAAATTGTCATCGCCGCCGAAATCCGAGAGCGGAGAACTGGCGGTGACGCGATCCCAGCCCAGGAGATTGTCCGCGCCGTTGATATCAATGAACAGAGGATCCGCGGATACACTGTGACTGTCTTTTGCCGTGCCCAGGCTTGCCGCCGTGGCCGCACGCCAGGCGCCGATATCCACGGCTGTCGTCGTCAGCCATTTGCCGAAGCTTGCGCCAGCGGTTCCGAGGAAGACATCGTTGTAATCACTTTCGAGGCCCGTGACTGTTCCAATCACTTCGATACCGAATCCGCCGTTAATCATGATGACGTTGTTGAACAGCCGCATGTTCGGGCCGTTGTTTTGCAGTTTGATTGCGCTGCCGACATCCTGAAAGACGGTGTTGTTGATCAGTCGAATCCCGGCGCCACTGGCGTTCAAGCCCGCGTCATGGACGAAGATCCCCGTGTTGGTATTGTCATAGATGAGGTTGTCCTTGATGGTGGGCCCCGTCTGGAAATTGTTCACCTCGATGCCGACGCTGTTGCCGTAGACCAGGTTTTCCAGAACATCACCTGAGAAACTGACGGTCACGATGCCCGAGCCGCTGTTGCCGAACACACGGTTGTGCTGGATCGTCGCGCCACTGTCGGCATAGATGCCGGTGACACTGAGCGAAACCACATTGTCATGAATCAGTGTATTGGAGGCGCCATTGACCTGGATGCCCGTCCCGTCATTGGCCCGGACAACGTTATTGAATACTTCCACGTTTCGTTCGGCAATGATGCCCTGTACATCGTTGTCGTGAACGAAGTTGTCATGGACCAGCGATCGTGGATCGGTTGCGTTGCCATCGTAGTCGACGACATAGATTCCAAGGTCGTTATCGCGGGCTTCGTTGACGCTGACGTCGGTCTGGCCGCCATAAACCAGAATGCCATTGATGTTGTTGTAACTGAGGTTGCCGCGCACGATCCCACCGAAGACGTGGAACGATCCGGACGAATTGCCAACGACGATTCCGGATCCGAACTGCACGCCGATCTTGTAGGCCGTGTTGTTTTCGATCCGCGCATCACTCCCCCGAATTTCGATTCCGGTATCCTGATCGGTGGTCTGGTCGCCTGTCGTCCCGAATGCCTGGTTGCCGAGGAACACGGGCGCGGTACTTGCCTGATCGGCATAAAATCCCCAGTTGGCATTGTTGAACGCGATCGTGTTTTCCACGCGCAGCCGTACAGCTCCTTCCGCATGGAGTCCCTGTTCGCCTCCGGTGAGAGTGAGTCCGCGGATCGTGACATCGCTCGCGGAGGCAATTTCAATGACGTAGTGCCTTTCATCGTCGGAAGGATGGCCGCTCGCATTGTGCCGGTCCAGCAACGCCGTTCCACCGAGCTGCGGCCCGGCAATCGTCACGCCCGAGTCCTCTGCACCAATGCGAATGTTGATTGGCGTGAGATAGGTACCGGTGTCGACGTGAATGACATCACCGGGATTCATGTCGTAGGCATTGAGGAGCGCGTAAATGGACCGAACCGGACTGTCCGGCGAAGTGCCGGAGTTGGCATTGTTGCCGATAGCCGTCGTGTATTCATCTCCGGCGAGCGAATTGTCGTTCACGTAGAAGTCATGTGTCGCTGCCGCGATAAGAAACGGCAGATCCGACAAATCTTCCGCGGGCGAGAGTGTCGAGCGGACACGAATCCGATAGTCGTTGCCCGGTACCAGCCCCCCCGGAACAGTCCAGTTGAACAGTCCGTCATCTGCAGTCGATGCCGCAATCGCGACGACCGCAGTTGGATCGTTGCCGCGCACGAGGTCGATGGAGACGTTGTCGACATTGATCAGCCGGGCATAGTGGCTGCGTACTTGTTTTGCCGACAATGTCGTGTTGTAGAAGGAAAGTTCGTCCATCCGGCCTGCATACAGCGCGTCCGGGTAATTGCTCTTTCCGATCAGGTTCGAACTGCGATTGAGGTTCCGCGGCACAGACGTGGTTCCCGTGGCGATCAGTTGTCCGTTCTTGTAGAGCACCACCGCCCCGGCAGCATCCAGCGTCACGGCAAACTGCTGCCACTTGCCCAGTTCAATCACATTGGACGCCCGCACCAGTCCAATTGTCGTCGTCCCCGACAACACCTCGAAGACCAGGTTATTGGTCGTGGATTCCCGAGCGAGAATAATGTTGTCGCTTTGACCGTTGCCAAAATCGAAGAACCTCTGCCAGGTTCCGACCGCCGTTGGGAATACCCACACTTCCGCGCTGAAACCCTGAGTGAAATCGGCAAAGCCCGTGGGAGCCTGTACAAAATCATTCACCCCGTCAAACTGCACGGCAGTGTTGCTGTCGCCGGACAATGCACCCGACATTCCCAGCGCCACTCCGTTGACGTACGTTGCGGTTCTGTTGTTGCCGGAACTATCTGCTGCCGTTGTCCCGGCCGATTCGCCAAAGCGATAGTAGGCGACAGGCTGATCTGCAAGAACGGCCTGCGAATAAGTAACCGGCACACCGAATCCATCGGAATTCCACTGAATGGATACTTGCTGGCCGGTCAGAAACTTTTCCAGGCCGTTCGGTGAAAGTACCTGTATCAGCTGGGCGGCACTCTTCGAAGCCTGTGTGGTATTCCCTTCGAAGCCCAGGTTGGCGCGCGCTCCGTTGGGTGTGGGTTCGTTGTTGAACGGTGAAAGAGGATTGCCCGCATCGATGGCCGGAGAATCCACGGTGTCTGGCGCGAACAAGCCTCCGTGATAACTTCCCGCTGTCGAGGAAAGATGGAAATCATCATCCTGACCGAGGGTTGTGGTGCCGGCCTGATAGCGCAGGATCTGTCGCTCACCGGCTATCGCGATGGCACCGACTCCGGGAATTTCCTGGGAACGGATCAGGCGTCTCGACGGATTGTCCGGTGTGGTCCATTCCAGCCTTGCCTGTGCGACTCCCCCGTTGGGGAATCCCGGATCGACGACATCGTAAACGATCGACACCCATCCCGGCCCCGCCGCCGTAAAGACTCCGCTCTGCTCTGTCTGAGATCCCCGCGGTGGAGCAAAGTCGTTGATCACGACAACCCCGTTAATGGTCAGTCTTTGCTGCCCGAGCGACTTGATGAAGAAGCTGTAATTCCCCGCCACCGGAAGGAATATTTCGCCGCTCCATCGCACCGATTCATTGTCCGCCGGCAGCCCGGTCTTGAGCGCGCTCCCGGTCGAAGGGATATCGACAACACGATCGATCCCCGTGACAACCGGCGTACCGCTGAACGTGGAATTGCTAAAACCTTCGAACCTTAATCCGCCATACTCCTGTAATCCCAGCACGCCATCGGCGCCATCCGGATCGACGAAGAGCGGATCGGCGGAAAGCGAATGCGCGTCGAAGCCGAGAGCAAATCGCCAGTCCGCCAGCGATACCAGCGGCAGCTGCCAGAATCCCACCTGCGCGCCATTGAATGCATACAGATCGTTGTAGTCGCTCGCGAATCCGCGCTGCGCATTGTCGCTGGATAAGATGACGTAGTGGCCTGCGCCGCCGGACACCAGAATGTTGTTGAACAACTGCACGTTCAGCACAACACCCGTAATCTCCAGCGCATTCGAAGCC
>Ga0210380_10000197_pt1 | contig 32130 bp, 40 predicted proteins | sample PLM4_5_coexredo_FD_155476 | JGI IMG/M metagenome (GOLD analysis project Ga0210380, IMG submission 155476) | Groundwater sediment microbial communities from an aquifer in East River, Colorado, USA - PLM4_5_coex redo | ecosystem: Environmental > Terrestrial > Soil > Riparian zone | place: USA... | reverse complement strand
TTATCAAAATACTGCAAAAGCGTCCGGCCAGCGCTGGCTTTTGCTGCAGCGCTAGCTTCCTGGTCTTTAAGCACGTTTAGCAGGGCTTCCTTAACGATCGATCGTAGAGAGGCTTGCGCTTTTGTATCTGTTTCGAGCACTTCGGCCGCTGCGATTAAACGGGGTTTCACTGGCATTGCGCTTCGCCTCTCTAATCCGCTTTGAAGCTTGCAACATGTTGCCACCATGCCAGCGACAACATGGAACGCCCCGCATCGCTAGCTGGCCACACGGGCGCCCGCTATGGCGCGCGATCGCCACACACCGCATGCGATTCGCATAATTGGGCTGGATCGCGTGCTTGGCCATTGCCGCACGCCATGCTGCGTTGCCCGATTGCGGGCGCCGGTTATTTCTCAAATTATTTGAATTTAACTCTTGCATTATGTCCCGATCGGGATATGTTGCGCATACCGGATTTGGTCCGGCGCCAACGTAACAGAAAAGGACATGACATGAAATATTCCGCTGAAACAGTGATTTACGATCTTTCAAAGATCGATCCGGCAACACGCGCCGCAATCCTGGCGTCGCCGAAATATCTCAAATGGTTTTCGCAAAAGCCCGATGCGATGCTTCGCCTTGATGGTTCGACGAAAGTTATCAAGGGAAACAAGCTTGGGTTTAGGACCGCGATTCTCTATCTCGCCCCTTACACAATGTCGGGCTTCAATGTTTGCCCAATGGCCAAGCTGGCCAAGTGTCATGACGGATGCCTGAATACCTCAGGTCGCGGCGCCATGAAAAGCGTGGCCATGTCACGTTTGCGCAAGACTCTCTTTTTCCTGCAATTCCGCGATGAATGCATCGCGATGATTAAGCACGAGGTAGCCAACGCAGAAAAGCACGCGGCCAAGCTCGGTTATGTGTTGCTTGTTCGCCTAAATGGTACCAGCGACATCCGTTGGGAGAACTATGGAATCATCCAAGCTTATCCTGGCGTGCAATTTTACGATTATACCAAGCTCGCCAACCGCAAGCATATCCCCGCCAATTATGATTTGACGTTTAGCTATTCAGGCGTTCCTGATTTTCAAAAGCAGGTAAACCTGGCGATCGCCGCGGGTATGCGCTTGGCCGTTGTGTTCCGCAATCGCGCAATGGTGGAAAGCATGATTGACGCGGGCGCCTCATTCCAAGGGCTTCCTATCGTTGATGGGGATGACACGGATGTCCGGCATATCGATCCGCAGCATTCGGCTGTGGCGTTGTATGCCAAGGGCTTGGCCAAGCGCGATCAAAGCGGATTCGTTGTCGGATGATTGGAGCTTATGCCGCGGGCTTTTGCCCGCGGCATATGCGGCGATCTAGCCGAAAACAGGAAAGCAAAAGACCATGTCAGAATTCACATTGAATGAAGGACTCGAGTCCGCGATCGCAATCATAACCGATCGCTGCGCAGAAACTGATACCGCCAGCCCGGAGGGATGGCGCGCCCGTGGCGCCTTGGAAGTGCTCGAGGAATTACGCGACCAGGAACGGGCCAAGCCCGCGATCGCCGGCAATGTGCTGGAATACTTCAAAGCCAAACTAAACAGCCCTGGCATTGATAGCGGTCTAAATGAAGCAATGGAAAGCATGCCAGTGGATTCCGTGTGCGGCGATGATTGCAAGCTAGCGATCGATCGGGCCAAGGCGTTCCTGGATAGCGTGCGCAAGGCCTATGGCGACACTCATCCGGATTACATCGAATCCGTAAACGACATCACAGCCGAAGTGTTGGGGTGCTTCATATGCGGTTAGATCGCCTCGAGGCGCTGATAATTAGCGCCGAATCCAAGCTGATGTTTAACGACACATTCCTAAGCAATGCCGTCGACACACTGAACAAGGCTGAAAAAGACGCCCTGTTAACCAAATGGCACAGCATCGCTGATGCCTGGCATATCCTGAATAAGAAAGGCTAACGCTATGAAAATTACATTCGCTAATGAGGACTCGCATTGTGCTTTCCACAGCATGGCCGAAGGCATGTGGGAAGTAGCTCGGGACGATAACGTGTCCGCGGCCGGCGATGCCGGACCATACGCGGCATTGCTCGAGCGTGTGATCATGGAAACCCCATACACCGACGGCCAAACCTATCCCGTGACCTATGACGTTGCCGAAGCCATCACCGAAGCGATCGGCAATGTGCTGGAGAACCTAACCGACAATGAGGAAGACGAGCACACGGCCGGCATCAGCACCGAATAGCCGACCGAGCCAGTCAGCGGACCGCGGCGCCAACCGCGGTCCGATTAGATCTCCGGGCAGCCAGCTGCCCGGTGCAAACGCAGCTGTCCAAAACAGGAATAAAACGATGCCAAAATATAATAAGTCAGCAGTCGATCAAGCGATTAGAAAAACCGACGCCAGCGCGGCCGAGGCCCAGCAAATCCACCGGATATTATCCGGCCGGTGCGGCAAGGCCCTAGAGGTCACCCAAATTGTGGATATTCCCGCCAAGGTGCCAGGAGGAGAATCCGCCATGTCCAAGGAACGCTTCATCATCGGACTGGCCAAGCTTGGCTACAATATCAACACCGCCAACCAATTGCTCGGCATCGGCCGCTCAACCATCTACCGCATGGCCAAGGGTAGCGCGAAGGTGCCGCCGGTCATCATGCGCCTGATGGATATGTACGAGAGATATGGGATCCCGCCGGAGCATAAATGATGCCGGCCGCGGTGTGGCCCGCCTGATGTCTGGTAGCTATATATATAATATATAATATATATATATATATACCCTACTACTACAGGGCCACTGGGCCACACCGCCTTTTATCAGTTTAAAATCAGACAGTTACTTATGGTCCGGCTATGGCCCGCTAGTGTGGCCCTGGCCCGCTGTTCGTTGCGCGATGGAACTTTTTCAGGGCTTTTTGATCACGAACCCTGTAACAATTCAGGGTGTGGCCCCGACCGGCCCACCCCCTATGGGCCACCCTTAACCTCGCGCAGCATAGTCTGCAGACTGTCGATCGAACCCCACTTGGCCGCGTGCTCGCGCCGCTCGGTTTCGTTGAGCAAGTTCGCCGCGGCCTGGTTGCAGCGGAAGCAATACAGCGTGTAGCGCCGCTTGCTGATTAGGATTTTAGCCTTATCCCGACCGTTCACCCGCTTGACCGTGACACAGTGCTCATCGAAGGCGCCGGCCAGCATCCCCCGCCACGCCGTGTCCCGCGGCCCCATCCGCTCGCCATCGCCGGTCATCTGCGCTTCCATCTCGCGCTCGAGGAATAGCCGTGGGAATACCAGGCCACGATCGGGATCTGCGGCGAAGTCGTTGAGCGCGTGCTCGACCTCGTTCAGGGATAGATCCGCCATCTCGTCCTTGGCCGCGGTCTTCAGTGGGTTGAACATGTCGAACTTGGATAGGTCGCTGGTCTCCAGGTAGGCTGCCAGCGCCGCGATATTGGCCGGCTTATTCATCCATGCATCGAGTGCCTTAGCCTCGTCCGGCAGCATTGGCCGGCCATTGCGCAGCACTGTGATCCTGCGGTCGGCAGCCGGGATCGCCGCGGCATTGGCGTGGTTGGTCGCCACCACCACCGAGCAAAAGCTCATCGCATCGAACGCCTGGCCGCCCTTGATCTTGAAGGTGCGCCGCTTCGGCGCCGGGTCGATACAGTTCTTCAGCGCCGTGTACACGCTGCGCTTCTCACCGCGGCGGTACGCCGTGGGCGAGCTATGCGCCTCGTCGACTGTGACCATGATCGAGTAGGCCTGCCAGTCCGTGTACACAGCCTGAGCACTGGTGCCGGCCAGAATGTCGAAGTCCTCGGCTCGGCAGTAGGCCTCGCCATAGAGCTTGGCCATGATCCGAAACATCATGCCGCGGCCCACGCCAAACTTGCCACCGAGCGGGCCGGCGTCGACGTCGGCCACGTACCAGGGCGAGGTGCCGGGGATGTGCGGGTAGAGCCACTTGTGCGCCATCCAGTCCAGGTTCCAGGTGCGGTCGGTCTCGTCCGGCACGAACCGCTCGAGGAATTCCAGGAAGGTATCCACCTCGCCGGTGCCGTCGTCGACATGGGTAGGCCTGCGGTAGGTGTTCTTGAACCACTGCCCGTCTTCGCAATAGACCGGGAAGTCCATATCCGGCCGCATCCGCACGCCGGCGATCGACATCCTGCTCGCGCTGCGCTCCCACAAGTCGGTCGCGTAAGTAAGCCTGGGAGTGAGCGGCCCATTGGCACCCATCCGTGGCATCATCTCCGACCAGGCCGCATACTCGAGCTTGAACGATTGCGGCGTCATCGCGCAGCTGGCCGAGGGTTCGTACAGCATCACCACCTTGCCGGCGCGGGCGTCATAGCCGTGCGTTAGCACCAGCCAAGCCACCTTGGTATCCAGCGAATCAGTATCCGCCGGCCTGGCCGGCATCAGGTATGCGGTCGCCATCACTTGCCCTCCCACGGGTGCCTGATGCTGTTGAGCATCTGGCGAAGCTCAATATCCTCGGCCGGCGACAGCGAAGCCCAGCGGTGCGAGACCCCATGCTTGGTGTCCCATAGCGTCAGGCCGGCGGCGCCGGACTTGTTCACCAGGACACGATCGCGGGTCTTTGATTCCTTGTCCCAGATATTGGCAAAGCCCTTGATCTTGCCGGCGCCGGCCCGCTTCTCCAGGTCGGACAATTTGATCCGCTCGCCATCCGACAGCATCATCACGTCGTCCGGCTTGAGATCGTAGATCCGCTCGCCTGGCATATGCGCGTGCTCGAGCACGATCTGTTCAAGGCCCAGCTCGGTCATGGTTTGCTCGCACAGCCCGATCATCTCGGCGATGTCGGCATCGGGAAACCACGGCAGCTCGGCCAGCTTGTTGTTCAGGATTGAGCCGCGCCGCCCTTCATAACCGTACTCACGGCCCTCTGAGTGATAGCCGTGTACCGCCACGTAGCGTTTGTCGTTGGGGCCGAAGTATTCGACCAGGTGCGGCTTGTCCTCCTTGGATTTAAACCGCGCCGTCCAGCGCCGCTTATGCGCGGTGGCGACCTGGCCGATCAGCGCCATAGTGGTGCCGCCTGAAGTACGCCGCAGGCAATTGCGCATGAAGTCCGGCCAGCGCCGCGACAGCGCCCCCATCAGTGCCTCGCGCACGATCAGGCTGCGCACGTCCAGGTCGATCACGAAAGCCGTCGACTTATACATCCGGATCCCAGCTGCCTTGCCGCGCCAATGCGCGATCGAAGCATCGTCATTGGCCTCGGTCGGCCAGCCCTTGAACGGGCCATCTCGGCCCCGCAGCGGGATGACATCGAAGCCGTTATCGCGAATTCGGCGCCATACATCGCGGTATGCGTTCACCGCCTTCGGCTGCAGCGGTATGGCTTGCGCTGTCTGGCCGGGATGGTATTGGTTGCTCACTGGTTTAGCTCCTTTGGGGTTGCACTGGTCATCCTAGGGATGGGGTGGACTGGACTTGAGCCGGCAGGGTGTTTCGCCCCCTGCCGGCTTTTTCATTTCAGCAACGCATCAATATCCGCCGAGGTTTTCACCAGAGCAATCGCTATACCTAGCTCGGCAAACCGCTCATGATACTTGCGCTGGTGTACCGACACCTTGCCGCCTTTCGGCCGCTTCACTTCGACGAATACCACCCGGCCGCCTGGCAGGGTTACCACCCGGTCGAAGAATCCGCGCCGGCCGATCGCCCGCACCTTGATGCACTCGCCGCCGTGGTCTTCGACACGCTGCCGCAGTTCGCGTTCGATCTTATTCTCTTTCACAGAAAATTTGACACTTGTCATGGATTATGTCCTGTTACTCCCAGATAACAGAACCGAGGATAACATGACCAAGCATTCCGCGATCGTCGGCGGCTCTACTGCCGACCGTCTATTGAACTGCCCCGGCTCGTTTCAATTACTGCAGCGCATCCCCGACCAGGTCGAGATCCCCAGCGAATACGCCAACTATGGCAGTGCCATGCACGCGGTCATGGACCGTTTGATGGCGATGTTTACCGACGGCTTTCCCGCCATCGATGACGTGATCCACACGGCCGAGGAGTTAGTCGGCGAGGTGTTTTATGATCGCATGCTCGAGGATCATCACCTCAATGATTCGATCATCCCCGCCATTGAGACACTCTGGGAGTTGATGGACCAATACGACGGCGGCCGCTTCCATGTCGCCGCCAATGAACTGAAAGTAAAATTCCCCTCAGTACCTGGTGCCTTCGGCACCTCTGACTTGCTGATCGCCAATAAGAAGTTTGTCATCCTGGTCGACTGGAAGTTTGGCATGGGGGTGCCGGTCAAGGCGGTTTATCACGAACCCGAAGGCGACCGCGTCAACCCGCAATTGTTGTTTTACTTCGCCGGCGCCATGTCCGAGCTGCCGAGCATGTTCAAGAACAAGCGTTACGCCGTGGCGGTGATCCAGCCGCGCACCGCGGAGCGGCTAACTCACACGGTCATCACCGGCATCGAAGTCGATATGTTCGTCGAGGATGTCGACCACGCCATCATCCAGGCGCTCGGCAAGAACCCGCCGCTCAAGCTGGGTGATCACTGCCGCTGGTGTCCGGCTCGGCCATTCTGCCCATTGCATACTGAGCCGCTGTTCGAATTGGTCGGCATGGAAATCATGCCGGCGCAATTGCGCGCGTCCGAAGTCAATGACGGCAGTGCTGCCCTCTATGGTGAATTCCTCGCCAAGGCCAAGCACTTGGCCGACCTCGCAGCTGACTACAAAAAGCAGGTCGACGAGCAGGTCCACGCCTACCTGGAGAACGGCGGCAGCGTGCCGGGTTGGAAGCTCAAGCTGAAGACCAAACTGCGCCAGTGGGTCGACGAGGACGTCGTCAACAATGAACTCACCCGCTTAGGCTTCGGCCAGGACGAGATCTGGCAGCGCAAGTTGCAGACCTTCGGCGTGGCCGAGAAGGCGGCCAAGCGGCTCAAGGTCAAGATCCCCGACCACCTGCGCGTTGCGCCGGAAACAGATGAGACTGTGATCGTGCCGGAAAGCGACCCGGCGCCGCGCATCGATCGCGCCAAAGCCAACGAAGAGTTCGCCGCGGCGCTCAAGCAATTGCGTCACGAACAAAATTCGTGACACAATACCTGGCCGGTTTTGGTATTTGCGCCGGTCACTAGAACTTAACCCAGAAGGACACGCGAACATGAACGATATCGTTAAGCGATCTCTCGGCTCGACAGCATTGTCGCTGCCGGACGACCTTGCCGACCGGCTGCTAGCTGGCATTGAGGAAAGCCAGGCCACCACCCTGGTAGCCGGCGGCGGCAAGGATCTGATCAAGCTCTCCAAGAACGACGGCACCTGGAATATTGGCCAATCCGACGAGCCGATGCAGGTCGGTTCCAAGTGGTGGATCAACATTGTGTCGATCTGCCACGGCTTCATCTGCTGGTCGAACTACCAAGGGACCAGGAAAAATGAGCGGCTCGGCGAAGTCATGGTGCCGATGTACGAGCCGAAGCCACCCAAGCCAGGCGCGATCGAGGGCTTCCCCTTTGCCGAGCAACGCTCGTTTGAAGCGGTGTGTCTCAACGGTGAGGACGAGGGCAAAGAGGTCCAGTTCAAGAACGGGTCGGTTGGCACGATGAAGGGCTTTAAAAAGCTCGAGGATGCGGTCAAGGCACAGCTCAAGAACGACCGTAAATTCCCCTGCCCGGTGATCCAGTTCAAGTCGGAGAAGTACAAGCACTCCGACTACGGCTGGATCCACAATCCGATCTTTGAGGTCGTCGACTGGGCCGACATGCAGGGCAACCTGAAGTCGGAAGGCGAGCCGGCCGCGCCGGATGCGCCGAAGCCGGCGCCGGCCGGTGCCGCGGCCAAGGCCCGCAGCAAGCCGGCCTTGGTGGAAGACACCCCAGCCGAGCCTGCGCAGGCGCCAGTGCGTCCGGCGCAACGCCGCCGGCCACCGGCAGCCTAGACCTGCCAAACGCCACCCAGGCCCTTCCCAGGGCCTGGGCCTTCCCTCCCATCCCAGGGAATGCCTATGTCTGCCCGTACCTTCGATTCCTCCGCTATCTGCTGGTTTGATTTTGAGACCCGGTCCGGCGCCGACCTGCAGGACGTCGGCGCGCCGCGCTACGCCTGCGATCGTGATGCCGCGGCAATTATCCTGACCTATGCCATCGGCCACCGGCCGGTCCGGCTGGTCACGGCGCCTACCCCCGGCGATCCGCTGCGCTGGCACCACATCCCGCTGGATTTCGCGCAATTTTACGGTCGCGCCTTGGGCGGCGACGGCATATTCGCGGCGTTTAACGCCGGCTTCGACCGGGCGATCTGGAACAACACCCTGATCGACGCCCCCAAGATCCGTCCCAACATGGTCATCGACCCGTCGGTGCAGGCGACCGCGGCGGGCCTGCCGCCGGACCTGGCTGGCGCCTGCAAGGCCAGCGGGGCTACGCTCAAGGTCGCCAACGGCTTGGAGTACATCAAGCTATTCTGTCTGCCCGACTCCACTGCCACGCCGCAGTCGCACCCGGCGGAATGGGCGGCGTTTTGCGCCTACGCGATCGGCGATATCGAGGCGATGCGCAGCCTGTTCCGGTGGACGAGGCAGCTGCCACTCCAGGAATGGCAGGAATACTGGGCGATGGAGGCGGTCAACGATCGCGGCATAGGCATAGACGTTACGTTCGCCCGCAAGGCGGACGCGCTGACCCGGGTGGCCAAGGTCCGCGGCGGCCAGGAACTGCGCGAGTTGACCGGCGGCGCTGTCGTCAGTGTCGGCCAGGTCCAGCAATTGACCCAGTGGCTGCTCGCCAACCTGCCGCCGGACGGGATTAAGATCCTGACCAAGCGCGAGGAGACCGAGGCCACTGACGACCGGCCAGGCCGGCCGGCCAAGTTCTCGTTGACCCGCTCCCGGATCGAGAAGCTGATCCCATACTGCCGCGCCGTTGGCATGCCGTCGGCCATGCAAGCTCTGGAGATCCGCCTGTACGGCGGGTCGACCACGCCGGCCAAGTACAACAAGATCCTCGAGCAGCACGTCGGCGGCACGCTGTACGGGCAGTACGTCTTCAATGGCGCCGCACAGACCGGCCGTGCCTCATCCCGCGGCGTGCAGATTCAGAATCTGGCCCGGGCTTTTTTGCCTTATGAGCACGATGCGATCGAGGCGATCCTCAACGGCGCCGACTATGACCAGCTTGCCGCGCTCGGTGACAGCACGCCGGTGTTGCGCAAGCTGGCGTTGCTGATTCGTCCTACTTTTATTCCCGCGGGAACGAATCAGTTCGTGGTTTCCGACTTCAGCCAGATTGAGGCGAGAGTATTGCCGTGGCTGTGTGGTCCAGAGTCGGAGGGCGCGCTGAAGCGGCTGCAGATCTTCCGCGACGTCGACGAAAACCCCAACCTGCCGGACCTCTACACCCGCACGGCGGCAGAGATCTCCGACATCAAGCTGCTCGGCAATGTCACCAAGGCGTTGCGGCAGCGCGGCAAGGTCGCCGAGCTGGCGCTCGGCTTCGGCGGCGGTACCGGGGCGCTGGCCGCTATGGGCGCTGGCTATGGTTTGTACCTGCCCGAGCACGAAGCCCGCGACATCGTCCAGCGGTGGCGCGAGGCCAATAGCTGGTGCGTTAAGTTCTGGGGCCGGCACGATACCGACGGCACCAGCTATGGCCTGTGGGGCGCCGCCAACAAGGCCTACGAGAACCCTGGCACCGTGCGGGTCGTCGGCCGGGTGGCTTACGTCTACATGCAACAGATCCTCGGCGGCACGCTGTATTGCTATTTGCCGTCTGGCCGCTGCCTGGCCTACCGCGGCATCAAATATGAAAAGGTCGATGACCTGGACGACGACGGCAACGTCATCGGTAAGTCATTCCAGCTACGGTTCTGGAAGGGTCACAACAGAGCGAAGATCTGGCACGGCACCTTGTGCGAGAACGTGGTGCAGGCCACCGCCGCGGACTTGCTGCGCGGCACTCTGGTGCGGCTCGAGCAGGCCGGCCGCGGCGCCCGGTTGCATTCCCATGACGAGGTGCTGGTCGAGTGCCGCGAGGATGAGGCGCAAGGTGTAGCGAACTCGCTGCGCGCCACCATGCGGCAGGGCTTCGACTGGACCGACGGTCTGCCGCTGATGTCGGATGAGACCGTGCAGTCGTACTATTCCAAGTGGGAAGGCAAGTGATGGCGCGCTCGATTCCACTCGAGATCCGTGAACGGCTCAACAAGCTTTTGCTTCTGCTCGGGTCCAACCATGAGGGCGAGAGCGCAGCTGCCGCGGCCAAGGTCACTGCCCTGCTCAAGCAACATGGCCTCGACTGGCATGACCTGGTCGGCTCGATCGGCGAGGCGGCGCGCGCGGCGCCAAAGTCGCCACCACGCAAAGCGGAAACGCCAGGCGGGCCACAGAGCATGACTGCGGAAGAACTCAAGCGGATGGTGCATTTGATCCTCCGCAGCCCGATCAACAATCGATCGCGCCAGTTCCTGGCCGGCCTGGTCGATCGGGCGCAGATCTACGGCCGGGTTACATTCTCCGACAAGCAATGGATCTGGCTCCGGGATCTGGCGCGGCGGGCGGGCGCAATATGAAGTTCTACGTCGGCTTGCACCAGCCCTCCGATGCCAAGCATTTCCAGCATGCTTTCATCAGCGTGAACCGGCTGCACGTGCGGGTGAAGCCGCTCGGCGCCGGCGACTGGATCATGGATTCCGGCGCCTTCACCGAGCTGTCGACGCACGGCCGCTACCGTAGCAGCGTGGCCGAATATGCCACGGCTATCAATCGCTGGGCGCACGATCCGACGCTGACCGCGGTGGTGTCGCAGGACTACATGTGCGAGCCGTTCATCCTCGAGAAGACGGGCTTAACTGTCGAGGCGCATCAGCGCCTGACCACCGAGCGATACACCCAGCTGCGTGGCATGATCGACCATACCTACGTCATGCCGGTGCTGCAGGGTTACGCCAGGACCGACTACACCCAGCACATCCAGATGTACGGCGACCTGCTGCCGCACGGCGCCTATGTCGGCGTTGGCTCGGTGTGCAAGCGCAACACCGACATCGGCGCGATCGAAGACATCCTGCTCGCCATCAAGCTCTCCCGGCCGGACCTGAAACTGCACGGCTTCGGCCTGAAGACCACGGCGCTGACTTCGCGGGTGGTGCGCGGCTGCCTGCACAGTGCCGACTCGATGGCGTGGTCGTTCGCCGCCCGCTGGGAGGGCCGCAACCGTAATGACTGGCGTGAGGCCAAGGCCTTCATAGAAAGGGTGATGGTGCCGTTATGAGAAATGTGAAGTATCGGATCAATGTGGCGACCTGCGAATGCTGCAGCGGGATGTGGGAGGCGCCGGCGGGTGATGTCTCGTTGATGCAGGGTGCCTGTATGGACTGCCAGCGCGACAGCGACACCGAGAAGCCATTGCGGTTCGCGCGTTTGGATTCGGTCACGCCGGCGTATCGGTCGGGAATGACCAAACTACCGAAGCGATGGTTTGCGAGAGTCTTGGAGCTGACCGGCGAAGAAGAAGAGGCGCTCGAGGAGCTTTCGGATCCTAGGGGGTTCTATGAGAAATAAATCTGAACTGCGGCCGTATCAGCAGCGCATCGCTGGCGCGCTCTACGAGAACGACGAGAAGATCGCGGTCGCCAGGCCGGGTGGCGGCAAGACCATTGCGGCGCTGACCGCGATCGAGGAGCTACTGCGCGACAAGCACATCCGCCACGCCCTGGTGATCGCGCCCAAGCGGGTGGCGCGCATGGTCTGGCCGGACGAGATCAAGCTGTGGGCGCACACTCACGGGCTGTCCTACCAGGTGCTGACCGGCACGCCGCAGCAGCGGGCGATCGGCCTGGCCGAGGCGCACGCCGGCGTGTTCGACATCACCATCGTCGGCATCGACGTGGTCGAGTGGCTGGTCGACACCCTGGTCAAACTGCCGGACGATTCGCGGCTGTTCGACCTGCTGGTGATCGACGAGATATCCAAACTGCGCGACCCCTCCGGCGTGCGTGCGCGGCGGCTACTCCGGTACGCCAAGCGGTGGCGCATGCTCTGGGGCCTGACCGGCACGTTGCGGCCGTCCGGCGCCGAGGATCTGTTTATGCCGGCCACGGTGGTAACCCGTGGAAAACTCTGGGGAAAGTCGTTCTACAGTTGGCGCAAGACGCGCTTCTACCCGCTTGATTACCAGGGCTATACATGGGCGCCCCTGCCGGGTGCGGAGGAAACGATCAATGCCGAGCTGGCACCGCTTTGCGTCACCCTGCGCGACGACGAGCTGCCGCAGCTGCCGGAATTGTCGATCATCTTCGATCGGATAGAGCTGCCGCCCACCGCCCGCAAGCAGTACCAGGACATGGAAGAGAAGCTGCTGCTGTGGGACGGCGGCGGCGAAGCCATTCTGGCGGCGTCGGCGGCCGTTGCCACTGGCAAGCTCGCGCAGATCGCCAACGGTTTCGTCTACGACAACGGTATGACCTTCAGTATCCACCCGGAGAAGGAGCAGTGGGCAAACGACATCATCGAGAGTGCCGCGGGGCCTACTCTGTTCGTTTACGAATATCGCGAGGATCTGGAAATGCTGCGCCGGCTGCTCGGCCAGGATTTGCCGTACCTCGGTGACGGGGTCACCAACAAGGAATCGGATCAATTCATCACCCAGTGGAATGAGGGGAAGCTGCCGTTCATGGCACTGCACCCGGCATCGGGCGGCCACGGCTTGAACCTGCAACACGGCGGCTGCGACATGGCCTGGATCTCTCCGACCTGGTCACCAGAATTGTGGGAGCAAACGATCGCTCGCTTATATCGTTCCGGCCAGACTAAGCCGGTGGTCGTCCGTGTCTGTCTGGCAACCGACACAGTCGACCAGATGAAGCTCGATCGGGTGCATGAGAAAATGACGGCGCAGCAGGCGTTTGAAGCCTACCTGCGGCGCCATCAAGTCGAAGGGATCGTCGTGAACGCTTAAAGACTAGCAGCCTTTTCCAGGTCGAGCACCAGCTGCGTGCCGTCCTCGTCGAACTTGTTCGTGGTCAGGATCTCGACGATTTGCTTGTTGAGTTGGAATAGTTGCTCGCGGTTGACCCGGTAGCGGGCGTGGACGTCGCCGGTGTTGACGTTGAGGACGACGGTGTCGCGTTGGGGAATGGTCAGATAGACGAACCGCACTGGCGGCATGGTGGGCCTCGTTATCCGTTTGATACGTGAAGTCACCACCATACTCTTCCGTTAGTCCTGTTCCAGTGCGCGCATCGCTATCATCATGCATTGGTCGGCGTCGACATCGTGCAGGGCGGCGATCTCGCGTAAAGCTGTGCGTAACTTTTCGTTTTTGTCGGCCAGGCGCATAAGCTCGCGCATGCCGATATTGAGCTGCCGTTCGATTTCAGTCAGCGCCGCGTACATCTCCTTTTCATGGGACATCGCGGCGCATCCACTTCAACTCTGGGTGGCTGCTGTACCCATGTTTGAATACCAGCCAGCAATAATCGCTTTTGCCGCCGCCCACCTTGCCGTTCGCTTTAATGACATGCCCCGGCGGCATCGACGGCCGCGGGGTCAGCAGCCACACACTCTGCAGTGGCGTGTCATATAGCCAGCGGGCGGCGTTGAGCCGCGCAGTCGGCATGATCAATGCCACTTTGTCGGTTGTGCGGGCTAGTGCGTGTTTGGTGAACTCTTCAAACCTGTCGAACGGCGGGTTCGACACGATGTTATTGTGTACGCTTTCATGGTCGAAGAAATCTTCGGGTGTGTAACCGCAAAAATAGAGTTCTCGTTGCGGTTCGCGTCCACGATCGACTAAATCGGCGCCGTAGGCGTCAAAACCGCGTCTTAATGCTGTGACGACAATCCGGCCGAAGCCGCAAGCAGGGTCGTAGATTCGGCCCTTGAACTTCTCTTCTTCAAACAACCGTTCGCTGACCCAGAATGGCTCGACGTAGTGCTCGTCGATGCGGGGGTGTGCTGGTCTGAACATGGCGGTGTGGGTCCAGGGTTGGCTCATTTTGCCGGCCTTGTTTTGGTTGAGAATTCCGCCTCGTCGGCGCCGCACCACTCGCACAGCATTGCGCTGCCGCCGCCGTCGAACCTGGCCTGCGGCATGCGGCAAATGAAGCAGTGCAGGACAACGAACGGCGACCAGTCGCGCACATGCTCCCAGCAGATGTCGCACTCCCACATCGCGCCGCAGTCCTTGCACCGCTGCTTGCGCTGGCGCGAGATCGTGCCGTCGGGGTTGAAGATCACGCCGCTCATCAGCGCACGTCCTCGTTCCACTTCCACTTGCCCTTGACCCAGTGGCCGTTCACTGGATCCTCGCACTCGACGGCGCGGACTTCCCGTGCCGAGGTCCAGCGCGCTTCCAGGTCTTTGGCGTAAGCCATTGCTTCGGCTTCGGTTTCGCAGCGGACCGCGTTGTCGTACCACTTCGGGTCGTTGTGGACGCGCACCTCCGGTTTCCAGGCCATCAGGCACTCCCCTGAGTGTCTTGCAGCAGTGCTGATGCGTTGCGCGTCATTTCCTCGTCCACGTCCTTGAACATCTGGTTCATGACCGCGGACAGCTCGGCCATGCCGATCTTCGCCGCCGCGTCGATGCTCATGAACGCCTGCGCGCCGCCCATGAAGTAGGCCGACCGCATGGCGCTGATTTGGTCTTCGCCGGATCCGGCTTCGCGCAGGCAGCCGGCGAACGCGGCCCATCCCGCTTTCAGTGAGACGTCCGGGTCGAGTTCGCCTTTGATGACCTTGAAGACTTCAGTCATGGACTTTCTCCAGCTGCTTGGTGCCGAGGTCGGCGGCCAGCTCGTCGAGTGCCGCGGTGGTCGGCGTCGGCGCCCGGTCCAGCTCGTTGACGCTGGCGACGAAGTCCTCGGCGCGCCTGGTCAGTAGTCCGATATTAGCCATTTGCGTGGTCAACTCGACCAGCATCTTGTGCAGCCGTAACGATTCGTGGCGGTAGCGATCGCGTTCCTCGACCATCATCTGCACGCGGTCATGCTCGCGGTTGAGGTCGATGCGGTATTGCTGGATGGCCGCGTTTGCGGAAATCAAATCGTCATGCATCTGCGTGACCTTGGCGAGCGCCGCCACGCGGTGGTCGTTCTCTATGTCGGGTAGTGGGCGTGCTTGGGCTTGTCTCGGTGCATTCATGGGATGGTCCTCTGTTATGGTCTGGTAGGAAGATCGCTGCTGCGCCGGATACACTATGTGGCGCAGCAGCTTGGCGGCGAATGCATTACCTTCGCGCCGCCTTTTTTGGAGCTTGTCGCATAGGCCATAGATGGTCCGGCGCATCGTGGCCGATCTCCTTCAGCTCATCTTTAAGTAGCCGGTAAGTGTCTGCGGGGAATTGCTTTCCCGCCCGCCAGTTGTAGACGCCGTTCTCCGAAGTGCCGGTCAGCTCGGCCATAGCCTCGATGCCGCCGAGCGCGGTGATGATTTCAGCTGTGGTGCGTAAAGTTGCCATGACCCACAGCTAACCCAACCTTTTTGAGTAAGCAAGCGTTGCGGCCCAAAATAGTTGAGTTATAGTCGGCCGATGGACCCGGAATTCCAATTGCGCGAACTGATGCTGGAGGATGCGAAAATCTATCGTATTCGCAATCAGATCGCGGAGAAGACCGATCCACATTCGGCGGATAAGCGCGGCAAGCAGAACAAAAAGGCCTATGCAAAAGCCAAGGCTAAGATCAAAGTTGAACCGGACGTAATCCCAACAGAGGAACCACCCCAATGAATAAACTGCTCGGCGCCGCCGTGGCGGCGCTTCTACTGACTGTGCCTGCTAAGGCCACCATCTTGCTCGACGAGACCGGGATCGGTGGCACCGGCAACAACGTGATATTCAGCAGTATCGCTAACTCTGGACTGATCCTTGGTCGCCTCAACGGCCAAAACAATGAGGTCGTACGGTTCTTGGACCGCTCGGCCTTCAATCCTGACGGCGGCATACTGTCTGGTCTGTTCTCTGGATCAGCAAATGGCAATGACATCAAGATCGTGAACACCAGCGAGCTTGATATCACGGTGTTCGACAGCACGAACCTCACTCAGATTACCACCACGCGGGACATCTTCTCCATCGTCGGAACAGGCACCCTGCTTATTCGTGCGACGGCCTTGGAAGCAGACGGCAGCTTTCAGGACTTCCTGTTCAGCAGCATTCTGAAGAGCGGCCAGAATGGCTTCGACTTGAAAGCCATCGACGGCGAGCGGATCTGGGATGTCGATTTCCGGGTTGTCGGCGGCAGCATTACTGACTTTGAGCACTTCCGCATCGACGTGGCGCCGCAGGTTGCGGCGGTGCCGCTGCCGGCGGTCGGTACCGGACTTCCCGCCTTGATCGCGGGGATGTTTGGCTTGGTTGGGCTGCATCGCCGTCGGAAGCAGCGGCTGTTGTTGGCTTGACCTCGTTGGCTCCGGCGGCGTGCATGTGTAGCGCCGCCGGGGTCAAGCTTCAAAAATGCAAAAAAATTTTGGGCGGTCTAAACAGTTGTGACATGTTTACCCACAGATCCGGTTTTGGATGAGCGGTTCGCATCTGAGGCGCTGTCGGACCTGCTCGCCAGTTACCTGTGCGAGGCCACGCCGCACCACATCCGCGAGCTGTTTCAGCACCGCTGGCCGACGTTGTCGCGGCTCGGTCATGCACTGCACAACGCTCAGGTGCGGCGCGCGCGGGCGAATACGATGGCGTCCGAGTACGAAGATGAAACGATGTCAGGATGATGTGGGTTCTCCTAATAGGATCGGTCTGGGCGATCACCGGCTACCCAAGCAAAGAGGCGTGCCTCGAGGCGTCGAGGACGACCGACTTGGGTTACGTCACACGGTGCGTGCCGATGCAGAGCACCGGCACGGTGGTGTCTGGTCACCGTTAGAGGTGTCAGTATGAGTGACAGCGACAATGATGCCGACCATATGCTGGTCATGCATGACCCTGACGTCGAGCACTGTGAGGATTGCGACAAGGTTATTGGTGAGCGCAGTAACGACCGCCTCGACCGTGACGAGGTGCCATCACCAGATGAATGCCAGTGCGCGCGGTGCATCGACTGCCGCGAGCTGCTCGACGAGGAGGAGCAGCAGCTAGGTCATGAGCAATGCTTCGATTGCTATGTAACGGAGCATGACCGGGATTGAGTTACCAGCCGCCGGTGCTGCCGATCGGCATAGAGAATCCGCCGCTGCCGAAGTCAAAGCCACCGCCACCACCGCCGCCACCCCAGTCGAGGCCGGCACCGATGTTGCCGCCGCCCCAGCCCCAGCCGCCGAGAACCTGCGGCGAGATCGGTGACAGCCCGCCGACCATGCCGCCGGACGCAGCTGTCTGATTGAGCAGCGGCGACGAATAGGTGGCGTTCTCAATAGGCGGCAGCATCCCCGCCAAGGCAATGCTGCCGCCCTGACTGGCGCCCTGGCCCGGGATCGATCCGGTGGGAATCGAACTCAAGCCTGGGGGCGCTAGAGACAGCCCGCCGGCGGCGCCACCGGCGGGCGTGGCAGGCTGCGCCGGAAGCACCGGCATGGCATCGGCCGGCGGGGCTGGCATATCCGGCGCAACCCGGCTTTCGTCCTTGTAGACATCGGTCAGGGCCTTGGCGATCTCCGGCGTCATTGCCGGCTGCTGGCCCTTCGGCTGCTCGCTGATGCGTGCCGCCTCGTCCTGGTGCAGCTTCTCCGCGGCAGCGCCGGCCTGCTCGACCGTGTCGAATTTGCCGAGATGGTTGCCGGTTTCTACGTAACGTTGGCGCGCGTCAGCGTCAGACATTACGCGGCCGCCCTCGGCCGGCACGGTAGGAATGTTGACCTCCTTGCCTTGGTCCTCCACGCCGATCGTTCGCACGGTCGAGATTGAGCCGTCTTCGTTCTGCACGGGCTTCTGCTGCAGCGGGTCGAGTGTCGGGGCGTTGGGATCCACCGCGGGCGCCGGTGCCATCCGCTTGCTGGCGCTGAAGTCGGTGGCACCCGAGGTGCCGAGGTCGAGGTCGCTGCGCTTGCCCACCGCTGCCGGCTTCGGCGCGCCCTCCTTCACCGCGGCGTCGAACTGCTGCTGGGTGATGCCCATCTTCGGCAGGTAGGGCTGCACGCCGGCGGCGATCTGGCTGCCGACGAAGGGTGTGTTCAGCGCCTCGCGCAGGGTCTTGTTGCCGATGAAGTCCGGCACCTGACTGACCTTGCTGGGGTCGCCGCGCTTGACCAGCTCGATCACCTTGGTGTCGAGCAACGCGTGTGCCGGGTTGACCGCGGGCGGCGCTGGCGGCGCCGGCTTGGCGACCGGCGGCGGCGCAGGGGGCGGCGCCGCCGGGGGCTTGACCGGCGCCGCTGCCACCGCGGGTGCAGCAGGGGCTGCCACCGCAGGAGCAGGTGTCACAGGTGTCATGGGTGCAGCCGCCGGAACGTCCTGTGAACTTTCTGGCAACAATTGTTCCGGCTCGGTCGCGGCGATCGCGGCAGCACCCGGCGACGGCGCACTTGGCGTGGGTGCCGCCGCCGGAGCCGCAGCCGGCGCAGGTTTCGCTTCAGCTTGCGGGGGCTGGGCGGGAGCTTGCGCCGGAGCTGGTGTCTTTGGTGTCGCCGCTGGATCCTGTTTGCCGCCCCAGTCCTGGGCCGCGGTCGTCCCAGCCTTGGGATCCTTGTAATAGTTCGGGTTGTCGAACGCCTGCGCTTCTTGTCCGCGGCGGATGGTCAGGCCGTGCAGCGGCTTCTTGGCGCCGGATGCGTCGGTGACCTTGTCGTACTGGACGAAGATCTCCTTGGCCTGCTTCCAGTCGCCCCGCTTGACCGCGTCCGCCAGGCCGGTGCCTTTCAGCGCCGCGCCGCCGGTGTTGAAGCCGAGCGAGGCGAGCGAGTTGCGGATCGCCGGCGGGGTGTTGGGGTTGAGCGCATCGATCGTCGCCAGGTGCCGGCTCAGTTCGGCGTTCATCTCGGCCCGGGCGGTCGGCTCGTCGATCGTGGTGCGGCCGTTCGCGGCGGTGCCGTAGCCGATGTTGGTGGTGCCGTAGTCGGCGAACGCCTTGTTGGTGAAGTTCTCCTTCTTGGCTACCCATTCGGTCAGCTCCACCGGCACGCCGGCGGCGTGCGGACCGGCGGCCGCGGTCGGCGCAGCGAGCGTCGGCCGGCCTGGCGCCATCGGTGGCTTGCCAGCCAGGCCGCCGCCCGGGTTCAGCCCGGGGAATAGCTTGGCCTGCTGTGGCGACAGCCCATCCTTCCAGGATCCGCCGGCCATGCCGATCCGGTCGCCGGCGAAGTCGTGGTGCATCTGGTCGAGCGATCCGTATTGCGATCGATCGCCGGAGAAGTAGCCGCCCCAGCGGTGCCGCTTGGCCAGGTCTGGATGGTTGGCTTCCAGGTACTGATGGAATCCGTTGGCGTAATCCTGGTAGGCGGCGAAGGTCTTGGGGTCGTTGGTGCGGTAGTTCTCCAGCGCCTTGCCCGTGCTCTTATCGATCAACTGCATGTCGAAGGCGTTGCCGCGGCCGTGCTCGCGCGGGTCACCCTCACGCTTGCCGGAGGTGAACTGCACCGTGTGCGGCCCGCCCTTCTCGTTGTACAGCTGCGCCCATTCCTTGGCCGCCTGCACCACCTGCGGGTCGACGCCGGCCAGGTCGTTGACTTTGCTCAGTGGCACCTTGCCGGACAGCCTGGCGCGGTTGGCGCCCGGTGCCGGGGGCGCCCCCGGTGCTTGCGGCATCTGCGGTGGGGTCGGCGGCTTCACCTGCTGCTGCGCTTGCAGCTTCTGTTGCAGGGCCTTGTCCTTGGCGGCGCTGAAGCCGCCCGAAATGGTTTCGCCGATGCTGTCATCGGCCTGGGCCGGCCGCTGCAGCGACGAGGTTACCTGGCCGACCAGCGGCTGCACCTGCAGCGGCTTCTGCTCGTCGACGTGGATGCTCTTGGCGTTAGGCCCCTTGAGCAGGCTCTCCAGTAACTGGGTCATCTGGCTGGGCTGTGTGCCGGGTGGCACCACGCCCAGGTTGACGCCGAGCGCGTGCAGCGCACGCGAAGTGTCATCGCCGAGCAGCGGCTGCTTGCCGGCGATCATCGCCTGCTTGCTCTTCTCGCGCTCGAGCGCCTGGTCATCCATGTAGGCCATTAGCGTCGCGGCCCCGCTAGTGGTGGCCCGCCCGGCCCGGATGCTGCCGCCGAGGCGGCAGTGATCGCTGCGGCTAGGTCAGCGATGCTGTAGTCGCTTTGGAATGGCCGGCCCTCCAGCGCGTTCAATGCGGTCGGCGACTGCATCGTCCGGCCACCGATCGCGCGGCGGATTGGGCCGAGCGAATAGCCGGCCACCCGCCCCGCGGTGCCGCCGCCAGGAACGCCGGTCGCGGCACTGGCCGCGCTGCCGATCGAATGGCCTACTTCGCCAGCGGTCAATGCGCCGGGGATCCCCTGGTTGATATTGCCCATTGTCTGGCCGAGACCACCTTGCCGGGTTGGCGCGTTCAGCGACCGCGCGATCAATGCCAGCCGCTCGATCCGGTCGCGCTGCGCACCACCGAAGACGTCGAGCGATTCCGGCATCATGTTCTCGATCCGGGTGGCGAACTGCCGCGGTCCCGGGGCGCCTTGGTTCCGGCTATTGATGGTTTGGTTGCCGATATAGCGCAGGTAGTCGCCGAGCGTCTGGTCGAGCGGCGACGGCCCCTGGCCGCGCTGCTGTGGCTGGCTGGTGGCTTCCAGCATGCGCAGCCGAGCCGGATCCTGCTCACCTTGCTTGAGGTAGTTGTAGCCGGACGCGGCATTGGTGCCGGCTCGTTCGGCCACGCCGGTGAGCTGCTCATGTGGTCCGCCCTCACCCATAGCTGCGGCGTAGCGTTCCTGGGTACGGTCGAACATGTTTGGGGTCACGCCCTGATTGACGGCGGTGCCGCGCATCTCGCGGGTGGCAGCGGCTTCGACGTCGCCGGCGTAGCGGCTCGGGATCGGATCCATGCCCTCGCCGGCGATCCGGGTGCCGCTGCGGAAGTCGCGCAATTGGTTGTAGGTGGCGTTGGTGTTGAGGATGGCGCCGGTCTGTGGATCGCGCGGGAACCGGCCCTCGATCGCGTTGGCGCGGGTCTCCAATGGTCGTGCCGTGATCGGATCGGTCTGGCCCGCGGCCTGCCGCAGCGCGTCTAGCACCGGCTGCCAGTCGCCGATGGCGCCCGGCCCGACTTGCTGGGCCAGGGCTTCCTGCGGTGCGGATACCCGCGTTCTCAGGTCGTCGGCATTGGTGCGGGCGATATCGCCGACCGCGGCGCCGATGTCGCCGGTGGTTGGTGTCGGATTGAGCGACCCCCTGGCATCGATCGCGTCGTTTAAGGCGGCGCCGGTCTGGTCGCGCGCCTGCATGCGGCGGTCCTGGGTGAAGCCGGACGAGCCGTAGCGGTTGGCGTAGGAGTTCTCGCGCATGCGGATGGTATCGTTGCCGAGCGCACTGGCTGGCAACTGGACGCCTTCGGTGCGCGCTGCGGCGGCGGTTGCCGCCGCATTCGGGCCACCCATGCCGCGGTACTTCCAGTCGATGTAGCTCTGCCGGCCGGGAGCGGCGCCACCGGCCGCGCCGCCGCCGAGGATCGCGCCGAATAGCGCGCTGGTCTCCGGGTCGACGCCGGCGGCCCTGCCGGCTGCCTCGCCGACCTGGCTGCCGTAGTGTGACGCAACCGTCGGCGCCACGGTGCTGCCGGTAAGCCTGGTCAGCGCGGCGCGGATCGCCTGCAGGGCGGTCGGTGCCGCGGCAATGCCGCGAGCGATCGCCGCGCCGCCGCCACCGAGCAGGGCGCTGGCACCACCCTCGAGCAGTTGCCGGGTGGTGCTGGCATCGGCCGGTAGTGGCTCGGCGCCGACCGCATTCAGCGCCATCGGCCCGAGGTAGGGGATCTTGGTCTCAGGAAATATCCCGGCCCGGGATCCGGCGTTGCCGAGCGCGATCGCCAGGTCGGGTATGCCGGTCAGCGCGCTGCCGCCGATCCGCGCCGCGGTGTTGTAGAAGGAATAGGGATCGCCTGGCGCGGCCGGTGCGGCCGGCGCGCCCTGCGGCGGGGTCGCGACTGGTCCGGTTTCCGGCGGCGGTTCGTTTGGTTTGACAGTTATCTCGGGCAGCGTTTCGGTGGTTGGTGCGGTCGGCGGGCCGCCGCCGGCGCCATCCCGCAGCCGTTTGAACCGCTCACCCACGGCGTCGTATTCAGGCGTCCCTTTCAGGTGCTGGTTCTCTTGGCCCCATTTCACCAGGTCTTCTATGGTCTCGGCCACAGCTATCTCCCGAATAGAACGGTGCCTTGTTCAACTGTTGTCGATGCCGGCGGCGGTGCAGTCGCAGGTGCCGCTGCGCCGCGCCGTCCGCCGGTGGCGGCTGGTGCCGTGACACCGCGCACCGCCAGCGCCCTGGCTTCGTCGAACGGCTTCATCGGCATCAGCGGCGCGAGCACGGCCCTCGGCGCCAGGCCGCTGTCGGCCGCCGACTGGGCGTAGAACTTTTCCTTTTCCAGCGCCGCATCCCTGATCCCGCCCATGTGCTGTTGCATGGTCTTGATGATGTTGACCCTGGTCACCGGGTCGAGGCCTTCGCCGGTGGCCTGGCCTTTCAGGGTACGGATCTGCTCTTCCCAGCTGCCGACCTGGCCGACCATCTTGGTCTCGCCTTCGCGGACGCCGGTCAGGTCGTCCATCATCTTGATGAAGCCGTAGACGATATCGAGGTCGGCCGCCTTGTTGCCGGTGTAGGCGGATTCGATAACTGAGTTCCAGGTCACGGCCGTGTTGGCATAGCGTTTGATCTCCGGCAGCGAAGCGTATTCCTTGCGCAGCTCGATCGCCGAGCCTGGCTGGGTCTCGATCACACGGTCGGCGTTGGGGTCGACTGCCGCTGTCGCCGCCGCCGGATCTGTCGTTGCCGCGGCAGTACCTGCCGGCGCAGCCGTGGGCTGCATCATCCTGACCACCCACGGCGGGATCGGCTCTTTCTGGACGTGTTTGACGACCTGTCGATCGCCAACTTTTTCCACCACGCGCTCGGGTGGCCAGGCGATGCTGACCAACTGCTCGATCTGTGCCGCCTGCGCCGGCGTCGGCGGCGCTCCGCTTTTGGCAAACACCGCCAGTCGTTGCCGTGCTTCGTCCTTGCCGACTTTCGGCGTCGGGTCGGTCGGTCCGGTGGTGGCGAGCGTGTGGCCTTCCGGCACCGCGCCGCCCGGACCAAACAGCGGACGGTTGGTACCAAACTCGGTCTTGTTGTTGTTGGTGGTGACCCGCTGCCCGGTCGGCTGGCCGTCAAGGCCGATCACGGCGAGGGTGTGATTGGCCGGCACGCTTTTCTCTTCGCCGGTGCGGAACCGGCCGGTGGTCTGGAATTGCAGCCGGTTCTGTTCTTCGGGGTCGGACGGCACGCCGCTCAAGCCGACGCGGCCTTTCGCATAAACACCTGGCAGGTCGCCGGCGCCTTGGTGCGCCTGCGCCCGGGCGACCGCCTGGTAGAACGGCAGCTCGGCCTTGTAGCGGGCTTCCACCTTCGGATCGACGTACTTCTCTTGGTAGACGGTCGGCGGCAGAAACACCTCACCGAGCGGCGTGTTCGGGTCGTCCGGGTTCGACGGCCCCTGCCGCTCGATCGGGATATTGCGCGTGGTCTCTGGCGGCCCAGCGGTGGCGATCGCATCGGCCGCGGTGTTGCCGGCCGCTACGGCGGCGTCGAACTTGGCTTTGTCTTCCGCCTGCTTCTGCCGCAGCGCGACGATGTGCTCGACCGTCAGCTTTTGATCCAGCGCCGCCTTCGGCGCGCCGGTGATGCTCTTGGCGATGTTAGTCGCCAGGCTGCCCCAGGATGGATCCTGCTGGTAGGTGAGAAATTCCGATCCCATGACGCCCTCATACGCTCGTAGCTAGTGCGTTGCCGAGGCCGGTCCCGGCGATCTGCGCGCCGGCTTGCGCCAGGCCACCAGCTGCGCCGCCGCTGTATTGTGAAATCTTGATCGGCTCGACCGCCTTGGCGACGTTGTAGGCGGACAGTTGACCTGCTCTTTCATTGCCAGCCAGGCGGATGTCTTGGCCGGCGGTGTTGAAGATGCTGTTGGCGCGGTTGGTCAGGCCATACTGCGAGCCACCGTAGGACTGCACGTTGGCGAGCGCCGCGATCCGCTTGCGCGCTTCGATCGCCGCCTGCTGGATATGGCCCTGGATCGCCGTCTTCATCTCGTCGGAGCCGTGCTCCTGGCCGGAGAACATCGCTGACGCCAGTGCGTTGGGATCGCCCTCGGCCTGGTTGGCGATGTCTTCCGGCGTCAGCGCCTTGGTCAGGCGCGTGGCTTCGTCCTCTTGTGCCGCGGTCTGCTTCTTGGCGTCCAGCTCCTCGAGCGAGCCGCTGCGCGCAGCCTCGGCATTGAGCCGCAACTGCTCGTCACGCTTCAGGTACTCCTGCGATTGGCGGCGTTGGTATGCGACCCACTGATCGTTGGCAGCATTTTGCTGCGAGGCCATGTCTTGCTGTTGCTGCATGTTGTACATCGACATGCCGATGCTGAAGCCGAGGCCGATGATCGAGACTGGGTCGCACATGGTTTAGCTCGTTACCTGTCCTGAACCAGATTCGCGGCCGGTCCTGGCGGTGAGTGCCTTGTTAGCCTGATACTCTCCGATCGCCGGCGCGACCGCGGAGCCTAATCCAATGGCGATCGGCTTGAACATGTCGCCCAATGCACCCGGGTTCGGCTGCTGCAACTGCGCGTTGCCGGCAGATGTCGCTGCCGTGTTGGCGGCGACGGTCGGGTCTTCGGTGGCGTAGAGCTGGTTGTAGGCTTGCTGCTGCTGAGCGGCGATTGACTTGCGTAACTCAGCCGTGTCGGTGTCGGCCTTGGCCCGTAGCGCCGCTTCGTTGACGCCCTGTTGCTCGGTCAACTTGTTCTGCACAAAGCCGGCGGCGCCGGATCGCAGCAACCCGGCCCGCGCCAGGTCGGACTCGGCAGTGCGCGAGGCGTCTTTGTACTGGCTCTGCAACTGCGGCAGCGTGTAGTCGAGGCCGGCCTTGCGATATTTCTCGTAGAAGCTGTCGCCGAAGTTATCGTTGCCAAAGATGCTGTCGATCGCCGTCTTGCCCTGGTTGAGCCGAGCCTGGCGTTCGTTCTCTTTGTCGCGAGCTTCCTGGGCGCGCTGCATCTCCAGCTGCACCATTTGATTGTTCGATGGTCCGCTTCCGCCTTTACCGCCCATGTGCTCACCTCATACTTGCGCGTTTGGATCGACCGGCGCCGTCTTGTTGTAGTCCGCCCAGAAGCCAGGCGGCGTCAGCACCGACTTGGCAACAATGTTTCCAGTGCTGTCCTTGGTGGTCTCGGTGCCGGACACACCCTCGGCCGGTGCGGTCGTGGTATCCGGCTTGGAAGTGTCTTCTGGTTTCGCCGTGGCATCGGCGGCCGCTTTCTTGACGTTGATGTTCGACTGGTAGCCGGTCATGTCGAGCGGCGCCTTTTTGGCGAGTGTTTGCTGCGCCTCTTCCAAGGTTGCGTTGCCCGACTTGTCGAGCGGCTCTTGGTAGTACTGCTGTCCGCCGCCGCCTTTGCCGCCCATGCTGGCCCCCTACTTGGTTACGCTGAGACTGCCGGACGCGCCCGACTTCGGCTTGCCGTAGGAATCCCAATTGGATGGCGGCGTCAGCAGCGATGACGCTAACTTGTCGCCGGTTGTGGTCTGCAGTTTGCTGCCGCTGCTGATCGGGCTGCCGGCCGAGATCGCCGGCCCGAGCGGCGCGTTCGGGTCGACTGCCGGTGCGGCCGGTGCCGCCGGTGCGGCGGCGGCAGGCGCGACGATCGGCGGCGCCACCGGCGCTGGTGCTGGCTCTGGTGCGGGCGCCGCTACCGGCGCGGGCGCTTCCGGCGCGGGCGGCGCGATCCAGTTTGGATCGGTCTCCTTGTTCCAGAAGCCGCCGTAGCCGTCGTATTCGGGCGGCAGGGCTGGATTTCTTATCCATGAACCGTAGCCGTCATAGATCGTGTCCGGCTGTTCCGTCCACGATCCGTAACCGTCATAGACCCTGTATGGCATGGCCCACCTATCTGGTTGTGCTGATGCTGCCAGGCGTGGTCGCCGGCTTCTGCGATGGATTTGCCCAAATCGACGGCGGCGGCAGCAGCGACCCAGCCAGGAGAGCGCCGGTGGATTGCGGCGGGCCGCCGCCAGGCTGCAGCTTGCTGACGATCGGTCCGCCGGCCGGGATCGCCGGCCCGAGCGGCTCGACCGGCGCCGCGGCCGCGGGAGCGGCCGGTGCCACTGGCGGCGCCACCGGCGCCGGTGGCGCCATCTGTGCCGGCGCCATCGGCAGGTTTAACGGCGGCGGTGGCTCGGGTGCCGGCTCCGGCACTGCTGTCCAGCCTGGCTCGGATCCCCAATGGTAATTACCGCCTATGTCGTTCCACGGCATGGTTACACCTGTCCGGTCGTTGTCATGCTGTCAGTGCCTTGTTTCTTCAGCCGGTCAGTCCACATCGACGGCGCCGCCGTGATCGCCTGCGCCAGTCTGCCGCCGGTGTCCTGCGTGGTGTTGATGCTGCCGCCGGTCGCCTGGCCTGGCGGGGTCGGCTCGCCGATCGGGCCTTGCGGGCCGGCCGCCGCGGGCGTGGCCTGCTCCTGCACCGCAGCCTGCTCGGGCGCGGCGGTGGCTGCCGCTGCCGGGGCCGGCGGCGCTTCGGGCGCCGCAGCCTCGGGCTGCTCCTTGTCCCAGCCCCAGCCGTTCGCCCGGGCCAGCGGACCCCAGGTGATCGCATCGCCGCCAGGCGGCGCCCCGCCTTTGCCCTTGCCACCCATCAGAGCACCACCGTGAAAATCATGCCGACCGGCTCGCCACCGAAGTGCCGACCGATCATGTTCATCAGCGAGTTCTGCTCCGGCATGCCGGAGCAGATCGGGAAGTTGATCACCTTGCAGCCGTCGCGGCGGGCGAGCGTGATGACCATGTCGACCAGGCGGCGGCCGAGGTCGGTGCGCTGGTACTTCGGGATGGTGTAGGTTTCGTCCATTACTCCCATCGGCTCGGAGAACACCTCGAACACGTGGTAGCTGCAGACGCCAACCAGCTTGTTGTTGTCCAGCGTATCCAGCGCGATCACATACATAGCGAATTGAGTGCCGACCGCGTTCTCTAGGTAGCGTTCGGTTTTCTCCTGGTGATACTTCAGGTGCTTGGCCCAGCCTGACAGATGGAAGAACTCGCCGAGGAAGACGGCCAGCTGCTTGGCATCACTAGCCTCGGCCATGCGGACGTTAATGTGCGGTGTGCGCACAGAACGCTTGGGCTTGGGCAGGTCGACGATAGGAATATTCATCAGACAACCACCTGTACGAAACGAAGTCTTCGCCTGCAGTGCCATAGCCGGACAGCACGCCTTCGGCCTTGGCGCCGATCAAACTCATAAATCTGCGGACATCGTCACGTCGTAGCAGTGCCACCGCTTCGACCCGGTGGATACCCAGCTCGACCAATAGTGGCAGTACGAACCCCCGTATCTGCCGAGCCATTGGTAGCACGGCTCTGCTCCATTCAGGAGTGCCGAAAGCGTATCCGGCGGCGACCCCCTGGCGTTTTGGCACCATTCCCCACACCGAGATCGGCCCGTGCTCGTAGCTCCAGGCGCAGTACGAAAACGTGCTGTGCTTGGCCAATTGCCAGGCCAGCAGGCTCAGGTCGGTGCCGGCCGCGTCCATCTCCGCGAAGTCGTCGCTGCGGAGGTTGTCGAGGACGGCCTGGATCATGCCGCGGTCGGCGTTGGTGATCTCGATCATCCGGTCTCAGCCCCTGCGTAATGCACCACCATGTTGGACAGGGTCTGCGGCCCCAGCTCCTGCGACCGCAGCCGCAGCGACATGTGGGTGGCGTGGCCGAAGAGTTGGATCTTGCCCTGCGGGAACGACGGGCCGTTGAATTCACCAATGACGTCTTCGACCGAAGGGTCGGCGACATTGAACGCGGCCGACACCTGCCACGGCACGCCGGAGCAGGTGGCATCGAGCGCGGTGAAGCCCTTGAAGGTGGCCACGCCCTCGCCGGCGTGGAATGGGAAGATCAACTCGACCGGACAGTCGTCATAAATGGGTCCGACATCGGAGATGCCGCCGTAGGCGTAGACGGTGTTGTTATCGTCGCGCACCACCACCCGGTCTTGATGCAGACACGCGGCAGTGATGACAAAGCCGGCGTCGTACTCCGACCAGGCGGTGATCTTCGGCCCAGGGAACGCCGACAGCACGTAGATCTTCGACGTCATCGGCGCTTCTTCGCTGTCCTTCGACCCGGCCATGATGATCCAGAACCGGCCGGTGACCGGCTGCAGCAGCGCGATCGTGCCGCTCATCCAGTCCTTGCCCATGCTGCGGAACAGATCCTGCAGCAGCGGATCCAATGGCGAGCCGATGTCGGACACCGCCGCAGCCAGTGATGAGTTCCTGGCGCGGAGCGAGCGCACGCCGGACTGCGACAGGTACATCACGTCACCGGAGCCGTACTGCATCACTGAACGCCACGCCGTGGTGCCGGCCTGGCGCAGGGTCTGCACGTACTGATTCTTCGTGAAATCCGGATCCATGATCCACAGCTGCACCGCGGTCGAGGAAAAGATCGCCAGCTTGTCGTAGTAGACCTCGAGCGCCACCGAATCGGTCATATCGGAATCGCCCATCGACAGGTCGATGAAGTTGGTCGGGTTCGGCGGCGCCATGCCGGACCAGTCGCCGGCGTTACCGATCGCGGAAAAGTAGAGGATGCTATGCTCGACCGTGTACATCTTGTTCTTGTAGGTGCGGCAGTAGAAGCCGCGCGCCAGCGGCAGGTCGAGGCCGTCGTAGTAGCGGCCGACATTGCCGGCGGCGTCCTTCCACAGGATCACGAACACTTTGTTGTCGAACAGATCGTAGTCGATGATCTCGTACAGCGTGGTGGTTTGCTGCCCGAGCACGCCGATCGACCAGACGCCGGATGGGGGTTCTACTTTGTAAGGGCCGTTCGGGCCGAAGGCGTAGAGCTTCTGGTTGACCTCAACGAGGCCCCGGCTGGCCGGGTCGCAGGACCAGAACGGCACGAACGCCATGCGCTTTTCAATTTCACCGCCTGGCGTGACATGAGCATTGCGCATCGACCGCAGGGTGCCTGCGGGAGCGGTCAGCTCACTGCGCCGTAGATCTAGACCGGCAGCGAAGTCGGTGATGGTGAAGTAGGGCAACTACTCCCTCCATCAGTTCGGGATGTAGTCGACGTAGGGAACGCTACGCTGGGTCTTGTCGGGGTCGAAGCCTCCGCGGAAGATGCCGCCCATGTTGTAGTTGGTGCGCTTGTCGGCGCCTTGATCTGCAAGCAAACGCCGCAGGTAATTCTGCGCCTTGGTCAGCTTCATCGGCGCCGCTTCACTCTTCTGCACGGCCATCATCTCGGCCGCGGCAAACAGCACGATCGCCTTGGAATCGATGATGCAACTGTCGGTCGGCGCAACCAGCGGCGACAGCGGTGCCATGCCTTCAAACCGCAGCACGTAGCTCTGCTTCGGATTGGAGACATTATCCTCCGGCGTCGGCAGCAGTTGGAACTGACCGACCGGGTTGGTGACTGGCGCAGGGCCGGCGACGTTGACCGTAACCCGGTTGCTCCAGCGCACCGGCTTGCCGTATCGGGTCGGGCCGAGCTGCGTCATGAACGCCTTGATGCCGTAGGTCAGCGGCGTCCAGGCGGTCGACGAAGTGATCTTGGCGGCGTCGACCGGATCGTCCTTGGTGACCTGGGCGATGTAGATGTGGACGATCTGGTCGAACCCCATCTCCGGCGGGTAGGTGTAGATCGCCTGGCCGCCGATAACCGGCACGTCGACCCAGAGCTTGAGGTGCTGCCAATTGTAGGCGTCCCACAGCTCGCGCTGCTGTCTGGCCAATAGTATGTCGATCGTATCCTGCGCCTGGATCCCCTGGGCAGGGTTGAGCGACGTGCCGGTCTCGGCACGCAGCTCGCGGCGCAGTTCCAGCAGCGTTACCCCCAATGGCACTAGACGGCGTCCTTATGCTCCGGTGGCGGTGGTGTCCGCCGGCCGCGGGCCGGCCGGAAGATCGGCTCGAGTTGGGCTTCCGCCTTGGCGACCTCGTCCTCGCCGTCGTCGTCCTCGTCGTCGCCGTTGCCGTTGGTGATCGCTGGCGCAACCTTGGTGGAAATGGCGCCGCCTTCGTAGCGCGGCAGGTTCACCTCGTCGGTCATCATGTAGTCCATGCGGAAGGCCCGCCCCGGGAAGCACCGCTCGACAACTTCACGGCCGTAGATCGACATCAGTCGGTTCTTCTCCTCGGTCGGCCACACTTCGCCGATGCCGATCGGCATAATGTCCATGACGTTCTCGTCGCCGTGCAAAGTTTGGAGCACTTGTATCTCCGGCCAGGTCACCGCGTTGTGTGCGCCATAGATCACGGTGTGACAGTTCTGGCCGGCAAGGTTGATCTTGCAGGCGCAGTATTGGATCTGCTTCGACATGCTGTCTCCCTATGAAAAGACCAGGACGCGCTAAGGAGTGTCCGCTCCCCCGCGCGCCCTAGCCGCTTGCGATCAGACAATGTCTATGACGACAGCGCCGTTAAGGCGCCGCGCACAGAGTTGCCCGGTCGAAGTGATGCTGCGGTAGATCACGTACTTATCAGGTGCGCGATCCGGTGAGTGCTGGTGGCGCCACTCGTCCTGCATGGCGACCAGGTAGATGTCCCGCGAATCGTACCAGTAGCAACGCTTGCTCTTGCCGAGCTGATCCAGCGTCGGGTCATATTCAAAGTCGGTGCCGGCATAAGAAATTTGCCCGACACTGACGTCCTTGGCGCCGGAGAAGCCCTGCATGCTGTAGTTACCGTTGGCACGCAGTTCAGCTTCCAAAGCACCGAGCCAGTCGGAGCCGCAGAAGCCAGTGTTCGGCTTGGCGCCGTAGCGGGTGAGCTGACGATACTCTTTTTGCAGCAGAGTGATCAGCGCGCCGCCGTTGGCAGCACTGGACGTGATTGGTCCGCCGCCCCAGGCCGACAATGCCGGCGTGCCGGTCACGGCCGTACCCATCGCCGAGGTGAAGGCGCGGTTTCTCCACCACGGCTTCTGCGCCCGGTTGATGCCGGCAACAATGCCGGTCGACGGATCGTCGGTGATCAACGCCGCCATGCCGGCCAAAGCTTTGGCGTCGGTGGCGCCGTTGGTCCACAGCAGGTTGTTCATGCAGCGGGCGTACTGCTCGCTGACGTCCTGCAATGCGTCCTGCAACAGTCCGACCAGCACGGTGTCGTCGCGGCCGGAGTGCTCGGAGGTGTCGTCCATGTTGCCGGAATCGGAAACAGTAATTCCATCGGTCTTCAGCTCACTGTGCGTGAGCATGATACCGATGTGCATCTCCTTCCACGGGAACACGGCCTGGGTCAGGTTGGCTGGGGTATAGTAGGTTACCACGTCATCCAACTGATAGCCTTTCAGTTGGTCGTCGGTACCTGGCGCCGCGGTGTTGCCGAAGTCACCCTTGACCGAGATGATGATATTCCCCTTGCCGCCGGGGAAGGTCTTCTTCTTGGATTCCATCGCCGCCAGCAGCGGCTTCTCCTGGATCGCCTCCTGGAAGGCGGTCCCTTTATTCATCCAGTAGTCCAGCGCAGCTGTAGTGATATGCGCGAGCAGTGGAGCAGAATAGGTAGGCATTTAAGCACCTCTGGAATTAGAGGCGCGGCGCTCCCTCGCGAGCAAATCTGACTGCTTCCAGCAGCGACGTAGGCTCGGGTGCCACACCAGCGGTTCTTCCGGTGCTGCTCGGGACGCGCGATGTGGGCATTCGTTGAGGTTGGGACCAGGCCTTGTACTGCTCGTTGACACGGCGGAGCGCCTCTTGGGCGATCTGGATGCCGTTCTCGGGCGACTTGGGTGGGCCGTACTCTCCGACGAGTGCCATCATCGTGGACTGAACAGCGGCTTTTTTCGCCGCATAGCGAGGGTCCGATCGCACTATTCCCAGTTCCCAGTTATTGACGGCTATCGCCACCTTCTCTGCCAAGATCTCCCGCTGCATTTGCTGCTGCTGGTTCTGCGACATCTGCTGGTGCTGCTGCAACGCGGCCTGTTGTCGGACCGCATTGTTCTGCGCCATCGCCTTGTCCATGCGCTCTCGCGAGTACATGGCCGCGGCTTGTGTCGTCA